>Ga0105097_10001948_pt1 | contig 10042 bp, 21 predicted proteins | sample PPLLak12cMay2015_FD_87035 | JGI IMG/M metagenome (GOLD analysis project Ga0105097, IMG submission 87035) | Freshwater sediment microbial communities from Prairie Pothole Lake near Jamestown, North Dakota, USA - PPLs Lake P7 Core (1) Depth... | ecosystem: Environmental > Aquatic > Freshwater >... | reverse complement strand
CCATTGTATATGAATCTTTGATCATTATAATTCATGATAACGCATGATCAAGTAGAGTCTGCTATAAGTAGGGAGTAATTACCCATTGCGAAAAGTAGCCCTGAGGCTTCCAATCCTCGGCATGATAGTCAAGCCGACTGATAATTTCTACAACACTCAATCCAAATTCCCACCCCGTCAAGGTGGACAATCAGCTAGTATATCTGTCATATACTCGGGATAAGGCTCCCGTTAATACTCCATGAGAGTACCTTGCAGCCCACTGGCAGGTGTGGAGGTAGTGGTTCTCCCATAACAGAACTAGGATCTAATTTTAGGTAGGTCGTCCTGATACGTAGAAAAGAACCGACGTAACAAAAGTAGTGAACCTAAGAGTGGTTAGACACTCGATGCAATAAAGTACCTACAGGGTGGCTGTACACCACCGGGGAAGAGCAGCCGTGACTGGCATCTAACAGCAGGAAGCCCATCCGAACGAGTGTGATGGGCTTTCTTTTATTTTCCTACCATTGAGATCAAAATTTTGATCCTCAAGGTACCAAATAGTTCTTGACATTTTAGTGTAAATGTGAGATAATATATATTCTGGAAATTTAGGAAAAAGAAGAAGTGTGCCAGCGTCGTTCCTGAGTGATCGCGTGCGGAATTGACGAAAGTCATGTAGGATAACATAGTAGTAATACTCCCACACTATCTTCTTTTTCCTAAACTTCCGTTCTTCTAGTGGTCAGGATATGGGACTTTCACTCCCATTACACGAGTTCGAATCTCGTACGGAAGACCAAATTATGCACTGCTCGTCTAAAGGTTAGGACGCTGCCCTCTCAAGACGGTAATGCTGGGTTCGAGACCCGCGCGGTGTGCCAATTTAATTAAAGGGTGTATCGTAATGACAAAGCGTGAATTTTTCCTCGAAGTAGAAAAGCTGTTAAATGAAGCGTTTGAAAAGTATGAAGATGATGAATCAGCTGTATACAATAAGGGCAGATTCCATGCTTTTAATACAGTATTGTTAATGATGGAAGAGCTGGAATGAGATATAATAGTGAAGTAATGACCGAACTTATGAATCTTATTCAAGACACTTACCCTGGCTCTTGTATGGTACCTGGAATAGAGGTAATTGCAGAAAAAATTGGAGTCGATGAAGAAACTGTAGCCAAAATGCTGGATGATATGGAGATTCAAGAGTGCTCAGTATGTGGTTGGTGGAGCCACCCAGGTGAGCATTATCTGGGTCATGTTGAAGATTGTGAGGGTCACGAAGAGGTTGTTTGTGGCAACTGCTGTGAGGATATGGTATGAATGCTCAAAAATTACTTGATATGTTGTTAGCTTTACGTGAGTATGAAGATTTAAAAGATGTAAAGGTTTGTGTAGGTAATCCTGCACCCCCATATTATCCTGAAGCCCGTGCGCGTCCTCTAGCTTACAAAGGTAAAGTTATTTTAGTGTTAGAGGATATGAATCATGACTGATTTGAAAAGAATGATACAGTTTGCACTCGATGGATGTGTAGAAGAGTATACAACTGAAGCAAAAAAAGATGTACCCTTTCTTACTACTCTTGATTACTTTTCTGGTAAGATTCAGGCGTTTAGAGAAGTATTAATTTGGATGGAGAAAGAAAATGGACGGGAAGCTTAAGCGGCATAAGCAGGAGACTGTTAATCTCAAGATAGAAGGTTCGAATCCTTCGCTGTCCGCCAAATTAGTCATGCTACACTCTGGGTTATGCGTTAGTACCGCTATCCAACATACAGGAGCTTGTAGGTACTACATGACGATTAGCCTTGCAGGGAGGCGTTGTATTCCCTAGCGTGAATATTTTTCAGTAGTCATCTAACGGCAAGACCCCTATGAGGAAATTAAGGTTCGAATCCTTCCTACTGATAATTGCATTACGCCAAACTCTGGAGAGGTTGCTGATACCAACCACTCAATTGTAAAGGAGACTTGGGTATCACTTAATGCATCGCCGTACTGGAGAGGCTGCCAATAGTCACCAGACCCCTGCTAGGGAGGGCACTATAGTCCCTAGCATCTTTAAATAAGATTTCTAGATTTTATTTAAGGATGCTCGTCAAGTGGGAGTGATAAATGGCTGTAACCCAGGAGTCTTGTGGCTAGAGGTTCGATTCCTTAAGCATCCACCAAATAAAGGAGTAAGAAATGAAAGTATATGGTATAGCTACGTTTTCTAGGGAATGTTTTGGGCATGGAGATTATGGTGAGGTAACTAAAATTGTACCAACAGGTGCATACTATAGTGGCCCATTTCCCCCAATATTCAAGACTTTCGATGCGGCCTCAGAATGGGCAGAAAATTCTGGCATTCTTGGTAATATAGTAATTGTGTCAATGAATTTAATGGAGTAATTATGCACAAAATTAGACTGTTTAGCGATCTTCACATGGAGGGTCGGAAGTACGAAATTCCAGCTCTGCCAGGGGATGCTGAGACAATTCTAATCCTGGCAGGTGATATTCACACTGGTAATAACGCTACGGCGTTTATTGATCCTTTGCTAAAAAGGTTTCGTAATGTAGTTTATGTTCTAGGCAATCATGAGTTCTATCATAACGATATGAATGATGTTAGAACCTGGTGGAAGAAAGCACAGCGTTACCGCACTAACTTTCACGTGCTTGATAATGGTGTGCTAGATTGTGGTGATCTTCGTATCATCGGAACCACCCTGTGGACTCATACCAACGATCCAGAAATGGCGCGTTATCTAAATGACTATGCTTGTATTTACAAGGATGGTCTGGTACTGACTCCAGCAGATACTCGTGAGTTGTTCCTTCAAAATGTTGATTTTCTGGTGGATGAACTGGAGAACAAGTTTGATGGTAAGACGATTGTTGTAACTCATCACGCACCCGCTGAGGTTTGTGTACGCCCGCGCTGGGTTGGACACTTTCTTACAAAGTGCTTTGCTGCCAATCTTGATTGGCTAATTGAGAAGTACAATATTGATATGTGGTTTCATGGTCATATGCATGATACAGTTCACATCACGCACGCTGGAACTGAAATCTTTTGTAATCCAAGAGGTTATGCAGGGTCAGACAGCAATCCGAATTTTACGGATGATCTAGTTATTGAAGTATAATGTTGAGGTAGTTCTGGGAACAAGTTGGGCTGTGACCCTGGCTAAGGGGTTCGATTCCCCGCCTCACCCCACACAAACGCCTACCTATCGGCGGGAGGAGGGATAGGGTATATCACCCCAGCGATTTTGCAATAACTGGAAGGAATGCTGAGACTCCTCTCACTTATTTACACACCCTCTACGGTAAGATCAAACTAGACGATACCCGCTCGGTATCTAGGAAAGTGAAGCCAAGAGCAGTAGAGGGTGTATTTAATTCTTGACTTCCAGTGTTAAAATGAACTATAATATACATTCTGGAAATTTAACCAACAGGAGAGAAGTTTATGGGAAAGGTTATACCTATGTTCAAGACTGATGAAATCACAGGTCTTGAAATTCCTAACAGACCATATAAGAAAGAATACATAATTATGGTTGAGGACAAGGCAATGGCTGTTTATCCTACTTGGAATCAAGCTGTTGCACATCTTCCTCTGTATCCAGATTATACAGAGATTTTGATAGTATAGAACAATACTGTGGGGTTCTTACCGGGTCAGACCGGAAGGCGGGTGCCAAGAAGAGCCAACTATAGGGATGATCTGACGCCCCCATAGTTCGAGGTTCGAGTCCTAGTCACAGTACCTAAAATGCCTAACAATCGGCAGAGAGGTGGATTGTCGAGATGAGCCTCTCACTTTTTTAGATGAGACCCCAGAATAGCCGATGGAAGTCTAAAGCGGTACTGGACGTAGACCAGTAATGGGTCTCATCTAGTTTAATGGGTCGTTAATTCAACGGTAGAATATCTGGCTTTTAACCAGTCTATGGGGGTTCGATCCCCTCACGACCTACCATTTTTTATTAAGATAGTTTGATCGTCATATATAGGGTCGATTGCCCAGATGTGTACAGTTTGGGACAGTAGCATAAAAGATCCTCTAGAAGTATCTATGAACTGCCTCATGGCCTGGGGTAGGATCATATCTCTGCTTGGACGATAGGAACTACAAATATCAGACTATCTTAATAAGAAATGGCCGCGTCCCAAAAGGAGTATCACCACTCTGGCTGTGTGGCACTTGGGCGGATAATATATAGGGGTGATCACTGTATTATCTGTTGGGTTCAATTCCCAGCGTGGCTGACCAAACACGGGCTGGTAGCTCACTCGGTAGAGCAGTTGGCTCTTAACCAAACGGTATCAGGTTCGATCCCTGGGCAGCCCACCAAATTTTAACTAAGGAAACTGAAATGCGCGAATTAATCGTATCAATGTATACTGGGTATTACGGAGAAGAGGGTTTTGATATACTGGTAGTATCTGATTCTTGCCCACATGAACTAATAGATCGTACCTGCCTTCGGATGGCTATCGATCATGCTGAATCTTTTGGGCCTGAAGTTAATTACAGTGAAATTGGTTACTTCTTTAATGATTATGAACCTTTAATCCATGATGAACTTCGTCCAGATGGAGGATCTTGGGTTGATGATTTCGCTCCTTATCGTGACGATCCAACTTTAATACATTTGAGGTAAAAAATGCGTAATTTAATTGTTTTTATCAACACCGGCCTCTGTGGGGAACACGGTGTTGAGGCTTTTCAAGTAGCTGATGATGCTACGATTGATGAAATTCATGAAATCTGCTTTGAAATGGCTTGTCAGCACGCTGAATCCTTTGGTCACTATTTTAGTTATGAAGATGACGAGGAAGAAAACGATGATGGCTGGCAATCAGACTGGCTTGATTTTCACTATGAAGATTACAACCCTGAGGTTCACGATGATGAGCGCTGTGGTGGGGGTTCCTTTGAAGATGATTTTGCACGTATGGAGAAGTATAATGTATAGTATTGGGCAACTTTTTGTTGGGTACGGGAAGGATGGTTATTTGCTAGCCCAGGTTGATAGCTACAAAGTGGGTCTTATCTGCCTGGCTGATGGTAATAGATGGTCAAACCCCGTTGATGTGTTAGAACCCTATAATATTACTGAAGCAGAGCTAGAAAGTATCTACGATGGGGGTAAGTTTGAGCCTTATGTTCCTGAGGAAGAAGAGGAATACGTCTAGTCATAATTTAGCCCGATAGCTTAGCGTTCTAAAGCAAACGACTCATAATCGTTCGATCGTGGGTTAGAATCCCCCTCGGGCTACCAATTTTTAATCGGCGCCGGATGCCGGTTCAGAAAAAACCAGCCACCTTGTCTCAAGTCGCGTTGCAAGCGGAGAGCCTGTTAACCAGCTTGTCGCGTGTTATTAGAGGAGAGCCTGTAGAGGGTTGAGAAGGAGTATTAAATAAATGAAATTTGAATTAAATAAAGATGGTCGCGACTTTTTTGTGGGAGATCTCCACGGGTGTTATGACGCTTTTATGAACGCATTAGCTAGGGTAGACTTTGACTTTGAAAAAGACAGAGTGTTCTCTGTAGGTGATTTGATTGACCGTGGTACACAGTCTGTTGAATGTCTACAGTTGTTAAACAAACCCTGGTTTCATGCAGTACGTGGAAACCATGAAGAACTGATGTTAGGCAGTCATTCCTACTATGTTTGGATGATTAATGGTGGTGAATGGAGTAACAGTATTGAACCTATAGCACTTGATGAACTGAAAAAGCTGGTAAGTACTATGCCACTGTTTTTAACTATCGAGACTTCGTATGGTGTGATTGGCGTTATTCATGCTGAACCATGTGATGATTGGAATAACAACTCGGAAGAGTTTAAAGAGTTGCATACCTGGAGTCGTTCTAGAATTTTTGGTGCTAAGAACGGATATATTGACCCACCAATCGCTAATATTGATCTAGTTGTTGTGGGACATACTCCTGTTAATGAAGTACTAAACCTAGGTAATATGGTTTACATTGATACGGGGGCAGTGTTTAAGGATGGATATCTGACACTTTTATCAGTGGAGGAACTCTTCAATGTCTAATGTAGTTTATTTACCAGCCAAAGACCATAAAGTCGAAAAGGATAAGCTAACTAAGTTAGTTTTAACAGTAGAAAAGCAAGCCGCATTTGTTCTTAAAACTGAAAAGCAATTAGTTCTCCTAAGAAAAGAACTAATTGCTAATGCGGAAAAAGCTAATGCAGCAATAAGTGAGTTTGTAGATCGCTTCGGGGTAGAAGCTATTCCAAACAATCTACCTATTGCTATAGATGGGGAGGAGTTTAAAGTATGTCTTATACAGTAGAAGAGAGCGAGTATATAAAAGACCAGTATTTACTAGATGCGAATTGTATAGACCGCTTATCTTTAGAGTTAAAAAAGCCAAAACGATCAATAATTGGTAAGCTTTCTAAACAAGGAGTGTATCGTAGAGTAAATTATCTTACTAAAAGAGGCGAAACTCCTATAACTAAACTGGAACTTACTCATCAAATATCAAGCGAACTAGGGCTAGACCCACTTACAGGTCTAGAGAAAGCCCCTAAAAATATACTACAGATGCTACTGTCGGGTATCAAATCGCTGGAAAAGGTTGAAATTTAGAACAAGTACAAAAGTAATAAATAAGTGCAAAAGTAATGCCTTTTTTAATAGAGAATCAGAACAACATAAAATAACGCATGAAATAAATCGCGATTGCATGCAAATACACAATGCGAGATATTAGCCAGAAGTTTTTATAATTTTTACAATTCGTTTCGGGTATAACGCTTGTTGTTGCTTAATACTAATCGAAACGATTATAACAGAGTTGCAGCGGGGTTTTTGAATGACTTTGGTATTGATTTTTTCCAAATCTCAACATATCTTGAGATACGATTGTGAATGTGTTAGTGGATCACACGCTAATCCATTCACAAGCGCGTTATTTTTCTTACACCCCCTCCACTTACGTTCCGGGGGGTGCAGTAAAAAAAAGAACGTGATTAAGAAAGAATCGCGTGATCCACTTTTCGGCTTATATTAAATTTATTCGGGTTCATGCAAACTGTTGTAACTCTTTCATATTTATGATTTATTATATCACATTTTTTTGGAGTTGTCAACAACTTTTTTTCTAGGGTCTATACAGTGGATAAATAATAAGTCTTTTTAGAGACTTTAGAAAATAAATCTTGACATTTTTTATAAAAAGTGCTAAAATAATTTATGAAAATTGAAAATTTAATATCAAAACATAAGTGGTCAGCCGAACATATTATTCTAAAAGGGATAGTACATGATACGGTTGATTTTTTAGCTAATGCTGTAGAAGCTGGAACTATACAACCCTTAGCGAATTATTATGGAGTACACTACCACACAATAACTAGAGTACTTGAGACTCAGTTGCCTGAAATACCTGGCAGTGGTAGACTGGATAATAGAATATTATCTGTTTTAGGACTTAAACGCTGCCCTAAGTGCAAAGGATTTCAATCTCTTGGAATCTTTAATTACTGTGAGGATTGTAGAAAGCCTAAAGAATTTGTGCCTTGTGTCCAGGACGATCATAAGAATCATTTAGAGGTAGTACCTTGGTGTGAACCATGTGTGCAAAAATATGCACGATGGACTAGAGCAGAACAAGACTTATTAAAAAAGCATTATAATATAGCTTCTAAAGCTGAGTTAGCGGAATTACTGCCAAGATTCTCACCGAAACAAATAGAGAGCCAGGTTTATCGGCTTAGAAAATGCGGGTGGACCTTTGCATCAAAAAAACCTTGACATCCAACTCAATTTTTGTTATAATATATACTAATCGAAATATCAACAGGAAAAAAGCAAATATGAAATTAAAAGAAGCAGTATGTGTGCTAGAGCACCTAGCAGCAGAGTTTAACGGGGCAGAGTACATAACTAATGCCATTTACAAAGTTCTAGACAAACTTGAAGATCGTAAAGATTACATGGAAGTATTGAACGCGTGTCTAGATTTCCAAGCGGAGGAAATCGAGGAGCTAATTGACTCCAATATCAACCTCAATCGCAAACTGGTAAATGAGAATAGTGGTGTGAAGGCGTCCAACTTTGAACTGATAGAGGAAATTGCTGTACTGAAGAAGGATTGTGAAAATTGGCACGAGTCCAATAAATGGATTCTCAACGAACTTGACAGAATTAGAGAAGAAAAAGCGGGCTTGTTAAATAAACACGATGCATTCTGCGCTGTCAGCACAAAACTAATGGAAGCAAATCGTGTTCTAGCTGGTACAGTGAGAAAGCTGGAGTGGGAGAAGGAAAGTCTGCTTGGAGAAATCGTTTGGCAGAAAGGTCAACTAGATGCTAAATGTGACGAACTTGTTAGAGCTCACCTAAAGATTGCAGAATTGGATGAAACACTAGATAAAAAAGAAGAGCATATTTATTATCTTAACAAGCAACTTGCAGGTGTAAAATGAACTGGTATAAAATATTTTGTTGGTTTTCCCTACATGATTATGTAGGAGAAGTAATTGATGGTATGACTTTTTTGAAGTGCATACATTGTGGAAAATTAGAACCGTTTGATAAAGAGGAAGCAGAATGAGAGTTTCAAAAAAGTTACCTGAAATTCAGTACGTTATTGATGTACTGGAGTTTCATGGCTTTGAGTGTGAAAGTTACCACGAGGCAGATTTTGAGTTAGGTAGCGAACAGGGTTTTGCCCCTATTCGTGGTGCTTCAATTTTTACTATTACAGACCCAGAGACCGATGAAAATGGAGAACTAGATCAGTTCCAGGGTGTAGCATATTGCTCTGCATATGATCAATTCGACAAGTCAGTAGGTACTGCGATTGCATTCAAGCGTGCTTACAAAGAGTTTTGTGGCAAATACAATCGTCAAGAGCGTTTTGCATTCTATGGTGCATATGAGGAGTTTAATTCATGAAAAAGACTGATTTTTTAGAGGCCAAGCTGAATATTTTAGGTACGGCTGTTGTTGATATGCTGGAACTTTTATACGATTCTAAGATCGCAGAACTTAGCGAACCAGCATTAAAGATTGCTGGAGAAATGTACGATACTCTTGAAACTATAGCAGAGAAAATGGTTTCGGAGAGTTGATATGTTCGAGAAGTTTCGTTTGTACCAATTAACTAACGGTACCTATGTAATAGCATACCGCCCAGGTATTGGGCTAATGTGGCGTATAGCTAGAGAATGGAAGTACTCCGAGGGAAACGTTAAATTAGACTATTCATTTCTAGATAATGTTTCCTTAGATTATGATGGAGAAAAGACGGTGAAAGAGGCATTTGATTTGTTAAAGAGATGGTTAGAACATTCGAAGCCGGAAGCACTCAAACTTCTTAAGAAATTTTATAGTTTTAATGAATTGGAAAAGGCAGTAGAAAAGTAATGAATTTTTTCACATCAGACCAACATTATGGTCACGCTAATATTCTGAAATATCAGCCAAACCGTGGTTGGGCTAATGTAGAAGAGATGAACGAAGGCCTAATCACCAACCACAACCGTGTGGTTGGTGTGGGCGACACAGTATATATGCTGGGGGATTTTGGATTCCTCCCACAAGATCAAATCCTATGGATTCTAACCAGGCTAAATGGAAATAAAATCCTGCTTACTGGAAATCACGACAAGGGATTTAATGCAACTTTTTGCCACAATCTCCTCGCCTCGGGTGCTCTGAAAGAGGTGCATAGGCCAGGGTATCTAGAAGTCAAAATCAATAAGAACTTCTATGTAATGAACCACTATGCGCAAAGAGTGTGGAATCGGTCCCATTATGGTACATTCCATCTCTACGGACATTCGCACGGAAGCCTGCCTTCCCTTGGCAAGTCTGTGGATGTTGGAGTAGACAGCAGAGATATGGCAGCATTCACAGGAGACGTACTACGTCCCTGGAGTGAGGCGGAAATCGTAGCATACATGGCTACCCGCACTACAAGTTTTGAAGATTATCATAATAGGAGTACACCATGAGTAATGATGCGTTAGCTTTTATTGCAGCATTTTGTCTAGCAATCTGGAGTATTCAGGGTCT
>Ga0105097_10001947_pt1 | contig 10042 bp, 24 predicted proteins | sample PPLLak12cMay2015_FD_87035 | JGI IMG/M metagenome (GOLD analysis project Ga0105097, IMG submission 87035) | Freshwater sediment microbial communities from Prairie Pothole Lake near Jamestown, North Dakota, USA - PPLs Lake P7 Core (1) Depth... | ecosystem: Environmental > Aquatic > Freshwater >... | reverse complement strand
TAACAGAGTGTAACAACGGTAGACCAGAAAGCTTCCAGGCGTTATAGTTAGATCATGGAGACAACGAAGCAGACAGCAAGCGAAAGCGACACTGTTACACTTTAGTTGTTGACAGCCTCCCAAAGAGGCGCTATAGTTACTTCACTGCAACACAAAGCGCAACAGCGCAGAAAGGCCAGAAATGGACAAGGGAATTCGCCCGCATGTGAACTTCAAGTTCGCAGAGCTCAACGAGCAGCGCCGCCGGGGCTTGCTGACAAACGTGCAGTTCCGCAAGAACGTGATGGCCGACGCCATGGAAGAGTTCGGCATCACGCTGGCTTCCGCGGCGACGCACTACAACCACGCCTTCAAGCTGCTGAAGGAGCTCAACGCCGAGCTGGTCAGCGGCCTGGGCCGCCCGGAAGACAAGAAGGGCGGCCGCAAGCCCAAGGCGAAGCTGGTGGCGGAAGCGGTGGCGGCCATCCTGGGCGACGTTGCCCCGGTGGAGTTCATCGACCAGCAGTACGCGGACTGCGTGGCTGCTGCTGCGGGGGCCATCGGCCCGGTGGATGTGGTGGACCAGGCCCCCAACGCTGCTGACGAGACGGTGGAAGCCGCCCCGGAAGTGAAGACCTACACGGTGACGCGTGCCAAGGACGGGCTGGTGATTGCCACCGGGCTGCTGCTGACAGATGCGGAGGCACTGTGCGCCAAGGCTGTCGCAGCCAAGAAGGCGAAGCTGGTTTACGCCTAAGCAGGGCAGGCAAGAAGGGGGCTTCGGCCCCCTATTCGCGCGACCAACCCCGATGGAGATTCCAAATGAAGCGAGTGTTTCTGGTAGATGATTCCACCCGCGTGATCCTGCCGGAAACGCTGTGGGCAGAGCAGGTTCTGGCCGTGCTCCGCAAGCAGGATCACAAGATCGTGCTCACAGACCAGGACCCGGAGACATGCAAGCGTGACGAGGACGAACTCAAGCGCATGGGGGACCTTCTGGACTCGACCGGGCTCTAGGCGGGACGCCTCGGGATAGCGATTCAGGCAACTGAGCAAGGTCTCCCGAGGCAGCACACAGGCCAACCTCGGATCGTGATTCGACCGAGTCGATCAAGGCCGTCCGAGGAAGTGTGTAGGCCAACCTCGGAGTGAACCAACTGCAGGTTCGACAACTGAGTGCGAGAGTCTGCTAGGCTATAGTGCAACAGATTCACATCTGCTGTTAGCATCTAAGCTAACAAATCAGACCAATAGGCCTATCCTGTAGGCCTATTCTCGTTTCCGAATCTATCTTGGAGGTCTAGACGCGTTATTTGTGCGTGTACGGGTCTAGCACTAGCTGCGTACTAAAACGCTGCTTGTAGTTGCGTTATTGTGTGATTAAACAACTAATAACGCGGCTACTGCGTGCTACAGCACTAGTGCGTTAATCGACGGGGAGGGTGCAAGCGGGTTGCTAGGATGCAACATCTCTTCCAACACGGTGGGAATATCCTGCCCCAGTTCGTCCAGTTCCTCGCCGGGATTGCTCGCGTTGAACTCACGCAATGCAAGGCGTATGTAGTGCAACTGCCGCTCGTTGATGACGATCGTGTATGTGACATCTGCATCGTCACGCGGGTTGTATGGCATAGTGTGTTGCTCCTTTGCTGCAATGCATGTATTATGCGCTAAAGGAACCGCTTGAGCAACCACAGTTACATCTCAAGGCTTAGGCTCGCCTCGGAGCAAGCCGCCCAGTGCTTAGGCCTAAAGGCGAGGAATCTGTGCAGGATCTTGTCGCAAAAATCAAAACTAAATTTCCAAATCTGACCGCGAAGTTTAGATTGGAAACCTAGCCCTAGAGTTTGTCTGCCATGCACTCGCACTCGTGATCTAGCAATGCGTCGCTTGTAGGGCCCTGACAGGGCCTTGCTCCTGCTATGCTACGAGCATGTAACCTGTCCTGCTCAGCAAACACGCCGTTGGCATAGCAGATGATTCCCCACATGAGCAATGCAAGGATTGCCCCGCCGTACATCCCGGTCCAGAGACCGAAGGCAAAGAGCCCGAGGAATATCCAGCGAAGCAATTGCATCATACCAACGCTTCGTAGACATGCTTGAAGGTGTGGACTGTGCTCAGCATGGTCACCAGTTGCTTGAAGGTGCGCACGGCTTCTGTGTCGAACCTCGTAGCCAACAGCTCGACATCGTCAAGTTGCTGCCAGGCCAGCGACACGACCACGGTGTCGTACCCGGGTGAGTGCAGGTTGTCCAGCACTACCCTGACACCGGTCTTGCCCACCTGGAGTTCGATGATGCGGGTGTCATCGGGCAGGGTGACGTGTTCCTTGAGTGCGATTGTGTTCATGTGTGTATTGTACGTTGAGTTGGAACCGCTGTCAAGCAGCAACAAGTTCAGCACTGAGCTGTTCTCGGATGCCGTCTGGACCGAACCCAAGCTCTTCAAACAACTCCTCGAGGATGAAGCTGGCAGCGTCGGGATCGCGGCCCAGGATGTGATCGACGTACTGGTCGAACTGCGCGATGTCTTCCTGCATCAAGTGCATACGCATGACGTCGCACATGGCAATGAGCAGGTTGCGACCTTCCTCGGAATAGTGATCCGGGTAGCGTTGAATGCGAGCACGAACACAGGTAAGTGCATAGTTGACTGTGTCTACCGACATGTTGTTGCTCCTTTGCTGCAATGTGTGTATTATGCAGGAAAGGAACCAGCCAGTCAACCGTTATTTGCCTTGTCGACGAAGCTGTATAGCCAACTCCCTGAAGTAACGAGCAGCAGCATAGGCGTCACGCTCCTCGGACTCGTACAGGGTGCGACGACCGTGATTGGGCGAGGTTGCAGCCTTGGCGGCACCATACTTGTCCATTGCCTGCTCGGAGAGCTTGGAGGCTTCCTGTGAAGTCATGCTTGTGTCCTTGCTGCGATGTGTTAGTATGACAGGATGTTGCCACCCTGTCAACCATTCTACTTACTCGAGTGGAACACCCACCCGGGCAGCGTTCGCCTTGTAGGTAGCGCGTGCCAGCTGCCGGTCGTAACCGTTAGCGAACATCATGGCAGCGATGATTTGCTCGTAGCTCTGACCTGCCTGGTGCCCGGACAGCATGATCCTGCGGCTGGTAGCAGCCTTGGACTCGCCAGCGACAGGGCGTTGCACGGGTTGCACGGCTTGTCGCACAGGGGCGATAGCAACCAACATGGGAGTGGCCGGTACGTAGGAAGTGATGCGCTGCCGGACAACCGCCTCTTCGATCACCGCGGGGTGGTTGGCAGCCTGCCGCACAACGGGCTGAGCCAGCGTCTGCCCACGGGCGCCAACGATGCTGTGAGCGCACAGGTTGGACACGGCACCCAGGCCGCGCTTGTACGACAGTCGGCCGCCGCCCTGCACGTAGCGGTGACGCTTCTCCGACAGCCGCACCTTGTGCCCGCGGTCCGTGGTGTACTCGTACGTGAGTCCCTTGCCGTACACCACCTCTTCGCTGTGGGTGCGAGCGCCGCTGCCACCCAGCGCACGGCACACCCGGGCCCACCCGTAGTCGTGGTTCTTGCCCTTGCTGGGACCCATGTAGCACACCACATGCGCGTATTCGTGCGGCACGGTGTCGTTGATCACGTGCTCGAACGCTTCACGCGTCAGCATGTCGCGGTTGAACTTCACGTAGTAGGAACTGCCCGGGAGCCTGTAGCCGCGGCCACCGGCCTTGCCAGCACTGCGACCACGCAGGTCGAAGCTGATGCGCACTTGGGACAAGTCCATCCCGTACAGCGTCTTGATCTTCTCGACCATCTCGCCGCAGCGTGCCTTGATCTGGAGTGCTTCCGCTTGCATGTTTTGCTCCGTGTCCTTGTTGCGATGTATGTATTATGCAGGGAAGGAACCGGTTGGGCAACCGTTGTTACATCTTAATCGAAGCCCGACATGTACTCCTTCTTGAAGGCTTCCAACGCTTCTTCTCGGCTGCCGGCAAGCGCAATCAACGATTCTTCGTCATCGAGAATCAGGGGTTTGCCTTTCTGCGCCTTCTCCCATAGCTTGCCCCAATACCCGAACTCGCCTCGGATCGCGCTCTCCGTAACGAACGCAGTGATGCACGGCCCAAGCACATCGTCATCGTCGTTGAAGATTCTCTTCGTCTCCTCCTCAGTGATGGCGTAATCAATCTTCAGCTCGGCACCACCACGATCAAAGAAAACACCGTATGCGTGCATGTTCAGTACGCCGTGTCGGCAATGCCCTGGACCACGGCCGCATCTTGGGCCGCCTTCTTGTCGGCGATGGCCTTGTCACGGGCCTTCAGGAACGCAGCGATCTCTCGCGACGCGACCTTGATCGACTCCGGGGCGGGCTCACGGCGGGGCCATCCCATCTTGTCCTTCAGGGTGTTGCGGATGAACTGTTCGTGCGGGACAGCGGCCACATCGCGGGGCTTGCGCGCCTGGGCAATCATCACGACGTTGCGACGGGTGTCGACGTCAACGGTGGTGCGACGCGTGTTGGTGATGGTGAACATGTCGTTTCCCTTCAGTTGCCTTGTTGCGATGTATGTACTTTAACAGGGTGGAACCACCCCGTCAACCTGTTTAGACCAGGATCAAGGAAGCCTTCTTCGCCTTCTTGGCCTTCTCGATCATGGCCAGGGCGTCTTCTTCGACGTCGAAGGTGGCCACAACCTCGCCGGTGCTCTTCTTGGCAACGACGTACTCGACCTTGGCTGCTTCCACCGGATCGGGCTCGACCAGCTGGCGCACGGCTTGCTTCTTGGTAATGTCAGCCCACAGTTCGTCGAACCACACCGCCTGCTGAGCCTGCCTCGCAGCAGCTTCTTCGGGCGTTTCCGTGAGTGCGAGGTCGATCCGGCGCTGCCAGTAGGCGTCGCAAATACCGATCCACACCTTGGCCTGTACGAAGTGCTTGTGGCGACGCATGTTCATGCTGGTAACTCCTTGTTGCGATGTGTGTACTATAAGATAGTTAATGGAAGGAGTCAACTACTGTTACATCTGCTTACACTTTGAATCAGCCTCGCGTTGTGGATCGACGGCTCTTGATTCACAGATCCGAGGCTTTGCATGATCTTACTGGGCTAGGGCCCGGACCTCGGATCAAGGTTCATAGGACCGCCGCCGCCACTTCCGAGGAGGTATCGATCCTGGCAGATGTAACAAACGTAACAGAGGTCGACCAATCCAACCATCCATACTATACTGTGGCATGGTTCGAACACATGCGTGGGGGTGGACGTCGAGAGCGGCTATGTATATAACCAACCTACCAAAATGAAAGGCCGTGCGGCCAGCCCTGTGTAAATACGGAAGGTGAGACCCACTCCTCTGCTCCTAGAGCATGAGAATCAAGCGTAGAATAGCCGTTGTGAGTCTCACCAGCACCGCGGGTAGCGAGAATGCCGTGTACTGAGAAATCGGCTAAAAAGGCCTTATACGCAGTGCCTGGCCTTAGCCAGAGTACACTACATATAGTGGTCGATGCACAAATTGGCCAATTTAGGCCGGGATCTTCTCCTGAACCACCCGCTTGAGCGTCATGCTGAAGCTGTTATCGTATGCCACGCAGCCGTAGGAGGCGTAGTGCTCCAGTTCCCATCCATCCGGGTGGCTCATCTTGCTCTTGTGCCCGACCACGCTGCCGTCGGGTGTGTTGAACCCGCCGTAGGGGCCTTCCACGAACCCAAGCGCCTTGGCCTTCTCGATGGCACGCTCGATCATGCGCCCGCCAGCGTGTCCGTGACGCTTGCTCCAGCGGAAATTGTTTGTGTACTCCGGGCCGGTGCTAGCATAGGTGCGCTCGCGTTCGGTGCCGGCGGGCATGATTTGCTTGGCAACCTTTGCGGGATCAGTATGCAAAGTCATCTTTGACTCCGTTGTTTGCGTATGTGTGTATAGTACATGACCTGCACACAAAGGTCAATCCATGATTTGGATTTATTTTTCTGAATCTTGGTAGTAGTCTACCTTGTCAGTTCCGCCTACGATCAAGCGGACAAAAAGCAGCCTCAGGACGATGTACACGACCAAGACGGCTACGACTCCGAGAACTAGCCACAGTTCCCAGGTCACCGATCGTACTCGAAGTCGTACTGGTCGCCAGGATCGGCACAGTCATCCGCGTTCATCTCGTACTCGTCGAAGTCAGTGGGCGAGTCGAGCCCGGGAACATCGTCGAAGTCGTCACCATCGGGATTGTCGAAGTCGAGTGCATCGGCAACAACCCACAGCACCTTGCCGTCGGGAAACTTCACGTAAGCACGTTCTTCGCCGTCTTGGATCACCTCCACAGAGGCTCCAGTAAGCGTATACGTGGCGCGGATCGTCATTCTAACTCCAAAGCAAGTTGCGATGTCTGTATTATAGCAGGTTCAGTAGGGCAGTGCAACCTGAGTCGTGGGCCAACGATCCCTTCGCTGCTGTTTCCGCAAGGAGTCCGCGCACTTAAATATCTGCTTGGATTGATAGAAGTCGTAAGCTTCTGCTTCTTTGCAGTGCATGAGCACCACGGGCACAGTCCTGAACTGCTTGAACTGAGTTGCTGTTACATCCAGCACGTGGTCATCCACGACTACATATACATGCGCGGATTCATCCAAGTCCCATAGCCACATATGGATCTCGGAAGCAATGCCTTCCTTCTTCAGCCTTCTATGCAGCTCAGCCGAGGCAATGGCACACATACCATTGAGATCATCCTCCTTGCCCAACGGCGCCCGGTCTTCCGCCCATTGTCTTACATCCTCCGCAACGGCCAACAGGCGTTCTTGGAATACTTTGTCCATGCCTGTACTTTACAACAAGCCTCGGGGTTTGTCAACGGTCTGATTGAATGCCGAGAGCCAAAAGCGTTCCCTGGCAGCCTCGGAAACAGTGGGCATCACCTGCAGCTTCTTCTGCGAGGCTGAAACCCGCTCCATCGCATCCTTGAAACATCCCGAACATTTCACCTCGTAAGGTAAGCCATGCGAGCATTTCATTGTTGGCACTCTCCGCGAAGGTATATCGAACGAGCACTCAAGCAAGCACAAAGCAGCTCTTGTGTAAAGTGATTCTTGAGCATATAGTCGCCCAAGTAGCCAGCTGCCTGGAAACACTTCACCATCTTGGACTCAGCAATGTCCCTGCTAAAGCCCTGATGAACCAGCTTACCCTCAAGCAAGTCCGCATCGGTCTCAAACACTTCGTATAGCGTATCGATCATGATGGTCTCTGTTGCTGCTATGCATAGAGTATATGTGATCAGGCTTAGTACGTCAAGACATAATTGAAGACGATTGGTAGCCTGAATCGTTGTTAGGGGAACGATATCAGCCTCGGAATCACTGTGATAGCAACGATCTCCACTACATTGAGCCTCGGATCATTCAGTACGTTAGTGGCAAAACTATGCCGAGACTATGCCGAACCGAGAAAACCACGTGAAAAGGGGCATGATTATCGATGTCGAAACGTTCAAAGGGTGTCGAAACCGAGAAAACCACGTGAAAAGGGGCATGATTTTCAGGATAAGGCACAGTAGAGAGTATCGATAGAGCATCGATATGCGTGTATAGAGCGTGATTGAAACGTGTGTGCAATCGCTGCGCTCGGTTCTCGCTCGCGGTCGGAGAAATTCACAGCGGTTTTGACCTTGAATTCCACCTTGAAATTCCGAATTTGACTTCCACTCTTACCGAGAGAGGCTCACGCGAAATACTGAAAACCTGGTGCGTCCACATTATTCCACACAATTCTGCACTCTTCTACACTATGCACGCTTCAATAGTGTTCTATAGAGTATCTATAACGAAGACCTTGCACTTGTTCTTATTCTTTGCTATACTAGGTCCTAGCTTAGTGCTATTTAGACGCTTATGTGTTTCTTAGATTCTACTCTATACCCTTTTATGGATTGTATATGCAGTGTTCATAAGAAACTCATGTGTGGTACTTTATTAGTTCTTTGCGAATACCGTTTAAGAGTTCCTTATTATCGCATATAGCCAGAAGAAGTTCGGGCAGCGTTAATTGGTGGCTGAAGTCGTGATCGGAAGGGATGCGGCGTAGCTGGCCGAAGGCTTGTTCGTACATTGTTTCAAGTATACGCTCGGGTATCTTGTTGATATCGAATGGGCTGAAGTACAGCAGCTCAACGTAGGTGGTTGTGGAATTCATTTGTTTCTAAGCTCGACCAACTTGATAAGAGTTTCGAGTTCTTCCTTATATACTTTGAGCAGTTCTTCTCGAGTATTTAGGAATTGAGCTTGTTCACGCAGGGTGAGGCTTCTGGAATCGGAAACGGGTGGAAGCCAGGCGTGCATCCATGCATCGCACTGGGCGTCTTGGATTGCGATGTAGGAGTCGATTTCGGAGATAGGTGGAAGGTCGTGAGGACGGGTAAAGGCTACCAGGCAATCACTATACAAGCGGGTGGCGATACTCAGCTTGTCCTCATTGGGCGGGGCACAGGCAGAGGTAGCGAGTGCAAGGATTAGGACTGCTGCGAGCTTCACAACTTCTTCAGGAAGGTATTCGCGATCAGGTCGATTGCGTAGTTGAGCGCTAGGACTAGGGCGAATGCAGTGATTGCAGCAGTGGCGGCAGCGGAGGTAAATCCGACCATGTATACGTTGATCGCTGCGGCTAGGACTGCACTCAGCAGGGCCAGGGCAAAATTGGTGCCGTGTTTCATTTGGCTTTGTGCATGGAGAGGAAAACCGCGTGCATCCATTCGTGATAAGCGATGAAGTATTGTTGGCTCTTGCAGCCGTAGGCCTTCTTGGCTTTAGCCATTTCCAAGTATGCTATGAATGGATTCACTTCAGTCTCTGGTAGCCGTCGATTGTTAGGACATAGACGCGATGAGTGCCGGGGTTGGTCTCCATGATCGTGTCCAAATCGCTGATGTAGAAGTGTTGCGTCCCGTATGCGGGATTCACGGCCCGCAGCGTGATCTTGTATCCATCTAGCACTTTGTAGCGGAATTCATCTACCGTGCATTCAACAACCTCGCGTGGTGAGTTGCTGTTGCGAAAGGCGATACCGGGGATGATTCCAGCCATTTCCAGCTTGGACATGGGGATGAAGAAGCGCAGGTTCTTTGCGCCGTATTCGTTAGCTAGAACGGCAACGTCCATGATCGGCCCTCGGTTGCAACCACCGCAACGATGTCCGGAATGGACACTGTGAACATGGACGGTCGATCCTTGGGATCGTTCCATTCGAGCGTGTAACCGCTGTAGGAGCCGGTGGAGTTGTCGCGAGTCATTTCCACCGATTTGACCCTTGTGGCGGTAACCACATGGCCACCACGCATATAGAATCGAACAGTCAATGGCTTCATTTGGGTGGCCTTGTGTTGCTTGTGTGATGTATGTATTATGCGCGAAGGCAGCAGTGGCGTCAACCACTGTTACATCTACTTTGGAATGCCGTTTAGGATGAGATTGATGGCCGCACCACCGCCCATTGCTGTGATCGGGTACGAAGCGTAGATAAGCCACATCGGCGTCTCGGACACTCCGTACCATACCAGCACCAGGAAGCTCACAACGAGTGCGAGGACGATGAACGTCAGTTGAGCACCGAACAGAATGTTCATTTCAATCCCTTGGTTGATTTGGCAGGCCTTCACCCCACCGTTGCAGGTTGGGATGGAGGGCAGTAAAAATCAGTCCACCCAGCACTATGGCTCCAAGCAGGGCAAAGAACCACAGTGCGAGTATCATTCGTCGCTCAGGTATCTGCCTTCCCAATAGGCAGTGTCCAGCAGGATGACTTTCACCGCCTCTTCCAGTGTGGGCGCAAGCATAGCTTCGTCCAACATATCGGAGCAAACCGACCAGCCACCGTTCTGCTTGGTTGCAGCGTCGATAACCTGTTGTTCGGTGAAGTGTGCCACTTACATGCTCCAATACAGTTCCGAGCTCGGGTCGCAGCCACGCGGCGTATTCACGCTCTGGACGACCGGCTTGCCGGACATCAGGTTCGTCACCGTGGTGGTCTTCTCGATGGTGCTGTGGACCACGGAGCTTTCGGCAACCGCAAACGAAGCGGCATGGATGGC
>Ga0105097_10001945_pt1 | contig 10051 bp, 9 predicted proteins | sample PPLLak12cMay2015_FD_87035 | JGI IMG/M metagenome (GOLD analysis project Ga0105097, IMG submission 87035) | Freshwater sediment microbial communities from Prairie Pothole Lake near Jamestown, North Dakota, USA - PPLs Lake P7 Core (1) Depth... | ecosystem: Environmental > Aquatic > Freshwater >... | reverse complement strand
TGGTCAGAGATGGCAAGCCAGTGGTCGCCACCATGATCAGTGCCACCCTGTCATGCGATCATCGCATCATCGATGGCGCCGTCGGTGCGCGCTTTCTGCAGGTCCTCGGTGAAGTGATTGCCGAGCTGGCAGCCGGAGCAGGCCAATGAGCAGAACACTGGAAGCTGAAATCGCCCTGCGCAACCTCATGTCGCGCTACGTGGACGCGGTGCACCGGCGGGATGCCGCCGCCTGGGCCGCCACCTGGAGCGATGACGCCTGCTGGAACCTGATGGGTACTGATGTAACCGGCAAGGCCAATATCGTCGGGCTCTGGCAGCAGATGATGGGGGGGTTTGAATTCGCGCTGATGCTGCCCAGTTCCTGCCTGTTCAGCATTGACGGCGATACTGCCAGCGGCCACTGGTACCTGCAGGAAATCACCCGGGACAAGGCGGGGACCAGCAGCAGCATCGTCAGTCGCTACCTGGACACCTACAGCAGGCGCGACGGCCATTGGCTATACCAGTCCAGGCACTACGGCTTCATCTATCACGGAACAGCGGATATGAGCGGCAGCTACACGGCGCCGCAATAGCGCCACGGGCGACCCGACAGCTGCTCCTGTTTTGGAATGGATAATGCCAGACTTGCACAGGACCTCAACCTATACAGACAACAGATAGAAGACACTTGTATGAGCAAACAGCCCCTAGCCCTCGGTGCAATTTTATACCCGGGGTTCGAGATGCTGGATCTCTTTGGCCCACTGGAAATGTTCTCTATCGTACCCAGAGAGCAGCTGACCATATACATGATCGCCGAGCAGGCCGGTCCTGTGCCCGCCGCTTTGGGTATGGAAATCACTGGTCCTAAAGTCATTGCCGATTACAGCTTCAACGACGCGCCTCCATTAGATATCCTCTTGCTTCCCGGCGGTATCGGTACAATTCCCGAGCTGAATAACGCACGAATGCTGAACTTTTTAGCGGAGCGGAGCAAGAGCGCCAAAATCACAGCTTCAGTGTGCAGTGGCTCCGCACTCTTGGCAAAGGCTGGAGTACTGGATGGCCATCGAGCCACTTCAAATAAACAATTGTTCGCTCTGGCTACCAACCAGTCTGATAAGGTTACCTGGATCGAAGCCGCACGGTGGGTTGACGACGGCCCGGTGGTGACTGCGTCCGGTGTTTCGGCGGGAACAGACATGGGAGTGGCGATTATTCAGCGACTCTGGGGCAACGACATGGCCCATATGGTAGCCGAAGCTGCTGAGTACACCTGGCACAAGGATGCAGACAATGACCCATTTGTCTCAGGGCTCAATAAGGCTGCAGGGATTCTGGGGTTGGTCTGAATGTCGGGTCAGATTGGCCCTAGTTCGGTTTTCGGTTTTTGGCAACTTAACTTGTGAGGAATCAGCAAAACAAGTGCCAATGCTTCAGGCCACCGCAGTGCTCACTTCAGCGAACGCACTGATCCTAAGATCACGATAATGATCAGCTGCGCCTGCCCGCCCATTGAGTGCCCAACAAGAATAGTGGGAGCTGCTATCCTCCGCACTTCATTCACCACAGCGTCTGCATAGTCATCCAGCGTCATTCGTCACCAAACAAGCCCGCGCGGCCGAACTGCGACTAGCTTGTAAACTGCATGCCGAGCCACTCGGCAACTAGCGCGGGCTTTGCTTCACCTTCTATTTCAATGGTGACATCCATGGTTGACAACCACTGGCCCGGCGCACGTTCCTCCATGTATTTCAGAAAGAACCTTCCACGAATCCGGCTGCCGGTTTTGACCGGCGCCATGAACCTTACCTTGTTGAAACCGTAATTAAGACCCATGGTAATGCCCTCCATAAGCAGCTCGGCGGCAGTGCAGAAACCGCCCAGCATCGACAGGGTGAGCAAACCGTGGGCGATGGTGCCACCGAAGGGCGTTTGCCTGGCCAATTCGATATTGGTATGAATTTCCACCGGGTCGCCGGTCAACCGGGCAAACTGGTTCACCATGTCCTGGGTAATGGTTACCCAGTCGGAAACACCGATCTCGGTGCCGACAATATCCTTAACGGATTCTGCTGTGTATACAGGCACGTGACTACTCTCCTTTGGTCTTGTCGGGTTAATCGCGGTTTTGCCTGTTTCGCCGATCGAGAGACCAGGTCACCACGGTTGTTGTTCGATGTGGCTTTGACGGCAAAACTCATGCGACACCCAGCCCTTTGGCCGCCAGCATCACCATCTTCATGACGTGCTCGCCGCCATTTTTCATGACCTTCTCGCCTGTGTGATCCGCTATATAGTCCCAGTGGGCCACGATCTCTTCGGCGGTCTGCTTGTCTTTTGGCAACCACATACCCTGGCTTTCCACCAGGCGTGTAACCGAGTAGCTTCCAGCCTGCGCGTTGAGGATGCAGTGGTTGGGTGCATCGGCGTGACACAAAACGATCATCGCTTCCGCTACCGGCTCCACGGTAAGCAGCTGCTTCACTTCCTCCTGCAGAAGATCCTCGGTCATCCGGGTGGCCGCCCCCGGGGCTAGGGCATTGATGCGAATATTGGCCTTCTCACCTTCTATCACCAGTGTGTTCATCAGGCCCAGCACACCCATCTTGGCAGCGCCGTAGTTGGACTGGCCGAAGTTACCGTACATGCCGCTGCTGGAAGTGGTCATTACGATGCGACCGTATTGCTGCTCTCGCATGATGTCCCAAACGGCCTTGGTACAGTTCACTGAGCCCGTCAGGTGCACGTCCGACACCAGGGCGAAATCCGCCAGATCCATTTTGGAAAAGGACTTGTCCCGCAGGATGCCGGCGTTGTTGACCAGGATATCGATGCGACCCCACCGCGCCATGGCCTGCTCTGCCATGGCCTGCACTTCCTCGAATTTCGCCACGTTGGCGCCGTTGGCGATAGCCTCACCACCAGCCGCCTCGATCACTTCCACCACATCCCGGGCGGCGGCCGACGATGCGCCAGTACCGTCGGCCGCCCCTCCCAGGTCGTTTACCACTACTTTTGCGCCACGCGCCGCCAGGGCCAGGGCGTGGGCTCGGCCCAGGCCGTTGCCCGCTCCAGTCACTATGGCCACCTGGCCGTCGAATCGAATTGTCATGACCCTTTCACTCCTGTTACTCGCAAAACGAGTTTTGCTTGCTAATAGATTTCGATGAGGCCGGCAGCACCCATGCCCGCACCCACGCACATGGTCACCACACCCCAGCGGGCCCCGCGCCGTTTGCCCTCCAGCAGGATATGGCCTGCACAGCGGGCACCCGTCATACCATAGGGGTGGCCAATGGCAATGGCGCCTCCGTTGACATTGAATTTCTCCGGGTCGATGCCGAGCTTGTCGCGGCAGTACAGGGCCTGGCTGGCAAAGGCCTCGTTGAGCTCCCACAAGTCGATGTCATCGACCGTCAGTCCGTGGCGCTTGAGCAGGCGGGGAACTGCGAGCACCGGCCCGATGCCCATCTCGTCCGGCTCACAGCCTGCAGCAACAAAACCGCGAAAGGCACCCAGGGGGCTGATGCCGCGTGCCGCAGCTTCCGCCGCCTCCATCATCACGCAGGCGCTGGCCCCGTCGGACATCTGGCTTGCATTGCCCGCAGTAACAAATTTGCCCTGCTTCACCTGCTGGCCGTTGGCAAAGACGGGGGACAGTGCGGCCAGCACATCCATCGTGGTATCGGGCCTGTTGCACTCATCCCTGTCTGCAGTGCGCTCCTCGAACGACTCCACACCGGTTGCCTTGTCGAATTTCTTCCACCGGGTGGTCAAGGGTACGATTTCCATATCGAAGCGCCCGGAATCCTGGGCGGTGGCAGTTCGCTGCTGGCTCTGCAGCGCATACTCGTCCTGAGCTTCCCGAGTGATGCCGTAACGTTCTGCCACCACTTCCGCCGTCTCCAGCATCGACATCCACAGCGCCGGTTTCGCCGCCAGAAGGTGCTCGTCTGTGGCGTGAAACATATTGAAATGCCCGCCCATTTGCACCAGGGAGATGGATTCCACCCCGCCCGCGGCCATCACCGGCACCTGCTCGCTGACGATGCGCCCCGCCGCCATGGCAATGGCCTGTAGCCCGGAGGAGCAGTAGCGATTGACGGTGACGCCCGAGGTGGTCACCGGGCAGCCGGCTGCCATCGCCGCATTGCGCGCCACATTGAAGCCCGTGGCGCCCTCGGGATGACCGCAACCTAGGATCACATCCTCGATGTCCGCAGCATCAACGCCACTCCGGGCGATGGCATGGGCGAGGGCGTGGCCGGCCAGGGTGACGCCGTGGGTATTGTTGAAGGTACCGCGGACCGACTTGCCCAGGGCAGTACGGGCGGTAGAGACAAACACGGCTTCACGCATGGGTATTTCCTCGGATGCTAATTGGAATGGACGGGGTCTGTTTTTGTGCTTTAATCAATCAGCTTGCTATTTATACTAAACATATGTTCAGTCGTCAACACGCACTGCCAGCCAACGAAGCGGGCGCTGATATACTCGTTTGACCAGTACAACAAGGAATCTTCCGCATGCCGACCAAAGCGAAACCCGGGACTAAGGCCCGGGAAAAGAAACTGGACACCGACCCCAATGGGCGCCGGCGCCTGTTAACGTGCTCGATGACCCTGTTCGCTGAAAAGGGTTTCGACGGCGTCACGGTGCGCGACATAGCCAGGGCTGCCGATGTTTCGGTGGGATTACTCAACCACCATTTCGGCTCCAAGGAGGGGTTGCGCCAGGCAGTCGATAACCACGTGATTCAGCAGTTCGAGGAAGTAATCTCCGACGTCAACGCACCTGCCGCCGGCGGCGGCGAGGCACTATACAACTGGCTGGAAGGCTGGATTGGCAGACATTCCGGGGAATGGGAGAACACGGTTGTCTACATGCGGCGCGCACTGCTGGAGGACAGCGACTGGGGTGGCCAATTGTTCCAGCGCTTTTACCTGATTGCGCGAACCAGCATAGACCGAATGGATGCGAACGGGACCATACGGCCCGAGGTTGACCGCCTGTGGCTGCCCTTCCTGTTCGTCTACCTTGAACTGGGAACACTGTTACTGGCACCACACATTCAAAGGGTACTCGGGAAATCCGGGTTCGACCGGGACCTGTGGCGCCGCCGCTACAGGGCCTATCTCGACCTGATCATGCGCGGAGTCACGCCGCCCGAAAAGCTTGAAGAGTTACTGCAGCAGCAGCTTCCACGATTGTGACGTGCGCAAAACAAAAAAAAGCGCGGCTGCAAGGCCGCGCAAAGGTCACTACCGGACGCGTTCTTTCAACCTACAACAGATACTCCAGTTCAAGGCCAATTGAGAGTGGGCGCAATATCTGCCTTTGGATGCCGCCGACTGCCGAGATTAATATCGCGTCATCGTCATTCAACAGGTTATTGCCGAACAAGGCAGCAGACCAATGGTCCGTGCGCACGCCAAATCTGGCTTTCACCTCGACGGGCTCCCCGGATTCCTCCCCCGAGGTATTGATCTGGCTGTCGCGGTAAGAGTAACCAGCGAAAGCAAAACCAGTCAGCCCGTTAGACATATCCCAGCTGTAGTCGCCAGACAAACTGAGGTTCGACTGCGGCACCAGAGGTATCTGCTCGCCTTCCGCAATGGTAGGTACAGAGGCCGAAATACCTGGCTCAACCTCGGAAAACTCTGATTCGTTGTAGTTGCCAGAGAGTTGCACATTCAGGCCGTCGAGAGGCGTTGCCCAAATGAGCGCGAGACCTATCCCGGAAATCTCCGCATCACCACCGTTCGCGAGCGCAATGACACCTCCCGTCGGAAACTGGATCTGGATATCCTCCCATTCGGAGTAATAAACCGCCGCCTCCAGCAAAACCGTATTGTCGGCCAGTTGCCACTTCGTTCCGAGTTCATAGCTCCATACTTTATCCGGATCTACACCTGTACTGGTTAGTACACCAATCGCCTCCGCGGCATCTACCGATGCCTGGGTCTGTATGGTTCCGCTGCGAAAACCCTTGGCGATGTTGAGGAATACATTGCCGTTATCGCTCGGACTGTACATCAGGTTGAATCGGGGGTTGGTTGAATCAAAAGTCGCATCATCTCCTGCCGTCGGAACAAATACAGTGCGGTCCAGATCCAGGTAATTCTTCCCGTCGGTTGTCTTGCGGTCATCCTCGAAATAGCTCAGGCCGACCAGTGCCTGCAGCCTGTCGTCGAGGAACTTTCTGGAAAGTTCGCCAAAGATATTATAGGACTCGGTTGACAGGTCACCGGTCAGGTTTATCACCGGGTAGTCTATTGATCCCGAGCCTACGTCCAACAGGTAGAGAATGTCATTGTCCACTGTCGCGTCACGGTAGAAGCCACCGGCAACCCATTTCCAAGCGCTCTCGTCATCGTTCGAGACGAGGCGTAATTCCTGGGTGAATGAGTCTGTCGAGAAAGTTGAGTCATTGAATGAAGGGAAGCTCGCCGTTTCCAGTGGGTAAACAAAGTCCAGCGTGTGCTCGATGTAACCCGTGGCACTGATCAGGTTGGCAAAGGGCATTTCCCAATCCAGGGTCAGGTCCGCGGTATCCACCTCGGTGTTGATGAACCCGTCGATACCATAGGTGTCGATGATGGTCGGGTCGTCGATGTCGTTGGCAAAGGTATTGCCAAAATCCTGGTCAGCCTCGATATGCCAGTAGCTGCCTGAGACAGACAGAGTATCAGCGGCAGCCCACAGGCCCCTCACGCGGATATTGGATAGATCTGCCCCATTGACGTCGTCGCCGGGAAAATCCGGAGCATCGGCAAAACCGCCTATGTCCTCATATCCACCGGAAATGCGTAAACCGAACTTGTCCTTTACCACCGGCGCATTGATCATGGCATCGGTGTTGTAGCTATCATCGCCCCCATCCGTACTGTAGGCACTACCACGCACCTTGAAGTCGAACTCCTCGAGGTTGGGCCTGTTGGTCACGAACTTGAGCATACCCCCCATCGCTCCCTGGCCATACAGGGTGCCTTGGGGTCCGCGAATTACTTCAAGCCGCTCGAGGTCGTAAAAGCGTGCAGGCGGTGCAATCTGCAGATTGGGAATGCCAAATGCCACGTCATCTACGTAATAGGCCACCGTCGCGTCCCCGGTGGTGCCACTGGCGATACCGCGCATCTGGATGGTTTCGAATCCGGGTGCGGAGGCCGATACGAAGGACGCACTGGGAATGATCTGCAAAAGATCCGAGTAATCGCTTGTGCCCCGCGTCGCAATATCTTCAGCCGTAATCGCCTGGACCGATAGCGGTACATCCATCAGCGCCTGCTCGCGCTTCTGCGCCGTGACGATGACTTCCTCCAGCTGCCGCGGACTTTCCTGGGCACCGGCGTCAGACAATACGAGGGTGGCCGCGAGTGCAGCGACCGACCGGGCAATCAAGGTACGTTTTGTATTCATGCAGGATATCTCCGATTGTTCTCTTTATAGTCAGGCGTGGGTCGCACAATCTCGTTCTGAGCGCCCGGCTTGGACATATACTAAACGCTTGCTCAGTACAAATCAATAGGCTATTATTCGATAAACTGAAAGCAAAGTGGTTGTTATATGCAACTACTGCAGAATAACAGGATAAAAATTGTGTTAAGCGATTGCTCAGTAATTTCCGATATCCTGGAGTTTCAAAAGCAGACCTCGTCCAGCCTGGAAGCGGCGGTCGATGGCGCAGTACGTCTCAGCTACGAGCAATTGGCGTCGGCAGTCACCGAGCGTGCCAAAGCCCTGGTAGCGGCCGGGGTACAGCGCGGGGAGCGGGTTGCCACCCTGGCACCCCCCAGCCTGGAATTCTGGCTGGATTACCTGGCTACCGTCTCCATCGGCGCCATCTGGCAGGGGCTGAACCCCCGCTACCAGCTGCCGGAATACCGCTACCTGCTGGAGGACGCCCGCCCCCGGGTGGTCTTTGTCACCTCCCCCTACGAGGACCGGGATTATGCTGCGGACCTGCAGTCGGTGGGCAGCCAGGTGGAGACCTTCGTGGTGCGCGGCGAAGCGACCGGCCGCGCGGTATCCCAGCGGGCATTCCTCGCCGCCGGCAGCGCTGTCAGTGATGCCGAGCTGAGGGCGGCGATGGCGCTGGTGCAGCCGGAGGACATTGCCGTTATCGTCTATACCTCGGGCACCACCGGCCAACCCAAGGGCGCAATGCTGTCCCAAAGGGCGATTGTGGCCAGCGCCGTGACCAACGTGGAGTACTTCGGGGAGGGGCTGGGATCCACCATCTGCGCCGCGCCGATCAATCACGTGGGAGCCCTGAACAATGTCTGCATGTCGGTGTTTGCCTACGGCGGGCGCATCATCTTTTATCACCGCGTGGATCTGGCGGCCCTGGGCGCGCTCACAGCCAGGGAACTGCCCACCTACCTGGTGGCCAGCCCCACCAGTTTCGTCATGATGCAGCAGGGTGCCGGGGGCATCGACCTGACCCGGCTCGGCTACATAAAGCTGCTGGTTTTTGGCGGCGGCAAGACACCCCAGGCCCTGCTCGACCCCATGGTGCCGTATATCCCCAAAATGTATAACGTGTTCGGCCAGACCGAGTGCTGCGGTATCGGCACCGCCACTGCCCATGGCGCCAGCGCTGAAGTCATGGCGGAGACTATCGGCCAGGCTTTGCCGGGCCACGAGCTGCGGGTTGCTCGGGAGGATGAGACCGAGTGCGACATAGGGGAAACCGGCGAGATCCAGCTCAAGGGGCCTATCTGCGCGTCCGGCTACTGGAACAAACCCGAAGCGACCGCCGAGTTGTTCACCAGCGACGGTTTCCTGCGCACCGGTGACCAGGGAGCCCGGCGCGGTGACGGCAACATCTGCTATGTGGGCAGGATCAAGGAGATGTTCAAGTCCGGTGGCTACAATATCTACCCGGTAGAACTGGAGCAGACCCTGAGCCAGCATCCGGATGTGCTGGAGGCGGCGGTACTGCCCGTACCGCATCCGGTATTCCAGGAAGTCGGTTACGCTTTTGTGGTAGCGCGGGCTGGCAGGGAATTATCCGGACAGGCACTGGACGCCTTCTTGCGACCGCGGCTCGCAAACTACAAAATCCCCAAGCACTGGTCACTGGAGGAGGCACTGCCCCGGCTGCCCAACAGCAAGATCGACAAGCAGGCGCTGAAGCGACGCCTGGAAAGTTTTCAGGAGGCGTGAATGAGCCAGGATCTGGTAATGCACCGCGACGGCCCGATCACCACGATTGCGTTCAACCGGCCCGACAAGGGTAATACTCTAAGCAGCGCCATGCTGGCAGAACTTGAACAGCTTGCGCGCAGCCTGGCCGATGACGAACAAACCCGCGTGGTGATTATCCGCGCCGAGGGCGACAACTTCAGCTTCGGCGCCGACCTCGGGGAGATGGAAGCACGCACCGAGCGCCCCAGTGTGCTCGCCCTGCGCCGCAAAGCGGAACTGGGCGGGCGCATGATGCGCAGCCTGCAGGAGATACACCAGCCCACTATCTGCGCGATCCAGGGTATTTCCACCGGGGGGGCTACCTGCATCGCCTCCGCCTGCGATTTCCGTATTGCCAGCGACACCGCACGTATGGGTTATGGCGAGGTCAAACTCGGCATCAACCTGATGTGGCACGCGGTGCCGCCCTGCGTTCACCTGGTGGGCCCCTCCCGCGCCAAACAGCTGATCATGTCTGGCAAGTTGATTGCCGCGAGCACCCTGGCCCAATGGGGCTTCGTGGATGAGATCTGCCCCCGCGAAGACCTGGATGCCCGCGCCCGGGCCTGGGCCGAGGAGTATGCGGCCCTGCCACCCATTGCCGTGCAGATGATAAAACGCAGCATTAACCAGGTGAGCGGCGCATTGGACCAGGCGATCATGCACGCGGATACCGACCAGTGGCTGCTCGGGACCCAGACCGAGGACTTCAGGGAGGCGGTCAGCGCCTTCATGGGAAAACGAAAACCCGAATTCAAAGGCAACTGACAACGAACAGGCCGGGGCTTACTGCGCCGGCAAGGAGAGTACCGATGGATACCATCACCGTACGAAAAATGGCTTTCGATTTCACCGACGATATGGATCTGGTGTTC
>Ga0105097_10001944_pt1 | contig 10052 bp, 5 predicted proteins | sample PPLLak12cMay2015_FD_87035 | JGI IMG/M metagenome (GOLD analysis project Ga0105097, IMG submission 87035) | Freshwater sediment microbial communities from Prairie Pothole Lake near Jamestown, North Dakota, USA - PPLs Lake P7 Core (1) Depth... | ecosystem: Environmental > Aquatic > Freshwater >... | reverse complement strand
GCGGTGGTCGAGTCGGTGGACCGTGTAGCCATCGACGTCGAAGCTGCGCCTGCCCTGCTCCGCCGGGCCGAGGAAAGCACTGTAGGTCTTGTCGTAGTCCGGCGAGGTTCCATACACGTTCAGGGTCGAGGCGATGACATGAACCTCGTGACCGAGCGCCGCCAGGGCGCGCGGCAGGCAGTTCTCCGTGTAGCCCATCCCTGCGGAATAAAACGCGGTGACGAGGACGACCTTCATGCCGTGATCGAGCGCACACCGGGCGCGGTTCCGCGGTCGCTGGACGGGCGATGACTCCGGTGCTTCCGTCGCCGGGGAATGGCGCCGCTCACGCTCGAACGCATCCAGCCACGTCCGCCCTCGATGGAGGCGCGTGGCAGACACGAGAAGGCAGTGGCGGCAACCACGGCAATTCAGCCGGACGCGCCGCCGGTGCCGCGAGCGGCAGCGCCCCGGCTTGCAGCTGGAGGCGCCTGCCAGTGCTGCGTCCGATCGACGCCCGCACTGGCGGATGCCAGGCCCAGCATCGCCACGCTGATCGTCCAGAACTGGACACTGGAGAACAGCGAGCCCGAGAACATGACGTCGACCAGATACTGCAGGTAGAGCAGCGCGAGCCACTGCTCCCTGCAGACCTGCGCCAGGCAGCCGACGGCCGTCCGCAGGCTCTCGTACACCAGCATGAGCAAAGGCACGAACACGACCACCCCGCCCACCATCAGCGCCTCGACGAACACGTTGTGCGGATAGATGCGCGATTCGAACTCGAATACGGAACTGCCGAGCAGGGGGGACTCCTCGAACTGACCAAGGGCCTGCGTGAGCATTCGTACGCGCTCGGAGGTCGACTGGTCCTGCCCTATGTTGAGGAACCGGTCCACGATGGGTAATGGCGTGGCAGCATTCACGGCCAGGACGATCAGCACCAGCACCAGAGGCACGACCATCGGAAGGGCGACGCCCCGCAGGGCATGGCCGGACAGAACGGATGCCCGAGCGAGCGTGAACAGCCACGCCAGCATCACCACGGACCACGCGATGATCGGCCCCTTTGACGCCGAAGCAAGGATCAGTGTCGCCGCGAGCACAAGACCGAGGCTGGTGCCGGCGGCGCGGCGGAATCGTCGCGTCGACGGCTGATCCGCGGATACCGGCGACCGGAGCAGCAGCAGTACGAACAGCGACACCCCGGCGTGACCGATCGAGATCGGATTGAGCACCCCAGTGTCGAGCCGCAGAAAGCTGACGATGTCGCGCAGCGCAACGATCGCGGCGGCGGCTATCGACAGGCCGGCGAGCACCCCAAGGCGCAGTGCCCAGCGCTGCGCAAGTTCCAGGGTCTGCGGATCCGTCCTCGCGAGGAAGGCCGCGGCGGGAAGAAACGTGGCGCCCAGCATGAACGACCACATCTCGCCCCAGTTGAAGTCCAGGGGAAGCGACGACAATGACGAGTCCCACGCGACACGCAAGATCAGCAGCGCCATGAGCGCGAGCACGAGCACCACGTGGCCGGTCCGTATGAAACCTCGCGTCCTCGCAAGCGCAAGTCCCAGTACGATGATTGCAGCGACCGCCACCACGGCGCGGTAAGCCATGGAAATGGGGCGCGAATCGACTCCCAGGAACACCGGCAGAGTCGATACCAGCGGAAAGCCGAAGACCGCACAGGCGAGGAGGCCCGCAAGCAGCTTCCGATTCCACATTGTTGCGGCGACGATGGATTGCATCCCCGTCAATGCGCCGGACCGACACCGGTCTCGTCGGGGATGCGGCGCCTCGCTCGAATCATCAGGGTCATGAGCAGCGACAGCGTGCCGAGACCCGCGCCGAGCACTGCCAGCAGCGCGCGCTTCGGACGCACCCGGTCCCGCGCGTCCGGAACCAGCGCCGGATCGATGACTTTGAAGGCGTAGTCGACGCGCGAGGACGCGACCATCCGCGACTTGAGCTCGGACTCCATGAGCTTGTAGATGGCCTGGCGCAGCTCGATGGTCTCCGCCGCCGCGGCGGCCGTGCGCAGGAACTCGATGCGACGATCCGACTCGGCAGTCGAACGGGCAAGCAACTCGCGATTCGCCAGATCGACGTACCGGCTGGCCCAGCGGGCGGCCTGCTCGCGATCGCGCCAGGTCATGGTCACCCGGACCAGCCCCGTGCGCTTGTCCTCGCTGACCGACAGGACACGCCGCTGGAACAGCTTGCGTGCGTCGTTCGCCTCGCGGTCACCGGACCGGGTGGCGACCGCTTCCGTGTCCGTGCCCGGAGCACACTTGATCACCCGCGCGACGCAGAACTCCGGCACGAGCTGCTCCGCATCGATGAATCGCACGGCGAGATCGCGCGAGGAGAGCGTCGCAAGCCGCTCGTTGCGACCGGAATCGCCGCCAAGACCGAGCCCGGCGAGTGCCCCGAGGCCGCCGAGCTGCCCCCCGAGAGCGGCCATGAGGTCCGAGTTGCCGGAGTCGTTGAGAGGCGAGACCACGATCTCCGCCCGATAGGCCGGCGTCATCAGGTAACTCGCTGCGTAGGCGATCGCTCCGGCGACGACCGCGGACGCAACGATCGCGAGCTTGTAGCGAGCGAGTATGTCGAGCAGGGACACGAGTCTGGCCGGCGCGCTTGCTAGAAGGAATTCACCGCCGCCACCGCGACGGCCAGGTTGAATATGATCGACGTGATCGCCGTCCACATCGGCAGCGGCCGCATGCGCTCGGCGTCGAGCGGCACCACGATGGTGTCGCCAGGCTGGATCGCGCCGCTCTGGCGGAACCAGCGGCTGCCGCTGCCGGCCTCGATGCTGCCGCTGGCACGCACGACGTAGATGCGCCGCTCGTCGGCCTTCTGTGTCGGGCCCCCGCTCATGCGAAGGTAGTCGTCGCGCCCGAGCGATGGGTCGAAGAGGTGCGAGGTCGAGTTCTGCACCTCGCCGATCACCGTGACTTCCTGGGCTGTCTGCGGTATCCGCAGGACGTCACCGTCCTTGAGGATCACGTCCACCGCCGAGCCCGGTTCGTCGGCCATGATCCTTTCCAGGTCGATGACGAGCCGGCCAACCGGCTCGGCATTCCGCAGGTCCGCGAGCAACGACTGACCGATCGCCAGCGTATCGCTGGCATTCTGCCCACCGGAGCTGGAGGTTTGCGTCGCCTGCAGAGCCAGTGTGCCCAGATCTTGCTTGAGCCGATCGGCGAGGATCTCGACCTGGCGCCTCTCGCGCTCCTTCAGCGACTCGCGCGTAAAGACGCTACCCTGAGGGAAGGAGAGCGGCGTCAACCCACCGGCCCTGGCGATGACCGACCTGAGAGTCTCCCCGGGTTCAATCGGGTACTCGCCTGGGAAGCGAACTTGCCCCTCAAGGCGAACCGATTCCTGGGCGGACCACTGCGAGATTTCCTTGACGACGAGGAAATCGAACGGCTCGAGAAGCAAGTCGGCCGCCAGTTCACCTGCGAGCGCGCGACCGAGGTCGATCTTTACGACGTCCGTCTTGCGGGACTGCCCATCCCGTACCTCGTACCGCGCCAGGTCCGCCTCGCCTACGTAGGCCGCCTCGGAGAGTCCGCCGCCTGCGCGAATCAAATCGCTGACAGTCATGCCGGGTTCCAGTGGATATTCGCCGGGAACTCGTACGCGCCCCGACACTCTCACGATCCGCGATGGCTCGGTGCTCACGGCCTGCAGCTTCAGTTCCTGCAGGATCGGGTCCAGGATCGCGCGTCGGCCGGTCTCCAAGTCGAACACGAAGACCCGGTCGCGTGGCGCGAGCAGCGGATTCGCACTCGAGTTCGGCGCGCGCCAGGCCGCGCCGATGTCGGCCGACAACGCCTGCACGCGCCGCGTGCCGGGCTCCTCGCGTCGAATCAGCACGTACCGCTGGTCGGCATTGGGCTTCAATTCATCGGCAGAACGTATAGCGTCCGTCAATCGCAGGCCGCTGCGGTACTGGACCGACATCGGCCTGAGCACGTGCCCGTCGATCTGGATCGCATTCGAGTAGGTTGCCTTGACTCCTGGAATACGCAGCAAGTCCCCGCTGCGCACGCTCGTGCCTCGCGACTGATTGTTCGTCAGGTCGACGTCCAGAACGACACGCTCGCGCCGATCGTCGATGCGATGGAGAGTCGCGAGCCTTGGATCCGCTTCCGGGGTCAGGCCGCCGCCCAGATGCAACAGGTCCGCAACCGAGCTCTCGCCCTTGATCTCGTAGATCGCCGGACGACGGATTTCGCCGGTGACGCCGACCGTGCTGCCGACGGGCGGTATGAAGATCACGTCGCCGGACTGCAAACGCACATTGTCGGAGGTGTCGCCATTCAACAGCAGGTCGTACAGGTCCAGGCGTTTGACGAGCTGGCCGTTGCGCTTCAGCTGGATATTTCGAAGCGATCCAATCGGTTTGACGCCACCACTCACGAAGATGGCATTCGTGATTGTCGCCAGGCTGCTGACGGTGAACGATCCCGGCCGCTCGGCCTCGCCAAGCACGTAAACACGGATGGAGCGCAGGTCGCCGATCGACACCGTGGCCTGGGTGCCGATCATCTGCTCGCCCACACGCGTCTCGATGCGCGCTCGAGCCTCTTCGAATCGCAGGCCGGCTACCGTAATGGGTCCCAAATCGGGAAACATGATGCGCCCGTCGCGATTCACCACCAGTGAATGACGGGCGCGCGTATTCCCAATGAGTTGAATCTCGAGACGGTCCCCGGGACCAACGACGTATTCCGAGGGCACCGGAATGTCCGTCACTGGCGCAAACGTGGTCGGTACGCCCGAGAAAAGGTCGTATCCAAAGGGCTTGAGGGCGTCACTGCCGACGGGTTCGAGTGGCAACAGCGTCAGCCGGATCCGGAAATCCCTCAGGAAAGGTTCTATCGCGAGCCGTTGCGTGGCCTGATACGCAGTCAGACCGGCGAGCGGCACGACACCGAGGCCCGGAACGTCGATCGCTCCGCCACGGTCAAGAGCGTACGGATTCGCGCTCCGCACCGCCTCGATGAGGCGCTGCAGGTCTACCTCTTCGGACTTCGTGCGCTGGATCTCCCTGCGCGGGGCAACGCCGACGGTTGCCTGCTGCTGGCCAAGCGGGGCCGCGGCGCCCGGCATGGCGTTACCCGCTCTGGCCGCCACAGCGGCCGTACCCTGCTCCTGCAGCGAGTCGGTCGACTGGCGAGGGCGCTCCGTGAGCACGCGCTCCTCACCCTCGTACACCATCGGCTCCAGTTCGACGATCAACGTGTCGCCCGCCGCCAGCCTTGGCTCGCCGTCGGGGCTCAGGCTCCGTTGCGGCACGCTCAGGGTCGATCGCTGCAGGACCGTTGCTGGCGACTCGACGCGCTGGTCTGACCGGGAGGTGCCGGTTTGCCCGTCCGTCGCACCCATGGCCTCAAGGACCGTCCGCTGCTGCTCGGGAGAGAGGTCGCGAAAGGCTTCAACCTGCTCGGTCGTAGGCGTCTGGCCGACCGCCGCCGGCGTAGGAACCCACCCCGCAACCGACATGAGCGCAATCAGCAGGGAACGAGGCACGGTCAAGTTCCAGGATCCTTGCATGCTCTTGCCTATCTGCCTCGCGAGCTTGGAAAAATCGTGTCAGGGCAGATCATGGGACCAGGTCAAGAAGCCTCGCACACCATCCTGGAGGTCGGTCGGCTCGGCGGAATCCACGTCTGAGTACCCTAACAAAACCGTAATATTACCCCATGCAAGGGCACGCTCGTGCGTCGCCGCAACATCGCGCACGCTGGCCTCGCCGTCCGCCAGCGAATGCTCCGAGGCCACGCCGGCCCGATTCAGCTTGACGTTACGACCCAGAAACTCCCAGCGATGACCCCGGGAATCGATGAACTGGGCGCCGGCTCCGATGGCTTCACCATCCGCATCGATCGAGTGACCCAGGACCCGACCGCGATACCGATAGCCCGACGTATAGATGCCGTTCGTGTAAGCACAACCGAACTCGGGCGGCGACCGCAGGAAATCGCAGGTGGTATCCGCATACTCAACGTGGGCCCGCCACGTCCCACCGGCCAGGTCGCCCCAGACCTCGGCACCGAACAATCCCAGGTACTTCGAAGGCATAAACCCCGCCTCGTCCTCGCCGACGGCCTGCGCATAGAGCGCCAACGGCACGCGGGCGCCCGGCCAGCTCCAGCGAAGGTCAAAGCCAGCGAGCTGATTGCCCGGCTGCTCCTCGAGGGCCTGGTCGTTGTCGTTGCCGACGAGCAGGTCCCAGAAGGTGCCGAGGTCGCACGGACGCCCTTCGCCGCACCACTGTGCGGTGCGGCTGGCGGCGATCTGCAACGTCGGGTGGGGACGGATCTCGGCCCGCATGCCGAACAGCAGCGCCTCCGGGTAGTCGCGGTCGGTCTCGAACTGGCCCATGAAGGTCGAGAAGCGCCAGGGCCCCAGCCAGCGCAGAACGGGCACGTCGAAGGGCGTGGCCTCATTCCGGTCGAGGGCGATCGAGGGCAGCGGCCTCGCGTTGCTGCTGAGGATCAGGCTGCCCTGCCAGCCGGGACCCCACCAGCGCTCGAGGTAACCGGCCGAGACCATCCAGTTGCCGAGGCTCATCGCGACGTAGGAGCCGTCGGGCCGGATGGCGTGGCCGTCGTCGGGGTCCGCGACGACGGTCGCCGAGAGCTTCCATGCGAAGCGCTGGCCCATCCAGTCGGCGGCGAGGCGCGCCTCGGCTTCCTCGCGCGGGATCGCCTCGAATCCTCGAAGCGGCGTCGGGTCAGCGGAGCCAGAAATCGTCGCCTCGAGGCGCACCTCCCCGGAGCGCATCTCTCGCGCCGCCTGGGTGCGGAGCCGCTCGGCCGCGACGCGGTCGCCGTCGCGCAGGGCGTCGAGGTCTGCGCGGGCGAGTTCCCGCGCGATCTGAGACCACGCGATCGGCCAGCTCAGACTCGGGCCGGTGAGCAGGCCCAAATCGGCGAGCCGCTGCAAGTCGTGACGCAGGCGCACGTCACCCGGCGCGACCCAAGGCTCCGCGGCCGCGGTCGAGCCCGCGAAAGCAGCGATGCATGCAATCGCCAGGCGAACGATGATCGACCCCGCCCGAACGGTCATGTCCCCCGTCTCCTGCCGCTGCGTCGGGTCTTCACTTGGTCTGGTGGCGCCACGACAGGGAGGCCCGCGGCAGGAGGGCTTCGGTGTCGTTCCACTCGCGGTCGCGATAGTCGGCCCCGACGCTCGCCTCGATCCAGCCGCCCGTGATCGGGTGCCGGTAGGTGACATCGAGGCTCCACCAGTCCTCCGGGCCCGGCGCCAAGGTGTGGCGGGCATCCGGCACGTACCCACCCTCGTTGATTGCCGTGAACCGAAGCACGGTGGTCAGTGTCGCGGCGGTCGGGCTGACGCGGATGTAGCGGGCGCTGTACATCTCGCCGTCACCGTCCATCGAGTGCCCGAGCGGGCGTCCCTTCGAACGATAGCCCTCGACGCTGAAGATGCCGTTGTTGTAGGCGCAGTCCCACAGGCGCTGCTCGTTCTCCGTGCCGCCGCAGCGCGTGTTGGCCCACTCGAGGCCGGCGCGCCAGGAGCTGCCGTCGCCGGCGGATCCGCCCCAGGTCTCGAGCCCGGCAATGTCCATGCTGCGATAGGGCCGCGGAATCTGGTTATCGATGGTCTCGCCGGTGTGCTGGTTGTAGAGCGCGTAGTTCCAGTCACCGATCGGCGAGGCCCAGCGGATGTCCCAGCCGGCGAGCTGGTTGCCGGGTTCGTCCTCCGGATCCACGTTCTCACCCTGGTTGTCGTTGCCCCACCAGAGATTCCAGAAGTCGCTGCCGTCGCAGGAGCGCCCGTCGCCGCACCACTGCGCCGTGCGCTCGATGCTGATCTCGAGGCCGTCCAGCGGCCGTGCCGAGACGCGGAAGCCGAACAGCAGCGGGTGGTCGTAGTCCTCGCGGTCACCCTCCATGTAGCCCATGAAGGTCGTCAGGCGCCACGGCCCGATCCAGCTCAGCCACTTGCTCTCGAAGGGATCGGAGACCGCGCGATCGAGGGAGATCGCCGGCACCGGCCGCGCGCTGTTCGACAGGATCAGGCTGCCCTCCCAGCCCGAGCCCCACCAGCGGTCCTGGGCACCGGCCGTCACGATCCAGTTGCCGAACTTGCCGGCGAAGTACGAACCGTCGAGGCGCACGGTGTCGTCGTCGTCGGCGTCCGCGACCGCAGTGAGCTCGAGCCGGCCGCCCCAGCGACTGCCGAAAAAGCCGCTGGCCCAGCCGGTGAGCTCGCCCTCCTCGCGCGGCTCGTCGGCGAAGGTGCGCAGCTGGGTCGGTCGAGCCGCGGCGCGGACTTCGACACCCATCTCCGGTCGGCCCTCGGAAGCGAGCTTGCGCAGGCGGGCGACGGCGGCGGACTGGGCAGGGTTGAGCTGGAGGCCCTCACCCGGCTTTCGGCCACCCACTCCCGCCGTGGCGGGATTGGGCCTCGTCGCAGGCACCCTCGACAGCGCGTTCGCCACGTCCGTCACCGCGATCGGCCAGCCGGACACCGGGAGGTCGAGGATGCCGTCGTCCACCAGCATCTGCAGGTCGTGACGCGCCTGCATGTTGCCGGGAGCGAGCCAGGGTTCCCCCGCCATGGCGCCGCTGCTCGCGAGCACCAGCGCGAGCAGCGCAAGCGAATGTCTTTTCATCGCCATGATGCTACCGGCTCGCGCGCTCGCCGCGCCAGCGTCCGACGGCCTCGAGCAGCGACTGCACGTGCCGCGGCCCCCCGGGCCATTTCGTCTGCTGCACCGCGGGCGCCATCGAGCCCGCGAGCTTCTTGCCGAGCTCGACGCCCCACTGGTCGAAGGGATTCACGTCCCAGATCACGCTCTGAACGAACACCTTGTGCTCGTACCAGGCGATCAGGCGCCCGAGCGTGCGGGGTCCCAGGCGCGGGAACAGGATCAGGCTCGACGGACGGTTGCCGACGTGCACCTTGTGCGCCAGCAGGCGCACGATTTCCTCCGGGGGCGTGCCCCTCGCCTCGAGGTCGGACTGCACCTGCAACTCGGTCTGGCCGAACGCGAACGCCTCGGCCTGCGCAAAGCAGTTCGCGAGTGCGAGGTCGTGCTGCGACTGGAAGCGGCTCGACGCATTCACCGGCGCGATGAAGTCCATCGCCACCCGCGCCGTGCCCTGGTGCAGCAGCTGGAAGAACGAGTGCTGGGCGTTATTGCCGGGCTCGCCCCAGACCACAGTGCCCGTCGCGTATCCGACCGGGTGCCCGCTGCGCGTGACGCTCTTGCCATTCGACTCCATCTCGAGCTGCTGGAGATAGGCCGGAAAGCGATGCAGGCGGCGGTCGTAAGGCAGGACGGCCAGCGAGTCGTGGCCGAGGAAATTGCCGTTCCAGACGCCGATGAGACCCATCAGCACCGGCAGGTTGTGCTCGAGCGGGGCGCTGCGGAAGTGCTCGTCCATGTCGTGCCCGCCCGCGAGCATGAGCTCGAACGGCTCGATGCCGATCGCGAGCGCAATGGACAGTCCCACCGCCGACCACAGCGAATACCGGCCGCCCACCCAGTCCCACATCGTGAAGCGCGCGTGCGGCGCGATGCCGAACGCGTCCAGGGCGGCGTGGTTGGTGGAGACCGCGACGAAGTGCCGGCCCACCGCCGCCTCGCCGAGCTCGGCCACGAGCCACTCGCGCGCGGCGCGGGCGTTGGCGAGCGTCTCCTGCGTCGTGAAGGTCTTGGAGCAGACCACGAACAGCGTGGTCGCGGGGTTGACCCGCTCCATTACCTCGGCGAGCTCGACGCCGTCGACGTTCGAAACGCAGTGCAGGTCGATGCCGCGGTTGCGGTAGCGGCCGAGTGCCTCGGTCGCCATGACGATGCCGAGGTCCGAGCCGCCGATGCCGATGTTGACGACGTCGGTGAAGCGGGCGTCCTTCGCGCCGGTGATGCGCCCCTCGTGCACGCCCGTGACGAACTCGCGGATCTTCGCGAGTTCCGCGCGCACCTCGGGCATCACGTCGTGGCCCTCCACGCTCATCGCGTCGGTCGAGCGGTTGCGCAAGGCCATGTGCAGCGCGGCGCGACGCTCGGTGAGGTTCACCGC
>Ga0105097_10001942_pt1 | contig 10060 bp, 8 predicted proteins | sample PPLLak12cMay2015_FD_87035 | JGI IMG/M metagenome (GOLD analysis project Ga0105097, IMG submission 87035) | Freshwater sediment microbial communities from Prairie Pothole Lake near Jamestown, North Dakota, USA - PPLs Lake P7 Core (1) Depth... | ecosystem: Environmental > Aquatic > Freshwater >... | reverse complement strand
TAAAAAAGGCAGATGGACTTCCAGGCTGTGTTCATAGGTATGTGCCTGCTCAAGGTATTCTACAAAAGGCAGTTTGACTATAGTCTCTACGGCTTCCTGGTCAACAGCGATAGAGCCTAAAGGCGTGATGAATGATTGCGCTTTGCTCACGGCCAGTCCCCTGAAAGCGACACGATGGGATGGGCCGATGAGAACGACCCGGTTTATCAGGTCATGAGCTTTTTTTAATCGAGCATAAGCGGTTGCGGCAACGGGGCCAGAATAAATGTAGCCGGCATGAGGCACAATGATGGCTTTGGGAACTTTCGCACTCGATTCAGCATCATTTAGATATTCATCCAGCATTTGATGCAATTGTTTCGGATTTGCAGGGTAGAAAGAGCCTGCTACAGCGGGTTGTCTGATCATTGGTTTGTCCTTTTATTTCTCGGTAAAAGATTCATGGTAATCTTTGCAAGTCAGTATAGGATATTTAGTGTGATGACTTGATTACAGATTTTAGATGTTAGTTGCGTTTTATGACAAGATGATTTACTAACGGTTCCAGGAGAATGAGAATGACTGATTTTATTACCCATGACACAGTGAAAACCCGTTATTGGCATAAGTTAGAAGATGGGCGTATACAATGTGATGTGTGCCCGAGATTTTGCAAGCTGCATGAAGGCCAGCGAGGTCTGTGCTTTGTCAGGCAGAATCTGGATAGTCAGATTGTCATGACCAGTTATGGCCGTTCCAGCGGCTTTGCTATTGATCCTATCGAAAAGAAACCACTGAACCATTTTCTGCCTGGCACCTCGGTATTTTCTTTTGGTACTGCTGGTTGCAATCTGGCCTGCAAGTTTTGCCAAAATTGGGATATCAGCAAATCGCGAGAAATGGATACGCTGATGAGTAAGGCATCCCCCGAAGCGATCGCCCGGGCGGCGTTGGACAATGGCTGTGATAGTGTTGCCTATACCTATAATGATCCGGTGGTTTTCCATGAATATGCGATTGATACCGCGAAAGCCTGCCGAAGCCTCGGCATCAAATCAGTGGCGGTTTCCGCCGGTTATGTGTGCGAGGAACCAAGGGCCGAATTTTATCAATTGATGGATGCCGCCAACATTGATTTAAAAGCCTTCACCGAGCGCTTTTATCATCAGATTACCGGCGGACATCTGGAACCCGTATTGGAAACACTAAAATACATCAAGCATGAAACATCGGTCTGGCTGGAACTGACGACTTTAATTATTCCCGGTGAAAATGATACGGAAGCGGAACTGGAAGCCATGACCCAGTGGGTGGTCGAGAATCTGGGGCCCGATGTGCCGATGCACTTTTCAGCATTTCACCCTGACTGGAAGATGCTCGATAAGCCGCCTACACCGATTGCATCGTTATTGCAGGCGCGACAAATCGCTTTAAAAAATGGTATCCATTACGCTTATGTAGGCAACGTTCATGATAAGTCTGCCGATAGCACCTATTGTCACGGCTGCGGTAAGTTATTGATAGGCCGTGACTGGTATGAACTGTCCGAATGGAATCTGGATGAGTCCGGCTGTTGTCGCTTTTGCGGTGAACGTTGTGCCGGTGTTTTTAAACCCAAACCGGGTAACTGGGGCGCAAAGCGAAAAGGCGTTATTATGAATTGAGCAGAATCAGTAACAGGCAAGTAGCCAAAATATTTTAATACTCACTCACCATGACGCCTGTCCTCGGCAAGCCGAACGGAGCACGAAGTTTTATGCTCGACTTCGTGTCCCTATCGTCCAAGCTCAGAACAGGCTTCGTGGTATATAAAAATCAATAGGCAGAGATTAATGCCTATCTAAAATCACTAAAGCGAATCGCCGATTTCGGGCTTATAGAAAAACCACTTTTTAACGTGCAGATACTTTCTGATGGGGGTTTTAATGACTGATATACACAACGCTATAGAAAACAGACACCATACTGCCGCATATTCATTAGGATCCGTCGTGGTAATATCTGAAATAAGCGGCCCAATCAGATAATGAAAGCCTACGAAACGATATGAACCATAGATAAACGGCATATAAAAAGCCACTGCGATATAGGTAAACGCATGCAAGCCCCAGTCAAAACCACCTAGCCATTTAACCGGATCCGACATAAGACCATTTAAAGGCATTTGCCAGGCGATATGCCAGGAACCGGAAGTTGAACAAACACTGGGGCCGCAAAAACCTTCCACGCCGATGTGACACGACCCCGCCCAGCCAAAAGGGTACATCTTGATGAGCATGGCAATCGAACCTATCGCGCAAATCGTATAAACGGTTGTGCGGATTTTTAATTTAACGCTGACCGGAATAAAGTACATTGCGACCATGTTGACAAAAAATGGCTGAAACGCGACATGTATATAGCCAAGCAGCGTGAGTATCTGGTTACTTGGGTTATCACATAAATCAATATAGATGTAAGTTACGGCCTGTAATAATTCCATTAAGGCAAAATAGGTTAACGGAATCCATAGCTCTTTGGATTCGCCTTTTTTAATCGCAAGATACGCTGCGGTACTAAGACCTACGACGGCTAATACCCCCGACGCTTCACCACTCCAACACATAAAACCAACCCTTCTCTTATAATTATTAAATACCGCTTATTTCAACAGCCTCCTGGTTGGCTTATCACGTTAAAATATCAGTAATGTTTTTATTGATTGTTAATGCTTCACCAGCACAAACCTGTCTATTGTATTACAACCGGGGAGGGATTGAGAAAAGGTTATGAAAACCCTGCTTTACAGCAGGTATAAGGTTAATAGTTAATGGTAAAGCGGCGCGGCCGTGTTAAAGATTATGTTTATTCACCTTTCGCCATGTACCTCGAACTTTAAGCTATATTGGGCAGGGCAGCAAAAGCATCAAGATCCTCTACCGCAGCAGCGGTCCGGCGTATAAGCTCATGATTGCTCTCCAGATTCATCATGCCACCGATTGCGAGTGTTACGATCATTGCTTCAAAGGGATAGATGAGGTGAGCGCGATATCTTTGCAGTAGCATTTTCACATCAATACCTGCAATGCCATTATTCCCAAGACATTGAGCATAAATTGCTATGAGGTTCGCTTCGTGAAGCCGGCGGGTCTCCGGATTGAGAGCGGTGGACAGGAAGTAAGCAATATCGCTTATCCCCTCACCAAGGCGAATCAGTTGCCAATCAAGAAGGCCGGGTTGAGTCTGATTCCAGAATAAATTGCCGGGATGACAATCATGATGAACGAGTGTCTGTGAGGCTTCCGTAAGAAAGCGCATGGCCTGTAGGCGATGACGGGCATAATGAACAGCTTTTGCATGAAGCGTCGAGGGCACGAGCTCCCCAGCTTGATGTAGTCCTCGTTTCATCAACGGAACGGCCATGGCTGTACCCAAAAAGTCTTCCAGGCGACGTACCGGACCGGCCAACCAGCGATAGGTATGCTCGAGATTTTCTTTATTCCAAAAACGGGCATGGAAGTTGGCAAGTTGTTCCACAACCAAGGCGGCTTGAGGAAATGTCAACGCATCTCCAGGACTACCGAGAGTAACTCCCAATTCTGTCATATCAGTAAGAACCAGAGTCGCGCCCCTGCCAAATTTGCTCTGTGCCGCCAAAAAATGAGGTACGCTAACTGATACAGACCGGGCAACTTCATTATAGAAACGCACCTCCGTATGCAGCAGCCTGGGCAAAGCCGTGATTAACTTTGCTTGCCAGGCCATCGACGGAAGTTTTACAAACCATTGACTAGGCAAAATAGTGGGTTCATTGTGTTCGACGTTGACACGTATACGGGTTGTCGTCCCAATATCGACAGAAACAATGTCCACATCAGAAACAACTATGTGAGAATAATGCTTATTAACCACTCGCTGAGCCCAGACGCTTGTTAAATCACTGGGTCGGCGAACAAGAATGCTCTGCATCATCTTTGATCCTAAAAATCAGTTGGAATGGTATTAAGGGCAACAGGTTATAGGCAACAGATCATTCATACAATTAGTAGAAATACATATTAGTGAATGGCACACCTAATATTGTACAGAAGCAACTTGCCGACTTGGAAACGCCATTATAATCTTCGAATTGAATTTCGACCCGTTTTCGTTTGCTAAATTAATGATACCGCCTTAACCTAAAAAGTTAATTTGACCGCAGAGGTACGGAGAACACAGGGAAAATCATTGAGTTGAAGTTTATTCATTAGCCCAAGAACTACGCAGAACACAATACATAGAAGAACAAGAGCTCAACTAAAAGTTGCCAAACGTTGAGGTGTTTTAAGTCAATCATCATTATTCCTTTGCTGTTTTTGGCAAAATTTGCCAAAATATGAATAAAATCCTAGAAGCGAGGTCATTCCCATGACGACCATGAACATCTCCCTCCCCGACGCGATGAAAGAATTTATAGATACACAGGTTCAGGAGCGCGGCTACAGCACGTCAAGCGAGTATGTCCGCGACTTGATCCGAAACGATCAAGTCAGGCAAGCGGAACAGCGTCTAGCGGCGCTAATACTGGAAGGCCTGGAATCAGGGCCCGGCATCCCCGTCAATGAAGCCTATTGGAACAGTAAACGTGATGCCCTCAAACAACGGCACTCCCAATGAAACCCATCCGTATCCGCCCGCGTGCCAACACCGAAATTGATGCATTGGCGGACTTCATCGCATGCGATAGTATCGACGCTGCTATGCGCTTTCTGGATGCGGTGCAAAAATCTTTTGACCTAATCAGCGAACAACCGGCGATGGGTACAAAGCGTTACGCTTATCTACCCATGCTGGAAGGCTTGAGAATGTTGCCAGTATACGATTTTGAAAAACACTTGGTGTTCTATATCGAACGACCCAGCTACATAGACGTTCTGCGCGTCCTACATGGCTCGCGCGATATTCCGGCTGCTCTAGGAGATGGTTTGGAAGACTGCTAGCCATGAAATGAAACGAAAGAACCTAATAAAAAATCGTTCCAGACAACTTTCAGAAATGGGAACTTAACTTTTTTCAAAAATTACTCGCCAATACCTCCGACAAAAAATACGATTGGGGATTTGCAGCTTGAAACGTGCCGGATACACGAGGCTCCGATTCAGGATGACGGCTTACGTCCACGGCGATATAGTTATTGCCGACCACTTGACCAGGCGTGGAGTCGAATCCTTTCCAAACGGCGCCGGGCAGTCTGAAATTCCGAATTATTTCTTTCATTTTCCAGGGTAATCAGAGCATCTTCATGCCCGTTAAGTCGGATATCCGATCTACGGATTGAGTATCAGTTAACCTTATATCAATTAAACTTGTTGAATAGGTTATTACATTGTTGCTTAATTTGTTAACATTTAAGATCATTATCCCACCGCATTGAGGCCCCACACGTGAAAGAGCAATCCATGAACAAGCTAGACAGTGAATCGATAAAAATCATTGAAGCAAAACATCACGATCCTTTTTCTGTTTTGGGTCGCCATCCACACGACAAACTAATAACTGTTAAGGTCTATTTACCCTACGCGGAATCTGTCAGCTTTGCCGGCGGCGGCCCCCGTATACCACGCATAACTGGAACGGACTTTTTTGAATATACCGCTCAACAAAACGAATTGCCTGAGCATTATCAATTAGCCTGGATTGATAAAGACGGTAGTAAACACACTAATTACGACCCTTATGACTTCGGTGTGCAATTGCCTGAATTTGACCGGCATTTGTTTGCTGAGGGCAAACACTGGCATATTTACCAGAAAATGGGCGCGCATCAGCATACTGTTGACAATATTGAGGGGGTTTTATTTACCGTATGGGCCCCTAATGCCGGCCGAGTCAGTGTCATCGGTGATTTTAATCGCTGGGATGGCCGTTGTAATCCCATGCGCAGCCTGGGTGGCAGTGGTATTTGGGAGCTTTTTATACCAGGACTTACCGCAGGTTGTTTATACAAATTTGAAATATTAAACCGGCAAAGCAATCAGGTGCTGATTAAAACAGATCCTTATGGGCAACAATTTGAATTGCGGCCCAATACCTCGTCTATCGTGGTTCCAAATAACACTTACTCATGGCAAGATCAGAAGTGGATGTCAAATCGAAGCAGTAATGACTGGCTGCATGAACCCATGTCCATTTATGAGGTTCATCTGGGTTCATGGAAACGCGACAATGTCGGCAATTTCCTGAATTATCGTAGCCTCGCTGATGAGCTCGTTGACTACGTTAAAGAACTTGGCTTTACGCATATAGAAATCATGCCTATTACCGAGCATCCGCTGGATGACTCCTGGGGCTACCAAACCACAGGCTACTTTGCCCCTACCAGCCGTTTCGGGACACCGGATGATTTCCGTTATTTCATTGACACCTGCCACCAGAATAATATCGGCGTTATTCTTGACTGGGTCCCTGCTCATTTTCCCAAGGATTCATTTGCGTTGGCAGGTTTCGACGGCAGTGCTCTTTACGAACATGAAGACCCCCGGAAAGGCGAGCACAGGGACTGGGGTACCTTAATCTATAATTATGGCCGTAATGAGGTAAGAAATTTTCTACTGGCCAGTGCCGTCTTTTGGATGGAAGAGTTTCATCTTGACGGCTTAAGAGTGGATGCGGTTGCCTCGATGCTTTATCTCGATTACGCGCGTGAAGAGCATGACTGGATTCCCAACATGTACGGCGGCAATGAAAATCTTGAAGCGATCGCTTTTTTTAAAGAACTGAACACGGTTACCCATGAGCAGTTTCCCGGAACGGTAATGATGGCTGAAGAATCGACAGACTGGCCTCAGGTTACAAGGCCAGTATGGGTCGGGGGGCTTGGTTTTTCCATGAAATGGAATATGGGCTGGATGAATGACATTTTGGCTTATATGAGCGTGGATCCTGTACACAGACGATTCCATCATGAGCAACTGACTTTCGGTATGCTTTACGCATTTACAGAAAACTTCACCTTACCCTTTTCGCACGATGAAGTTGTCCATGGCAAGGGCTCATTAATCAATAAAATGCCCGGTGATGAATGGCAACAGTTTGCCAATTTACGCCTGCTTTTAACATTCATGTTCACTTATCCAGGAAAAAAACTGCTGTTCATGGGCTGTGAGTTTGGCCAGGGTACACAATGGAATTTTAATCAGGCGCTGGACTGGTATGTACTGGAATACCCGCATCATAAAGGTATCCAAATCCTGATAAAAGAGTTAAACCAGGTTTACAAGGCGCAGCCGGCCTTGTTCAAACAGGACTTTGTTTATCAGGGCTTCGAATGGATAGACTGCCATGATGTCGAACAATCAGTCATCAGTTATCGCCGTAAAGGGGATGATCAAGAGTTGATTGTTGTTCTCAATTTTACGCCGGTAGTCAGAGAGAATTACCGCATAGGTGTGCCCGAAGCCGGGACCTATCATGAGGTTTTTAATTCCGATTCAAGTTTGTATGACGGCAGCAATGTTGCCAATGGCGCGGTGGTTTCTGAACCGATACCCTGGATGCACCAAGCAAATTCCATCAACCTGACTCTGCCACCATTGGCAGGCATTATTTTAAAAATATAACTGGCGAAATAACGGATGATGAAAAAAATACTGTTTGTTACCAGTGAAGCGCATCCCCTGATTAAAACCGGAGGGCTAGCTGATGTTTCGGGCAGCTTGCCCAAGGCATTGGCGGAATTGGGTGTGGATGTGCGCCTGATAATGCCCAACTATCAGGCCATAAAAACCACTGAAGAAATTTACTACAAAAGCACCGTGCGGGTGAATAATACTGATGTAAATATCCTGGAAACCCGTCTGCCGGGGACACAAGTCATTGTATGGCTGGTAGATTACCCCGAATTCTTTGATTTCCCGGGTAACCCCTATGTTGATGAACAAGGAAATGCCTGGGCGAACACTGCCGAACGCTTTGCCCTGTTTTGCCGTATCGCCGTAGAAGTGGCGATGAACCGCAGCTATTTGGAATGGACACCCGATATTATCCACTGCAATGATTGGCAAAGCGGACTGGTACCGGCTTTACTATCGCTGGAAGCCAGTCGGCCCGCTACAGTGTTTACTATACATAATATGGCTTATCAAGGCATATTCCCAAAAACCACCGAGGCCTCCCTGAATCTGCCCAAGTCACTTTGGAACCCGGACGGGATTGAATTTAACGACATGCTGTCCTTTATTAAAGGCGGTCTGGCCTATGCGGATCGTATCACTACGGTAAGCCCGACTTATGCACAGGAAATACAAACAGCTGATTTTGGCTATGGTCTGGAGGGCTTGTTAAGTCACCGAAAAGAGGTTCTAACCGGCATTATCAATGGTATAGATGCTGATCAGTGGGATCCCGAAACTGATGCCTATATAAGTGAGCGTTATAATATTTCAACGTTAAGCAAAAAACAGCTCAACAAAACAGCCCTGCAAAACAAACACTCTCTACCTGTTGACAATAGCATTCCTGTGATCGCATTGGTTAGTCGTCTGGTGGAACAAAAAGGCATAGACCTGGTATTGGAGTGTCTGCCCGAGATGCTGACACTTCCTCTCCAGTTTTTTTTGCTCGGCAATGGCAACAAGAGCTTTGAACAGCAGTTGTCCCTTTTTGCTGAAACTTATCCCGATAAAATAGCGATTACTATTGGTTATGATGAAGCCCTGGCTCACTTGCTTGAAGCGGGTGCGGATATTTTCCTGATGCCATCACGATTCGAACCTTGCGGGCTAAACCAGTTATACAGTCAACGTTATGCTACCGTTCCCATCGTCAGAAAAACCGGAGGTCTGGCTGATACGGTCGTTGATACGTTACCGGAAACCCTGGGCAAAAACACCGCAACGGGCTTTGTTTTTAATGAAGCAACTTCCGGGACGTTAATGGAAACGATTAAGCGTGCACTTATTGTCTATAGCCAACCCAAAACCTGGAAACAATTACAAACCACCGGGATGAAAAAAGACTACTCCTGGACTAAAAGCGCTAAAGAGTATATGGCGTTATACGAACAGTTGTAACTGACAGGTAAAATCCATTTTAAACATGACTGTTTATCCAGCCAATAATATCTGCTGCACTCATGGCACCGGCTTGGCGGGCAAGCTCACGCCCGCCTTTAAATATAATCAGTGTAGGTATGCTGCGAATATTAAATTGAGCAGCAATACCCTGTTCCTGTTCCGTATTGAGTTTTGCCAGGCGTAACCGCGGTTCAAGTTTAACTGCCGCCTGGGCATAAGCCGGAGCCATCATCTTGCAAGGCCCACACCAGGCGGCCCAGAAGTCGACAACGACAGGGATATCATTACGGGAAATGTGCTGTTGAAAAGAGCTGCCTGTTAATTCCACTGGATGCCCGCTAAATAAAGCCTCTTTACATTTACCGCAACGGGGATGTTGCGCCAAACGCTCTGACGGAATTCGATTTACGGCATGGCAGTGGGCGCAGACAATGTGCAGTGTACTCATATGATCATCTTTTCTTAAAAAATTTGGTTATCAAAGATATAAGGCAATCAGAATAAAAAATCAACGTTGAGTACGCAGTCGGGCTTCATTATTTTTTGGAAATAGCTTTCGGTGAAATCCCGAAATGTTTTATAAATGCAACGCTGAAATTGCTTGCATGACTGTAGCCAACAAAATCTGCGGCAACACTCACGTGACAACGGGTTGATTCCAGTAACTGATAGGCATTATTCATTCTGATTTCCAATAATAAGCCATAAGGCGTGTTGTTAAAAAAATGGTGAAACAATTTTTTTAACTTAAATTGATTTGTCCCCACGCGTTTTGATAACTCTTCTACAGAGGGAGGTTTTTTGAATTCGAGATATAGAATATCTCTTGCCAAATTCGCTATTTCCCTGTCTTTTTGGTTAAATCTCCCTGAATTTTCGGATTTATCCTCGAATAAGTGGCTTAATTCTGCAGCCAATAAGGACATAGCCTGGCCATGCATAAATAGCAGTCTTACTTCGCTCGATACATTACTAGTCAATAACTGCTGTGCAGCAATAATTCCCTGATAAGAGATGGGTTGATAACTTAATTGTTGGATGCCACTTTT
>Ga0105097_10001938_pt1 | contig 10063 bp, 29 predicted proteins | sample PPLLak12cMay2015_FD_87035 | JGI IMG/M metagenome (GOLD analysis project Ga0105097, IMG submission 87035) | Freshwater sediment microbial communities from Prairie Pothole Lake near Jamestown, North Dakota, USA - PPLs Lake P7 Core (1) Depth... | ecosystem: Environmental > Aquatic > Freshwater >... | reverse complement strand
GATATTTGCATACTACCAGATTGCTATAATTCCAGTGGCATCAGTTCCAGTAGAAAAAACTCTTAATACATTTACTGGAAAAAATGTTCCATCCTGTACATTTGTAAACGTAACTTCGTCTCCACCTTCAGTAAGTACCTTCAATGAACCACCTGTTCCAATATAAAGCACACATGCCTGTGTTGTTGGTGAACCCGTTACATTAGGAATATTTACTGTGTTTGATGGAGTTACAGCCGAAGCTCTCATTCCTTGTAATTTAAAGTAACTCATAGTATTTTTATTTTGTTTAGTTTTTCTTTTCTAGCAGCACAGCCACAATCTTTACCAGTTTTTTTAGCAATCTTATCTACCACAGTTTTTATACCTGTAACAGTAGTTACCTTCTCTATCGCATCTCCTAATAACATTATTTCTTTTTAATTTTCATTAAAGTCTTGGTACCTTTTTTAGGTCCCTCCATTTTTTCATGTTTCATCATTGCTTTTTTTGATGAGTACATCTCTCCAGTTTTCTTTATCATGGTTATTTATTTATTTGTTAACATGTTCTACAAGTTGTTCCTTTATTTTTACCAGTATCAATAGATCCTTCATTTCCATCTCCCCTTCTTTGGTTCTTAAGCGCATTTATTTTCAGTCTTTCATCTTCCTCTTTATCTCTCTTATCAAATTCTTCTAGAGTCTCGTTTTCTTTCTTTCTCTTTAAATAAATTATATCCTCTCTAGTTGAACGTTTAACAGGATTCTGTACTTTAATAGGCGGAGCTTTAATCTCATTATCTGTTCTTCCAGCAGCTTTAGGAATTGGAGCGCTAGTAACCTCTCTTGATCCAGCAGTAGAAACTTTAGAAGATGTTGATTTAGAAGGCTTTACCTTAGATCCTACAGGAGATATTGACGTAGTTTTTCTTACTGACGGAGTAGTTCTTCTTCCAGCGGAACTAGAAGATTCCCAAGACTGCCTGTATGTAATAGCTCCAGTTTCTGGATCAGTAGTCTGTGACCTCTTAATTGGAGGATCAATAGTTTTTACTCCGTTCTCTTGAGCGATTCTTTTGTCAGCCAGCATCTTTAATGCTGAATTCTTCATTGGGATATTTTCCATTATTTCTTCTTACTTTTACCAGCCTTAGACAAGGCGATTGCTATTGCTTGTTTTTGTGGTTTTCCGCTCTTCATCTCTGTTCTAATATTCGAACTTATTACCTTCAAACTACTTCCTCGTTTTAGTGGCATCTCCTTGTTTTTTAACATTACCCTTTAGATATGACATCTTTCCATCTAAAGATTTCTTTGAATCCCATTTTTTAGCTAAAGCTATTATCTTTTTTAATGACATTATTATTTGTTTTATCTTTGCAAAGATATAAAATATAATCTAATGGATTTCAACGTAAATTTAAGAAAAAACTACAACAGAACAGAGCCTGGAAACGACTACCTAAAATACTACAAGGTAGTGAAATACTGGGCTAGACATAAGTACGAGATAAGTTCACAGGACTTCGACATGATATGCTACCTATACTCTGAAAAACTATTTACGCGACCTCAGTTCCAAGAGTTCGAGTGTATCTTCAGTTGGGACAATCACAGATTCAATAGAATGACCGAAGCTGGATGGATCATAAAATGGAGACCACGTATAGGTATGGAAAAGGCCCTATACGAACTATCACGAAAGGGTAAGTCTATGATGGTCAGCGTCTATAAAAAACTTAATGGTGAGGAGCCAATATCAGAGACCAGGCAGAACAATACACTCTTCAATAAGAACGTGTCATACACTGACAATATGTACAAGCGTACTATCAAGAATATGAACCGAAACAATGCCGAAAAAAGAAGGCTGAAACGAATAGAAGAAGATATCTATCAGCAACAGCCCCATGTAATAAAGTACAGGCAGTCTAGAGGACTACCACCACATCAGCCTCTCTAATAATCGTATAAGGAATATTATCTATCAGCATCGTATAACCAGCTCCTTTGTCGTAGTATATCATGTCATTCTCCTTGATTACCTCTACATTGGTACCTGGCTTTACTACCAAACCCTTCTTATATCTAAACTTATCAGCATCACTACCCGTAAGTAGCAACCCTGACTCTGTTTTTATCTGCTCATCTATCGTTGTGATGAGAATGTATTTGTTTATGGGAATTGCCGTCATTTAATTTACTTTTTCGTATGTTAGTTCAAAAATATCTGGTTTGCAAGGATAGAACTCGCCTTTTACTCCTTCTATAATATAGTCTCCTATATTTGCTTTCATATCTCCCTCAAGTGTTTTTATTACAATACCATCTTGACTTACTTCATAAGTATTTTCTACTAATCTAATAAAATGCTGAATATCAATTGAATTTTCAGGATTAAAATATTCTAATTGAAACGCCTCTACCTCTACTGGTTTCTTTCTATATGTTCCCATTACGCTTTTTTTATTAAGTCTCCAATTCTATGTTGAAGAATGTATAAGTATGACTTCATAGCGTTCAATTGAGCATCTAATAATACCCACTGCACATCACATACAGTCTCATATGCAGGATTATTTTCAATAAAGTCATCTAACTTATCTACTTTTTCTGATAATTCTCTCTCTTCTTTTTTTAATCTTTCTATAAATGTTCCCATTACGCTCGTGTTATTGTTATAATTGCATTCGTGCTCAGTATCGTTGTGGCAACACTCACCGCGTTCTTCAACGCGTTCTTCGTTACCTTCAGCGGATCAATAATACCCATCCTATACATATCACCATACTCCTCATTCTTAACATCATAACCCCAGTCCTTAGCAAACGCCAACTCCATAACCTCATAACCATCCAACCCAGCATTGGTCATAATCTGTAGCAACGGAGACTGTATCGCCCTTGCCATAATATGCATCGCAACATACTTGTTAGCACTAATATCATCAATCGTATCATCTGCATCTGCAATGATGCTGTAAGACTCACTAAACAAGGCTAATCCACCACCTGGCAGGATACCCTCCTCTAACGCAGACCTAACCGCACACACAGCGTCATCAACCCTGTCCTTACGCTCCTTCTGCTCAAGGTCCGAGTTACCTCCAACATATATAACACCTATACCACCTGTCAAACTGGCAATACGCTGCTTAATAAACTCTCTATCACCCTTCCTATCTGACAGGTTGTGTGCATCCCACAGCTGAGACACTCTCTCGTTGATCTCATCACTCGCAACCTCTGAACGTACAATCACCGTGGTATCTCTACCAACAATAATCTTATCAGCTCTACCCAAGTCCTCAATCTCCATCAAACTCAAGTCATCTCCCGTGCTCTCTGAGAAGTACTTAGCACCTACCGCCAACGCAATATCACTCATCAACTCATTCCTCTTGTACCCAAACTGAGGAGGTATAATATTACACAGCTTCAGGTTGTTCTTAACCACATTGGCAGCTAACGTGTTGATTACGTTCTGACTACACGTACCAATAATCAATAACTTCTTCTGCTCCTGTATAATTGTCTTCAAAACCTTCTCAATCGACAGTATATTACTAATCTCCTGGTCTGTAACCAGTACCAACACATTATCTAAGATACACTCGTCCTTCTTATGGTCATTTATAAACATATTCGACGTATAACCCCTATCTATCTTAATACCGTTGGTTACACTCGTATATGTCTCTGATGTCTGTGAGTCCTCAATGGTCACAATACCATCCTTACCTACCTGTTCATACGTGTTAGCTATAATAGCTCCAAGCTCAGAGTCATTATTCGCTGATATAGATGCCACATTCTTCAATGTCTTGCCGCTAACCTTCTTAGACCTCTTCTCCAACCTACCAACTATCACATCAGTTATGTCGTTCATGTGCCTGATAACCTCTGTTATGTTGTGCTTGTCATTCAAAAGCTCCTGCCCCTGCAACACGATAGCCTCTGTCAGTACCACACTCGTCGTGGTTCCGTCTCCAGCACTTGTAGCTGTTCTGTCAGCAGCTTCCTTCATCATCTTGACCGCAAGGTTCTCTACTGGATCAAGCAAGAAGATTGACTTGGCAACCGTTACTCCATCCTTTGTAACTGTAATTCCATGTGTGTGGTTTGGACTCTCAATAAGTACCGTCTTACCTCGTGGACCGAGCGTACTCTTTACTGCCTTTGAAATTGTAGTAATTCCATTTATTAACTTGTCTCTGCCCTCTTTATCGAAGACTAAATCTTTTGGATTCATTATGTTTATATTTAATTAGGGACAAATATACAACTTTTTTTAATGCAAAAAACGCAGAGCATCTAGGCTTGCGTTTCTCGATTTCTTTCCTCCGAATGGTAGGATGAACTTACTTCTTAAACTTAGTCTTCAAGACATCAATCGCCTTGTTCTTAAAATTAGACTCTGCATACATAGGGCCACTTCCAGCATTAGACACATTCTTCTTATTCTCAGCCATTACACTCTTTGGCAATCCAATCATATCGCTGTCCTGCATAGCTCTCTTATCCTTCTTCTTAAAATCTGGCATACTATTTCTTTTTTAAAATTATATTATGATGCAACGGTCCCATTGACATCGAACTTGCCATCTGCATAGCGTTAGCCATCTGTGAGGCTTTCTGAATCTGTTTCTGAGCCTTAGCAGCTCTTACAATCTTCGTGATACCAATCGTCTGATCTGGCATCGGGTTGTTTATACTACTCTTCATATCTTTTTTTTGCAAAGTTACAACTTTAATTCATTTATCCATCTAACATGTACACTTATAAATAATAAGTAAAGTATAAACTCTCCATAGTCATACTCCTCATCAATATTATATAATGCCCATCCTAAAACTAAACCTAACCTTAATCTGTTTTGTATCTCTATTTCCATACGCAAAGATATAAAAAAATATTTTAGAAATTTGTAGTAGTTGGGTTATACCCCATTCTACGAAAAGTTTACCCCAAAAGAAACCCATCTTTTTTACCTACCCCCCCTCCCAATCCCTAAAACTTCCCCCGATTTTTTGGCTTTTTTGCCACGCCTTAGGGACGACCTCATCATCATGGTTATACATCACGCACGCACCCGCTTGTAGTCGTTTGTTGTCGGCTAGGCTAGCCGTAAAAAACCCCACGTATCAGGCGGGGTTGGTTGGTCTATGTGGTACGTCTGTCTTCCTTATACTTGTCGATCACATCTCTATATGTGAACTCCTTAGGATCAATAACCTTTGGTACTTTGTTAGCTAGCCTATACAGTCGCGCCTTCTCATTTATTACGTCCTTGTTTTTGTGTCGGTACGTCTTGCGGTACTCGTTCGCTTTGTCCTTCTCAAGTTGCAAGGCGTTAGCCCTCGACTCATTACGTTGGTTCTCCCGCATTAAAAAGTTGAGGTAAACACTTTCGCACTCAAAACAATTATCAACGCGTCCTCGCGTCAAAAATTCATTCTCTTGAAACTCCCTAGTTTCTTTTTCAATCTTACATTTTAAACAAATCATAATATTATAAATTAAAATAGCCCTAAATAAATTTGCAGGATCTCAAGCTACAAAAATATAAAGGGCTAATGTTTTTAAGTTGCCTATTTTGAGATCGCAACCACGAGGCAAAGATACAATATAAACCAATATACTAATTAAGTGACACTTCGTGACGCGCTTATGACGATTTTATGACGAAAATAAACCACATAAAATCAATGAATACAAGGCCTAACGTAAATTAGTGTCGTGGTGACGTTTTTATAGTCAATACTAGCTCTATATACATCTCCCCTTTTTAAATACTTTTTTTTATCTCATAATCATAAAAAAAATCAGAATGAAATGATAAAATCCTTCTTAGCCCTTTGGTATCAAGACTTAAGACCATGACAAACTTTTTTAAAAACGACACTAGAGCGACACTAATTCAAAATAATCGACACCAATTCAATGTTTATAGGGCTTCCCGCGTCACCGATGTATTTTGGTATCTGTTACGCCCTATATTTATTGGTATTTTGATTTTAAGGCACAAACTCGACGTTTTAATATTGGTATACGTTTGATATTGGTTTATTGGCTTAAATACACCTTAAAATCGATTTTAGATAGTCTTAAGGGCTGTCTTACCCCCGCACCCCTCAAAACCCCTCAATATTATTATAATATAGACTAGATCACTTCAATAAACCCTTATATATATACCAATACTAAATTATTCTAAAGTAGCTACACATTACACCTATTGATAATCAAGCAGTTAGAAATAATACTGTTAAAGTTTTCTTAAAAAATTAGGATTGTATTTGATATTCGCCGTATATTCGCAGTGTTGAAATCGAGACCACAGATTTAAAAAGTGGCGGAAGTGGAAGACACTATAAAGCGGGTAAGTCTACTCAGGTATAAAAACCGAAGACCACGATCACTCTAAATAGGAATTGACGTGTACGTATATGGATAACAACACTCCATACTGATGAGTCACAGAATGACGAAACGTTTAAATACTTAATACTATGGAAATAGGAGATAGAATAATTAGAATTGATGGGTGTTTTAAGGTGGGTTCAGTAGGAACAATAATCGATAGATTAGATAATAGATTTCAAGTAAAATGGGATAGAGGTTTAAAAACATGGATATCTAATAAGAGTATAGCATTAGAGTCTATACCATATAACATTACCCCTTACAAAACATGGAAGGATTATAAAGGGAATTATAAGACTACATATCCTAAATACAATAGATTAACTGATGAGGTCTAAATGACCGAAACAACCCTTCAGGGTTGTCTTAATCACTAACACTATACATTATGCAAGAGGCTATAATTAACGAAAAAACAGAATTGCTAAGAAGTTTGACTACAAAAGAAATTTTATACAGTATAGACGGGCACCCAATTAACCCCAAACTATACGGACATTGGAACAAGTTAACACAAAGTGAAAAGAACATTTTATATTCTAAATACATTTTTTTATGCGAACAAGAGAGATAGAATACACAACCTACACACAAGTGTACAAGGGCACGGAAAGGATAATCTACCGTGCCAACGTCGGCAAGGCCACGATAGAGGCGGGTAGCCTTGACAGATTAAAAGAACTAGTAGCAAACCATAAGGACATAACCCAAGGAACATTTAAATGAAGACAACAACGACAATAATCGGACTAATTTTATTAATATTAACTTATGCTTATTGCATAGCAAATTCATAAAGACATGACAAATTTAGCATCACAAAAAAGTTTCTACGGCAAGGCTAAAATGTATAATTCAGACGGAATAATTAGATTAAGTAGTTACGATACGCATGTAGCAACTTTTGACAGTATACAAAATAAAATGTATGTATACGGATATTACAGCCAAACAACGGCAAAACATATTAACGCCTTCTTAGAATATTACGGATTCGACAAATGTAACAAACAACAACTTTTAAACTACAACTAACATGAAAACATTTATAAAATTATATCAAATTATGCTTACCACTGTATTTTTAGTGGGGTTTATATCATTAATAATAGGGCTAATAATCGAATTTCCAAAAAACATAAGTTTTGGAATTTATAACTAAATAATTATGGAATTTAAAAACACATACAACAGTAGCAGGTCAGGATTTAGTCACACGTCGGAACTATACGATGACAACGGAAATTTAATAGCAACGGCAAAATGTAATTACATCAACCGAACGTGGGAAGTTTATCCATTTCAGTCTTCAAAGCGTCAGGCAGTCGCCAAGGCCATAGACAACGAAATTAAGACCATAAAGCACCAAAGTGGTATTAAGAGACTAACCAAAGAAAAACAAGCCGAAATTGAGGCTTATTCGAGCACAATCCAACAATTAAAAACTTTATACAAAACATTATAATGATAACAGTAAACATCGGATTAAACAACAACGCAGTGGAGAATATTTATCAATACTTCATGGAGCACAAAGGCTACAAGGTAGTGAGTTTTAAAATAGAAGACGGAGCCTACAACGGAGTGCCCGAACCAACGGCAGTTTTAGAACTATCAACGGACTATAAACTTGCATCTAAGATAATAGCTGACTTTGAAAAGATAGGTACTGTAATGACACAGACTTGTATCGCTATAAGTAGTGATGAATTTGACATGTTGGTATACAGTCCAAACTTCTCAGGACAGAAACAAAAATTTAACAACAAATACTTTATATGAAAGCAACAATAGAAATTACAAGAGGTAGTTATGGATTTGGTCACGAGTGGACTTTAATAGTAAGTACAAATACTAAACACAATAGATTGTATTTAGGTCAGGACTCAAAGTTTTGCAAGAGAGTCTTAGGAATGGATCCTTCGGAGGTAGTCTTCAGGATTGGCACGAGGGAGATAGACAACGGCACGCGAGGTAACAAGGTGTTGGCCAAGTTTATATGTGGTAGGTTAGGACTAAACGGAAGGAACATTGATAAAATTAAACAATGGGAGCTATGCGCACAATAGAAACACAACTAGAACTACAGCAAGAAATTATAGCTAAAACAAATATTAACATCGTCACATGTGGTAACTGTGGCTCGGTGATTTTACATAGACTAACGGACGACAAGATAGTTTGTCCTGACTGTGACCATATCGGAGAGCCTTGTGACATGCCTGACTTAAACTATTAATAATATGGACATACTAGAAAAAGCCTCGGATATGGCTCACATAGACCTACTCCTAATGGTAGACAACGACGAGTGGAAACTATACACAACGGACGACAACGGAGACCTAAGATACCAAGAGAAGTATCAGGATATATTCAATAACTTGTACGATGAGTACTATAATTTTTTATCAGATGAGCAGATTTAACGACCACACGACATTTATGGAGGAGTCTATTGACTATTGGTATCAGGAGCTACCGTACTACGAGTTACAGCAACTATATGGAACAGATAATATACCGAGTGACTTGCAGCAGTCATGGTACAAACTAAGCTATCACGCTAAAAATAAGATATATGAAGACAGAATATATAAGGATGCGAAACACTAAGCAGTACAACCTTAATTGGTTCTACAAATACTACCTAGAGAGCAGTAAGGACAACATCGACATCAACACGTTCGCCATGATATTTAATCAGGTACCACTTGACAACATTTTAGAACATATAGATAAGAAGTATGACCTTACAGGATTGTACGATAAAACCAACAACTTAATAAAAATAATATTATGACACTAAAAGAAAAGTTTGGAAAACTGTTTATGAAAAGCAGATGCACTATTGAATTTGAACAAATAGCAGATGAATTTGCTATTGGATTTGGAGAATGGTTAATAAAAAAATATGATGGTGTAAAATCAGTAAAAGAACTATTAGAAATCTATAAAAAAGAAAAAGGATTATGAAAGTATCAAATGGACGTTGGACAACCCAACACGGAGACAAAATAACAACACCAGAGCACCAACAACAATTCACGGACAAATTAAACAGGGTAAAGCAGTTTGCCTCAGGTAGGGCATTGACACACAGAAAGATAGAGGTATTATTTAAGATACTCGATACCAACGAGGTTACAGACAACGCACTAATAAAGCTACTATCTATGAGTAGTAGCGAAATTAAAAAGATATTCTAATGATAACATTATACAACAGAGGTTTTACGGGAACCCAATTTGACTTTTCAACAAAGGATAAGTTCTTCGAGCAGGAATTTATAGCGATTGTAAAGCACGACAAGATTATATTCAAGCGTCCGACACTAGACACGACTGTAAGGATAAGGAAGGCAAATAAGATCTGCAACACGTTGAAGTTCTCGTTATCGGTGAACAACATCACTTCGGGAAAATATGAGATAGAGCAACAGGACGACAACTTAATAATGTATTTATGAAACAAGAAACACTTGAAGAAGTTGCTGAAAGAGAAACTACATTTCCAAAAATGTGTTATCCAAATACAGCAAGTGAAAGAATAGCTAAAAATGCTTTTATTAATGGTGCTAAATGGCAACAAGAACAGATAAGTAAGTCAGAGTTTCTGCAAAAATTAAGAGCAACTTTATCTGATGCAGAAGCAAG
>Ga0105097_10001937_pt1 | contig 10064 bp, 12 predicted proteins | sample PPLLak12cMay2015_FD_87035 | JGI IMG/M metagenome (GOLD analysis project Ga0105097, IMG submission 87035) | Freshwater sediment microbial communities from Prairie Pothole Lake near Jamestown, North Dakota, USA - PPLs Lake P7 Core (1) Depth... | ecosystem: Environmental > Aquatic > Freshwater >... | reverse complement strand
GCCGGTGACGACGCTGAGGCCCGGGCCGAGGGTCACCTCGAGCGCTTCGATCACGGCCAGGTTCCTGACGTTCAGATACCGCAGCATCGGCGCCCTTCCGAAGATGCCTGAAATGGCGGAACTCCCATGATATCACGGGTTTGACAGCCCATGGCCCGCATGGTACTCTTGCCTGAATACCCGTGGTGCCGACCGTGATGGAGCCGGATTCGCCGACGCCGTCTGGCGGCATCGGCGCATCCGAAGGGACGTCGCGTGGGTGCTACTGCCAATGTCGGCGACGGCGTGCTCGAACTGGTCATCCGGTCCGGCCCGACCGCCAAGTTCGTCCTCCTCATCCTGCTGGCCTTCTCGGTGGTGTCGTGGGGCATCATCCTCCACAAGCTGTGGTATCTGCATCGGGTCCAGAAGCAGACGACGACGTTCCGCGACATTTTCCGGCGCAGCTCGAAGTTTTCGGAGGTGCAGGCGGTGTGCCGGACGTTCGACCAGAGCCCGCTTGTCGGCATCTTCCAGGCCGGCTATGCGGAGCTGAACACGCAGCTCAAGCAGGCGGCCCAGGAGCTGAGCAGTCCAGGAACGACTCCCGGGCGTCCAACCCTTAAGAGCCTGGCCGGGGTGGACCGGGCCCTGCTGCGGGCGGCGGCGGTGGAGGTGTCCAGGCTCGAGCGGCGTCTGCCGCTGCTTGCCACGACGGCGAGCATCACGCCGTTTATCGGCCTGTTCGGGACGGTCTGGGGCATCATGAATTCGTTTCAGGGCATCGCGAGCGTCGGCTCGACGAGCCTCGGCGTGGTGGCGCCCGGGATCGCCGAGGCCCTGATCGCGACGGCGGCCGGGCTGTTCGCCGCCATCCCGGCGGTCTATTTCTACAACCACTTCGTGGCCGCGGTGAAGGAGCTCACGGCGTCCATGGACGATTTCGCGCTCGAGTTCCTGAACATCGCCGAGCGCAATTTCACGTAGGCGCGAGCCGAGGACGCGCGATCGATGCCCAAGGTCAGCCCGACCGAAGAAGTGACGACGGGGCGCACGGGGCGCGTGCGGCGCGTGACGACGTCGATCTCCGAGATCAACGTGGTGCCGCTGGTCGACGTGATGCTGGTGCTGCTGGTCATCTTCATGGTCACCGCGCCGATGCTCCAGCGCGGCGTCGACGTGAGCCTGCCGGTGGCGCGCCGCTCGGAGCCGATTGCCGAGGAGCGCGTGTTCGTCACGGTGCCGCTCTCCTTCCGGAAGGACCGTGCCGTGCGCCTCGGCACCGAGCGGGTCCAGGTCGACGTGCTCGCCGAACGCGTGCGGCAGATGATGGACGGGCGGGCCGATCGCAAGATCTTCCTGCGCGGCGACGGCGCCATCCAGCTGCAGGAGCTGCTCGACGTCATGGACCGGCTCAAGGACGCCGGCATCGAGCAGGTGGGCATCGTCGCCCGGCTGCCCGAGGAGCGCTGACATGGAGGCGGTCACGGGCGTCCTGCTCGAGCGCGCGCGCCATGACACGGGGCTGCCCCGCATGGTGACGGCGTCGCTTCTGGGACACATCGCGCTCATCGCGGTGCTGGCGGCGGCGTCCGCGGTCAGCGGGCGGACGCGCGAAGCCGATCTTCGCGACGTCATGACGATCTCGCTCGGTGGCGCGCCGGGGCCGAATGCCGGCGGCATGACGATGATGGGCAGTCCGGAGCGGCCGCGCGCCGCGGCTCCACCGGAGGCGGCGAAAAAGCCGACGCCGGTCGTGCCTCCGCCGGCGGCGGCCAAGCCGGCGATGACGCTGCCGACGTCGACGAGACCGGCGAGGACGCCGGCCAAGCCCCCGAAGCCCGCTGCCGGGGCCGCGACTGGCGCGGCGCCGACCGCCCCCGCGCCGCCGGCCGCAGGCGCTCCCGGCGGCGACGCGCTGGATCCCAATCGCGGGATGGGGTTCGGCGGCCTCTCGACAGGAGGCGGCCTCGGCTCCGGCAGTTACCTCGACGTGAAGAACTTCTGCTGCCCCGACTACCTCGTCACGATGCTGCAGGTGATCCAGAGCCGCTGGAACGCGACCCAGCAGGTGACGGGCGAGGCGGTGGTGGTGTTCCGGATCCAGCGGGACGGGCGGCTGACCGACATCGAGCTGGAGCGTTCGAGCGGCTACCCTGCGCTGGACCTGACGGCCCAGCGCGCGTTGTTCCAGACCCAGCGCGTGCCGGCGCTGCCGTCCGCCTTTCCGGACGACAGCCTGACGGTGCACCTGAGATTCGAGTACAGACGGTGAACATGTCCACGAAGCGAGCGGTGTGGTTCGCGATTGTCGCCCTGGCGTCGGGCGCGGCGCTGCGGGCGAGGCCCGCGGTGCCGGCGTCCCCGGCGCCCCAGTCCCAGCAGCAGTCGGAGGTCATCCTGAGCATCTCGGGCGAGACCGGCGCCCGGCCGCGGTATGCCGTGCCGGACTTCATCGCGCCGGCCGGCGACGCCGAGACCCAGGCGGCCGCGAAGCTGATGGGCGCCGTGCTCTGGGACGACCTCGCCTTCGAGCGGGAGTTCTACATGGTGCCGCGCGACACGTACAAGACGATCCCCGGCGCGCGGTCGTTTGGCGAGATCCCCTTCGACCGGTGGCGCGAACTTGGCGCCGACGGCCTCGTCGCGGGCCGCGTCGAGCGGACCGGGCCCGGCACGTTTCGCGTCGAGGTGAGCCTGTTCGACGTGCGGACCCGGCGGTCGGTGATGGCCAAGGAGTACACCGGGACGACGGCGAACCCGCGGCTCTACGCGCACGCCGCCGCCGACGACATCCACCTCCAGCAGCGCGCGCTGCGCGGGGCAGCGCGGTCGAAGCTGACGTTCGCGTCAGACCGTGACGGCGAGCGCGTGGCCAACGCGATCGCGGAGCGGGACGTGAAGGAGATCTACATCTCCGACTACGACGGCGCGAACCAGAAGCGGGTGACGGTGACGCGGAAGCTGAACCTGTTCCCGCGGTGGGCGCCCGACGCGCGGGCCATCGCCTACACGTCGTACCGGCGCGACTTCCCCGACATCTTCATCTCGCTGATCTACCAGGGCACGCTCGAGAACCCGTCTGGCGGCCGCGGCCAGAACTGGCTCCCCGCGTGGTCGCCTGACGGATCGCGCCTCTGCTTCACGTCGACGCGCGACGGGAACGCCGAACTCTACCTGATGAACCGTGACGGATCGAACCTGGTCCGGCTGACGAACCACCCGGCGATTGACACCTCGCCGACCTGGTCGCCGAGCGGGACGCAGATCGCGTTCACGTCGGACCGCGCGGGGTCGCCGCAGATTTACATCATTGACGCCGACGGCCTGAACCTGAACAAGATCACGGCGGAGTCGTGGTGCGACCGGCCGACATGGTCGCCGGCGCCGTTCAACGAAATCGCCTACGCGTCGAGGACCGGTCCGGGGTACGATATCAGAATCTACGACCTGGCCACGCAGGCGCGCCGGCAACTGACCGGGGGGCAGGGCAGCAACGAGAGCCCCGCGTACGCGCCGAACGGGCGGCACGTGGCGTTCATGTCGACGCGGACGGGCAAGAAGCAGATCTTCGTGATGGGACGTGACGGTCTGGGTCTCAAGCAGGTCACCACCGTCGGGAACAATTACACTCCCGATTGGTCGAGGTAGCCGTAGCGGGAAGGGGTCATCCGTATGCGCATCCGATCGGCATCCGTCGCAGTGCTCACAGGCCTCGTCGTAGCGTCGCTGGCGCTGGGCGCCTGCGCGCCCAAGAAGCCGCCGGTGGCCAGGCCGCTGCCGCCGCCGCCGGCCACCACGCCCGAGGCCCCGCCGCCGCCCGCGCCGACCGCGCCTGTCGCGGAGCGGCCCGTGGTCACGGCGCCGCCGGTCGCCGAGGACACGATGGCCGTCCGCTCCATCGACGACCTCAACCGCGACTCTCCTTTGCGGGTTGTCTACTACGACTACGACAGCGCGGAGCTCTCCGCCGAGGCGCGCGCGGCGCTCGACGCCAACGCGGCGCTGCTGAAGAAGTACCCCACCTGGACGGTCACCATCGAGGGACACTGCGACGAGCGCGGCACCGCCGAGTACAACCTGGCGCTCGGCGAGCGCCGGGCCGGATCGGCGCAGGCGTACCTGCTGGCGCTCGGCATTCCGGCGAGCCGCGTCAAGATTGTCAGCTACGGCAGGGAGTTCCCCTTCGATCCCGACCACGACGAGGAAGCCTGGGCCAAGAACCGGCGCGCGCACTTCGTCATTACCGGGAAGTAGTCCGCGCGGAAGCGAGTCGAAGCCATGATCCGACACCTTGGGCTGTTGTTCGCGGCGGTGCTCCTCCTGTCGTTCTCGGCGACGCAAACGCTCGAGGCCGCCAACAAGGAGCACCAGCAGATGATGGCGGACCTGCGGATGCTGCAGCAGCAGAATACGCGGCTGCAGGCCCAGCTGGCCGCGGTGACCAAGCTGCTCGAGTCGGTGGCCTCCCGCCTCGAGGAGCAGGCCGCCGCCAACCGGAAGTCCTTCGCCGACCAGAAGGCCCTCGCCGACACGATGACCGCCGACCTGCGCGTCCTGCGCGAGAAAGTCGACGAGTCGAACGTCCGCCTGGGTTCCATCTCCGAGGAGGTGGAGACGGTCCGGCTCGCGCAGGCTGCGGCGCCGGGCGCGGCCATGCCGGCCGCGACGGCGGACCCGACCGGCGCGGCGCCGGTCACGCCCCCGGCCCCGCGCCCCGGCAGCTTCGGGGCCTCGCCGTCCCAGGCCTTCGAGACCGCACGCTCGGACTACTACATGGGCAACTGGAGCCTGGCCATCCAGGGCTTCGAGAGCTTCATGAAGACGTTCCCGAAGTCCGATCTCGCCGACGATGCGCAGTACTTCGTCGGGGAGACCTACTACATGTCGGGCCGGTTCCAGGACGCGATTGCCGCCTACAACCAGGTGATCGAGCGCCATCCGTCGAGCAACACCCTCCCGGATACGTACTACAAGCGCGGTATGGCGCAGAAGGCGCTGGGCCAGGCCGCGCAAGCGAAGGACTCGCTCTCGTTCGTCGTCAAGACCTACCCGTCGAGCGACGCGGCGTTCCTCGCCAAGCAGGCCCTCGACCAGCTCAACGTGCCCAGGAAGTGACCCCGGCCGGGCGCCCGCGCGCCCGGCGAAAGGACTCGCATGGCGAACAGCTACAACAAGATCATCCTCGTGGGAAACCTCGGCCGCGACGGCGAGATGCGCGCCACGCCGCAGGGCAAGCAGGTGCTTTCGACGAGCCTGGCGGTGGAAGACCCCTCGAAGAAAGACGACCGGGGGCGGCCCGGTACGGAGTGGTACCGCATCAAGGTGTGGGGACGCCAGGCGGAGACGCTCTCGCCCCACCTCCTGAAGGGCAAGAGCATCCTTGTCGAAGGACGGCTCTCGATCCAGACGTGGACCGACCGTGAGGGGCACAACCGCTACACGCCGGAGGTGTCGGCCGATCGCATCGTGCTGCTCGGCAGCCCCGGCGGCCAGGGCGCCGGGGCCCAGCGCGCCGAATCGCACCCGGTCGACGAACTCGATCAGGCGCCGGCCGACATCAACGCGGACGATATTCCGTTCTGAGGAAGAATAGTAGCCAGTAGCCAGTAGCCAGTAGCCAGTAGCCAGTAGCCAGTAGCCGTGCGACACCGTTCGGCGCCCATGCCTTTCTACTGAATGCTGACTACTGACTACTGACTACATCCCTGTCACTTCCCCGCCCTCCCATACCGATCCTCCAGCCTCACCACGTCGTCGATCTCCGGCGTCGACACCTCGAAGATGTCGGCGTCCTCGAGCGCCGTGACGCGATGGACCGTGCCCGCCGGGATGTGCAGGCGGTCCCCGGGCAGGAGGTCGATCTCGCGGCGCACATCGGCGTCCCCGATCTCGTACCTGACCCTGCCTGAGGCGAGGTACACCGTCTCCGTCTTCACGTTGTGGTACTGCAGGCTGAGCGCGTGCCCGGCGTTCACGTGAATGATCTTGCCGACGTAACGGTCCGTCTTCGCCCACAACAGCTCGAATCCCCAGGGCTTGTCGACACGTAAGACTCCGGGGCTCACTTCTGCGCTCACGATTGACCCTCCATGTGCGGCCGGCCGTCGCGGCCGGCCGGCCACGTTGCCAGCGCGGGAAACCGCGCCGCCAGCAGCGCGGCGATATCACGCGACGTGGGCAGGCGCACAGCGCGGAGCGCCGCGCGCCTGGCGTCGCGCATCGAGACCTGGCGCACCAGTTCCCGCGCCTCGGGAATGGCCGCCGGGCTCATGCTGAACTCGGTGACGCCCAGCCCCAGCAGCAGCACCAGAGCGCCGGGATCGGCGGCCATCTCGCCGCACAGCGCCACCGGCCGCCGGCGCGGCCGCGCGAGGCGGATGACGTCGCGGATCACCCTGAGAATGGCCGGATGCAGCGGATCGAACAGGCCGGCCACGCGGCCGTCGGTCCGGTCCACCGCCAGGCAGAACTGAATCAGGTCGTTGGTCCCGATGCTGAAGAAATCCGCCTCGGCGGCCAGCAGGTCGACGGTCAGCGCGGCGGACGGCACCTCGATCATGATGCCGACCGGCATCGCCGGCGCGCCGGGGGCCGCCTCGTCCATCTCCCGGGTGGCCGATCGCAGCGCCGCCTTGGCCTCCCGCAGTTCGTCGACGCTCGACACCAGGGGCAGCAGCACGCGGACCGCCCCGTGGCGCCCGGCCCTGGCAAGGGCGCGCAACTGGGTCTCGAACGCGCGGCGGTGCCCCAGGCTCAGCCGGATGGCCCGCAGGCCCAGCGGGCCGCGCGACGGGCCCGTCTCGCCTGCCCGCACGAGGTCGCCCGGCTCGCCCGCCCCGCCGCCGGCGATCTGCGACTCGTCGATGTCGAACGTGCGGATCGTGACGGGATGGGGCGCCATCCGCTCGACCAGATCGCGGTAGACGCGGAACTGCGCCTCTTCGTCGAACGCCTCGATGACGCGGCCGCCCAGCAGGAACTCGGACCTGAACAGGCCGATGCCCTCCGCGCCGGCGGCCCTGGCGCCGTCGATCTCCTCCAGGCGCTCGATGTTCGCCTGGAACCGGACGGGCACCCCGTCAGCGGTCGCCACCGGGCCCGCGGCCCGCGCCGCCGAAACGCCGACGCTGGCGGACCGGCGATCGCGCCGCGCCCGGGCGCGCTCGATGACGTCCGGGTCCGGGTCGATCACGACCTCGCCGGCATCGCCGTCGACGAGCACGAGCACGCCGGGCCTGATCTGATGCGTCACCGCCTGCGCGCGAGCCACGGCGGGCAGGCCGAGCGACCGGGCGAGAATCGCGGAATGATGGGTTCGGCTCCCGGTCTCGAGGGCGAGGCCGAGGACCAGGGCCGGGTCGATCTGCGCCGCGATGGAGGGCGCCAGCTCGTCGGCGACGAGCACGACCGGCGTGATGAGGCCCGCGATCGCGCGAATGCCTCCCGCGGCCTCGGGCAGCAGGTTGCGGCGAAGCCGGCCGACCACGTCCGCGACGTCGCCGCGGCGCTCGCGCAGGTATTCGTCGCCCACCTCCGCGAAGACGGCGCAGAACTCGTCGAAGGCGCGGTCGAGCGCCCATTCGGCGTTCACGCGGTCGGATTCGACGATTCGCCGGGCGCGCGGCACCAGCAGGTCGTCATCCAGCATGAGCACCTGCGCCTCGAACAGGCTGGCCAGGTCGGCGCCCGCCCGCTGCGAGACCCGGGCATGGATCGCGCGCAACTGCGTCGCGCTGGTCTGGCGAGCCTGGTCGAGCCGGCCGACTTCCCGCTCGACGCCGGACGCGGCAATCCCGAAGCGCATGACCGGATGGCGCTGCAGCATGAGGGCCGCCGGCCCCCACGCCACGCCCGGCGACACGGACAGGCCGACGACCCTCATCACGGCTCCTCCCCGAACCCGGCATCCACCAGCCGGCAGAGTGCGCCGAGCGCCTCGGCCTCGTCGGTCCCCTCGGCGGTGATCCGGATCTCGACGCCCCTGGCGGCCGCGAGGAGCAGGAGGCCGAGGATGCTCTTCCCGTCGACGGGGCGATCGCCGCGGTCCTCCCGCGCGACGCTGATCCGGCACTGGAACGCGCCGGCGGCGTGCACGAACCGGGCGGCCGCCCGCGCGTGCATGCCGAGGGCGTTCCGGATGGTGACGGTGCGGGCCGGCATGTCAGCGTTTGGCGTCGGACCGGAGCAGGTCCGACGCCACGTGGATGGCGTTGCGCCCCGTTTCGCGCAGCTCGCGGGCCACGTCCAGCAGCTCGGGCCGGGTGGGCCGGAGGCTGGAGAGCTTGATGAGCATCGGCAGGTTGACGCCGGTCACCACTTCGACGCGGTCCGGCTCGACGAACGACAACCCCAGGTTCGTCGGCGTGCCGCCGAACATGTCGGTGAGGACGAGGACGCCGCTCTCGTCCTGCACGCGCGCGATCGCCTGCCGGATCTCGTCGCGCGCGTCGTCGGTGTCGTCGTGCCAGCCGATGGAGACCGCAGCGAACCGCGGCAGATCGCCGACGATGGCCTCGGCGGCGCTGAGCAGCTCCGCGGCGAGCTGCCCGTGTGTGACCACCACCACGCCAATCACGTGCGCACTCCTTCCCCTCGCCCTCCGGCGCGGGCTTCGCCTCCCGGCGCCATGTCGCGATGCCGGACGTGCAGCTGTACGCCGGCCAGGGACGCGAGCGCCCGCCGGAGCTGCCCGGCCACGTAGACCGACCGATGTTGCCCGCCGGTGCACCCGATCCCGACCGTCAGGTAGGTCTTGCCTTCTTCCGCGTATTGCGGAATCAGGAAATGCAGCAGGGCCGCGAGGCGGTCGATCGTCTCGCGCGTCGCCGGGTGCCGTCTCATGAACGCCATCACCGCGCGGTCGCGACCGGAAAGCGCCCTCAGCCGCGGGAAGAAATGCGGATTGGGCAGGAACCGGACATCGAACACGAGGTCCGACTCGACGGGGATGCCGTGCTTGAAGCCGAAGCTGACCAGCGTCACCTGCAGCGGGCGCGAGCGCACGCGGCCGCGGGCGACCGCCATGAACGCGTCGCGCAGGTCGTAGACGGTCAGGTCCGAGGTGTCGATGATCTCGTCGGCCAGCGCCCGGATCGCCTTCAGGCTCCTCCGCTCCTCGTGAATCCCCTCGAGCACGGGGCGGTGCTTCGCGAGCGGGTGGGGGCGGCGCGTCTCGCTGAACCGGCGCACGAGCGAGGCGTCGCGGGCCTCCAGGAAGATCAGGAGCGGCTTGAGCCCGGGCATGCGCCGGATCCGCCGGAACACGCGCGGGAACTGCGAGAGAAAGGCCCGCTCGCGGACATCGACAACCAGGGCCACCTTCTCGAGGCCCGACTCCGCCCGGCTCGCCAGTTCCGCCATCGTCGGGATGAGCGTCGAGGGGAGGTTGTCCACGCAGAAGTATCCGAGGTCCTCCAGGGCGCGAATCGCCTGGGACTTGCCCGCCCCGGACAACCCCGTCAGGACCACGAAGCGCGCCTGCGCCGCCCGACGCGCCACGGTCCGGCTCGCCGCTCCAGCCATCAGTCGCTCTCCCGCTCCGCACCCTCGTCGGGCTCGGGCAGCTGGCCGCCATCCATGAGGTGCTGCTGCAGGCGGTCGGCGAGCTTCCTGGCCGCGTGATGCCCGCGCGCGCGCAGCAGCTGGTTGCGGGCCGCGACCTCGACCAGGTTGGCGATGCTGCGCCCGGGCGCCACGGGCATCCGGTTCATCGGCACCCGGAGGCCGAGGAGGTCGTAGAACTGGTCGTCGAGGCCGAGGCGCTCGTACTCGCGCCCGGACTCCCAGCGCTCGAGCTGGACCACGAACTCCACGCGCTTCGACGAGCGCGTGGAGGCGACGCCGAACAGGTCCCTGATGTTGATGATGCCCAGCCCGCGGATTTCCATGTGATGGCGCGTGAGCTCGGGGCACGCGCCGATCAGCACGGACTCCGCGCGGCGGCGGATCTCGACCGTATCGTCGGCGACCAGCCGGTGCCCCCGCAGCACGAGGTCCAGCGCGCACTCGCTCTTCCCGATCCCGCTCTCGCCGACAATCAGGACGCCGAGGCCCAGGATGTCCATGAGCACCGCGTGGACGAT
>Ga0105097_10001936_pt1 | contig 10066 bp, 11 predicted proteins | sample PPLLak12cMay2015_FD_87035 | JGI IMG/M metagenome (GOLD analysis project Ga0105097, IMG submission 87035) | Freshwater sediment microbial communities from Prairie Pothole Lake near Jamestown, North Dakota, USA - PPLs Lake P7 Core (1) Depth... | ecosystem: Environmental > Aquatic > Freshwater >... | reverse complement strand
CAAAAGAACATCATCCGGACCTGATCTTGATGGACCTGCACCTGCCGATCATGGATGGCTTTGACGCAGCCCGAAAAATCCGCAAGACAGCCAGCCTGGAACAGACACCGATTGTGGCTTTAACCGCCCTGGCCATGCCAGGAGACAGGGAACGCTGCCTTGCGGCGGGGATGAACGACTACCTGAGTAAGCCGGCAGAGCTGCACGAAATTGTGGAAGTCATTCGGCGTTGGCTTGAAAATTAAGGAGAAATTGCTACATGACCAGCAAAATCTTGATTGTGGACGACGATCAAAACGCGCTGCATACCGTTACCGCCATCCTTGAAGGCGAAGGGTACACCTTGAGCTATGCTGAGGATGGACTGGATGCTCTCCACCAGGCCGAAGTCGATTCCCCGGACCTGATCTTGCTGGACGTCATGATGCCAGTGATAGACGGTTTCGAGGTCTGCCGGATGATGCGCGAGAAAGATGACCTGCGCGAAGTGCCAATCGTCATTCTGACAGCTCTCGATGATCGCGAGTCCAAGCTGCGCGGGTTGCAGGCAGGCGCCGATGATTTTCTGTCCAAGCCACTCGATCCACAAGAGCTGCGGGCGCGCGTCGCCACCATCACTCGCCTCAACCGCTACCGGACCCTGCTCCAACAACGCGAGGAGCTGAGGATCATGGGCGAGCGTGTGATGAACGCCGACGAAGAGCAGAGACAGGAGATCGCTCGCGAGATCAACGATACCATCGGCCAGGCGCTCACCGATCACCAGGTGCAGCTCCATCAACTGTTGGAAAGCGTGCCGGATCGATTTGCGGATTTCCGCAGCCCTATCATTGACCTGATCGCCGAGACCGATACGATCTTTACCCGCTTGAACTTGATCGTCCAAAAACTACGCCCGCCCCTGCTCGACAAGATGAGCCTGCCGGATGCATTGAGAGAATATTCCAGCGATTTCGCACTCCGCACGGAGCTGCCCATTCGTTTCGAAGTTGATGGAGAATTTTCCAGACTACCGGAAAGCGTCAGCATTACCCTTTACCGCGTTCTACAAGAAGCACTGACCAACGTCGTCAAACATGCCGAGGCTACCCAAACCTGGGTCACGTTGGTCTCCAACGAGCAAGAAATTACCCTGACTGTGCAGGATAACGGCAAGGGAACCACCAAGAAGGAGCTGGCAATGGTGGGACATGGACTTCACGGGTTGCGAGAGCGAACTACCCTTTCCGGCGGGACATTTCATATCGTCTCTTCCCCTGGGTACGGCATGATCATTACCGTCCGTTTCCCGCAAATTCAGCCGGAAACAATACAAGTCTAAACTGAATATTCCACTAGATGCACTTTTATGACTAAATTGCCTGCCTGCAACGGACAGGGGTGTTACAATCGGGGATAATCGCTCACGACCAGCCAATGACTTCATCTGGCTTCTTGGCAGGAGGTGAGATTACCCATGACTAGACTGGTATTGGCTATACGAAACGCGCACGTGCCTAAGGATCAGCAGCTGGCGAAATCGCCGCACCAAAAAATGGTAGGTAAATGAGTCGGCTAAATACTTCTTGGAAAGCGCTACTTGTCTCTATCGGTGTAGGCTTCCTCTTTTCTCTGCTCATTAGTTTCCTGGCACTAAATCCGTCCGGAGTTTTTCCCATGGCAGCTTGCGGTCTGGCCGGGTTGCTTTACCCGTTCGTTGGCTTCCTGTACGGGTCTCTCAGCCGTCGCTTGCAAGCCACTTTATTCTCTGCCCTTAGCGGTGGTGCAATCGCCGCCATACTCGTATTGGTGTTGCAATTTCTCAGTGCAATCGTCATCTCACCAGACAGCCCCTTGCCAGCCATTAAAGAGGGAATCACATCGGCCATCTCTCTGACCGGGCAAAGCTCCATCCTGGTGATTGGTGGTATGATCGCTGGGTTAGGTATTGTCGTGTGCATAGTGGCTTTCGCCGGCGCCATTGGCGCACTTTTATCGACGCTGATCCCGGCGCGCCGGAAAATTTAACGATGGTGAGGCCTCGGTCAAATGTCATCCTTCATAAATACTACCCTCCACCCACAGATGTATCACGGGCACAACCAAAAGCCGCCCTTCTTTGAAGGCTGGTATTTCAAGCTTGTCAGCCAGGACGAGTCGCAAAGATTGGCAGTCATCCCGGGCATAATCCTTGGTGAGCAAGCCCATGCCTTCATCCAGGTGCTCAATGGTATCAGCGGTCATTCCACTTACCATACCTACCCGCTGGAAGAATTTTGGGCATCGCAAGAAGATTTTGATGTGCGCATCGGGGGCAGCCGCTTCTCAGTGGATCGGGTTTCACTGGATATTCGCGACGACCTTGGGACGATAACCGGCGAGCTGGCATTTTTCGACATCAACCCCTGGCCGGTGAGTCTGCGCTCTCCGGGCATCATGGGCTGGTATGCATGGATGCCACGCATGGAATGCTACCACGGCGTGCTGAGCTTCGACCATACCATCCAGGGTGATTTAACTATCAACGGGGAGACCTTCGCAGTTACCAACGGCCGCGGTTATATAGAGAAAGATTGGGGGCAGTCCTTCCCCGCTGCCTGGGTGTGGTTCCAAAGCAACCATTTTCCCACCCCAGGAACCTGCCTGACAGCCTCGGTAGCGGTCATCCCCTGGCAGCGCAGTGCTTTCCGCGGTTTCATAGTCGGGCTCTGGCACAAGGGGCTCCTGTATCGTTTTGCTACTTACAATGGGGCTCACATCGAGAGCCTGGCGATCGGCAAACACAGCATCGACTGGATCTTGCGCAATAAAGAATACCGCCTGGAAATGCACACCCAGCAGGCGCCCGGCGGCCTGCTGCTTGGTCCTACCAAAATCGAGATGGGCAAGCGCGTGGACGAGACCCTCAGCGCTACTGTAGATGTGCGCCTCAGCCGTCTTTCCGGCGAGACTGTCTTTGCTGAGCAAGGTAAGTACGCCGGGTTGGAAGTTAATGGAGAAATCGAAAGGCTAGTAGGCCAAAAAGGTTGATCTGAAATGGCTCACCCGCTGGTTGATCAGCTGCGCTTCACCCGCAGCGAATTTAAACGAGGCATCCAAGGGATAAAGGACGAGCAAGCCCGCCAACGCTTCCTGCCAATGAACTGCATCAGCTGGAATATCGGGCACCTCGCCTGGCAAGAGCAGCGCTATTTCTTGCATTTTGGGCAAGGATTCATGCTCTATCCGGAAATAAATCAGGATTTTGCATACGGCGCCCCCGCCAGCACGCCGCCCTTGAAAGATATGGTCTCCGCCTGGAAGGCGATTACAGCCGCCGCCGACCCCTGGCTCGACTCACTGACCACGGAGATGCTGTTGCAGCATGTGGTTCACAACGGCAAGCCCACTGCGCGTATGTTTGGCAACCTGCTCCAGCGCACCATCTATCATTACTGGTATCACCTGGGAGAAAACCTGGCCATTCGCCAGCAGCTGGATCATGTCGACCTGCCACAGTTCGTCGGCAATATCGACCGGCAAGCGCCCTACCGACCGCAATAGACTGTTAGAACACTTGCTGGGCTGATCTAATGCGCACCTCAATTCGATTGATCATTGAGTCAGCACTGCGTCTGTTTACCCCCTGGCTGTTGGTGGTGATCGCTGTCATCTGGGCCGGCTACCCCGGTGTGGCCTGTATCACACCCTTGGCCTGGCTGCTGGCTCTGCCAGTTGGTGTGCGCATCGAAGCTCATTCCACCAGCCCGGGTGCCGGGCAGCGCTTGCGCGAAGCCGCTCTGGCAGGCGCCCTGCTCGGGCTACTGCAAGGGATTCTTTTCCTGCTGATCATGCCGCGCCTTGGACCCCTCCAGGCTGACGAGCGCGCCTCAGCCGGCATGATCGCCCTTGCCTTGCTGATCATCGGTATTCCCATAGCCGCTGGATTGTCTACTTTAACTGCCTGGCTCGCCCAGCGACGGATCTCCCAACCTGCCGGATGAATCACCAGCATCCTACCCACCTCTCTGGCAGAGCACTGCTGGCCGCAATCAATACTGGCCAGGAGCTCGCTGCAATTGCCAGCCTGGATCTGGACGGCTGCGAGCTCGACTCCCTGCCACCTGCCCTGCTCGCACAGACCCAGGCAACCAGCTTGAGTCTGTTCGACAACCAGCTAACCGACCTTCCGCTGGAAATCTCCCGGCTTAGCCGGCTGGAAACGCTCAACCTGGGCGGGAATCAGCTCGAATCGCTGCCCGCCGGCCTGGGGGAACTGGAGCAGCTGCGCATGCTCGACCTGGGCCACAACCGATTGGTGGAATTGCCTGCTGCCCTGGGGGAGCTCCGTAACCTGGAATTTCTGTATACCAGCCACAACCGGCTGAGCAGCCTGCCGCCTGCCTTTGCCCGCCTGTACCGGCTGCGCTACCTGAACCTAAGCGATAACCAGTTTGCCGGGCTGCCCGCCTGGATTTCGCGTTTAGTGAACCTGGTGGAGCTGCGCCTGTACCACAACTGCCTGGCGACCCTGCCGGATGAGATCGGCTTGCTTGCCAACCTGCTCGAGCTGCATGCGCAAGGCAATCAGCTGGCAGCTCTGCCCAACTCCCTGGGGGGATTGGTATCGCTGACCCGCCTCAACCTGGAAAGCAACCACCTCGCCCATCTGCCAGATTCGCTCGGCTGTCAATCTCGCCTGTCCGACCTGAACCTGCGCGATAACCGCCTGGAGCAGCTCCCCGATTCTCTAGGACAGCTTCACGCGTTGGAATACCTGGATCTGCGTGCCAATCGGTTGCAAACCCTGCCGGAAAACCTGCTGCGCCTTCCCCGGCTGCGCAAACTGGATCTGCGTTGGAACCGCCTGTCTTTACCCCCTGCAGGCATGCAGGCGCTCCTTGCCCGGGGTTGTGTAATTTACCTTTAAACTCACGCAAAGCCGCAAAGCTCGCCAAGGAATTCAACTACTTCTACCAACACGACAAAGCTCCTATCAGCAATTACCGTTACAGGCTCAGGTAGCTGCTGTTCTCCGCTCCACATAGATTCTCACTGCCTCACGCACAAATTCGGCCAGACCGGGATCGATGCGATCAAAATTTGCCTTGAAACGCGGATCGTTATTGTAAAGATCAGCCAATCCGAGCAGCTGCGCATCCTGGGGGCTCCAGAAGTACTCCATATGCCGCCGCCAGCTATCAACGCAAGCCTGCACCTCTGGCGAAGCCGAGCCTTTGGGCATTGCATCCAGAAAACCCTGGTAAACGGCATTGCCCTCCTCGCCAATGCGCTGCTTATCCGCCGTCGTATAACTGTTCCATTTTTTGTAGGAAGACTTCACCGTTTCCGGGTCATAAATTTCCATGGCTTCCTGTTCATAGGCCGCCTGCTGCTCTTCGCTTAAAGTCTCAAACAGCTGTTTTGGGCTCATCTCCTTATCTCCCTTCAAATGATTGATGGTATCGTCTACCGTGACAACCAGCCGCTCCAGGCGCCGGATGCGCAAGCTGAGCTCGACCTTGTGGTGTTCCAGGGACTGCAGCACATCAAAGCCCGGGCGGTTGAGCAGCCGCCGGATTTCCTCCAGAGGCATGTCCAGCTCTCGATACAGCAGGATCTGCTGCAGGCGCAGCAGCGCTTCCTGACCATAGTAGCGGTAACCGTTATCGCCTACCCTGCTTGGCGCCAGCAAGCCAATTTCATCGTAGTAATGCAGCGTCCGCCGGGATACGCCGGCAAGCCGAGAAAGCTGGTTGACTGTGTACATTGCCCCCAGTATAAACTATGACGTTACGTTAATGTCAAGGGTTTATTGCCACGAATATATGTTTTTCGCAGATGAAAAGATGTTTTATACTTGGTCAAGCCTATGCCCTTGATCTATGCTCTCATAACCGTCCTGGCCTGGGGAAGCTGGCTGATACCCTCTCAGCGCATTCCCTATCGCAGCCTGCATGTGCGTACCTTTTATGTCGGGCTGGCGAATGTCGCCCTGTCAGTCGTCGTGCTGCTGGGGCGCGGTACGCTTTCCCAGGCGCTGGATGCCTTCTGGCTGCCCTTTGCCGGCGGCCTGATCTGGGCGGTCAGTGGATACTGTGCCTTCACCTCCATCGCAAAGATCGGCCTGGCCAGGGCAGTCGGCATCTGGACGCCGCTGAATATCATCGTCGGCATGCTGTGGGGCATCCTGTTGTTTGGCGAGTTCCTGCAGGCCGATCTGCAGACCCTGCTTCTGCTGCTTTTCTCGCTGACTCTGGTGATCGCCGGCATCCTGACGATCATCTTCGCCCGCGGCGCCGAAGGCAGAGCCGAAATGGGTAAAGCCTACTGGAGCGGGCTGGCAGCTGCCGTCGGCGCGGGATTCCTGTGGGGCAGTTATTTTATCCCCATCAAGATCTCGCAGCAGTCTATGTGGGAGGCCAGCTTCCCGCTGGCAGTGGGCATCCTGGTCGGCGCGGTGCTGCTGATGCTGGCAGTGCGGGTCACGCCGAATCTCGACAACCGGCGGGATTATTCGCTGGCCACCGTCTCCGGCCTGATCTGGGGAATCGGCAACTACGGCATGCTGTTGCTCACCGAATCCATTGGCACCGGAAAAGGCTTCACCATCGCCCAGCTGGGTGTCATCGTCCAGGTGGGATTTGGGATTTTTCTGTATAAAGATCCCCCACCCGGTTCGCGCGCCGCCACCATCACGATCATCGGCGTTATCCTGGCGTTGGTCGGCGCGATCATCCTGGGAAATCTGTAATCGACCTTCTCGAATGCGTCGTTGGAGAAGTCCTTGAGTCTTCGTGCCACTTATGCGGGGAATTAACACCCTTCGTAAGATTGCCGAGAAATATGCGCCAGAAAGTAAATTTCGTGATTAAGCACGGTGAGACAGTGTAGAAATTCTCGAGTACAATAGTTTATTAGCGTTGAGCTGGAGGTATTTATGAAACGGCAATGGCAAGAAAGAGTAGTCATCGATCCTGAAATCCATCATGGTGAACCTTGCATCAAGGGAACCAGGATACCTGTCTCGATTATTGTTGGAAGCCTGGCAGATGGCATGGACTTTACTCAAATCCTGGATGCTTACCCACAACTTACCGATGGGGATATCTTCGCTGCTTTAGCTTATGCTGCTGACATATTACATCAGGATATTATTTACCCGATATCCCTCTAAACTAATATTTTTCTTGGATAAATGCTAATTAAGGTCGATGAAAACCTCCCAATACGTGCCGTAGAAATCTTACGCGAGCACGGATATCAAACTAGCTCTGTCGTTGAACAAGGCATGTCAGGCTGGAATGACAATCAACTCTGGCAACAAGTTCAGAGCGAAGGTCGTTTCCTGATCACTGCAGACAAGGGATTTGCCGACCTACGAGTATACCCACCCGGCAAACATGCAGGGGTTTTGCTCTTGCGACCGGATCAAGATGGTATACGGCCGATCATTGAGTTGCTAGAAAGACTATTGCGTAATACCAACCTGACAACATTAGCCAAAACTACGACTGTTGTGACACCCAGAGGAATCCGAGTTCGGCGGATAGTCTGAGATTTATCTATGGTAGATCATGCCATCAGCTTAGTCCTGCGCTTCAACGATGCCCTCAACGCCCGCGATCTGGAAAGCATGATGGCTCTCCAGATCGAGGACTGTGTCTTCGAGAACACCTACCCGCCGCCGGACGGCGCCCGTTATGCGGGTCAGGCAGCGGTACGCGGCTTCTGGGAGGAATTCTTCCGTTCCAGCGCCGAGTCCCAGTTTGAGGTGGAAGAAATCTTTGCCCTTGGTGAGCGGGTGGTGATGCGCTGGGTTTATCGCTGGCGGGACGAGCAAGGCCAGGCTGGTCACATCCGTGGCATGGACCTGTACCGGCTGCAGGATGGCCTCATCGCCGAGAAGCTCTCCTACGTGAAAGGCTGATTCAGGCGCACTCACCGTAATCGCAGCGCCCGTTACCGTTGCTGTCCCGATAGCGCCGGCAGTGCCCTGGATAGGAGCAGCGCCGGTTGCATTGCACAAAGCAGCTGGTGCTGTCTTCCACCGCAGAGCTTGAAGCTGCGCTGCTGGAGCTGGTTGCAGTGGCCTGGCTGGCCGGGCTCTGCGTGACGGTTGGCGTGCTGCCGGCGGTCGGCTGTGCGGTGCTTTGCTGGATGGTTGCGCTTGGCTCTACCGACCCGCTGCTGTTGGCAGCCGGCTGCGCAGAGCTTTGGGCAGCGGAGGCCTGCTCCGATTGAGCCACCTCGGCTGCAACCTGCTCTCCTTCGCCGAGAGCAGAGTAAGCAGCTACAACAGCCGCGGCTCCCACCACTCCCATCAGCCGCAGGAAATCGCGCCGTCCAGTATCCACCGGCGCCCCCAGCACGGCCGGTTTTAGCGGCCCCCTGGCAGGAGCTGGAACCCGCGCAGTTCTCCCGGCTGGACGGGCAGGGCTGCCGGTTATTCTGCGGCCCACATTGATTACCCAGCGCCAGTGAAGGCCAACTTTACTTACCGTCAGCGCCAGCGTCCCGATCGTAGCAAGCACATGCAGGTTGTACCAGCTGTCGTAGGCCTGCAATGCCAGGTCGAACCAGGTCGACATCCCCAGACCGGTCACCAGGATCAGGCTGAAACCGGTAAATAATCCAGCATCTACCAGGTAATAGCGGCGTGCCTGGCTGGATGCACTGCTCACCAGGCGGCCTGATACCGCCTTTATCCAGGTCCAGTGTGCCAGCAGGTGGTAGCCTGCCAGCAGCCCTACGCCCAGACCCAGCCACTGGTGCAAGGGCAGGCCGGTCAGGTCCGGCATGGCTGCCAGGATCAATCCAACAAACAGGGTAACATCTACGAACCATTTCCATAACTGATGATTTTTTAACATTTGGTTTTCTCCATGATGTATGGTGATAACCATCATAAGGGAAGCCTGTTATGAAAATGTTTGCTTCCTGTTCGGATAATATTCACACGAGAGTAGAGATCACCCAGATAATTCACGCGTCAAAATTCATCCCATAAAACAGTTGACTCTTTAATGAAATATTCATATAATTGTTCCTGGGAGCGCTTCCAGTTTTTCTCCTAACCTGTGTCATCATCTGATCCATCCAGGAGAGATTGTTGGCCGCAGTTACCTTAGAGGATATTGCCAGGATGGCCGATGTATCACGCTCAACAGTCTCGCGTGTACTTAACGGCCAACCCAACGTACATCCTGCGGTTCGCCAGCGCGTCCAACAAGTTATCGAAGAAACCGGTTACCACCCCAATGTCGCCGCTCGCACCCTGGCCATGCAGCGTTCCTGGATGCTGGGCCTGGTCATCCCCCGTAGTGTAAGCAACTTCTTTGCCGACCCCTATTTTCCACGCCTGACCCAGGGCATAGCCCAGGCCTGTAATCGATATCACTACACCCTGGCTCTCTTCCTGCTCAGTTCCAAAGAAGATGAAGAAAATATCTGGCCGCGCATTTCTCGCAAAGGCCTGTTGGACGGCATCCTGATTCAGTCCGGCCAACTTGGCGACCAGCTGATCGACCGGCTGGCCGACTCCAATATCCCTTCAGTTATTGCCGGTCGTCCCTTCCACGTCAATGGCGCCAACTATATCGATGTCGATAATGTCGCGGCTGCCAAGCGTGCCGTCAACCATCTCATCCGGCTGGGGCACAGGCGTATAGGAATTATTTCTGGCATGCTCCTGAGCACCGTCAGCCTGGATCGTCTCCAGGGATATCAGGAAGCCTTAGCCGAAAACGGCATACCCTTGGATAAAAACTTGGTTGTCGAGGGTGATTTCACCGAGTTTGGGGGGTTCGCGGCCATGCAGCGCTTGCTGGCTTTCAACCCCCAGGCAGTATTTGCCGCCTCCGATATCATGGCGGTAGGTGCGGCGCGCGCCATCCGCCTGGCCGGCTTGAGCGTCCCCAAGGATATCGCCCTGGTCGGTTTCGATGACCTGCCCATCGCCAGTTATTCTGATCCAACGTTAACCACGATCCATCAACCGATCTCTGAATTTGGCTTCAAAGCCGTAGAGTTGTTGATTGATCTCATCGATAGCCGGATTTTTCCACCTCAGCACTATATTATGGAAACAGAATTGGTCATCCGTAAT
>Ga0105097_10001935_pt1 | contig 10066 bp, 10 predicted proteins | sample PPLLak12cMay2015_FD_87035 | JGI IMG/M metagenome (GOLD analysis project Ga0105097, IMG submission 87035) | Freshwater sediment microbial communities from Prairie Pothole Lake near Jamestown, North Dakota, USA - PPLs Lake P7 Core (1) Depth... | ecosystem: Environmental > Aquatic > Freshwater >... | reverse complement strand
TCATGCTCTACGAGCCCGTGAAGCGCCTCACCAACGTGAACAACACGATCCAGCAGGGCCTCGCCGGCGCCGAGCGCATCTTCCAGATCCTCGACACGGTGCCCGAGATCCAGAACCGGCCCGGCGCCGGGGAACTGCCCAGGATCCAGAAGGGCATTTCCATCGAGCACATCACCTTCCGCTACGACGAAACCCCCGTGCTGAAGAATGTCGACCTTGCGATCCGGGCCGGCGAGGTGATCGCCTTCGTCGGCATGAGCGGCGGCGGCAAGACGACGCTCGTGAATCTCATCCCCCGCTTCTACGATGTCAACGAAGGCCGTGTCGCCATCGACGGCACCGACATCCGCGACGTGACCGTCGAGTCGCTGCGGGCCCAGATCGGGATCGTGACCCAGCAGACGATCCTCTTCAACGACACGGTCCGCGGCAACATCGCCTACGGGGACGTCCGCAAGAGCGAGGCGGACATCATCCGGGCGGCCCAGGCGGCAAACGCCCACGACTTCATCATGAAGCTGCCCCGGGGCTATGACACGGTGATCGGGGAGCAGGGCGTGAAGCTCTCCGGCGGCGAAAGGCAGCGGATCTCCATCGCGAGGGCCCTTTTGAAAGATGCCCCGATCCTCATTCTCGACGAGGCCACGTCGTCGCTCGATACGGAATCCGAGATCGAGGTCCAGGACGCCCTGGAGAAGCTGATGAAGGGCCGCACGACTCTGGTCATCGCCCACCGTCTCTCGACAATCCGAAATGCCGACCGGATCATCGCGCTGGTCGACGGCCGGATCGTCGAGGAGGGGACCCACGACGGCCTCATGGAGAAAAAAGGCGAATACTTCAAGCTGCACAACCTGCAGTTCAAGGACGAAGCGCAGGAGAGAAACGACAAGGCAGCCGGCCCGGTCTGATCGATGCACCCGGGCGAAGGTGAAGCAGGCGACACGTGGAAGCCCTGATCCGAAACATGTGGGGGGACCCCCGGAACGAGATCCTCAAGCCCCTCCACATCTTTTTTTATCTGCTGTCCCTTTCCTACGGCGGTGTGGTCAGCACCCGCAACCGCCTCTTCGACCTCGGCGTCCTGCGACAGGAAAGGATCGGCTGCCCCGTGGTGAGCGTGGGCAATCTCACCGTGGGCGGCACGGGCAAAACGCCCATGGTGATCCTGCTGGCAGGCCTGCTGCGGCAGTGGGGCCTGCGGCCCGCGGTGCTGAGCCGGGGCTACGGCGGGAAGAGCCGCTCGGGCGTGCTCGTCGTCTCCGACGGCAGGAACGTGTTGGCAGGGCCGGAGGAGGCGGGCGACGAGCCCGTCCTCATCGCCCGGCGCCTCCGGGACGTCCCCGTGCTGGCGGGACCGAAGCGGGTCATCACAGGCCGGTACGCCCTCGAGCACTTCGACATAGACGCGATCCTGCTGGACGACGGATTCCAGCACCGGTACCTGATGCGGGATATGGACATCGTCCTCCTGGACAGCCGGCAGCCCCTGGGAAACGGCTTTGTCCTGCCGCGGGGCCCCCTGAGGGAGGCCCCCTCGGCCCTCGAGCGGGCAGGCCTCATCGCGTTCACCCGCTCGGAGGATGGCGGAGCCCCCCCGGTCGACGGGAGGCTCTCGGCGATCCTGTCCCGACGCCCCTCGCTGCGGACGCGCATCCGGCCAACGGCGCTGATCGGTGCGGAGGGGACGGAGCTTCCCCTTTCGGTTCTTGCGGGGAAACGGGTCTTCGCCTTTGCCGGCATCGCGCAACCCGAGTCATTCCGGAAGACCCTCGAAGCCATGGGTGGCATCATCGCCGGGTTCCGGGCCTTTCCGGATCACCACCGCTACACGGCCGAGGATCTTGGCCGGATCGAACACGACGCCGAACTTGCCCGGGCGGACATCGTGCTGGCCACGGAAAAGGACCTCGTCAAGCTCCAGGGGCTTCCGCAGGCCCTGTCCCGCCTCTTCGCTCTTGCCGTCGAGACGGAGATCCTCGAGGGGGCCGACGGCCTCGAGGCGGCACTGCGCGTCTGTGTCGGGAAGCGTTGAAGGGTCGTTCGTCCCAGCTTTCGAGAAGAGCCCCGACAACCTCCCGGTAAGTAATGAAGTGAGGAAGAGCGGAAAGAAGAACGAGAACTACTCGCAACACGTTTCATAAGTATCAAGCAAGGATGTCATGCCCGTGAAAACGGGCATCCAGTATTCTTCCTGGATTCCCGCTTTCGCGGGAATGACAAAGACGAAGCAAGCATCGGGGTATCAACCCCGTAGCAACGAGATTATGGAAAAAACGCGAACCACTGCGATCATCTTTTTCGCCTTCCGGCTGATCCCTCTCGGGCTGCGCCGAACGATCTTCAAGGCCCTGTTCCGCCTCTTCTACCACGCCTCGGTGAAGCAGAGGCTCATCGCCCTGCACAATCTCAAGTGCGCCTTCCCGGAAAAGAGCCTCGATGAGATCGAGGCCATCGCCAAAGGAGTTTACCGCCACCTGGCCCTCGTGATGGCCGATCTCTTCGAGATGCCCTACATCACGCGGGAGACGCTTGGCGACTGGGCCGACGCGGAGGGACTCGAACACCTGGAAAAGGCCTTTGCCGAGGGCAAGGGGGTTCTCTCCGTCGTGGCCCACTTCGGCCACTGGGAGCTCATGACCGTCGCCGTCCCCCTGATGGCCCGGCCGATGCAGATCGTCTACCGGCCCCTGGACAACCCCGTCATGGACAACCTGCTGGGCTGGAGCCGGACCAAGCACGGCAATGCCCTCATCCCCAAGGGGGGATCGGGAAAGCGGATCATCCGCCTGCTCAGGGAAAACAACGCCATCGGGATCCTGAGCGACCAGAACGTGGACACGCGGGAGGGCGTTTTCGTGGACTTTTTCGGCAGGCCCGCCTGCACATCCGTCGGGACGGCCGTGCTGGCACTGCAGTCCGGGGCACCGGTTCTGCCGGCCTTCATGCCCCGCATGCCCGACGGGCGGTATAAACTGATCATCCTTCCGCCCATCGAGATCACCCGGACCGACAACTACGAGTCGGATCTTGTCGTGAACACGCAGCGCTTCACGAAGGTGGTGGAGGACATGGTCCGCAAGTACCCCGACCAGTGGTTCTGGATCCACCAGCGATGGAAGACAAAGCCATGGCAAGGGGCGTAGCCCCTTGCCGGAAGCTGGGAAGTTGCGAAGTTATGAAGTTGGGAAAAGAATGGAAAGGAAAAAGGACATCAAGCATTTCAGAGATCTGGAGGCCTATCAGAAGGCCTTCAATCTCGCCATTCAAATTTTTCAACTAAGTAAGAAATTTCCCGTTGAAGAAAGGTACTCTTTAACCGATCAGGTGCGGCGCTCATCGAGAGCGGTATGTGCGAATCTCGCTGAAGCATGGAGAAAACGAACCTACATTGCCGTCTTCAAGCACAAATTGACGGATGCAATGCAAGAGGCATCCGAGACACAGAGCTGGCTTGAGTTTTCTCATGCATGCGGATATATCGACGACAAAACATTCGCGCAGCTTGATAGTGAATGTGAAATGATTCTTAATATGCTGAATGCTATGGATCGGAATGCCAAGAAGTTTTGCTTCTGATCATCCAAGTTTCCCAACTTCTCAACTTCACAACTTCATGCGGTACGGGCTGCGCTGTGGCGAAGAGTATAGACTTTAATAAGATCAACAAAGTTCTGATAAGAGGCACCAACTGGATCGGGGATGTGGTCATGACCTTTCCGGCGATCGCCGCCGTGCGCGAGACGCTGCCGAAGGCTCGGATCACGGTTCTCGTGAAGCCCTGGGTGGCGGATCTCGTCCGGATGCACCCTGCCGTCGACGAGGTCATGGTCTACGAGCGGCCGGGGCGGCACAGCGGCCTCGGAGGGCTGTTCGCGCTGGCCCGCGAACTGCGGGGGAAAAATTTCGATGCGGCGCTGCTCCTGCAGAACGCCATCGAGGCGGCCATCATCGCCTGGCTGGCCGGGATCCCCGTCCGGGCGGGCTACAGCACCGACGCCCGGGGCCTGCTGCTGACCCACCCGGTCAAGCGCTCCCCGCAGATCCTGACCGTCCACCAGTCGATGTACTATCTCGAGATGCTCAAGGCGCTCGGGTTCCGGTCGTCAGGAGGCGCGCTGAGACTGGCCGCCACGGAAAAACAGCGGCTCTCGGCAGAAAAGCTCCTGGGTCAGTTCGGCATCGCCGGGCGCAGGCCGCTGGTCGGCATGGCCCCCGGCGCAGCCTACGGGCCGGCCAAGCGCTGGTTCCCGGAGCGATTCGCGGCCGTGGCCGACCGGCTTGCGGGGAGAACCGCCTGTCCCGTTCTGCTTTTCGGCAGCGACGGGGACCGGGCAAGCACGGAGGCCGTCCAGGCGGCGGCGAAGAACCCCTTCATCGACATCGCCGGCAGGACGAACCTGGAAGACGCCATCGCCCTGATCGCCCGCTGCGACCTCTTCATCACGAACGACTCGGGCCTCATGCACGTGGCGGGGGCCCTCGGCGTCCCTACGGTCGCCATCTTCGGGTCCACCAACCCGCAGACGACCTACCCCCTGGGGGAGCGGACGGTCATCCTCCGCAGGCCCGTGGACTGCAGCCCCTGCCTCAAGAAGGAGTGCCCCACCGATTTCAAATGCATGGATCTCGTCACGGTCGACGAGGTGTACGGCGAATCGGTGCGCCTCCTGGCCGAGGCGGGCTATCCCTGAGGACAGGACATGGCAGAAAAATACAGCGCCGTCTTCATGGACCGGGACGGCACCATCAACGAAGAGGTCAGCTTCCTGAGCCGCATGGAACAGCTCAAGCTCTACCCGCAGAGCGGTGAGGCGATCCGGCTTATCAACCAAAGCGGGATGAAGGCCGTCGTGGTAAGCAACCAGTCCGGGATCGCCCGGGGGTACTTCACGGAAGATTTCGTGCGCAGGGTCCACGACCGGATCAACGAGCTCCTCGGGGCGGAAGGGGCCCGAATCGACGGGTTCTACGTCTGCCCCCACCACCCCATCCACGGACAGGGCATCTACAAGCAGGACTGCGACTGCCGCAAGCCCAAACCGGGGATGCTGCTGCAGGCCGCCCGCGAAATGAACATCGACCTGGCCCGTTCTTACATGGTCGGCGACATGCTGAGGGATGTCCAGACGGGGAAGAATGCCGGGGCCAAAGGGATCCTCGTCAAGACCGGTTACGGTGTGAATATTGTCCGAACGGACATGCCCGCCTACATCGCAGGCGACATCCTCGAGGCCGTGCAGTGGATCCTGAAGGATCGGAAGAAAGAATGAACATCCTCATCGTGAAACTCAGCGCCATCGGGGACGTGATCCACACGCTGCCGTCGCTCGCGGCGCTGCGCCGCTGCTACCCGCAGGCGCACATCAGCTGGGTCGTCGAGGAGGCCGCCTCGGATCTGCTTGCCGATCAGCCCATGCTGGACCGGGTCCTCGTTTCCCGGCGCAAGCGCTGGGTTCGCGACCTGAAGGAGGGCCGGAATCGCGCTGCCGTACTCCGGGAGGCTGCAGACTTCCTGAAGGCCCTTCGCGACCGTCCATACGACCTCGTCATCGACTTTCACGGCCTCTTCAAGAGCGCCGTTCTCGTGCTGCTGAGCCGGGGCAGGCGCAGGCTGGGCTATGACAGCCTGCAGGAGGGGAGCGGCCTCGTCCTCAACGAGAAGATCCCCGAGGACATGGCCAAGCACGCCGTGGAGCGCTACCTCGATTTTGCGCGCCACCTGGGCTGCGAGACCTCGAAGCCCGAGTTCCCCCTCGCCCTGCAGGAAGCCCATTTCCGTCGCGTCAGCGAGCTCCTTGCTGAAGAGACCGTTGACGCGGCAAGGGGTTTCGTGGCAGTAAGCCCCGTTGCCTACTGGGAGACGAAGCTCTGGGACGAGGCGAAATTCGCAGCCGTCTGCGATCGCATCGTGAGGGAGATCGGCCTGCCCGTTGTCTTCACGGGCGAAAGCCCCGAGGGCCCCATCGCGCGCATCCGCTCGCTCATGGAAGCCCCTTCGGCCTCGGCGGCAGGCGAGACGTCGCTGCGGGAGCTGGCCGCCCTGTACAGGGAGGCCGCAGTCCTTCTCACGACCGACTCGGGACCCATGCACCTGGCGGCGGCCGTGGGAACGCCCGTGGTGGCCCTCTTCGGCCCCACCTCACCGGAGCGCACGGGGCCCTATGGCGAGGGGCACGTCGTCATCCGGCGCGACATGGAATGCAGCCCCTGTTTCCGGAAGTCCTGCGAAACGCTGGAATGCATGAAGACGATCCGCGTCGACGAAGTGTTTGAGGCTGTGAAAGAAAGGATTGAAAGCCGCCTCAGCCCCCCGTAGGCCGTCATTCGCCATGAAGACCGGCAGATCGAACGGACCGGCCGGTTGTTCTGCCCTGGACAAAGAGGATTTAAACCAGTCGTTCCCACAAAGACGGGATCCCGGAAAGAGAGAAGACCCAGGGGAAATACCATGGAAGGTAAGACTGTTCGCCGATTCGCTCTCGTCTTCGCAACGCTCATGCTCCTGTCGTCGGCCGCAGACGCCCGGGCAGCCGATCCATCACCCGCACCAATCCTCGGCAAGGACAGCTTCTTCACCGAGGTGGGATTCATCACCGGGTTCGGCTACGGCACGCTGACGGAAGGGGATTACTTCCCGGTTCCCCTTATCGTGCACCTGGGCGTGGACATGAAGCGATGGTTCCCTTCCCTTCAGGATCACCGGGGAGTACTCACCGCTTTCCTCGAGCCCCAGTTCAACCTCGTCTTCGGCGCAGAATTCTCCACCGAGGGCGGCGCGAGCATCGGGCTCAAGTACAGATACCCGCTGAACGACGCCGTCTCGGTCTACGGTCTCTACTCCGCGGGATTCCTCTTGATCACGGTGGACACCGTCGATCAGGCCAACGGGTTCAACTTTGCCAACGCGGTCGGTATCGGCATCAATTTCAACATCATGCCCGGCGCGGCGCTCGATCTGGGATTTCGCTTTCGGCATGTCTCCAACGCCGATCTCCGGGATCCCAATTGCGGCATCGACAGCTATTTGGGCACCATCGGGTTCATGATATCCTATTAAAAGGAGATGATATGGCGATCAGCAAGGAGCTACTCGAAATCATGGCCTGCCCCAAGTGCAAGGGAGACCTTCGCCTGACCGAAAAGGAAGACGGCCTGATCTGCGATCACTGCCGGCTTCTCTACGAGATCCGCGACGACATCCCCATCATGCTCATCGACGAGGCCAGAAAGCTGGACTGACGGGCATCGGGATGCTGTGACGCCCCGCCCCTTTCCCGGCCGGCGCCCACTGCCTTGCAAAAACCTTCCCTGTTCCGTCCCTACTTTCCGGGACCCCGCAGCACGGCGGGTTCGACCCGACTGTTGCGCCGTTGCGGGCAAAACTGGCAGGAAATTTGCTAAAGGTAGTCCGTAACCGGATGGCTTCCGGTCCATCGCTTCCTCACCGGATATAGAACCTGCGGAACGGACATGCTGAATCTCTCACTGCGCGGACTGCTGCTTACGTTGCTGCTTGCCCTCACCCTGCTGTTTCCGGCCGACCATCTTGCCGCCGCCGACTCGACGGACTCGGAGGCGCTTTTCCGTGAAAAGGGCTTGCTGATCGGCTACGGGCGGGGCTCGCTTCCCGAGGGTGGCTACGAGACGATTTTCCTCATGGGCCACTTGGGCATCGACATGGCGAAGGCCTTTCCCTCCCTGAAACAACACCGGGGCCTTCTGACGTTCATCCTGGAGCCGCAGGTGAACCCTGTGGTGAGCCCCGACAACGACCTGGAATTCGGGCTCGGCGTGGGCTTCAAATACATGTACCCTGTTCTCGACCGGGTCTCGGTCTTTGCCAACGCCTCAACGGGCCCGCACTACATCAGCGTCAACACGTCAAAACAGTCCGACGGTTTCTGCTTCGCGAACACGGTGGGCGGCGGTCTCTCCTTATCCCTGACGAAAGAGACGGCGCTCTCGCTCGGCTACCGGCTGAGACACCTGTCAAACGCCCGCACCCGCGCCCCCAACGGGGGCATCGACTCTCACAATGTCTTGATCGGGATTTCGTTCTTCTACTGAGACGTGCGGCCCGGCGCAAGCCCCCGGACCATCTGCTCGACGGCATCGAGAACCCGCTCGGCGGGCATTTCCTCGAGACAGCGGCTCCGACCGTTCCCCTCACAGCCCTTCTGATAACAGGGGGCGCATTCGTCTGCAGGGGCCACCACCAGGTGGCGATCGCCCGGCGGGGCCCAGTAGCGCCAGTCGGAAGGCCCGTAGAGGGTGATCGTGGGGACCCCAACGGCGGCGGCGATGTGCGGGGCGGCGCTGTCCACGCCGACATGAAAAGCGGCCAGGCTCAGAACACCGGCCAGCTCGGTAAGAGTCGTCTTCCCGGCCAGGTTGAAGGCGGGACCCCGCAGCCGGGTAACCAGCTGCGAGGCCTTCTCAACCTCATCGGGTGACCCGACCAGGACGGCCGCAAAGCGGTGCTGCTCCCAGAGCCTGTCGAGGACCGGGATCCAGCGCTCGTGGGGCCATTCCTTGTAGGACCAGCGCGAGAACGGGTTGACGGAGACCCAGCGCCCGGCGGCCTCGATGCCCGATTCGCGCAGGATGGCGGAAACCCTGCCTGCCACCTCTGCGGACACCCGGAGCGAGGGGGAGCGGTCTGCCGTGTCGATGCCGAATTCCCGAACGATGCGGAGGGTCTGCTCGGCCGCGCCCAAGTGGAGGGTCTCCAGGGGAGGCGGATCCACAATGTGAGTGAACAGGCTGTTTCTCCAGAAGGGGATGTCTTGGGGGTAGTAAAGAGAGACCCGGCAGGGCGCGCGGGTGAGCCAGGCCATGACGGCGCCGCGGTCGCCCGCTCTCAGATCGAAGACAACGTCGAAGCGCTCGCGCCGCAGCGTGCCGGTGAGCGCGGACTGAGCAACGATCTCCGCGAGAATCCCCCCTTTGACGGCGGCAACGTCGAACAGCCGGTGAACATCCGGGTGCGCTGCGAGCAGCTCCCCGAAGCCGCTTCGCGCCAGAACGGAGACCTCCACCGACGGGAGGGTCTCGCGGAAGGCGCGGATGGTGGGTTCCGTCCAGACCACATCCCCGATGTCCCCGAGCTGGATCAGGAGCACCTTGCGGATCTTGCTGAAATCGATGGGGCTTCCCTTGATGAACATGACTTTGGTCTGTCCGGTCTGTCCGGTCTGTCCCGTCCGTCCCGTCATGGGTTGATTCTGTAATTGAGTAATTGGGATATTGGGTATTGAGAAATTAGCTGCTTCGCAGCTGGAATCTCGAATCACTCCCCCTATACCCTGTACCCTGTACCCTGTACCCTATACCCTGTACCCTGTTTTTATGGACATCCGCGTAGATGCCAGCCGATCAGCTGCGAATAGACTTTCCACTTCCCCCGCAGGACCCGGTTCAGGCCGAGCGTCAGCACGACGCCCATGCCCGTGAGGAACCAGTTCACGATGAGCCGCATCACGATGAGGACCGCCGCAATGGGCCAGGCCTCGCTTTCCCATTTCAGGAAGTAGAGATAGCGCGAGCGGTAGAAATGGATCCGCGAGCGAACGTCGGCGCCGACGCTCTTTCCCTGGAAATGGTAGATTCTCGCCGTCGGGACGTGGTAGATCTTCCAGCCCGCCTCCCTCATCGTCCTGGCCCAGTCGGTTTCCTCGAAAAAGAAGAAGTAACGCTCGTCGAGGCCCCCCACCCCGTCGATTGCGCTTTTCCGCACGATCAGGCACGCCCCGATCCCCGAATCCACCTCGATGGGATGCCGGTACTCCTGGCGTTTGCCGGGGTAGCGCGCCGGAAACAGGATTTCCAGCAGCGGCATATTCACGAGAAGCGAAAGCAGCGTGGGAAATGCGGCGATGGAGTTCTGCTTGCTGCCGTCCGCGTTCAGGAGCTGCCCGCAGGCCATGACCGCCTCGGGGTGCTCCTCCATGAAGGCGTACAACTCGTGAACGGCCCCCTCGGTGAGAACCGTGTCCGAGTTGAGCAGCAGCGCGTAGCGGCCCGTCATGACCCGGAAGGCCTGGTTGTTGGCGGCGGCAAAGCC
>Ga0105097_10001934_pt1 | contig 10069 bp, 12 predicted proteins | sample PPLLak12cMay2015_FD_87035 | JGI IMG/M metagenome (GOLD analysis project Ga0105097, IMG submission 87035) | Freshwater sediment microbial communities from Prairie Pothole Lake near Jamestown, North Dakota, USA - PPLs Lake P7 Core (1) Depth... | ecosystem: Environmental > Aquatic > Freshwater >... | reverse complement strand
CAAGATCTCTTCGTTGTCCTCCACCCAAGCCGCTCTTTCACCCAATGGTAACTTGTCGGTCTTGTAACCATCTTCACGACCTGCGTCACCCGCCCAGTTGTTGGCCAACGAGATAAGCAACCAGTAGTATCCATCCTTGCCTATACGTTTCTTATCTGCTCTCAGGAGCAATCCTCTCGCGACGTCGGAACTCTGCTCATGCAGATACGCTGTGGCTGGGTATTTACGACCTCTAAAGTCCAGGAAGTATAAATGGTAGAAAGTCTTTCCCACGAACTTCGCCGCTATCGAGGTAATCGCTCTGGCCTCTCGTAACTTGGTTGCTCTGGCTTCCATGTTGTTGGCTTCCCAAATGTCTGAGAACGCCTCCGCTCGATTCCTCAAGGCCCATTGTTGGAGATCCAAAATGAAGTTATTGATCTGCCAACCAACTCGCTGTGCTTTATTGACGCATCCGAACACCATCGGGTGTGAGTCGATACCGAGCTCATCCAGGACTTCTTTGTTGCCCGTCTTCACCAACACTGCGCCGTCTTCATGTCTCGCTGTGGACCAATCGGAATACGGATATTCCGAGGGTAACTTTTCGACCTGATTGGGATCCAAGCTTTCCCACAGAGCACACAAGATATCGTCCTCAAGAACCTGAACGATGTAACTGCCGTGTCCCCTCGCACCTTGCCCTAGTATGATTCGCAGTACACCCAGCTCCTCAAATGAGTACAGCATGAACGCACCGATCTTTGCCGCTATCGAAGAGTCCCTTTTGATCTTATAACGATTACGAAGATTGTGACCCAAAGCGGACGCCAGCTCCACCATGTAGACTGTGTTCCTCTTGGAACCCCTTTTCGCCCGCGTATACAAATACACGGTGGCTATAAGAGTGTCGATGTAATCATCCACACTATACTTCCTGACGAACCTCAACGTACTCCTATCGACGATTTCGGTTGCTACTCTCTGTCGAATGGACTCAATTAGTTTTTGTTTCATTGAAATCCCTTAAGTTAACGCCACATACATTGCAAACAACAACATTCCATAGAAGCATACATGCGCCAGAATGAAAGCGAACCTTCTGAGAATCTTCAGCATATCAAATGCGTAGTCGTTCACGATCGCTCCCAATAAAAAGATCGCCCCCGAAGGGGCGACCATAGTTAAGGATGTTTTCTTCTGAAATCATCCATTCTCTCATCTTGGAGTTTTTTCCAATTCTCAAATTCAGTGATAGATTCTCTATAGATACTCAGCCCTTGGAAATACTTTTCCAACAGACTGTCATCACTGTAGGCGTCCCATAGCCTCGTCATAAATGATTTTAGCTTTGAGACGCCTTTCTTCACTCACACCTCACTTATCGGATTGCTTGTCCTTTTCAACTTCCTTCTGTTTGCTGTCGTGGTATCTCTTATGACCCCAAGGGTCTTTCTGGATGATCTTATCACCCTCAATTACGTATCCCGGCACGTGATACCTAGTGTGCCCGTACGCATCAACTTCACGGATAACTATTTCATCCGCTTGCACGGATGAAAATAAAAAGAAAAAAATAAAGGGGATTGTTTTCATACCTATCCTTTACGTTATAAAGGGGCACCCCGGAAGGGTGCCCCTCAGGATCGCTTACTTGCGATCCATCAACGCGAACAGGCGCTCCTTTGCGCCCGGTTCGTCACGTGCGATCTGCCCCGCGAGGGTACTGATCTTCGCGAAGTCATGCTCCGCGTTGACCAACCCGTCACGGGCGATCTCAAGGGCGGCCACGCAATTCGTGGTCGCATACTGCGACTTCGCTGTGCGCCTCACCATCGCCTCCATGTTCTCATGGAGGGCGGCATACTTCGCCTCACTGGCGACCAGCTGCTCGCGCAGCTCGGACGTCTCCAGCTCCCGCGAGGCCTGGAAGTGGGCGAGGTCCGCCTGAACGGCGGTGAGCTCGTCGACCGTGTTCTCGTACGTGTTGTACGCGAACATGGCCGCGAGGGCGATCGCCGCTACGGCGAAGAACTTCGTTTTGTTGCTGACGTTCATCTGGGTCTCCTTCAGCCACTATGGCTGGGTTAATAGGTCTTCTCTGACCTTCATATAAGATACTGATTTTTCCGCGTTCCCTCGAACTCAAAAATGGTTCTCCTGTAACCCTGCTTCACCAGCACGTAGCTGTTGAAGCCAAGGAAACGATAGAGGTCCACGATCAAGTCCACGTTCAAGCCGATGTTGTCGATGGCTTCTTCTTCAGTTAGGCCGGAGCCGGACAGATCGGTTTCAACACCATCGGTCACAACGGTTGCGATGCACATATCGCTCATAGCGGTCTCCTTCTGTGGTTCTCTTATAAGATACTGCTTTCCCCGCGTCTCGCCTTTTCGATGGCGTCCGACAATTTCAACCTTGCGGCCCTGTCGGCGTCGATGATGTTCGCCCATTCATCGAACGTCAACTCCGAGCGACCCTCGGCGTTCGCCTTCTGAATAACCTCTGAAATCGCCTGCGTCTTGGACAGCAATGAAAGCAACACTTCTAAGGCCAACGAAATGGTCGTTACGCTCATTACTTTGCTCCCGCGAGAATTTTGGCGTCTATATAGGCTTTCAACTCAGTGAGGATGTTGGTGGCCAATCGCAATTGCCCCTCGGCTGATTCGAGATCGCCACTGCCGAACAGCATCCTGGATGAGTCAAGCAATGCCTGCGACTGATCCGCTAGGACCAATACCCGTTCGCCGTCATCAGCAGAAAGAGTACCAAGATTGACAGCATTTGCAGCAGCATCCAGAATAGCCGTATGAGTACCATAGGCATACGCCAACTCTTGATCAAAGCTCTTAGGTGGTGCATACACGGCGCAGGCGGTGATGATCAACGCGAACACCAAAAATAATGTGTGATTTCTTACACTGTTCATTTGGACTGTTCCTCAATCATGGCCACCGTTTTATCCTGCGCCAATTGCGTGATGGGTGGATTGACTTTCGTTGCACGAGAATACATAGCCCATACTTGTCCACCAAGGGACAATAGCAACAAGATCGAATCAGCAATCTGAGCGGCATGGGTACTATTGATGACGGTCTCTGATGTACCGCTTAGAGCCATCAGCATTGTCACGATGCTGATCACCAATGCCCTCAACGTCGTCGATTGATACCAAGGAATGATTTCTAATGCCATTATAATCTCCTAAACATATCTGGGACCAGCATAATCCAGCAAAAGCATATTCCTAGCTTTTGCCAACCATAACTCTCTATCTTTTTCACCGATTAGACCGCCATTGATTCTCCTGGTGATCATCTGAAATTTACCGGCGTCGGCCAACTCATTTAGGCCATTCAATGCCCATAACCAACAGGCGACCTTCGCGCCCAGTTCCGGTATGGCGGCGTCGTTGGGATATCTCTCCAGAGGGTAACCTATTGACTGACCGGCTCTGATGTAATTGCGTTTACCCGTTAATTGGATGCAACCTCTACCGCGATACAGCCAACCATCGCCGGATGCTTCATTACCGTTGCCCAATCGGTTTGCATAGACATGATTGGCGATCTTCTCTGGCTTCCTGGCATAGTCAACCGTACTGGCCCTCGATGGAAATCTGGAGGGCCATGTGCGCATTAAACCCTCGGCGGAGTAATTCAGATTCTCCACAAACTTCGTGAATCCGGACGTCTCATGCGCACACTGCGCCAAGAACATACTCTCGCGAGTTGGTGTATTGATATCATAGAGCGGCATCATCACAGATAATTCCTCGGCCCATCCGGGTGCCGCCTTTGGTGCCATCTTGTAGATGACGGAAGGATTCATTGATGATCGCCTCTCTCTTTTTCATTGGCAAGATGACGTTCCACTGCGTATAGCCGGGAAGATAATCCATCTATTCGCTCTTTAGCAACGGGGAGAATACCTGAAGAAATTTCAGCTCTCAAGCGAGTAACTTCCGTTCGTAACTCCTCCGTATTCTCCGCATTGCGGTCGGCTCGCGCTTCCAATTTCATACCCCAGACCAATCCGGATATAACCATCATAAACAACGGCAACATATCGCGGAACCAGGCAGTTCTTACAGTTATTAATTTGTCGTCGATTGTGCCATTTGTGCTCATCACCCCTATCCTTTAGTACGATCGTGTAGTACTCGTAAAGCTAATACGATTGTCTTCAATAGAGATCTCGCAGACGCCAGATCGGTTACATTCGAATCGATCCAATTGGATATTTGCGCAGAGGTGGCATCCTCGATGGCCTGCCAGTTGACGTTGGCACCACTCGCGATCTCCATCTCGGTGACACCGATGATCGTCAGGTTTTGATTGGTGTAATACTTACCGATCATCTTGAATAGATTGCCGCCCAACTGGTTAGTCGTATAATTCAACGTACCACCGACGACGTTCGTGGGTGTGGTGCCCACCAATATCCAACAATCATAGGGCAATCCACTGAACACGGCAACATCTGTGCCGTTCGCTAACATCTTCGTCTTGGACACGGAAAGACCCGTAACCAGAACACGAGGAGTCACTACACCGTTCTCGATGTAGTACTCGTTCTCATCTATTTTACCTTCATAAAAGCCGAAGGTGATGGTGTCAATCGGAGGGGAGTAGACCTCACGATATCCCATGATGGTCCCACTGTCTTTGTGATATTTTGTGTAGATCATTTCTTTGTTAACATCGCTGTAAAATGATGACATTCAGCATAGATAGGTGTCCATGTACTTCCAGAGAACCAACCTATACGAGGCCAATAATATGCATTAGTGACTGGCGCCTCATCTATAAAGATACAACTAGCTACCTCTAATTTTTCAAAAGTGGAGGTAAACTTATAAACGGCAGGCAGATAAGTATCTGTATATCCATCCCATCGTCTAACCTTTATTTGAGGCGCCGAAGAGTAATTGATATTCCAAGATCCTACACAAAATGCCACCGTCAGGATCAATCTGGCTGTTCCAGGTATATTGATGAGGTTCGTGGTCTGTATTTCTAGATTGCCTAATGCCAAATCCCATGTGGGACTGCCGTTGTTACTGCTGTAGTTTACGGCGGGTAAATAGCTATCCGCCCATACCTGCGTAATGGCATTATTCTTTACTTGTAGTGTATCTACGGTGAGCGATTTGATGTTACCCGAATTGGCGATGATCTCATTGGTTCCCACGTTGGCCGCAGTGATCTGTCCAAGATACGCCACATTGGCCGCAATACTGCCCGAAGATATTCTATCAGCACTGATACCCGTGGCGGTGATCTTATCTGTGGTGATGGAACCATCAGCGATCAATGTACCGGGAATGACTTCTTCAAGACGCAGATCTTGAATCTCATGGCCCTTACCGGCGGTACCGCTCTCATTCAATAGCGCAATCAACTTCATTGTCTTCGCAGTCAATCCACCGGCATTGTAATTATAGTGGATGGATGAATTGGATCCGGCGGGTCCGATGGTACCTACAAACTCGGTCCATGTGGTACCACTGGTGACTGCGCTCATCACGTACCAAAAAGTACCGTTACCATTGATGTTGGTTCCGGCGCTGTCCATCAACTGTACACCGATATATGCGGGTCTGGTGGGAGTGCCCCAACCTCGTATCCATGCGCGTACGCGATATTTCTTGGTGAGGTCAATGGGTATCGCCTTCGAAGAGATTATCGCACCATTTCCATCAGATTTATAGGATGTTGTGCCAACTTTACCATCAGTCAATCCTATCTGGAAAGCGCCGTTGCCGGAAGGCGCCCAAGCCGATGCATCAGCCATGGCGGGATCGCCCACAAGGGTACTGCCCAGACCACCTACGTAGAGCTTACCGGCGGTAACTGCACCGGCGTCGATTTGCGCTGCCTTGATGGCACCGGTGGCGATCTGACCCGACTGTATTTGGTTTACCGTAATTACGTTGGCATTCAACCCTGTGGTTACGTCTCCACCAGGGATCGTAGCTACGTATGCATTGGAGGTTACACTCCATCTATAGATCTTTTCGGTGACGGTATCATAGATGGTATTGGCATTATTCCACTTTGTTCCAGGTACACCATTGACGATATTAACCGGTTCTATGCCTGAGGCGAACTTCGTCGACTCGATTGCGCCTTCCAATTGGCTATTGGAGATCAATCCGTTTGTGGAAGATATCAATCTTTCCCAGTGACCACTAGGAGGACTGCCCACATAGTTCCAGAGTGTCCTATCGGATGTCTGGAAAAAGATCCAACCATTGAAGTTACCTACATAGTCGTCTGCGGGTTTCACTGTACCCATTTCATAGCCAGAAGTAATCTTACTTATACGATATGCCTCGTAGTAAGTGTTACCATTTCTGATTACGGTCAGCGTGAAGGATTCATCACTCGGTGTCAACCAATTGGGATCGCCGGTCAGTACATAAGAGCCCGCCGTCACATCAATAGTCAGTTTGAGACCATTCTGTGACTTGTATACAGTGCCACCACTGGGTGTCCCGCCGGAGATACCAAATGTGTTCCCGGCACCCATAAGTACGCCGTTCTCATATACTTGCAGTACACCGTTCCCTTCACTGTAGTTGGACACATGTCCATCCGCATACGCCCACAGTGTCCTGGAACTACCCGTCGTCAGGCGAGTCGTGACGGCCAATCCAGGCTCACCGGGTTCACCCGGTTCACCGGGCTCTCCGGGAGGCCCTTGTAGGCCAACGATGGATTCCAATGTGGGTTGTGAGCCATCGACCAAGAACGTCCCGAACGGCAGTACCACGAAGCCATCGTTGGAGCTGTGAGTGGTACCACCGCTGGCGTATCCTATGCGCAGTGTCTGTCTGGAGGCCGTGGAGGAATTCTTGAATTCCGTACCGTCCGCCACCTTTGTACCGGTGTCCGCATCGTAGATACCCGCGAAGTTGGTCTCGGCGCCTGCATAGTCACTGGAGTGTAGGATGCCCACCGCGACGTACCACTTGTCGACGGTCAGACTCGTTGTGTCAACGAAATAAGGATCAACGGAAGTGGCACCGCCCAATGTCTTGATGTAGTCGCCCGTGCTCGTGGGATCAGGTGTCCATCCTAATTTGAGGTGCTCGCTGCTGGAGGACTTCAATTTGAACCAAGTGTAGCTCACGTACGACTGTGGATGTGAGACTAGGAAATCATGCTTCCACGAGGCATACCATGCTGAGCTTGTACCGTCCCCGACCAGATGCAACAGCAGTGCCACATTACCGCGTGGATCCGCCACCGTGTTCGTTATGGAGGAGTTGGCCAGCAGACCATCCAATAGCGTCCAGCCTCCCATGGTCCCTTCCACTGGGAATACGAATTCACTCGCGGGCGTTAGGTTAAGTGAACCACTTACCCAACTATTCGACAACACGACAGCAGTGTAAGTGATGACGCCGGTGAGCGCATCGATGGATGGATTCGTGATCGTCATCGTGGACATCGTACCGTCTTGATGTACAGCACGTACACCGAAGAATGCGCTGTAGGCATTCAACTGAGGTAATTCGAAGTATTCCTCGGTGCTGGTCCCCAGACTGATGAAGATGGGCATGTTGTTGGACATGATTCGCCCGGCAGCCGTGTCTTCACTGGTATGAGCATAGATTATATAATGAGAGAATCCTGGGAACGTCACATGGTCCCAATACAATGTACCGGAGGACGATGGGATATTGTTCGGCCCATAAGCAACATTGGCTGGTCCACGAATACCGAATTCATAGATCGGAGGCGGACTGACGATTTCATAATCCTCTACATTCCATGCCAGAAATGTAGAATCGAATCGGCTCAAAAGAGCTTCACAGATGAAATTCTCATCTACTTCCACGGAATCTACTCTGCAATACAGCGGCGTACCCACTCCCAAATTCAAATCGTTGCTCAACACCCTGACGAAGTCACCCGGCTCCGGTATACCGTCCGTCAGTCGGAATTTCAACTTCATGTTAAATACACCACGACTGGTTCTTACGGTCTCCTCAGCCTTAGCCAGCGCATGATAATAGTCTGTGGTGCCGTCAAGGTAGATGCTGGTCTCCAACTCGAGTCCATTGTCCTGCGCCAGGAAGGCACGATATACGCTGTTGTCTACCGTACGTTCAATAAAGGTACTGTAACCGATTTCTCGTGTCGACCAGACGATCGCGTTTCCGTTGAGAATCCTGAGGGCAGCGCCACGCCCCTTCGTCATACTGCCATCGGAATTCTTTTGTTCACCGGATTTGTCGTATGCATTAATTTGTAAGCGATAGATCCTGTCAATCGTCGTAGGATTGGCGATCGTGAAAGAGCTGGTATATACGTGCTTCCAACGATCTTCGTCACCGCTGATGGTGGCGGTGGCACGTTGGACTTCAGCATACGGACTTAGATTGGTTATTTCATACAACGTGAACGACATCTGGTCATCCGCCGTATACTCTATACTCAATGTGGCCGCTTGGTTTTCGGCGTCGATAATGAACTTATAATCCAATTGTGTGGTGTAGGCGTTGCCGTTCCATACGGCATAGCTGTTTAATAGACGAGAACCAGCATACTTATCCGCCCAGCCATTCCCCGAGATACCGGGAGGAAATCTTCTACCACCTAATCCAATATAAGAAGTAGAAGACATGGCCATATTGGGATCCAACTTCGGTGGCCAGCTGACTGAGTCTTCTTTGAAGTTCTCGGCTTCATTGTTGAACTGTACCGTGCAATGGTTCAATCTATCGGAAGTGCTGGGCCAATTTATTTCGACCTCTTGACCTGCTTCCAATACATCATCATCAATGGTCAATACAGAGACGATATCATTATTGGTCGCGGGATACTGCATCTTCAGAGAGTACTTCCCCTGAGACCACACCAATCTGGCGTCGCCCATCGTGGACAGGATTGTCTCCACGTTGTCCCTGATGGTGCGTTTGGTATCAATGATGGTGTTGCACTCATACAGAGGAATATCTCTGGTGGTGATGTTGCGATTACCATCGGTGGGCTGATATATTTTACCGGCTACGATGACATCCTGCATGACGATCTGATCGCACAGGACCGCTACATCATAGAAGGTACCAATGTTGATTTCACTGACATCCAGATTCTTGCCTGAGATATCATCCAACAGGTAATCCAACAATACATATGCCGGATTATTGGAGTATTCAAAATTGTTATTGAGAGTATAAGTGTAGTTAGGGCTAGTACCATTCCTGGTGATTTTCCTAACATGCTTCCCTTCGATTAAGCACTGAATGATTGGTACACCGGAGAACTGCGGATTAATCCTGTCTAATCTGGCCGCCACAGAGATATACGCCATATCATCGAATGTGGCTTTCTTTCGTTCACCGAAGTTGGTGGCCATGATGGCATCATAGCCGCCATTGTAATGACAATCGATTCGAATGGCACCTTCGATTTCATTCACGGCAGACTTATAGATATCGGTTCCCAGTGTGGGATCATCCAGATATCTGGATTCATCCACGATTACATCATAGACACCTTCGATCGGTCCCTGACATAATGCCTGTTGGAAAAATAACATTTCATTACGAGTACCATCTCTGCTGGCCGTCAGCTGATTATAGCCGGTGTTCACTGAAAAGCTATTCGTCAAGCCTCTGGCCAGAACAGCAGTGAATACACTGGCGGGACCACCTGTTCCGATACCTGAAAGAAGTACGCTATCTGAATTAGGAGCAGCATATATGAAGCTGCCTGTAGAGTTATGATAGGTACGCGCACCACCGATTTTTACGCGACCGTAACATAATCCGAGATAGGTAGCATCGCCCTCAATGGGCATCTCGAAACCACGTCTGGCGTCGGCTGCCTTCTTCGCTGCTTCTTTTTGTTTCTTGGCCTGCATCAACGAGTATGATGCAGAGCCAATTGATATTACAAATGAGGCAACAAGCCATGCAATCTCAAATACCATTACTTTCTACCCCACTTCAGTTGGAGTACTCCCGATCCACCGTAGATTGTATCGCAAGATGAATCATCTGGATTTCTACTGCGGATGAACTCCTTACTTAGATAGATGGCTCGCTTCAAATCGAGGTCTCCCATGGGACT
>Ga0105097_10001931_pt1 | contig 10072 bp, 11 predicted proteins | sample PPLLak12cMay2015_FD_87035 | JGI IMG/M metagenome (GOLD analysis project Ga0105097, IMG submission 87035) | Freshwater sediment microbial communities from Prairie Pothole Lake near Jamestown, North Dakota, USA - PPLs Lake P7 Core (1) Depth... | ecosystem: Environmental > Aquatic > Freshwater >... | reverse complement strand
TGCCCGGACCGCGCGATACCGCCTGATAGCCGGCCCCCACGCTTGCAGCGATCTGCTGCGTCTTGACCAGCGACTTCTGCAACCGCGCCGAATCATTGCCATCCAGAACGCCTGCCAGAATCTCCAGGGCGTAGGGTTCCCACTCGTTCTGCCAGTCGCGCACGGTCGGCGCATGCCAGGCCATCAACAGGTACGGCACCTTGGCCGGTGCTTTCACCACCATGCGCTTGACACCCATTTGCTCGGGTTCATGCTGCGGCTTGCGCGACGGCAGTTCACGCATCGGCAGCGTGCCGAAATGGCGCTTGGCCATCGCGATCACCGCATCGGCATCGACGTCGCCCGCCACCACCAGAGTGGCATTGTTCGGCGCGTACCAGCGGTCGTACCAGTCGCGCGCGTCCTGCGCAGTCATGTTTTCCAGGTCGCTCATCCAGCCGATGATCGGACGACCGTAGGGATGCGCCTGAAAGGCGCTGGCCATCAAGCGCTCGTACAGGACCGACTGTGGCTTGTCGTCGGTTCGCAGGCGCCGCTCCTCCATCACCACCTGGATTTCCTTGGCGAACAGTTCGTCGCTGATCTGCAGGTTGGCCATGCGATCGGCTTCGAGCTGCATCGACAGTTCCAGCCGATCCTTCTGCATCTGCTGGAAATAGGCGGTCGCGTCACGACTGGTGAAGGCATTTTCGCGCCCGCCGGCGGCAGCAATGCGCTTGGAAAACTCGCCCGGCGGCACATTCTTCGTGCCCTTGAACATCATGTGTTCGAGCACATGCGCCACCCCGGTGGTGCCATTGACTTCATCGACCGAACCGGCGCGATACCACACCTGCGACACCATCACCGGCGCGCGGCGGTCCTCCTTGACGATCACCCTCATGCCATTACCCAGCGTGACATCGGTTACCGCGGCCTGTGCCGTGGCCATGCACAGGACGAGCAAGATTCCCCACATGCTTCGCATTGCGTTCACCTCAAGTTGAATGGATCCGAATGATAAGATACTGCGCTGTTGCAGATCGCATAGCAGACCCCATTGCATCGTGTTTAGTTTCTTCAAATCGAAATCGCCCGACCAGCCTGCCGTCCCGGAGGAGCCCGCCGCCGCCGAAGCGGCAGTCGCGCCGGCAGCAGAAGCCCCAGCACGCGTTGGCTGGGCACAGCGGCTGAAACAGGGCCTGGCCAAAACCCGCGAGAAGCTCGGCGGGCAAATTGCCGGACTGTTCGGGGTCGGCCGCAAGATCGACGCCGAACTGTTCGAAGAGCTGGAAACCATTCTCATCACCGCCGACATCGGCGTCGACGCCACCCAGTTCCTGCTCGACACCCTGCAGAAGCGCGTGCGCCGCGAAGGCCTGACCGAAGCCATACAGTTGCAGGAAGCATTGAAAGATGCGCTGGTCGATCTGCTCGCGCCGCTGCAGTCTCCACTGGTCATCACGTCCGAACAGCCCTTCATCCTGATGCTGGCCGGTGTCAACGGCGCCGGCAAAACCACCACCATCGGCAAGCTCGCCAAGTTGTTCCAGTCACAAGGCAAATCCGTTCTGCTGGCTGCGGGTGACACTTTCCGTGCCGCCGCGCGCGAGCAGCTGCAGGTCTGGGGTGAACGCAACAATGTCACGGTCGTCAGTCAGGAGAAGGGCGATTCGGCAGCGGTGATTTTCGACGCCATCACCGCCGCACGGGCGCGCGGCATCGATATCGTGCTGGCTGACACTGCAGGCCGGCTGCCAACCCAGCTTAACTTGATGGAAGAGATCAGGAAGGTCAAACGCGTGATCGAAAAAGCCGCCCCTGGCGCGCCCCACGAGGTGCTGCTGGTGCTCGACGCCAACACCGGCCAGAACGCTGTTACGCAGGTCAAGGCGTTCGACGACGCGCTCGGCGTCACCGGCCTGGTCCTGACCAAGCTCGACGGCACCGCCAAGGGCGGGGCGATCGCCGCCATCGCCAAGGCACGGCCGATCCCGGTGCGCTACATCGGCGTCGGCGAGGGCGTCGACGACCTCCGACCATTCGAAGCGCGCGAGTTCGTCGAAGCGGTTTTTACTGCATGATCAATTCATGATTAGCTTCAATCAGGTCAGCAAGCGCTATCCCGGTGGCCACGAGGCGCTCTCCGGGGTCAATCTCGAGATCGAACGCGGCGAGATGGTTTTTCTCACTGGCCACTCGGGCGCGGGCAAGAGCACACTGCTCAAGCTCATCGCCGCGATCGAGCGCCCGACCAGCGGCGTGGTATCGGTCAACGGCCAGAACATCAGCCGCCTGCCGGCGCGCGCCGTTCCCTATCTGCGGCGCAACATCGGCCTGGTATTCCAGGACCACAAGCTGCTGTTCGACCGCAATGTCATTGAAAACGTGGTCCTGCCAATGGATATTGCCGGCGTGGAACGTCGCGAATCGATGAAGCGGGCGCGCGCCGTGCTCGACAAGGTCGGCCTTCTCAAGCGTGAAAAATCCCAGCCCATCACCCTTTCCGGCGGCGAGCAGCAGCGTCTGTGCATCGCCCGCGCCCTGGTCAGCCGTCCTGCCCTGCTGTTAGCCGACGAGCCAACCGGCAACCTCGACGCAGGCTATGCCGCCGACATCATGGCGATGTTCCGCGACTTCCATCAGGTCGGTACCACGCTGGTCATTTCCACCCACGACGATCGTGCGATTTCGGCGCTGGGCGGACGTGTGGTCCGACTCGACCACGGCCGAATTCACGGGGCGACGGCATGACAATCTGGATCCGCCACCAATATCAGGCACTGCTGTCTGCCCTGCGTCGCCTGCTGTCGCAGCCGCTCGCCACAATACTCGCCACGCTCGCCATCGGCGTGGCCATCAGCCTGCCCAGCGGGCTTTACCTGATACTCGACAATCTCAACCGACTGGCCGGCAATCTGCCCACGCAACCCGAAATCAGCCTGTTTCTGGATGACGGCATCCAGGCCAAGGAGCGTGATGCGATTGCAGCGCGGCTCAAGCAACACGCCGACGTTGCAGATGCACGTTTCATTCCCAGGGATGCAGCCTTGAAAACCCTGGTTGAGTCTCAAGGGCTGGGCGATCTCACCGCCGGATTGCCGCGCAATCCGCTGCCGGATACCTGGGTGGTGCGCCCCCGGCTTGCCGACCGCGACGGCTTGACGGCTTTGAGAGTTGAACTGGCCAAACTTCCAGGGGTGGCGGAAGCCCAGCTCGACAGTGCCTGGGTCGAGCGTCTGCACGCAGCCCTGGCCATCGGTCGCACCGCCGTCCATCTGTTGGCGGGCCTGTTTTCGATCGCCCTGATCGCCATCACCGGCAACGCCATTCGTGCGTTGATCCTGGCGCGGCGCGACGAAATCCAGATCAGCCGGTTGATCGGCGCGACCGACCGCTATATCCGTCGTCCCTTTCTTTACCTCGGAGCGCTGCAGGCGCTGCTGGGAGGTCTGGCCGCAGTGGCGGTACTGGCGTTCGCCGGCATGCTGCTTAGCACACCGGTCACCCACCTGGCGTCACTCTACGGCTCAGCCTACCAGCTTCATCCCCCGACACTGCCCGAGGTCGCGATCGTGCTGGCAGCCACCACCCTGCTCGGCTGGCTGGGTGCCTGGCTGACGGTCGCACGTACCCTGCGGCAGGTCGAGTCCTCGCATTAAGCGCCAAGTCTGTCCGTTCAGCCTGGAACTTCCCCTGTCTTTAGCACTCTCTTTGCGGGAGTGCTAAAATTATTTTTAACTGTTTGAACAAGGGAGTCTTGCAACCATGAGTCAGACAATGTTCCTGCCGGTGCCGGCAGCCTACAGTCTGGAAAGCTACATCCAGACCGTCAATCGTTACCCCATGCTCAGCGTGGAAGAAGAGCAGGATCTGGCACGTGCCTGGCACGACCGCCAGGATGTCGAGGCGGCACGCCAGCTGGTGCTGTCACACCTGCGCGTTGTGGTCAGCGTGGCGCGGCATTATCTCGGCTACGGGCTGCCGCACGCCGACCTGATCCAGGAAGGCAACGTTGGCCTGATGAAGGCGGTCAAGCGCTTCGACCCCGATCGCGGGGTGCGCCTGGTGTCGTTTGCCCTGCACTGGATTCGTGCCGAGATTCATGAGTACGTGCTGAAGAACTGGCGCCTGGTGAAGGTCGCCACCACCAAGGCGCAGCGCAAGCTGTTCTTCAACCTGCGCAGCCTGAAGCAGTCGCTCAACGCCTTGACCATCAAGCAGGCCGACGCCATGGCGCGCGAACTCAACGTCAGCCGCAAGGATGTGCTGGAAATGGAAACCCGTCTGTCGGGCCACGACGTTTCGATCGACCCGACAGTCGACGACGGCGAAGACAGCTACAGCCCGCTGACCTACCTCGCCAGCCCGGACGAAAACCCAGCCCAACTGATCGAGCGCGAACAGACCGAGCGCCTGCGCCATGACGGCCTGGCTCATGCCCTGGAAAACCTCGATGAGCGCAGCCGGCGTATCATCCAGGCGCGCTGGCTGACCGAGGACGAAACCGCCACCCTGCACGAACTCGCAGCCGAATATGGTGTTTCAGCAGAGCGGATCCGGCAGATCGAAGCGCGGGCGCTGCAGAAAATGCGGGCCCTGATTCCCGCCTGAGCCCCGGCGCTTTACCGTTGCAGGAAGCAAAGGAATGGCCAATTCAGCCAGCCGACAGGCTGGCTGAATTATTTGGTCGTCCTCTGTCCGGTGAAATAAGGATGCCAAGCCATGAATTTTCGTGACTGACGACCCGTTTTTTGCTCGGATTTGGTAGCATCGGTGACCTTTTGCACAATACCCAGTCCCCATTCCGTGTCCCGGCTTCTTTTCCTCATGTTCCTACAGCCGATGACGCGAGTGACTGTCAAGCATTCAAGATTCACGCATTGCCACCGTTCCGGCTTGCCCGGCGTCTCTCTGGATCTCCTCCTGGCCCTGATATGCGGCCTACTCTGCCTGTCGCCGCTCAATGCAAACGCCGCCACTGCAAGCGTGGGTGCGGATATCGGCGAGAAGGCAGGGCTCAGCACCACATCGCAGCTGACAGTGGTCGACTATGGCCCCTTCATTGCCCGTGCCGTCGCCGATGAGCAAACCGAGGCGGCGCAGGGTTCCTCCTACCCCTGGCGCGGAGCGAAACCTGAGCAGATGGACCGGGACGGCCTCGTGCGCGACACCGCCTACTTTCTCGGCTATCAGTTCGTTGTCATCGGCGTGCTTTATGTTCTCCCCGAAGACATCTCGGGTTGGTCCGACGAAACGAAGGCGGAATACAACCTCAGCAAATGGGTCGACAACGTCACCAATCCCGTAGTGCGCGATGGCGACGTCTGGTGGGTCAATTACATCCTGCATCCCTACTGGGGCGGCACCTATTACATCCGCGGCCGCGAGCGCGGCCTCGACGAAACCCAGTCGTTCCTGTATTCGACCCTGCTTTCGACGCTTTACGAATACGGGGCCGAAGCCTTTTTCGAACCGGTTTCCATCGAGGACCTGATCATCACCCCGGTGGCCGGGGCCCTGGTCGGCGAATACCTGTTCACGCCGCTGCGCAACTATGTGCGCTCCAAGTCCGGCGAGCTCAGTTGGTCGGACAAGGCGCTGCTCACCCTCACCGACCCGCTCGGAGTCGTCAACGCAGCAACAGACCGCCTGTTCGGGGTCAAGACGACGCTGCAATTCCAGCCCATCGGCAGCCCCATGCCCGCCTTGTCGTCCGGGGCTGACGACTCGGCCCCCATCCCCGCATACCTGCGTAAATACGAACCGGCCTGGGGACTGCAGTTTCGCGCCGACTGGTAGCCGAACCCGCCCCGGAAATGACAAAGCCCCGCAGTGCGGGGCTTTGTCGTCAGGCTGTCTTGCCGCTTAGAAAAACGAGGCTATCAGCACCGACAGAAAACTGATCCAGGCCCAGAGGATGAGTCCGGTCACCATGACCAGGGGCAGGTTCTGAAAGGTCAAATACTTTTTCACGGCAGGCTCCTAAAAGTTAAGCGAATTCTAATTTAATCATCCTTGTCGCTCAAGCGCCGGGTAGGCAGCAAGGGATCGTCATCGTCCATCAGGATGCGCTCGGCCGGGCCTTCGAGATCGTCGAACTGGCCGCTGCGGATCGACCAGAAAACACCGATCACGATCAGCACGACAAAAATGCCGGTAAGCAGGAACAGAAAGGCGGTAATGCCGCTCATGGCAAAACCAGCTCACGACTGTCGCGGTAACGCATCCTGTCAGCCTGGTGCAACTGCAGCTCGACGATCCAGCGCCCCTTTTCCGGGAGGCTCAGGTCGCCGGCGTAGACCCCGGGACCAGCGGCCTGCAGCGGAATCCTTGCATGCGGCTTCGGCGCACCCGGGCGCATCAGCACGATTTCCGCCTGCAACTGGCTAAGCGGCAGGCCGGTTCGATCCTTCGCCCGCACCTGCACAGTCTGGGTCGATCCGAGGACTGCCGTCAGCCCTTCCAGTTCGACCTGCCAGCCCAGCTGCATCTCGTCGTGCGCCTGGGTCAGCGCCGAGGAGACGGCCTTGGCGGCGTCCTGATGATGCGGAACCACACCGGAAAACCCGCTGTAAACCTTGTTGCCATCGCTCCCCAGCCACCAGCGCGCCACCGGCTCGGGCAAACCCTGGGTGGCGATATAAAGCAGGGAGGCATTGATCACAGCCAGACCGACGAAGAAGCCGATCAGCAACCTGGGTACCCAGTGCAGTCCGCCCGGAGAACGCCGCCGCTGCAGTGTCAGGACATGGAGCACCAGTCCCGTTGCGAGAAACATCGAGATGTGAATTGCAACCACATCCAGCCCTGGCCAGCGTCCGACGATCGACAAAAAATAAATCAGCAGGGGAATGCAACTGGCGAGCAGGGCGCGCAATACCGTCGGCAAGCTGCGGATATGGCCACCTGCCCAATACAGGACAAACACCGCTGCCAGGCCGCTGAAAAGGGTGGAAAGAGTAGTCATGGACGCCTTTGGGGAGTGTCGAAACGCACGCTCTCGGTGCGTGATTCGGCAGATTTGTCGATCGGGGTAATCAGCAATTCGAATTGATGGACCCTTGCCGCCTGTTCGGGCGACAAACGCACGCTCGCCTGTACCAGCGCGCTATGGCCCGGCTTGACCCTGATTTCGTCGAAGTTGCCGAGATCGAGCGCCTTCTCGGGAATGCCGCGGGCGCTGATACGGTAGATCACATCCTCGGTCGCCTTGTTGGTGATGCGGATCTGGTAGCGGTTGCGGATGTCGCCATCGGACAGCACGACATACAGCGGCTGGCGGATCTGCGTAATGGCGCGGTCGAAGCTGCTGCGTGTGGCGATGCTGTAGACCAGATAGCCGCTCATCAGCACCAGTGCCACGCCGTAGCCGATGGTCTTGAGACTCTTCCAGTTCAGGGCAGGCTTGCCCGGCTCGGCCTTGGCGAGATTCTGCTCGGAATCGTAACGGATCAGGCCGCGCGGAAAGTTGAAGGAATCCATGATGGTGTTGCAGGCATCGATACACAGTCCGCAGGAGATGCACTTGTATTGCAGACCGTCGCGGATATCGATCCCGACCGGACAGACCTGGACGCACAGACCGCAGTCGACGCAGTCGCCGAGGCCCTTGTCGTGGCGCTCGGCCAGGGTGCGCTGGCCCGACCGCGCCGAGGCCCGTCCATGCTGCGCCTCGCCGCGTTTGACGTCGTAATGCACCGCCAGGGTCTGAGGCTCGTACATCACGCTCTGAAAGCGGCCGTAGGGGCAGACGTAGGTGCAGATCTGTTCGCGCATCAGCCCTGCTGCGGCGTAGGTCGAGAGGGACAGGATGCCGGTGGTGATGTAGGCGGCCGCCGCGGCCTGGCCGGTGAAGAACTCCACCACCAGTTGCGGGGCGTAGGCGAAATAGAGGACGAAGGTCAACCCCGTCCAGAACGACACGGCCAGCCAGGCGCCATGGGTCAGGCCGATCTTGATGATTTTTTCCCGCTCCCAGGGCTGGCGGTAGAGGCGAATCCGCGCCGGACGTTCCCCCTGGATCTTGTGTTCGATCCACATGAAAAAATCGGTCCACAGGGTCTGGAAACAGAAATAGCCGCAAAACGCGCGCCCGACCAGGCCGGTGACAAAGAACAGCAGGATGGCGGCGATGAAGAGCAGCAGCGCCAGCCAGATCACATCCTGCGGGTAGACAGTCAGACCGAAGATGAGGAAGCGACGCCCGGGCAGATCGAACAGAACCGCCTGGGCCGGCGCATCATGACGTGCCCAGGGCATCCACGGCAGCAGAAAATAGATCGCGTAGGCCAGCGCCAGAATCGAGTTCTTGAAACGGCGGAAGCGTCCGCTCACCGATCGGGTGAAGATCGGGATGCGCTTCTGGTATAGCCCGAGCTGTTCCTCTAGCCCTGTCTGCATGGCCCATCCGCAGCTGACGACGATTTACGCAGATAACCCGCCGTGAATCCACGACATTGCCATCCGATCGGGGCCCGATCCTCAAAGGATACCCGTCCCGAAGACAAGTCCTGATGAAGCCGTGCCAGCCTGCGTAATCTGTGGATCAACTGCTTTTCCTAACGTATCGCTAAACAAAAACCCCCGCGAACGGGGGTTATGTCGGCTGACTCAGCACGTGTGCGCGCTACTGTCCGCCACCCAACTCATGAACGTAGACCGTCAACACCTTGATCTGTTCCGGGGTCAGGCGCTCGGCGAACGAGGGCATGACGCCGCGATTCAGGCCGTTGCTGATCACGCCGCGCATCGCCGCCAGTTTTTCCTCGGCGCTGTCGGTCGCGGGAACCGCGGCCCACAGCCAGATGCCATCGGTCAGATTCGGCGCACCAATGTCCTGGCGACCCTTGCCATCGGCTCCGTGACAGTAGTAGCAGGCCGCTTCTTCCGACTTGAACAGGCGCATGCCGGCGTCCGCCTTGGCGGCATCGTGGGAATTTCCCGAGAGTTGCGCCACGTAGTTCGCCAGTTGATCGATCTGCCCGGCGTTCAGCACTTCGCTGAATGCCGGCATGTGGCCACGACGCCCCTGCATCAGGGTTTCGTGGATTTTTTCGTATGAGCCGCCATACAGCCAGTCGTCGTCGGCGAGGTTGGGGAAGAAGCCCTGCACGCCCTGGCCACCCTGCTGGTGACAGGCTGCGCAATTGTCGGAAAACAGCACCTTGCCGGCAGACAGGATGAAGCCGTTCATCTCCGGATCCTGCGCGATTTCCCCATAGGACATGCTGGCGACCTTGTCGAAATAGGGCTTCTGCGCTTGCGCCGCCTTGTTCATGTCCTGCATCAGCAGGGCACGGGTATTCCAGTGATGCTTGACAGTCTCACCCTCGCTGTTGACGTAGGTGATGTTCGACACGCCGCTGAGAAAACCCTTGCCGAAAGGCCATGACGGGTAGATCGTCCAGTAGATCAGGGCGAAGACCACGGTGGCGTAAAAGGTGTAGATCCACCAGGTCGGCAGCGGATTGTTGTATTCCTGCAGGTCGCCGTCCCAGGCATGGCCGGTGGTCTGAACAGTCTGTGATTGCAGTTTTTGCTCGCTCATTGCTTGTCCTTCGGATCTTCCTGATCATCGAGAAACGGAATGTCGCGGTAAGACTCGAGCTGCTTACCGCGCTTCTTGCTTCCGTATACGTAGATCACGATGCCGATAAAGGTGACGAAAAATATGATCAGCGCCAGCGGCTTGGTATTTTCCGGTTCGGAAAACCACATCATCCATTCCATGACGATTTCCTGGCGCAGGCCCGATCAACGGTACTGAACGAACTCGTCGTCCTTGTACTTGCTGAAATCGACCATGGTGCCCAGCACCTGCAGATAGGCCACCATTGCATCCATTTCAGAGACCCCGGAAGGATCGCCGTCATAGTTGCCAAACTTGGCCTGTTCGATCAGATTCTGGCGGGCATCGGGAATATGCAGCTGGACGGCGACGCTCTCACCGAACTTCTCGACGTTGGCGGCCAGTTCGGCTTCGTTCAGCGAATACGGCACGCCCACCTTGCGCAGTGCCTTCATTCGATCGGCCGTGTCGGAAATATCCAGCGGCGTGGAGAGCAGCCACGGGTAATTCGGCCTCACCGAT
>Ga0105097_10001927_pt1 | contig 10084 bp, 9 predicted proteins | sample PPLLak12cMay2015_FD_87035 | JGI IMG/M metagenome (GOLD analysis project Ga0105097, IMG submission 87035) | Freshwater sediment microbial communities from Prairie Pothole Lake near Jamestown, North Dakota, USA - PPLs Lake P7 Core (1) Depth... | ecosystem: Environmental > Aquatic > Freshwater >... | reverse complement strand
CCATGCGCCGGCCGTTGAGCAGCACCAGCGTGCCCGACACGCCGATGCCGCGCAGGTTGGCGCCGTTGAAGCCGCGCTGGCCCGACGTGCTGTCGGTGATGCTCGCGCCGTCGGTGAGCGGGGCGGTCATCGCGCTCACGCTCTTGAGCAGCTCGGCCGCGGTCGAGACGCCCGAGTCGAGGATGTCCTCGCGGCTGATGGTCTGCACCGGCAGGGCGGGCGCGTCGTCGAGCCGCTTGATGCGCGAGCCCGTGACGGTCACGGTCTCGAGGCCGGACGCATCCGCGGCCTGCGACTGCGCACGGGCCGGTGCCTGCGCGGCGAGGCAGGCGAGCGAGACGGCGATCGCGACGGCGGAACGACGGGCCACCGGGGCGGTGCGGCCGGCGTGCGGAGAGCGGGTGGGCATTCGGGCGGTCCTCGGGTGTTCGGTCGGGTCGGCGGCGCGGCGCGCCGGCGCGGTCGGATCGCAGGCCCCGTGGCCTGCGTTGGGGGCGGACTCTACGGAGGTAGCGCGGCCGGTAGAACGGCCCGCGGGCCCCGCGGTCGCTCCGTCGCAACTAGCTGTCGCAAATCCGCAATGTGGGCGGCCCGGCACGGCCCGGGGTTGCGCCAAAGCGACATGCTCTTGCGAGTTCTGCGCCAAGGGCGGCCCGTGCACGAGGCAGCGCGCGTGGGCGATGCCATCATGTCGCCCCGATGCACAAGCCGGATCCCGGACGCCCGATGTCGAGACGCAATTTCCAACGACGGCCCGCACGCTGGCTCGCGCCGCTGGCGGCCGTGCTCGTGTTCGCCGCGCCAGTCGAGGCCGTGCGGGCGGACGCGATCGCGCTGCCGGCCCGGGCGGTCGCGCCTGCCACCGCGCCCGCGACGGCCGGTGCCGCGGTCGCGATCGGTGGCGCGTTGCGCTACGACAACGCCGCGGTGTGGTCGCGGCTCGTCGAGCTGGCCGGCGGCCGGGGTGCGCGCTTCGTGGTGCTCGCGACCGCCGCCGGCAATCCCGCGAGCGCCGGGGCACGCAGCGTGGCCGCGCTCGAGGCGCACGGCGCCGTCGCGGAGGCGCTGCCCGTCTCGCCGCGGCTCGAGGGCAGCGACGTCGCGGCGGCCGTGCGCGATCCGGAGCTGATCGCGAAGGTGCGCGCCGCCCGCGGCGTGTTCTTCACGGGCGGCGCCCAGGAACGCATCGTGGATGCGCTGCAGCCGGGCGGGCGCGCCTCGCCGCTGCTCGATGCGATCCGCGACGTCATGGCGCGCGGCGGCGTGGTCGCGGGAACCTCGGCGGGTGCGGCGGTCATGAGCGACACCATGTTCCGCGACGCCACCGACGTGATGGCAGTCATGAAGGGCTCGCTGCGCTTCGGCCAGGAGCTCGACCACGGCCTGGGCTTCGCGGGCCCGGGGATCTTCGTCGACCAGCACTTCCTGCGCCGCGGCCGTCTCGGTCGCCTGCTGCCCGCGATGCAGGCGCAGGGATACCGCAAGGGACTCGGCGTCGAGGAGGACAGCGCCGCGATCCTGCGCGGCGGTGCGGTCGAGGTCGTCGGCGCGGGCGGCGCGCTGTTCGTGGACCTCGAAGGGGCGACCCGCGACCCGAAGCTCGGCGCGTTCAACCTCGCCGGCGCGCGCCTCACCTACCTCGGCGACGGCGACCGGCTCGACCTCGGCAGCGGCGTCGTCACGCCCTCCGCGGCGAAGGCGCAGGGCCAGCGCGTCGATCCGGGCGCTGCGGGCTTCAAGCCCTACTACGAGGAGGCGCCGTTCTTCCTCGACATCCTCGCCGACGGCGCGATCCTGCGGGCCATGACCCTCGCGCTCGACGGGCCCGCGGGCGAGGTGCGCGGGCTCGCCTTCGACGCACGCCCGGACGCCTCGCCGCCGCGCGAGCTCGGCTTCGAGTTCCGCTTCCGGCGTGTCCCGGGCACCGTCGGCTGGTTCACCTCGGCGCGAGGCGGTGAGTCCTACACCGTGAGCAACATCCGCCTGGACGTGACGCCGGTGCGCGTCGCCCAGCCCCTCTTCCAGCCATGGCAAGGACCGTCATGATCGAACGCCGACACGCCCTCATCCCGCCCGCGCCGGGCACGCAACGCGAACTCGTGAGCCTGCACTACGGGCCCACGGGCACCGGTCGCAAGGCCGTGATCCAGGCCTCGCTGCACGCCGACGAGGTGCCGGGCCTGCTGGTCGCGCACCACCTGCGCCGCCTGCTCGCCGGGCTCGAGGCCCGCGGCGCGCTGCGCGGCGAGGTCGTGCTGGTGCCGTTCGCGAACCCGATCGGGCTGTCGCAACGCGTGCTGCAGGCCTTCGAGGGCCGCTTCGAGCTCACGAGCGGCGAGAACTTCAACCGCCACTACGCCGACCTCGTGCCGCGTGCCGCCGACCTGCTCGAGCCGCGCCTGCGGGCCGGGAGCGAGGCTGGCATCGCGCTCGTGCGCGAGGCGCTGCGCGAGGCCTGCGCCGCGCTGCCTGCGACCACCGAGCTCGAGAGCCTGCGCCGCACGCTGCTCGCGCTCGCCATCGACGCCGAGGTGGTGCTCGACCTGCACAGCGACAACGAGGCCGTGCTGCACCTCTACACGGCCACGGCCCTGTGGGGCGACATCGAGCCGCTGGCGCGCCTCATGGGCAGCCGCACCGTGCTCGTAGCGGACCGCTCCGGCGAGGATCCCTTCGACGAGGCCTGCTCGATGGTCTGGCCGCGGCTCGCGGAGGAACTCACCCGGCGCCTCGGCCGGCCGGTCACGTTGCCCGACGCCTGCATCGCAGTCACGGTCGAGCTGCGCGGCGAGCACGACGTCGAGCACGCGCTCGCGGCCGCGGACGCCGAGGCGCTGCTGCAGTACCTCGCCTGGCGCGGCCTCGTCGACGGCGCCCCCGGGCGACTGCCCGCCCTCGCCTGCGAGCCCACTCCGCTCGCGGGCTCGATCCCCGTCGTGGCCCCGCACGGGGGCGTGCTGGTGTTCCTGCGCGAGCTCGGCGAACGCATGGCCCGTGGCCAGCCGATCGCCGAGCTCGTGAACCCCGCGGACGGCACGGCGACCGTGCTCGCGAGTCCGACCGACGGCGTGTTCTACGCCCGCGAGAGTCGTCGCTTCGTGCCTGCCGGCACGCGCATCGCCAAGGTGGCGGGCCGCGAGGCCGTCCGCAGTGGTAACTTGCTGTCGGACTGACGCCGTGACCGACCGGACGCATGACTCAACGCATCGGGTTCCTGCTGCTGCCGCAGGTGGGGCTCCTCCCGCTCGCGGGCGCGGTGGACGCGCTGCTCGCCGCCAACGCGTTGCTCGGCACGCGCGCATTTGAGATCGCGCTGCTGTCGGTGGACGGCCGGCCGGTGGCCGGCGAGGCGGGGGAACTCATGCAGGTCACGCACGCGCTCGAGGCTGCGCCGCCGCTCGCGACGCTCGTGGTTGCGAGCGACAGCCTGCCCGCGGACGGCGATCCGCGCCTCGCCGGCGTGGCACGCGCCTGCCGCGACGTCGCCGGGCGCGGCGGCGTGCTCGGCGGCATCGGCACCGGCGCGGCGTGGATCGCGCCGTCGGGGCTGCTGCGCGGCCACCGCTGGACGGTGAGCCGCGCGCACGTCGCGGAGCTCGCCGGGCGCCACCCCGACTCGATCGTCTCGAGCAGCCTCTACGAGATCGACCGCTCGCGCCTGAGCTGTGGCGGCGGTACGGCCAGCCTCGACATGACCATCGCCTGGCTCGGCGTCGCGCACGGCGAGCGCTTCGCGCAGCGGCTGGTCGCGCACTTCGGGCTCGAGCGGCTGCGGGCCCGCGACGAGGGCGCGCGCTCCTCCGTGGCGGCGCGCCTCGGCGCCTCGCCCAAGCTCGCCGAGGCCGTGGCCCTCATGGAGGCCAACATCGGCGAGCCGCTCACGGCCGAGGACATCGCGCGCCTGGTGGGCGTGTCGCGGCGCCAGCTCGAGCGGCTGTTCCGCCAGCACCTCGACGCGCTGCCCTCGCGCTGGTACCTCGAGCTGCGGCTCGAGCGCGCGCGGCGCCTGCTGCGGGAGAGCGCGCAGTCCATCCTGCAGATCGGACTGTCCTGCGGATTCTCCTCCGCGCCCCATTTCTCCAACGCCTACCGCAGCCACTTCGGCCGCACGCCGCGCGACGAGCGCCGCGAGCGGGCCGCGGCCTGGCGCGGCGGGACCAGGCCGGACGCACCGGCGCCGCCAGCGCCTGCCCGCGCCGCAGACGAGAGGGACCCGCCATGAGCGAACCCACCCACGGGACCGAGCCCGGCCGCTTCCTGCTGCGGCCGGCGCGCGGCGATGACCTGCCCGCGCTCGAGCGCTTCGCCGCCGCGAGTGCCTACGGCATCACCACGTTGCCGCCCGACCGCGCGCAGCTCGCCGAGCGCCTGCGACGTTCGGCGAGCGCCTTCCAGAGCGGCGACGAGGCGAGTGGCGAGGAGATCTACCTCTTCGTGGTCGAGGACCTCGCGCGCGGCGAGCCCGTCGGCACCAGCGGCATCGCCGCGAGCGCGGGCTTCGCGGAACGCTTCTACAGCTACCGCAGCGAGTACGTGGTGCACGCGAGCCCCGCGCTCGGCGCGAGCAACCGCACGCACACGCTGCACCTGTGCCACGACCTCACGGGCGTCACTCTGCTCACCTCGTTCTACATCGACCCCGACTACGAGCGCACGCTGGCGCCGCAGCTGCTGTCGCGGGCGCGGCTGCTCTACATCGCCGAGTTCGCCGAGCGCTTCTCCGACCGCATCGCCGCCGAGAGCCCGGGGCTCGCCGACGACAGCGGCCGCTGCCCGTTCTGGGACGCGGTCGGCCGCCGCTTCTTCGACATGGACTACCCGGCGGTCGAGCGGCTCGCCGTCGGGCGCAGCAAGTCGTTCATCGCCGAGCTGATGCCGCACTCGCCGATCTACGTGCCGCTGCTGCCCGAGGAGGCGCAGTGGGCGATCGGCCAGCTCCACCCCGTGGGCGAGCTGCCGTTCTCGATCCTCGTGGACGAAGGCTTCGACCCCGACACCTACGTGGACATCTTCGACGGCGGGCCCACCACGCATGCGCGGGTCGCGCTGCTCAAGACCGTCGCGGCCTCGCGCGAGGCACGGGTCGCGGACACGAGCGCGGCGGCCGCGGCGCCGTCCGCGCAGCGCGGCTGGCAGCTGGCGTCGAACACGCGGCGCGACGAGTTCCGTGCCGTGCTGCTGCCGGCGGCGGCGGCGGGCGGCGAGCGTGCGTTGAGCCTCACGCCCGAGGCCGCGATCGCGCTCGGCGTGTACGCGGGCGACACGTTGCGCGTCGCGCCGCTCGAGCTCGGGCAGGGCGATGCAGTGGGAGGCGCGGGCGGGCGCGGCCGCGGCGACGAGGCCGGGCACGACCGCCGCGACGGAGGCCGCCATGAGTGATGCAGTCCGTGACTGGCCGATCCGCCCCGCTGCCGCCGGCGACGTGGGCGGGCTCATTCCTCTGCTGCCGGCGCCGGGGCAGGGCGTGCCGTTGCTGCCCCCCGGCCCGGGCAACGGTGGGCGCGAGTGGTTGCTCGTGGCGGTGCGCGCGCCGGGCGATGCCGTCGCGGGCTGCGTGCGCGTGCGCCGCGCCATCGGCCTCGACCGGCCGAGGTTCTGGTACCACGTCGGCTGCGCCGTGCACGCCGCGCCCGAGCTCGAGCTGTTCCACCGCCAGCGCACGCTGCTGCTCGGTAACGACCTCACCGGCGCGTGGGAGATCGCCGACCTCGCCTGCGACACCGCCACGTTCGACGGCGAGGCGCAGGTGACGCTGCTGCGGCGCCTGCTGCGCGCGGCGCTGGGGCTGATCGTGCGCCAGCGGGCGACGGGCACGTCCGCCGCGGGGGAGCCGTCGGTGATCTGCGAGCTGCCGGGGCTGCGCGACGAGTCTGGGCAGTCGCCGATCTGGCAGAGCCTCGGCCGGCACTTCTACGACGGCGATCCACTGCTCGCCGCCGAGCGCTTCGGCCCGGCCTGGAAGACGCACGTCGCGGCGCTGCTGCCGCACGAGCCGCTGCTGGTGTCGTTCCTGACCGCCGAGGCGCAGGCCGCGCTCGGCGTGCCGGGACGCGGCGCGGAGGCCGCCGCGCGCGTGCTGCACGAGGCCGGGCTGCGCGCCGGGCGGCACGTCACGCTCGAGGATGCGGGGCCGGTGTATGAGGGGGATCTCGACTTGATCGGGGCGTGACCGTCCACTCCCAGCCGGGGATCGCCAGGTTGTAGTGCGTCGATCGACCCGCGGCCCCTTCGGCCCGCACGATTACGCCCTTCGCGACGAGGTCCGCGATGTGGCGCGAGGCGGTGATCTTCGTGGCACCGGTCAGCGCCTGGTACTTGCGCGGCGTCAGTCCGCCCTCGAAGCGGCCCGGTCCCGCCTCGAGCATCCGGTTCAGCACCTTGCGCTGCTCCGCGTTGAGCGGCGTGTCGCGGTGATCCGACCAGAAGCGCGCGCGCACGAGGGCTTCGTCCACCCGCGCGATCGAGGCACGGCAGGCGTCAGCGTAGGTGCGAAGGAACCAGTCCAGCCAGGGCGTGACGTCGCCGCCACCTCGCTGCGCCGCGTTGAGAGCGTCGTAGTACCCGTCCTGCTGGCGCTGCATGGCGGCGGCCACGCCGTGCAGGCGCGTGGCGCGTCGCGCGTCCTGCGCCAGCGCAAGATCGATGATCGCGCGGCCGATGCGACCGTTGCCGTCCTCGAAGGGGTGGATCGACTCGAACCAGACGTGTGCCAGCCCCGCGCGCAGCAAGCCGTCCATCCCCCCTTCGCGAGTGGCGTCGAACCACTCGAGGAAGGCGTGCATCTCGGCCTTCACCGTCGCGCCGGGAACGGCGAGGTAGTGCACCGTCTCGCGGCCGACCGGTCCGCTCACGATCTGCATCGGATCGGCGGCTTCGTTGCGGTACTCGCCGACCGTGAGCCGGCGGATGAGCGAGCCGCCGGGGAAGAGCGCCGCGTGCCACGCGCACAGCCGCTCATGGGTGAGCGGTGATTGCCAGGCATCGGCGGCGTTCTCCATCACGTCGAGAAGTCCCTCGACGTTCCGCGATGCGGCCGGGCCCTCGTGAGCGAGACCCAGTCGCCGGGCGACCGAAGAGCGCACGGCCCGAAGATCCAGCGTCTCGCCCTCGATTGCTGCCGTGGCCACCGCCTCGCCTGACCAGATCTCGCGTTCGAAGGAGGCTCTCTCTTCGAGGCCGATCGCCTCGGCCTTGCCGAGAAGGCGGCCGGACTCGTGGCGCGCCGCGGCCAGCAGCCCCACGAGGCCGCTCGAGTCGAATGTCAGCCGCGGCCAGTCGGGGGACTGCCAGATCCAGCGGTCGTGGTTCATCGGGATAATCGTATCAATTAAAGATACGAAAAGGCGGGCCAATCACATCGGTCGGGTGCGCCCCACGAGCGCGACGGCAGGCCGACGATCGGAATCAGAGTATTTCAGTGACATTCTTCCGATTTTGTGTCTAAAAATGCGACCATCTGGCCCCTTCTGGGCTAACTCCGTGCAAGGTAGTGACATGACATTGTTCAGCACTCACGCAGCCGATCCAGCAACCCGCGCACGGCTGGCACGCAAGGCCAAGGCAGGGAGGCTGCGCCGGCTGCACGCGGGCCTCTACACGGACGACCTCGCGTCCCCGCCCGAAGAGATCGTGCGACGCGAACTCCTCGCCCTGGTCGCATTGCTGGTGCCCGACGGCGTCGTGAGTCACCGCTCGGCGCTCGAGGCCGGGCCGACCAGCAGCGGAACGCTCTATCTGACCGGGCCGTATCGCCGGCGTCTGGTGTTGCCCGGCGTCACGCTGGACATCCAGAAGGGCGCCGGCCCGCAGTCGGACGACATCGCGCTGCCGACACCATTTGGAGCGGCGTGGAGGGCGTCGGAATGTCGGGCGTTCCTCGAGAACCTGGCACCGTCGCGCGGCGCCGCGGCTTCACGTCGCACGCTGGGCGCGAGCGCGGTCGAGGCGCGGCTCGAGCGGATCCTTGCGAGGGATGGGGCACCGGTACTGAACGCTATCCGCGACCGCGCGAGGACGCACGGGTCCGCACTCGGCCTTGAGGCCGAGGCCGCGAAGCTCGATGGCATCGTCGGCGCGCTCCTCGGCACCCGCGAGTCGGTGCTATCCGATCCTGCAGCACGAGCACGCGCGCAAGGACACCCCTACGATCCCGTGCGAGTCGACCTGTTTCAGGCGCTGGCGCAAAGGCTCGCGCTCACGCCGCCCGTCGTGTTGCAGGAACGCACGGGCCAGGACCCGCGGCTCTCTGCCTTCATCGAGAGCTACTTCTCGAACTACATCGAGGGCACCGAGTTCGAACTCGACGAGGCCCGCGCGGTCGTGCTCGAGAACCGCGAGATTGCCTACCGCGAGGACGACTCGCACGACATCCGCGGCACGTTCGCCGCCATCCTGGAATCGCGGGGCCAGCCGTTTCCGACGACCGCCGAGGCCTTCAAGCAGCAGCTGGCAGCGTGGAACCGCCAGGTGATCTTCGCGCGCGCCGACAAGCGCCCCGGCGAGTGGAAGGAGCGACGTAACCGCTTCGGCGATACGTTTTTCGTCGATCCGGAACTGGTGCCGGGCACGCTCGAGAGAGGGTTCGAGCTGATCGCAGCGACGAACGATCCCGTGGTCCGAGCCGCGCTCGCGATGTTCGTCGTTGCGGAAGTCCACCCATTCAACGACGGCAACGGCCGCACGGCCCGCCTGGCGATGAACCTCGCGCTCTCCGCGGCTGGGCTCACGCGCATCATCGTGCCGACCGTGTACCGCGATGATTATTTCAGCGCGCTGCACGCGCTCTCGCACAGCGTGGCCGACGAGCCGCCGTATCCACGGATCGAGCCGTACGTCGCCGCGCTGAACCGCGCCGCCGCGTTCAGTCACTGGCTCGACTGCTCGAGCGTGGCGCAACTCGAGGCGGCGCTGGAAGTCGCCAACGCGTTGAAGCGTCCGTCGCAGGGCAAGCTCGTGGTCCCGAAGGTCGTGCTTGGAGCTGGACGCGAATTGTGAAAAGCGCAATAACCTAGAAATGGGAAATCGTAATAACCTAGAAACGGGTGAGGGCGACTCCCTGGAACCGGGCGTCCGTCATGCCCCGCTGGTCGAGTCGCCCTACACGACGCAGTGGCTCTCCGTGCCGCCGCACGCGCCGCACGGGCAGGATCAGCGGCTCGGGACGCTGCATCCGTTGCTCATGATGGCGGCAGGGGCTGCATGCCGTGCAGCCACCGCGCAGCGTCGCAGTCGTTAGCGTCGCCGCGCTCAAGGCTTGAACGTCGACCGCAGCAGGCCCGTCTCCGTCACGGCCGTGTTGTCTTCAAGCCGAGGTGTCTGGCCAGCAAATCGAAGTCGCGGTCGTTGTGCAGGATCTCGTGATCGTGCATCAGGCAGCAGGTGCCGATGAGCATGTCCATGGTCTTGCGCACGGTCACGCCGCGGCGCCGCAGGCGTCGGTAATTGGCGGCGGACTGAATCGCGACGTCGCGGCCGGCCATCTCCACGAATTCGAGCGGCTCAAGCAGACGGAGCGCTCGATTGGCGTCCTGCTCGGTGGCGAAGCCCTGCAGCAATTCCGCGAGGATCAGGTCTCCGACGGCGAGCACTCGCCTGCCGAGGAGCTCGTCCAGCAGGTCGACCTGCGGAGTTGGTACGCCGTTGAAGTAGTCGATCCAGACCGAGGTGTCGACGACGATCACCGGTCGTCGCCGTCAGTCGCGCCGCATGGCGTCCAGGTTGCCGACCCACTTCAACTTGCCGCGTGCGCGCCGGATCCGCTCCTGGCGCTTCAGCTGGACCATCAGCCGCAGGCTGTCCTCGACGGCCTCGCGCTTGGTCCGGGCACCGGAGAGCTTCATCGCCTCTGCGATCAGGTCGTCGTCGATGACGATGTTGGTGCGCATGTCCTGCGGGCCTCGGCGATGTGTAGGGCTGGTGAAAAGTATACACACCACCGTGGTGGTTGATCGCGGGCCGGCCTCACAGCTTGAGCGTCGACAGCAGCAGGCTGGTCTCCGTCCGCGCGACGCCGTCGATCTGGCCGATCCGGCGCAGCACCTGGTCGAACGTGGCGAGGCTGTCGGTGCGCAGCTCGGCGACGATG
>Ga0105097_10001923_pt1 | contig 10096 bp, 8 predicted proteins | sample PPLLak12cMay2015_FD_87035 | JGI IMG/M metagenome (GOLD analysis project Ga0105097, IMG submission 87035) | Freshwater sediment microbial communities from Prairie Pothole Lake near Jamestown, North Dakota, USA - PPLs Lake P7 Core (1) Depth... | ecosystem: Environmental > Aquatic > Freshwater >... | reverse complement strand
TTAAATCATTCTGAACATTTTTTACAAATTATGAGCATGTATAATATGGCATCTCCTATTATATCACTTGTCATGCCACTTATTGTTTTAATTGTTCCATTTTTTATTATACAAATAAAAGGATTGCGTCTCTCTTTTTCGGAATATTATGATATTATTAAAATGATATTGGCAAATCATTCCATCGGGAAATTACTTATAAATTTTAATCAAGTAAAAATGGAACAAAAAGTATACATTCTCTTGTCTGTCGCATTTTATTTCTTTTCTATTTATCAAAATATATTGTGTTGTTTGAATTTCAAAAATAATATGATAAAAATACACGCATATATATTTGCTTTGAGAAAACATTTGACTGCGGTCGTTCTTAGAATGGATAATTATTTGACATATTCGTGCAAATTGTCTACTTATGAACAATTTAATTATGCCGTGAAAGAGAAACGACAAGTATTGAATGACTTGTTGTATCAAATCAATAAAATTAATGAATTGAGTTTTTCACTTGGTAAATTCAGTCAAGTCGGTCATATTATGAAAACATTTTATGAATTACACAATGAAAAATCATACAATGATGCCATTTTATACTCTTTTGGATTCAATGGATATATCTCTATATTAGAGGGAATTCAGACAGGCGTATCAACTGGAAAATTGGGCTTTGCCAAATTTGCGCGAAAACGGGAACGACTGCAGCGAGAGAAAAACTGCATCTATGGAAATTATTATGCGGCATTATCTGATTCATCGCCTATGCCAATTAAAAATGACATTTCATTAGATAAAAATATTATTATTACTGGACCCAACGCATCAGGCAAAACAACTGTATTAAAATCTGTATTAATAAATATTATTTTAACACAGCAATTTGGGTGTGGGTTTTATAAGAAGGCGTCGATTGATATGTATAGTCATATTCATTGTTATTTGAACATTCCTGATACATCTGGTAGAGATAGTTTGTTTCAAGCCGAATCTAGAAGATGTAAAGATATTTTAGATATTATTAAGCAACATCAGAAAAAAGAAAGACACGTTTGTATTTTTGACGAATTGTTTTCTGGGACAAATCCGGATGAAGCTGTTGGAAGCGCTACTGCTTTTATGGATTATTTGATGAAATATGAAAATGTGGATTGTTTGTTAACCACTCATTTTATTCAGGTTTGCAAAAATTTAGAGAAGAATTCGTCTATTGTAAATTGTTGTATGGATACCTTTAAAGAGGGGGATGACGGCAAACACGTTAATACATATGTGTTGAAACCAGGCATTTCTTTAGTGAAAGGAGGAGTGCAAGTTTTGCGCGATTTAAATTATCCAAAAGAAATTATTGACAGTGCATCGCTATAACACAATAACACAATAATTAAAAGCACGAATCGGAATCGGAATCGGAATCGGAATTAAAAGCACGAATCAATTGAAACAAAAACAAAATGATAATGAAGATGTTAATTATTTTTAGGTGTTAAAACTCGTTAATTTATGAATTAAAATATATCCTTTTTTATAATGAACTTATTTAATCCACAATTTTTGTTATTTTTAGCACTTTTATTGTTAGTTGCAGGATTTTTATTGTTTTATATGGATATGAAGATGAGAGAACAAAATCATAAAATAAAGGCAATTGCGGATTTAGCAACAACTATAGCTCAGTCTATCAAAGGAGGCAACAATACTAATAACACTAACACTAATAATAACACTAATAATACTAATAACAAGGAATCAACTAAAGAAAACATTGAATTAATAACAGTTTCTGATGACGATGACAGTAGTTCGGATGATGATGATAGTACTTCGGATGATGACGATAGTAGTTCCGATGGTGATGACAGTAGTTCGGATGATGATGAAGAAGATGATAAGGTAAAGGTAAAGGTAAAGATTGAACCAGAAGAACCATTGAAATTAAATATAATTAAACACGTATTTCTCTCTCAAGAAATTAAAGAAGAAAAAGAAGCAAAAGAAGCAAAGGAAGCAAAAGAAGCAAAAGAAGCAAAAGAAGCAAAAGAAGCAAAGGAAGCAAAAGAAGCAAAAGAAGCAAAAGAAGAAGAAGAAGAAGAAGAAGAAAAAGTTTCAGATGCACTTGAAGAATCTGAATCAGCATTGTCATTACCAGAATCACAAGAAGAATCACAAGAAGTAACCACATCGGCTGACCTAGACGGATTTAAAATTGTATTGTCATCAGATTTAGATTACAAAAAAATGACTATTGCAAAATTGCGCCAAATAGTTACTGAAAAAGCACTCGCGTCATCCTCAGATGCAAGTAAAATGAAAAAGCCGGAATTGTTGAAATTATTAGAAGCGGAAGCCGAATAATTTTCTCTCCAACAATAGTATAAATGTCTTGGGCACAATGTTATTCTGGTTCAAACAATATTCATTTTAATTTTCCGCCAATTATGAGCGATGGTAGAAATTATGCTTCTTGGCAACCAGAAGCTGTAATTAATGAGCGAATTCAAAAACAAGAAAATATACAATCGAGTTGGGATTATAGACAATATATGCAAAAAAATGGGCTAAAAATTATGAAATACAATTCGCACGAAGCCTGTTATGATTTAGGAATAAACCCACACGAATTGACAAATACCACGCCTTCTAACAATGTGCCATTTTTATATAAAAATCAATTTGACATGAGTGCTCCTGGGTATGGTTATTGCAACAGTGATTTAAAATCGCCATATTTATCGCGACAACAATTGAATGCACGTATGATTTCACCATCAATTACTTTAGAAAAATAACACGTAAATATATGGACCCGTCGTCGTCATTACCCGCATTAAAATTACCAGGAATTAGAATAGATCAAGAAGAGAAAGAAGTGATGCCAGAAAGAGGTATGATTTCAACACCCACTTTTTTTCCTACAAATCCCGAGAAATTAAAAAGAGAGAATGCTATCTTAGATGCCGTATATGAGATACCTGCAAGAACGAGACAACCTACATGTTTAGTATCAATTGTTATTCATATGCACGGTCAACTTCCAGTTGTAATTGACAAAACAGGACCAATGGTAAATGATGCGAATTTTATTGTTAAAACTGTTCCAAATGGCAATACATTATCTACACGATTGATGGCTCCAGCAGGAAAAGCGCATCTAGAGCATAATGTAGGTTATGATGAATGTCCTTCTTATAATTCAAGTTTGCGTTTTATTTATGTTTCACGAATGCGATTATTTTTAAATTTACAATGTTTGTCCCAAGTTCATTTTGATGAAACTCAACCAGTAAAATTTTTACCTAGAAATTATTATAATGAAGATTTTTCTGGATATAGTGAAGAAGGATTGGCTAGTTTAATACAATTTCCCGATTTTCAAAAACATATAGATGATCCGAATTATTGTCAATATTTTCCAGAAAAGAGAGAATATGCAGAAAAAGTATTTTCAAGCAATCCACGTGTAACAGCACCCAATGATGAGCAATTGTTTGGAATTTATATTGATGTTGCAATTATTAAGCCAAAGGTTGGCGATGCAACAAAAAGCACTGTTACAGTAAAAACATTTATTTTATCAAATACATCTCCAGAGTTTATTGACGACAGTCTTCGTTATATACAAGAATTAATTGAAGAACGCGACGAAACAATAAAAGAAGAATTGGAAGAATTTATAGAAGATGGAAAATGTAAATTAAGCACAATTATAAATGCAATTTCATCATATACGAAAAATAAAGATGTTCCAGATGGAAACACAAAATTCTTTTTAACAGATCTATCATGTAGTGTATATAAGACTTTTGATGATACGCCCAGAAAATACAAAAAGATTGAGAGAGTTCCTGTTAGTGATAGTCATCAGGCTGATGTCAATGAAGAAATAACAAGTAAATTATTTGATACTCATCGTATTCCTATATTCAATAAAGACAACTATTTCACTGAAAATGGGTATGATGCTGGTTATGGAGAATTGACTCTTGCAGATATACAGAGCAAAATGCTTTCGAAATCTGAAATTGAAAGGGAAGAATACAATAAAATATTTACTATTTTAAAGTCAAAATTGATTGCATTGCGAGGGGTCATCGCTCTTGGTGGATCGCGGATTTTTAACAAGAGGCAACGACGGACGAGAAGAGGCACGACAAAAAGACGCACGACAAAAAGACGCACGACAAAAAGACGCACCACAAAAAGACGCACGACAAAGAGACGAGGTAAAAAATAAAATAACACGTTAAAACAATATAATAATAATTTACTATTTATTATTATATGAAAGTCGTAAGCATTGATGTAGGGATTAAAAATATGGCGTTTTGTCTTATGTCGACAAAAGAAGAAGAAAAAGAAAAAGAACCACCAACAGTAGAAACGTGGGATATTATTAATGTTGCCGAGGAAACGCCGAAAAAATGTATTCATTGTGTCAAATCCTCCACCGCGAAATTCAAAAAGAATGACACGTTTTATTGTTTAAAACACGCCAAGGCAGAAAAACAATACATTATTCCAACCTCTGAATTAAAACACGCAACCATAAACAAACAAAAAATCGGTCAATTGCTCCTTCTTGCAGACAAATATAAAATCAAGTATGACAAAGAAAAGATTAGAAAACCCGAATTAGTTTCTCTCATTCATAAATATATAGAGGAGACCTGTTTTGAAAAGGCTACAGAAGTGAATGCATCCAATGTAGATTTGATAACTGTCGGTAGAAACATTCAAAAGAAATTTGATGCCATATTTGATTCGATTGTTAACGAAATTACACACGTGATTATTGAAAATCAAATAAGTCCAATCGCGAATCGAATGAAAACAATTCAAGGAATGGTTGCACAATATTTTATTATGAAAAATCCGTCGATTATTATTGAATTCATTTCTTCTTCTAATAAATTAAAAATGGTTGCTCAAGATACGGATGATGAAGACTCGTGTGATACCAAGGATGCAAAGGATGCAAAGGATACCAAGGATACCAAGGGAGAGAAACTAGATTATACCAGTCGAAAGAAAAAAGGCGTAGTTGTATGTTTGGAGTTATTAAAACACGACAACACTATGACTGCTTATTTAAAAACCCATAAAAAGAAGGACGATTTAGCAGATGCATTTTTACAAGGAATTTGGTACATAAATAAAAATAATAAACAATAAGATGCGTTTTTGACTTAAAATAAATTTACTATGAATAATTAATGGATGACATTATTGAAATTTCCGAGTTAGATTGGAATACTCCAACTCAAAAATCAAGTAATTTCGGTTCTGGAATTGAATTACTTATGAATGATAAAGCAAAAGAAGGCTCTAAAAAAATGTCAAGTGACATTAATTTAGATGATTTGAACAATTTGGAAAATGAATTGAATAATTTGTCAGAAGATACAACATATACTTCTACAAAATCCAATTTTTTTTCTGGTATATCATCCAGTGATGAAAATAATAATAATAATGATAAATCACAATCGCCTGGTTCTGGTTCCGTGAGATTTGGAGGATTGGATGAAAATTCGCAAACGTGGGATGGATACGGCAAATTCAATAATATTCCTTTAAACCCTGACACTCCCACAGTGCCTACTCAACCACAAATGTCAAAAGAGGAAATGTTGAGAGAGAAATTCAAAATTTTGAGAAAACTTGAAGCTTTAGAGAAAAAAGGTGTGGAATTTTCTAGGAAATACACGATGGAATCATCTTTGGCTGAAATGCAAGGTGAATATGAAACAATTGTTGATGAGAAAAATAAGAAAAACTCAATGAAATTTCAGGGTAATATGCTAATGGCAATTATCAATGGGATTGAATTTTTAAATAATAGATTTGACCCATTTGATATTAAATTAGATGGTTGGAGCGAACAAGTGAATGAAAATATTCAAGATTATGATGATATTTTTGGAGAATTATTTGAAAAATATAAATCGCGTGCTACAATGGCGCCAGAGCTTAAATTACTTTTTCAATTGGGAGGAAGCGGTATGATGATTCATATGACAAATACAATGTTTAAAAGCGCAATGCCTGGAATGGATGATATTTTACGGCAAAATCCCGATTTGATGCGTCAGTTTCAATCAGCTGCAGTAAATAGCATGGGGCAATCTAGTCCAGGATTGTCGGGATTTATGGGTGGTATGATGAATGGTAATGATGCACCACCTCCTCCTCCAATGGCAACACAAGGACCCAGAGCGGTTCCTCCTCCAACTGGACGACCCGGAAATAACAATTATATGAATGGAGGAGGCGGAGGTGGAGGAGGCGGAGGTGGAGGAGGCAACGATGGAATACATTTTAGAGAAACACCTAGACCTATTAACACCTCTTTAGAACAAGATAGAAGATATACACCATCCGTAAGACCTGAAATGAAAGGACCAAGTGACATTAGCGAAATTCTCTCTGGATTAAAAACAAAAACAATAAGCATTCCTGTTGAACAAGACAATAATAATAATAATAATAATAATAATAATAGCACAATTAGTATAAATGATTTGAAAGATTTGCAAGGTGATGGTAATGTTCCAAAGCGCAGCAAACGACGACCTAAATCTGATAAAAACACGGTTAGTTTAGATATTTAAAGGAACGCGTATTTTAAATGAGCCATTAAGGTTTTAAATCTTCGCCGGTTTAAATCTTCGTCCATCAACACATTTATTCATACAAAATAATGAATGAACACCAGTAATTTCAAACAATAAATGTAAAAATACACCTATTGCAAAAAAGAGCACTATTTTATTTTTTATTATTTGAGAGAAACACGTTCCTACAAATAAAAAGAGGAATGCTTCCATAACGCATTCAATGAATAACATTAAAAAGGATTGATTGAAATAAATACAATTGCAATAATATTGCTGAAATCCTAATAAATATCCAAACAAATGTTTTATAAATCCAGCAAGTAATAATAGAGTTTGCGTGTTATTTTTGTAACTATAAAGAAAGAAATATATAAAAACACAATAAATTCCAACTAATACACATTCAATAATAAGGTTCATTATAAGTAATTATTTTATTATTATTTATAATGATTGATTTAATTCAACTTATATATTATTTTTGGTTGTTCTTAATTATTTTATAGATAACAATATATGAATAGACAACCACAACAAGGATATCAACCACAACAAGGATATCAACCACAACAAGGATATCACCCACAACAAGGATATCAACCACAACAAGGATATCAACCACAACAAGGATATCAACCACAACAAAGATATCAATCACAACAAGGATATCAACAACAATATCAACCACAATCACAACAAGGATATCAACCACAACAACAATATCAACCACAACAACAATTCCAACCATACCAACAGCAACAACAATTCCAACCATACCAACAACAATCACAACAATATCAACAACAATATCCACTATTAGAAGATGGACCTCAACACATAAGTGTTCTTACAAATGTTTTTAATAGAAATAATGAAAACACAAATTTTACTTATATGATAAAAATGCCTAGGTATAATAACACCCTTTTTATTTTTAATGATAACGATCAAGATCACTTTACAGGTAAAAAAGGTGCAAATAACGCGGAAATACGCATATATAATTTTTATGCATCAAAAAAACTACCATATCCACATAGTGCTGGAATTCCTACAGGTTATTCTTCTGGAAGCAATGGAGGTTATACAGGATTAATGGATGTAGACCCTACAAATAAAAATGGAGAAGTGCCGTATAATAGTATTATTTTGGCTTATGTTGAAATTCTTTCATTACTTTATATATTTAGAAATACATTTACTCAAATTATTTATTCCGTAACCAATAACAAATCTGAATTAATTTCCACAAGTATATTTGTTGTTGATAGAGGTGTTTTAGAGTTTATAACATATTTACTTAAAAATATTAATTATTATTATTCTCTCTTTTATAATACTATTGAGAGACACGAACAGGGTTTAGTAAAAGGCACTGAATTATTTACACAAATACTTTTTAAAAAGACAAATAATTTTATACAAGGAATCCCAAAAGATAACAACAAACAAAAACAAGAAATGACAAGACAGAAAAAGATGGACGAAAATAAAAGAGCAGAAAAAGAACAGAGTGAAAAGCTAGAAAAGAGAAGAGAAGAGATAAGAGAAAAGAGAAGACAAGAAAGAGAAGAAAGAGAAAAGATAAGACAAGAAAGACAAGAAAGACAAGAAAGTAAATCCTCAATAGGTAGTGATGCAGCAGAAGAAGAGAAAAAACTTGCAGAAGAAGAGAAAAAACTTGCAGAAGAAGAAAAAAAACTTGCAGAAGAAGAAAAAAAACTTGCAGAAGATGAAGAAAAACTTGCAGAAGATAAGAAAAAACTTGCAGATGATGAAAAAAAAGAAGAAGAAATTACTCAAGATGATGGGAAAAAAATAAAAAAAAGAATGAGAGAATTTTTAAAACTTATGAATAAATATAAAGATACAATTAAAGATGTAAATAAAAATGAGACAATTTTATACAAATTATTTATCACTTTAAACACAGAAATTGTTGATATGCCAACTGTTTATTATGAATCTTCTATGACAAATAAAAACGAACCGCATAAATATATTTATGTAAATCCATATGCACAATTTACAAAAGAAACAAATTTATATAATAATAAATATAACATAACACTAAAAGAAAAACAAAAACAACAAAATTCTATCAATGAGAAATTAGAATATAATGTTAAAGAAATATTAAAATATTTGTTCAAAGAAGGAACTATTATTTATCTTGGAAAAGATTCCAAACCTTATGTAATTAAAAGTTACACATATGAAAAGCCAGTTTTAAATGAAGATGATGCCGATGATGAAGAAGATGATGAGAAAGACCCATCAAAGAAACCAACCCCTGTAGAAAATGATGAAGATGATGTTTTGCATAAAAAAACCATTGTAATGAACGCTATTAAAATATCATATTTTAATAATAATAAAACAATATATACAACAATTAATTTGAATTTGTTTCCAGGCAAAACATTGCCAGCAGCGAATTCTCCAAATTTTAAATCCTTTATTTGTTTACAAAAACAAAATGATATATATAAAAAATGGGGTATTTTTAGTGGGATAGAAAAATGGCAAAAGTCAAAAAAAGTTGATAGTCCTTTTGAAAATAATAAAAGTGTAATGCCAACTTTTATTGATGATGCTGTTTATAAAAAATTTGCTGAAAATGGAAACAACGAAAAAAACAACGAGCCACAAGACAATACCACAAGACAACGGACACGCCCACAAGACGATACTAGCAGACAACGGACACGCCCACAAGACAATACAAGAAGATATCGAAGACAAACAAAAGGAGGCACGCGAAGACAAACAAAAGGAGGCACGCGAAGACATCGTAAACAAACAAAAAAAAGCACCCGAAAACATCGAAGACATCGAAAACAAACAAAAAAAAGCACCCGAAACCATCGAAGACATCACCCACGAAGAAATTAACTCAAATACTAATTCTAAAAATTATGTTCATCCGACGCAGATACTGATAAATTAAATTTATGCAACGCTTCTTTTTGCATCTTTACCTGTGCCTGTTTTTTCGATTTTTCCAATACAGCTATTGCCGAATTTAGTTCTGTGTCAGAAATAATTCCATCATTGTTTGTATCTATAAGTTTATGTAAAACCCTATAACTATGAGGTACAATACACAATGAACTTTCTTCGTTAAATAAATGATCAGATAAAACAGTAAATATGGCGGTCAAACCAAGCGCTGTATAAATGTCACGAGTGCCCATCCAAGACATTGCAAACACAAGAATTTGTTTGCTTAATGTATATTTCATATATTCTTCAGTTGATTTACTAAATTGAATGGTTATAAATTTAGAACCCACGTTTAATAAAATCATAATAATACCAGCAAAAAATTTACTATTGTTTAAATACATTATGTGTTCGTGTACAAATGATAATAAATTGAAAGAGATTATTTTTACCATATATAAAGATTATAAAAATAATAATTCAAAATAAGGCTTGTTGTATAGATATTTATTTTTTTTTAACTAAAATCAAATGTTTAT
>Ga0105097_10001920_pt1 | contig 10104 bp, 3 predicted proteins | sample PPLLak12cMay2015_FD_87035 | JGI IMG/M metagenome (GOLD analysis project Ga0105097, IMG submission 87035) | Freshwater sediment microbial communities from Prairie Pothole Lake near Jamestown, North Dakota, USA - PPLs Lake P7 Core (1) Depth... | ecosystem: Environmental > Aquatic > Freshwater >... | reverse complement strand
TGGCGCCGCGCACGAACGTGATCCGGGCGTCCACCACCTTCGGGAAGAACTCCGTCTCCGAGATCGCGAATATCTCAATCTTGTCCTGGCCGGTGGCCTGCGTCATCAGGCGGTCGCCCTCGCGCGTCACGGTCAGGACGAAGCCCGGCGCCAGCTCGTACTGCCCGACGTAGGCGTCGTAGACCGCCGGATCCACCCGCACCACCATCGGCTCGGCAACCGTGTCCGCGATTCGCGCCGCGCGCTCCGGTTCGTCAGCGCCGTCCTGGTACACCAGCATGGCCACCGTACGGCCGCTCGCGTCGCGCTCGAAGCGGAAGTGGGTCAGGCTGTTCTCGTAGAAGAACGCGGTCTCCGAAGCCGGGCGCGCCTCGAGCCGCGAGCCGCCGCTTCGTTGCGTGTAGAGCGTGTCGCCCTCGACGGTGACGGTGCGGCGCGTCTGCGTGTCCACCTCGTACACGCCCGCGTGCCCGGCCAGCACCTTGCGATCCACGGTTACCGCCGTGAACTCGGGGAACGGCTTGCCCATCGCGATCGCCCCGATGCGCCTGGCGACGTAGCCCGGGCTGGTCTTCGGGTTGTCGCTGTTGCAGAGGACGGCGACGTAGACGCGATCCTCGGGCACGCGCAGCCCGTAGGTCGAGAAGCCGGGAATGCCGCCGCCGTGATCGATCGAGCGGCGCCCGCGCAGCGTCGACACGCCCCAGCCGTAGCCGTAGTTCGTGCTCTTGCCGTCGTTCAGCGTGAAGGCCGTCCACATCTGCTCGAACGCGGGCTTCTTCAGCAGCGCCTCGGTGTAGAGCGCGGCATCCCACCTGGCCAGATCATCCACGGTGGATACCAGCGACCCGGCCGCGTACGGCTGGGTCATGCTCAGGTAGCGCGCGTTGGCGGGCTTGTCGGCAGGGCCGGTGTACCCCTGGGCCCGCCTGCGGATGATCGGTTCGTGGCTGCCGTAGTAGGTGCTCGTCATGCCGAGGGGCTTGAAGATGGCCTCGGTGACGAAGGTCTCGTAGGGCTTGCCCGACACCTTCTCGATGATGGCACCGAGCAGCACGTAGCCCGAGTTGTTGTAGCGATACTGCTCGCCCGGCGCGAACTGCATCGGCTCCTTCTTGAACCCGTCGACGAGTTCCTGAACCGTCATCGCGTTGGCGATGCGGGCGGTCATCCAGCCGGGGATGTCGGTGTAGCTCTGAATCCCTGACGTGTGGGTCAGCAGGTGCTCGACCGTGATGACGTGCCCCTGCATCGGGTAGCCGGGCAGGTACTTGTCGATCGGGTCCTTCAGCCCGACCTTTCCCTGCTCCACGAGCAGCATCACGGCCGCCGCCGTGAACTGTTTGGTAATCGACCCGAGCCGGAACACCGTATCGGGCTGCAGCGGCACGCCCAGCTCGAGGCTGGCCATGCCGACCGCCTTGCGGTAGACCACCTGTCCGTCCTTGACGACGATGACGGCGGCGCCGGGCTGGTCGGCCGCGAACGCCCGGGTGACGATGGCGTCGATCCGGGCAGACGCCGAGGGCTGAGCCGTCGCTTCGCCTGCCAGCAGCAGGAGCGCGATGCAGGCGAGTGCTGGAATCGTCGCCGTGCGGTCTGGTCGTGACATCGGGAATCCCCCTGGAAAAGCCGCCTCGAGAAGCCGCCTCGCGTGGACGGCCGGCCATTGCAGACGTAACCTACTGCGATAGACGAGAGGAAGCACTGGGGGGTTCTGAGGCGCCGCGTTGGTGCGACGCCTTTGCTCCGCCCCGGCCGACGGCTACCTGGCCGCCTGCGCCGGCGGACTCCCGCGCCGGGTGTGTGGTAGCGTTTCTACGTCCGCCGCGTGGAGCTCTGGCCGCGCGCGAAGTGGCGCGCGCCGTCCAGAGCCGCGTGCGCGTTCACTGGAGACGCCACATGCGAGTGTCCGATGCCATCGTGGGCGGCGCCGCCGCCCTCGCGCTGATGTCCGGCCTGCCTGTCCGTCCGGCCGCGGCGCAGACGGCACCCCCGGCCATCTCCGCCCAGGACGAGCGGCTGCTGTCGCTGCTGCCGCCCGGGCTTCAGGGCAGCGGCAGCGAGGTGCTGCTCGCGCCGACTGCCGTGGCGCAAGAGACGTCGCTGCGCAAGCTGGTCGAGCAGGCCGAGGCCCCTCCCCTGGTCCTGCCCGTGGCGGCCTTGGTCGCGGGGCTGGGGGACGTCAACCGCTGCCCGGAGAACGCCAAGGACTGGGATCGGCCCCGATCGTTCCCCTGCGTGAGTCATCTGTCGTCGCTGCTGTCCCGAACCGGTGACGCGGCGGTTCGGCGGTTGATCGAACGATGGGCCGCCAGCCACCCGGACGTTCGTGTGGCGGACTACGCGCTTCGGGCGCTCGAGCGGGCGGATGCCGCCGGGCTGGCCGCGCTGCTCGAGCAGCGGGCGGCTCTCGCACGAGCCGCCGGCGATGTCCCGGGTCTCAGGGCAATTGGCGCCGCCCAGGAGCGGGTCGGCTCGCGCCTGCCCCTGTTCTGGTGGCAGCCGCCGGCCCGCTTCGAGGTGGTGCCGCCGTCCAGGCCGGTCCGCGTGATCGCCATCGGTGACATGGGGACCGGAAGCGCTGAGCAGACGGCGGTCGCCGAGACCATCCGCCTGGCGCACACGAAGCAGCCGTTTGATTTCGGCATCACGCTCGGGGACAACTATCAGGACGATGGCCCTGCGGCGCCGGACGATCCGCGGTGGCAGGCCTACTGGAGCCGCCTGTATCCGTCCCTCGGGCTCACGTTTTACGCGTCGCTGGGCAACCATGACTGGGGCAACCCTGACGGCCCGGCGGCATCCGTCGTGTTCGCACTGCGTGATCCCGCCTTCCGGCTGCCGGCCCCCTACTACACCTACACCGCTGGTCCGGTGCAGTTCTTCGTCGTCAACACCCCGCTGCTGTCCGAGGCCCAGCTCGTGTGGCTGAAAGGCGAACTGGCTGCGAGTACGGCACGCTGGCGGGTCGTGTACGGCCACTACCAGATGTACTCGGCCCTGCGAGGCGACAATCCGGCGCTGATCGCGAAGCTGCTGCCCATCCTGAAAGAGCACCGCGTGCACATGTACCTGTGCGGGCACGAGCACATCTTCCAGCACCTCAAGCCCGAGGGAGGTGTCGAGTTCTTCGTGTCGGGGGCCGCCGGTGCCGGGGGGCGCGTGGCTCGTCAGGTCGACTATCCGCGCGTGCAGTTCATGGCGGAGCGGGCGCAGGGATTCACCGTGCTCGAGGCCGATGCCACGACGCTGCGCGTGCAGTTCGTCGGAGCGGACGGCAAGACGATCTACGAGAAGACCCTGCGCTGAGCCGCCCACGACGCCGCCGAAGTCCTCAGGGTCGGCAAGGTTCTGAAGCGACGCGCCTGGCCTGGCACGTCACGGCTGAGGCCAGGCGTCGTGAACCACCAGCCGGTGTCGCGTGAGTTCGACGAAGCCGGGCTCGCGGCGACAGTCCGGCAGCAGAACGTGGCCGGCAGCAGCACAAGGACACAGAGGAGGCGTTTCATGAATTCAGGATGATCGCACGACAGGGACTGACAAGGACGACAGGAAGCATCAGCAGGGCCTGCCGGGCCGGGCCGACACACGGCGCAGACCAGCACCGGGCTGCCGCATTTGGCAATTCCACGTTGGCCCCCGCGAGCGATTCGCGGCGGGTAAGCGGGCCTCCAGCGCCACGGCGGGGTGCGACCACGTTCCAGGGGCGCTGCAGGTGTGGTGTACTAGGGCGCTCCGGCAGCGGGCTCACCCCAGCCGCCGTCCCGTCGAGGACGCCGTCAACGACACGATTCGCAGGTTCACCACAGGAGGATTGCACATGAGACGCGCTCGGCCCGTCCTGCTGGCCTTCGTCATCCTCGTCGCGTTTGCCGCCGGCGTCCAGGGCCAGGCGGCGGGCGGCCCGCTCACGGCCGACCGCCTCTGGCAGATCAAGCGGCTTGGCGCGCCTGCCATCTCGCCCGACGGGCAATGGGCGGTCGTCGCTGTCACCTCGTGGAACGTCAAGGAGGAGAAGCCCTCCACCGACCTCTGGCTGGTGCGGACCGACGGCAGCGCGTCGCGCCAGTTGACCACGCACGAGGGCGCCGAAGGCGCGCCCGCCTGGAGCCCGGACGGCAGGTGGATCGCGTTCGAGGCCCGCCGCGGCGACGATGCGAACGGGCAGATCTACCTGCTGCCGCTCGAGGGCGGCGAGCCGCGTCGCCTGACGTCGGTGCCGACGGGCGCCTCGGCTCTGAAGTGGTTCCCCGACAGCAGGCGCGTGGCGTTCATCAGCCGCGTCTTCGGCGACCTCGAGGCCTGGGACGCCCAGGGCCGCCGCCTCAAGGAACGGTCCGAGTCGAAGATGACCGCCCGCACCTGGGACAAGGCCCCGATCCGCTACTGGGATCGCTGGCTCGACGACCGCGAGGCGCACGTGTTCACCATCGGCATCGAAGGCGGCGACCCCAGGCCGGTGACGCTGGGCACGGGCCTGCAGCTCTCGAAGGCCGAGCCCGGCGCCGACTCGTACGACATCTCGCCGGACGGCGCCGAGATGGCCTTTGCCGCCGACACGGACACCACCGGCGTCATGCCCAACGACGACATCTACCTCGTCGCGGCGACGGGCGGCCCCGCGCGCAACATCACGGCGGACAACCCGGCCGACGACGGGACGCCGCTCTACTCGCCCGACGGCCGGGTCCTGGCGTTCGGGCGGCAGACGATTCGCGGCTTCTACGGCGATCGCGTCCGCCTGGTCTTCCACGACCGCGCCACCGGCGCCAGGCGCATCGTCACCGACGGATGGGATCGTTCGGTCAGCGGCCTGGTATGGATGCCGGACAGCGCGTCGCTTGTCGGCGCCATCGACGACGCGGGGCGGTCGACGGTGTTCCGGATCGACGCGGCCACGGGGACGCCCACCGCGTTGACAGCCACGCAGAGCGTGCGCGCGATTGCCCTGTCGCGTGACGGCCGGACGGCGGTGGCGCTGCGCGATGGCTTCTCCGAGCCGCCGACGCTCGTGCGGCTGGACCTGTCGGGCGGGCCGCCAGCGAAGATCTCCACGTTCAACGACGCCGTGCTCGCCAACGTGGACTGGGGGCGCTACGAGAGCGTCACCTACAAGGGCTCGGGCGGCGCCGACATCCAGATGTGGGTGGTCTACCCGCCGGGATTCGACAGGACGAAGAAGTACCCCGTTTACCTGCTGCTGCACGGCGGCCCGCACAACGGCGTGCAGGACTCATTCACGTTCCGCTGGAACGCCCAGGTGTTCTCCGGCTGGGGCTACGTGACCGCGTGGCACAACTTCCACGGGTCGTCGGGGTTCGGCCAGGCCTTCGCGGACGCGATCTCCAACGACTGGGCGACCAAGCCGTACGAGGACACGATTGCGGCGGCCTCGTGGCTGGCGGCGCAACCCTGGGCCGACAAGGACCGCATGGCGGCCGGAGGCGGCAGCTATGGCGGCTACCTCGCCACGCTGCTGCTGGGCCGCCCCCATCCGTTCAAGACGCTCATCGCGCACGCCGCGGTCTACAACCTCTACACGCAGTACGGCTCGGACGGCGGCGCCGAGCGGCGGCGCTTCGGCGAGTTCTGGGACTCCAAGCAGGATGCGCTGTACCGCACGATGTCGCCCCACTTCGGCGCGGCCAGCTTCGCCACGCCGACGCTGGTGATTCACGGCGCGAACGACTACCGCGTGCCCGACAACCACGGGATCGAAGTCTTCAACGCCCTCCAGAACCGCGGCGTGCGCAGCCGGCTCATCCACTACCCCAACGAGAACCACTGGATTCTCAAGCCGCAGAACTCGCTCTACTGGTACGAGTCGTCGCGCGAGTGGCTGCGCGAGTTCATCGGCCCTGGTGTCGTGCCAACGCCGGTCGACGCGGGCCCGATGCAGTTCACCACGCCTCTCGGGCGCACGGTCCACGCGCAAACCGATGCCGGCGGCGCCGTGGCGAAGGCCGACGCGGCGCTCGCCGCCGACCCGCGCAACGTGGACCTGCTGCTGGCGGCCGGCCGGGCGCGCGACGCGGTCTGGCGCTACGGCGAGGCCATCGATCTCTACACGCGAGCGCTGGCCATCGCGCCCGACGACGTCCGGCTGCTGCGGTTCCGGGGGCATCGCTACATCTCCACGCGCCGATTCGACGCGGCGATCGCGGACCTGGAGCGGGCCGCTTCGCTGGCGCCCTCGAGCTTCGACGTGCTGTACCACCTCGGCCTGGCCTACTACCTGCGCGGCGAGTTCGACAAGGCCGCCGGCGCCTACCGCTCCTGCCTCGACGCCACCGCCGACCCGCGACCGCTGCCGCAGGGCTGGCGAAGCTGCACGGTGTCGAAGACCCAGGACGGCGACCGCGTCGCCCTGTCCGACTGGCTCTACCGCTCGCTCCGTCGCGCGGGCCGTCACGTCGAGGCGAAGGCGCTGCTCGACACCATCACGCCGGGGATGAGCGCCGGGGAGAACGACGCCTACTACACCGCGCTCCGCTTCTACCAGGGGGCGCTGACGGAGGCACAGGCGCTCGAGGGGACGGACCCTCAGGACAACAGGCTGGCCACCGTCGGATACGGCGTCGCGAACTTCCACCTCGCCAACGGCCGGACGGCTCGCGCCTGCGCGATCCTCCGGGACATCGTGGACACGCCAACATGGCAGGCCTTCGGCGCCATCGCGGCCGAGGCGGAGCTGGCCAGGGGCGCGTGCCGCACACCGTAGGCGCGCTGTCGCCTGGGAAGGCGGTGACCTGAGACTCACGAGCTTCGCCGCGCTGCAGCTGGCGGCGCGGGCACCAGTTGCTACTTGAACGTGACGTGCAGATACACCGAGTGGCGGCCATAGGTCTCGAAGAACGGCTTGAACGTCACACCGTCAATCGTGAACCGGAGCGTGGCCGGGTCGCCCGAGGCCGACTTCGCCACGTCGCCGGCATCGAGCGTGATCGGCCGCCAGTCGCTCCGGGGCGCCGACTCTTCGGCCGCCAGCAGCACGGGGCCGTAGAAGATGCTGGCCACGTTCGGCTGGTCCATCACCGGCGCCAGGTGGAACGCGAACGGGATGCGCAGATCGATGGTGTCGTTCGCCCGCCACGTCCTGCGGAGCGTCACATAGCTTCCCGGCTCAGCCTTCACCGTCTGCGCCCGGCCATTGATCGAGACGACGAAGCCCCTGGTCGCCCAGCGCGGCACGCGGACCCGGATGTCGAAGGCGCCGCTTCCGTCGACGACGAGGCGCGTCGTGTCCGCGTACGGGAAATCGGTCCGCTGCCGCACGACGACCTTGCGCTCGGCCCAGTCGAGCGTGGAAGACACGAACAGGTTGACGTACAGCGCCTTGTCGTCCGCGCTCCTGAAGTAGATCGAGTCCTGCAGTTTGGTGTGGCTCTCGAGCGCCGTCCCGTTGCAGCAGGTGAACCCGCTCATGTCGGCGTTGCCGAACCGCTTCTGCGCGCCGGGATTCAGCGGGACGTGGTAGGTGTTGCCCGGATCGTCCTCCGCGACCGACGCCAGGATGTGGTTGTAGAGACCGAGTTCGTAGTGGTCCATGTACTTCGCCGTCTGGTCGTACATGAACAGCTGGCGATCCAGCTTCAGCAAGTTGTACGTGCAGCAGGTCTCGTTCTGCCCGCCGCTGGCGAAGCCGTGCTCCCAGAGCGAATCGGGCTCGGCGGTGAAACACTCGGCGTTGTTCGGCGTGCGCGCGCCGGCCACGCCGCCGATGGCGTACATGTAGCCGCTGGTGGCGATGTCCCAGAAGTTGTCCGCGATGTCGTAGTAGGGCCGCTCTCCGGTGCCGCGGAAGGTCTCGAGCGCCCCGGTGATCTGCGGGATGTGCTGGTTCGCGTGCTTGCCGCGGATGGTGTCGACGTTGGCGGCGAGCCCATGGTCGTGGTCCGCGTTGCCGAAGAACACCGTGACGTTGTCAAAGAGCTTCGCGCACTCCAGGAACTGCCGCTCGCCCGTGAGCCGGTGGAGCCGTGCCATCACCTCGTTCATGCCGCCGTACTCGCCGGCGATGTAGCGGCTCCACATGCTGATGCGGGTCTTCGCCGGAAGGGCCCGGAGCCGCGCGTCCACCCAGGCGCCCATCCCCTGGGCGATCTCCAGGGCCTTGCGGTTGCCGCCCACCTCGTAGCAGTCGAGCAGGCCGGCGAGGATCTTGTGCAGCGTGTAGTAAGGAGCCCAGACCTGGGTGTCCTGGGTGCCGTAGGTGGCGCCCTTCTCGAGCATGACGAACTGGTCGGGCGGGTAGGCGCTGATGAAGCCCTTCCCCCAGTTCCAGTAATCGGTCCGGATGGCCCCGGCTCGCAGATTGGAGTCGTAACCGGCGCGTCCTGGTCCAGGCGGCACCCGGGTCGGGTCGTCGTTGAACGGGCCGCCCTCCGTCGCGGGCCGTCCCGACTTCCGGGAAAGATCGTACAGCGTGTCGATCAGGTAGTTCATCTTCTGCAGGAAGTCCGCCCGCAGCGCGTCGTCGTACGTCGTGCCCGCATAGGCCTGCGCGATCGCCGACAGGTAGTGGCCGCTCGCATGCCCGCGCAGGCGGGTCGTCTGGTTGTCCCAGCCGCCGAGCTGCGTCGCGCCCGCGGGCTGCGGCTGGCCGAAGGCGTCCCTGAAGTTGTAGAGGAAGCTGTCGGGATTGGTCGCCGCGAGCCCCTTGATGAACGTGTCGCGGTTCCTGATGAAGGGCGTGTCGCGCCGCTTGGTATCCTGGTTCAGGACCACCCGTCCGAGCGCGAACGGCTCGAGGGTTCGCGCCGGTGCCGGCGCGGCCCTGCCGGCCGGCTTGACGGTGATGGTAGCCTTCGGCTCGAACGAAGTGCCGGGAACCTTGCCGGTGACGACGTAGGTGCCAGGCGCGGCCACCTGCAGGGTGTCCGTGGGTGCAGGCCAGATCACGCGGACCACCGGGCCCTGGGCCTGATCGCGGTACACTGCCGGGATCTCGCGCGGCAGCCGGGGGAGCCGGCCCGCGATTGTCTCGGCCTGGACGTCGGGGACCCGTTCGAGCCGCGCCGCCAGCGGGGACTCCTTGGGGATGGCCGCGGTGGAAATCTCCTGAGCCGGAGCCCCTCCCCGGCCTCTGCCACCCTGGCGGCCCGACGCGGCGCCGCTGATGGCTGCAACCTGCGCGTCGGTCAAGGCCACGCGATACACGCGGACGTCCCGCAGTTTCCCCGGCAGCGTCGGCGCTCCGTCAGCCTGCGAGCGCCCGAGGAAGAGCCGGTTCGCATCGGCGGCCGTCTGGTCGACGACCTGCGCCACGGTGATGCCGGCAGCCGCCGCCTGCCCCGCTCTCGCGCCATTGAAATACGTCGTCAGCCGGCCGTTCGGGGGATCGAAGACGACGGTCACGTGCATCCACTGGTTGACCGGAACCAGTGCCGGCTCGGTGCTGCCGAGCACGCCGCCCGCGGCAACGCCGGCGCTGAATCCGCTGGCGGCGCTCACGCTCGCAGCCAGCCGCCTCGACGCGTTCTGCCCGAAGTCGAAGACGGGGCCGGAGGCGCCGGTGGGCAGGTAGAGCCACAGCGCGACGCTGATGGCGTCCTCCCCGGCCACGGCGTGCCCGGGCAGTTGCACGTAGCCGCCGCTTCCCGTCAGTTCGAGGACGCGGCCGAAGCGCTCGTCCTCCACGAACGCCGCCCCGCTTCCCTGCAGCGCCGCGTGCAGGTGATTCCTGGACGAGTCCTCGGCGTTGCCGCTGAATTGATAGCGTGCGACGAGCGCGGTCTCGCCGATCCCGTCGAGGAACTGGTCGCCCCCTTGAGCGGCGACGAGCCCGATCATGACCGGCGCCAGCAGGACGGCCGCCAGCAGCGCACCGACGTGCCCCCGCGTGCCCCTCTTCGTGGATCGTCCCATGGACGGTCATCCTACCAGAGGGCGAGACGGCTTTCCTTCTCTGATCGAGCGTCGGCTCGGGCCATGACGGGCCGAGGTGCCGATGATGCAGCAGCTACAGCCGATCGTACTCGGCCCTCACCAGTTCCGCGCCATAGGCCCGCTCGAGCCGGCGGACGATGAAGTGGCCCCGGGCCATGTCCTGGAAGTGGTTGATGAAGAGCAGGTTGATCGCAGCCCCGCCGGCGGCGCCGA
>Ga0105097_10001918_pt1 | contig 10107 bp, 8 predicted proteins | sample PPLLak12cMay2015_FD_87035 | JGI IMG/M metagenome (GOLD analysis project Ga0105097, IMG submission 87035) | Freshwater sediment microbial communities from Prairie Pothole Lake near Jamestown, North Dakota, USA - PPLs Lake P7 Core (1) Depth... | ecosystem: Environmental > Aquatic > Freshwater >... | reverse complement strand
TCCGGCCCAGTCCCTGATGCATCCGGATGACTTCGCTCATCTGATCGCCGACGCGGAAGACCGGGTTGAGCGAGGTCATGGGCTCCTGAAAAATCATGGAGATTTCCTTGCCCCGGCAGCGGCGCATCTCTTCCGGAGACAGGGATAGGAGGTCCGTGTCTTTGAAGCGGATCGACCCCGCAACGATCCTGCCCGGCGGGAAGGGAATCAGGCGCAGGACCGACAGCGCCGTCACCGACTTGCCGCAGCCGGTTTCGCCTACCAGCCCGAATACCTCGCCGGCCTTGATTTCAAAGGAGATGCCGTCGAGGGCCTTGACCACCTTGCCGGCAGAGAAAAAGTGCGTTTGGAGGTTCTCGATCCGGAGCAGGGTTTCCATGCAGGCTCAATCCTTCAGGCGCGGGTCCAGGGAGTCCCGCAGGCCGTCGCCGAAGAGATTGAAACCCATTACGACCAGCATGATGGCCAGCCCCGGGAAAGTGGCCACATGGGGCGCCGTGATCAGATAGGGGCGCGCTGTCGAGAGCATGGCACCCCATTCGGCGCTGGGCGGTTGAACCCCCAAGCCCAGGAAGCTCAGCCCCGAAGCGGTCAGCAGGACGGTCGCCATCCGCAGGGTGGTCTGAATGATGATTGGCGCCATGGAGTTGGGCAGAAGGTAGCGGAAGAGGATGTTGGCGTCGCTTTCGCCGGCGGCGCGGGCCGCCTCGATGAACTCCTTCTCCTTCAGGCTCAAGACCGAACCGCGCACGATGCGCGCGAACTGCGGCACGGAGTAGATCCCTGCCGCCAGCATCAGGTTCAGCAGCCCAGGGCCCAGCACGGCGATGATGGAGATCGCCAGAAAAATTCCCGGGAAGGCCAGCAGGATGTCCATCAGGCGCATAATCACGTTGTCCGTCATCCCCCCGTAGTAGCCGCCGAACATTCCCAGCAGCGTGCCGAGCACGAGTGCGATCAGCACGGCCACCACCTGGATCTGCAGCGACACCTGCGCGCCGTGGATCACCCGGCTGAGCACGTCGCGGCCGAGGGCGTCGGTCCCCAGCCAGTGCTCGACGCTGGGGGGCTTGAGCCGTTTGCCGAGGTCGCCTTCGTTCGGCGGGTAGGGCGCGATGAAGGAGGCCAGCAGCGCCACCAGCACGAAGACCGAAACGATGAGGCCGCCGACGATCGCGGCTTTATTGCGCTTGAGCCGCCGCCACACCTCGGCGGCCTGGCTGGTCTTCTCAACGTCGACACTCATGATGAACTTCCAAAAAATCTTCCGCGTTGATGACTTTGTAAGAAGGCCAAGATCAAGGCGTGCGAATCTCGTGGCGCGAGGCGTACTTTGCTGTACGCCGCAGCGCCAACGAGATGAAGCACAACGCAGAGATTGGCCTTCTTACAAAGTCATCACTCATAGCGGATCTTGGGGTCGAACAGGGCGTAAGCGATGTCGGTTACTAAATTCACGAACACGAACGTCGCCGCCACCAGGATCATCGATCCCTGAACGACGGCGTAGTCGCGCTGGAAGATGCCCTCCACCATCAGCCGGCCGACGCCCGGCAGTGAAAACACCGTTTCGGTCAGGACCGCGCCGCCCAGCATATAACCGAATTCCAGGCCGAAGACGGTGATCACCGGGATCATGGCGTTTTTCAGAGCGTGCTTGTAGATGACGACCCACTCCTTGAGCCCGTTGGCCCGCGCCGTGCGGATGTAGTCCTGGCGCACCACCTCCAGCATCGAGGCCCGCGTCATGCGCGCGATCACCGCGGCCGAGGCGGCACCCAGCGCGATGGCCGGCAGCACCAGGTGCCTCAGCTCGCCGCTGCCGCCCGCCGGGAACCAGCCGAGGTGCACCGAAAAAACCAGCATGAGCAGCAGGCCCAGCCAGAAAATGGGCATGGAGATGCCGAAAAGCGCGCCCACCATGCTGAGGTTGTCGAAAATGGAGTACTGCCGGGTGGCGGAAATGACTCCGGCGACGAGGCCGATGAAAGCGGCGATCAGAATTGAAAGGAACGACAGCTGGACCGTGAAGGCGAAGCGCTGCATCAAGAGGTTGACGACCGGCTCACGGTTGCGGATGGAAACGCCGAAGTCCCCCTGCACGGCGTGGGATATGAATCGAAGATACTGAACGTGCAGCGGCTGGTCGAAACCATACTCCTTGCGGATGGCCTCGATGAACTCCGGGTTGGCATCCTCGCCCGCCAACAGGACCGCCGGGTCGCCCGGCACGATCTGCAGCAGCGAAAACGAAACGATCGTCACCCCGAAGAGCACGGGGATCAGCATTGCCAGGCGTTTGAAGATGTAGCGGAGCATGGTAGAAGAAGGTGTCCAGGGTTCGGAGTTCAGGGTTCAGGGTAAAAGCAAGGCTTGAGGAGCCCTCTTTTCCTGAACCCCGAACCCTGCCCCCTGTAACCTCATTTATCCAGCGTGGTGTTCTGGTCGAAGTAGGTCAGCTCCAGCGGCGAGTTGATCACACCCTTGAGCTTCTTGCTGTAGCCGATGGTCTCCTTGGTCACCAGGACGGGAAGCTGCGGAACCTCCTTGTAAAGCAGTTCCTGGGCCAGCTTGAGGTTTTTGTCGCGTTCGGCCGTGTCGGAGGCCTTGGTCAGTTTGTCGACATAGTCGTCGAACTGCTTATTGGAGTAGAATAGGCGGTTGTTGCCCTTCGGAACCCACTGGTCGGTTCCGTAGAGCGGGTACAGGATCCAGCGCGCTTCGGCCGAGGACGGCGCCCACCCCAGCAGGAAGACCTCGACGTCGGTCTGATCGAGCGGCTTGCGGGTGGCGGCAAGATAGGCGGCCCATTCCATGGTTTCCAGAGTGACGTCGATGCCGGCCCGCTTCCACTGCTGCTGGAGAGCCTGGGCCATCTCGAAGTCCTTGGGGTAGCGGCCTTGAGGGCTCATGAATCTGGCTTTCAGGCCGTTGGGATATCCGGCGTCGGATAGGAGCTTCTTGGCCTTCTCGGGGTCATGAGGGTATGCCGGCAGCGGGAAGTAACCGGTGGTCAGCGGTGCCACGATGTTGCTCGCGACCAGGGCACGGCCCTGGTAGATGTTCCCTACGATCGACTCCCGGTCGGTAGCGAGATTGAATGCCTGGCGCACGCGCTCGTCATTGAACGGTTTTTTGCCGCAGTTGAAGCCGATGTAAAGCACCCTCAGGGTCTCGGTGGCATCGAGTTGGATTTTGTTGTCTTTTTGCAGGCGCGGAATGTCCTCCGCAGGCAGGCGCACGGCGAGGTGGGCGTCGCCGGACTGCAGCATCATGACCCGGGCGCTGTCTTCCTTGATGGTTTTGATGACGATCTTGTCCAGCTTGGGCTTGCCGCCCCAGTAGTCGTCGTTGCGGGTGAGGGTCAAATGGTCGCCGTGCACCCACTCCACGAACTTGAAGGGTCCGGTCCCGACCGGCTTGCGGGCGATGTCCTTGCCCATGGCCTTGTGGGCCGTGGGGCTGATGATGCCGGAGGCGCTGTGGGCGATGTTGTTCAGCAGGAAGGCGAAGGGTGCCTTCATGTTGACTTTGACCGTGAACTCGTCCACCACCGTGGCCGATTCCACCAGCGGCGCGTATAGCCCGGCGCGCGAGGGCTTTTCCGGACCGATCATGCGGTCGAAGAAGTATTTGGCCGCCTCGGCGTTGAAGGGCGTGCCGTCATGGAACTTGACGCCCTTGCGCAGGAAGAAGGTCCAGGACATGCCGTCCTTGGCCTGCTCCCATTTCTCGGCCAGGCCGGGAACGAGATTGAGCTTGGGATCGAACTTGACCAGGTTCTCGAAAATCATCCGGTTGACGGCTTCCGACGGATTGCTCTCGGCGTTGGCCGGATCGAGGCTGTCCGGGTCGGCGCCGGCGGCGTAGGTAACCGTTTGGGCCTGGCTCGGGCTTGGGGTGATCGCCAGGAACGCGACCATCAATAGTGCAGCGAAAAGCGACCAGCGTTTCATGGGAGTCCTCCTTTTTTGGGTTTTCGGTCGGTTGGGCAATCGGATCTGTTGCTTGAAAGCCGAACCGGCATGCGAGGCGTCATAACATGCCAGTCTCAATGGGTCTTGTGCAGATTCGAAGCGAGTATATGAATATTGAAGAAACGAGTCAAGGCGGGACATTGGGTCTGCAAAAATCGAAGGGGCCGGTTGTTACCCGATCATCCCAGGCTTTCAAGCAGATGGTTTATTCTCTGGCCGAAAGGGCGAAACCGAGTCGAGTGGCCTCTAAAAACTACTTGACCCCCTTTTCTGATATCTGATATATCACACATCAATTTGAGTTCGATTGCTCATCCGGAACGTGTCGTGGACCCGAGTTATCATGGGAAGCCTGAACAGGATGGTTTGAAAAATGGCAGCAATTGACACCCATCCCTGCCATTGGAAGTCTTTCCAGAAGACACCTCCCCCCCTTCAGCCGCACGCATTTCATCCGCCACGCTCGCCAGCTTTTGCGGTCAACGTTAGATGCACAACCCATCCGCCCGGACAGAACCTGTCCGGCAGTCCACTGCAAAGAGGTTATTGATGACGGCGACACCAGCGTTTATCCGAATAAGGAACTACATCGACGGCCAATGGGTCGACGAACCCGGGGTCCGGACCATCGCGCTCTTCAACCCCTCCGACGGAAAGCAGATCGGCCAGGTCCCGCTCAGCACGGCAGAGGTCTCCACAGCGGCCATCGCTTCATGCCACCGCGCCTACGACGAATGGCGCCGGACGCCCATCGGCCGGCGGGTGAAATTTCTTTTCGACATGCGCCGGGCCATGGAGGAAAGGCGCGAGGACCTGGCGCACGCCATCGCCATCGATCAGGCCAAGCACATCAGCGAGGCACGCGGAGAGGTGCAGCGCGTCATCGAAATCATCGAGACCGCCTGCGGCATTCCCACCCTGATCCAGGGCGAGACGCTGGAAAACATCGGCGCCAACATCGTCGGCCGGGTGCTGCGCCAGCCCCTGGGTGTCTTCTGCGGGGTGGCCCCCTTCAACTTCCCGGCGCTCGTCTTCGGCTGGTTCATTCCCTTTGCCATCGGTGTCGGCAACACGTTCGTCTTCAAACCGTCCCCCCAGTCACCCTACTTCATGCAGAAAATGTGCGAAATCTTCAGCCAGATCGGGCTACCTCCAGGGGTAATCAACGTGGTCAACGGCGACCATGTTCCGACCGCAGCCTGGTACGACGACCCGCGGGTGCGCGGCATCTGCATGGTCGGTTCCACACCCACGGCCCGCAAGATCGCCGAGGCCGCCGGCCGGGCCGGAAAACGCACCATGCTGCTGGGCGGGGCCAAGAACTACCTGGTGGCCATGGAGGACCTGCAGTGGGATCTATTCATCTAGAACTACCGCACCTCCTGCTACGGTTCCGCCGGTCAGCGGTGTCTCGCCGGCTCGATTGTAGCCGCCGTGCCGGAGATCCACGACGAGCTGGTCGAGCGCATCATCGCGGCCTCCAGGAAAATGAAAGTGGGCAGCGCCCTTGACCCGAACATCCACATCGGGCCGGTCATCTCCGCCGAGGCCAAGGCCCGCATCGTGCGCTGCATCGATGTCGGTGTCCGCCAGGATAAAGCCAAGCTGGTATTGGACGGGCGCAACCCCGAGGTGCCGCCCGAGATCAAGGGCGGATATTATGTCGGCCCGACCATCTTCACCGAGGCCGGCCCGGAGATGAGCATCGTGCAGAGCGAAATCTTCGGGCCGGTGGTGGCGGTGATCAAGGTTGAAAACCTCGACCATGCGCTACGGCTCATTCGCGCCCAGGAGGTGGGCAACGGCGCCTGTATCTTCACGCAGAACCTGTACTATACTGAAAAGTTCATCGCCGAAGCCGATGTTGGCATGGTGGGCGTCAACGTGGGCGTACCGGCTCCGCACCCCTACCTACCCTTCGGGGGCATCAAGCAGTCTCTGGTCGGCACGGACAAGGCCCAGGGAAAGGGCGGAATCGACTTCTTCACTCAGCACAAAGTCGCCACGGTGCGGTTCGCTTCGCCGGCCGCCGGCCGACTCACCGCCGACGGTTCGAAGGACGTCGCAGGCCCCAAAACCAGCGCCGTTAAAAGCTGCACCGCCGGGTGAAGCGTTATCGATCCGCTGTTCGCCACTCTTTGATCATGCAGGCATGAGGAGCGCACCTTGCAAACGGCAGCCTTGAAAACAGACACGCAAAAAGTCAAAATCGAAGTCAAAAATCTGACCAAACGCTTCGGCGACCTCCTGGTGCTGAACCGAATCAACTTCCATGTCGCCCAAGGCGAATTCCTGGCCATCGTCGGGCCGACGGGCTGCGGCAAGACTACCTTTTTAAACTGCCTTTCCAAGCTCATGCCCACCAGCGAGGGCGACATCTTCATCGACGGCGAGGTGGCCGATCCTAAGAAGCACAACATCTCCTTCGTTTTTCAGGAGCCGACCTGCCTGCCGTGGCGGACCGTCCGCCAAAATGTGGCCTACGGGATGCAGCTCAAGGGCTTCCCCGCTGAAAAAATCAAACAGCGCGTCGATTTCATGCTGGACCTGGTCGGGCTCACGGAGACTCAAAACCTCTACCCCAATCAGGTCTCGGCCAGCATGGTGCAGCGCATCACCGTCGCCCGGGCCTTTGCCGTGGACCCCGACTTGCTGCTGATGGACGAGCCTTACGGTCAATTGGACGTGAAGCTGCGCTATTACCTCGAAGACGAGCTCGTCAAACTCTGGCAGACCTTGAAAAGCACGGTCATCTTCGTCACCCACAACATCGAGGAGGCCGTCTACGTGGCCGAACGCATCCTGGTTCTCAGCAACAAACCCACCAACATCAAGGCCGAAGTCGAGGTCGACCTGCCCAGGCCCCGCAGCTTGGTCGACCCCAAATTCGTCGCCATCCGCAAGCAGGTCACGGAACTGATCCGATGGTGGTAAAAGAAATGGTCGGCACAGGTATCGGCCGGTGAAAATTAAATTCAAACCAAGGAGGTGCCGCGGCAGAAAGTGAAATTGATAGAACCCGGGCTCGCCCCGGGCGAAGAACGATGGACTCTACAGAAAACGTCAACCCCGATACTGAAAGGGATCATGAAATGAAAAAGTTCGCCCTGTTTAGTGTATTGGTTCTATCTGCTCTCCTGGTGTTTTCCTTCACCCCGGTACAGGCCCAGGCGCCCGTCAAACTCAAGACCTGCTGGATGCCGGAACATGAAACTTTCTTCCCCTGGCTGGCCAAGCAGAAGGGCTGGGACAAGGAGGAGGGCCTGGATCTGGAGCTGCTTTTCTTTGATTCGGGCATGGCCCAGATGGAAGCCCTGCCGGCCAAGCAGTGGGTGCTGGGAGGCACCGGCGGGGTTCCGCAAGTGGTCGGTTCCCTACGCTATAGCGCTTATATGATCGGACTGGGCAATGACGAGTCCATCACCAACAACGTCTACGTCCGGCCGGACAGCCCCATCCTGAAAGTCAAAGGGTTCAACAAAAATAATCCAGAGGTGTACGGCTCACCGGAGACCGTGAAGGGCAAGACCATTCTGGTCACCACCGTTTCCTCGGCCCACTACGCCATGAGCTCCTGGCTGCATGTCCTCGGACTCAAGGACAGCGATGTGGTCGTTAAGCAGATGGACCAGGCCTCGGCCATTGCCGCGTTCGAAAAAGGAATCGGCGATGTGGTCGTGCTATGGGCGCCCTACACCTACTCGGCCGAGTCCAAGGGCTACAAGAAAGTTGGGGATGTCCGCTCCGCCGGCCGCGCCCTGCCCATCACACTCATCGGCGACAAGGAATTCTGCGACAAGAATCCGGAAATCGTGGCCAAGTTCCTGCGCGTCTATCTGCGCGGCGTCAACTTCCAGCTCAAACATGGCAGCAGCCCCGAGGTGGTCAAGCTGTACCAGAAATTCATGAAGGACTGGGGCGGGATGGAAATGACCGCGGAGATGGCCAAACTGGACATCGACAACCACCCGGTGTGGAATCTGGAACAGCAGCTGCAGCTCCTTGATTCCTCCAAGGGCATGAGCACGGCCGGCAAGTGGCAGTTCCTGATTGGCGATTTTTTCACGACGCAGGGCCGCTTCAAGCCGGAGGATTTCGCCAAGGTCAAGGATTCCGCCTACGTGACCGACAAATTCCTCAAACTGGTCAAAACCCCCATTCCGACGGACGATCTGAAGTAAACGGCTCACCGGCCGGCCGGGCGTCTTGGAAAGGCCCCGGCCGGCTGGAACGGCCGGCGCCCGTGGAGGCGAAAATGGCGTACGAGGAAGTAAAAGTAAAAAAACCGTTGAGCCTGATCCTGTTGCCGATTCTCAGCGTCCTGACGTTCTTCGCTGCCTGGGAGCTGGTCGTGCAGTTGGACATCGTGCCGAAGACCATGCTGGCCGCCCCCACCCAGGTCGGCGATCTGTTCGTGGCCAAGCTCACCGATCCCAACCCGGACGGCGCAACGATCTTCATGCACGCCTGGGTGAGCGCCCGGGAGGCCTTCCTGGGGTATCTTCTGGCCCTGGGCATCGGCCTGCCGCTGGGCCTCTTCATGGGCTGGTTCAGCGTAGTGCGCGGGCTGGCCCGGCCGATTTTCGAGCTGATTCGGCCGATTCCGCCCATCGCTTGGATCCCGCTGACCGTCTTCTGGTTCGGCATCGGCCTGTGGGGCAAGGTCTTTATCATCTGGCTCGGCGGGGTGGTCCCGTGCGTGATCAACGCCTTTGTCGGCGTGCGCATGACCAACCCCACCCTGATCCAGATGGCCCGCACCTATGGGGCCACCGACTGGCAGATCTTCAAAACCCTGTGCGTGCCCTCGGCTCTGCCGATGGTCTTCGGCGCGCTGCAGATCGCACTGGCGTGCGCCTGGACCAACCTGGTGGGCGCCGAGCTGCTCGCTGCCGACCAGGGCCTCGGTTATCTGATTACGATGGGTCGGCGCCTGGCCCTGCCGGATATGGTTGTGCTGGGCATGGTCGCCGTCGGCTTGGCGGGGGCCGCCATCGGCGTGCTGATCGACTATGTGGAACGGCGGCTGCTGGCCGGGATCAGGAGGTAGCGCTCATGGCAGAGCTTCAGGAAAACATCCAGGGTCTCGGCCGGCAGGGCAGCTCCATTGCCGACGAAGTCCAGCAGACGGTCCGGGAGAAGAAGCCGCTGACCATCCGGCGCATCGTTACCAACGAGTACCTGCTCCATGTCGTGTCCGTCATCGCTTTTCTGCTCCTGTGGCACCAGGCAGCCGCCAGCGGCTTTTTCGGTGGCGCTCTCGCCACCCCCTGGCAGGTATTGGTGCGCTTTGAAGGGCTCATGACCGACACGCTGGCGGGCCTCACGATCTGGGGGCACATCTGGGCCAGCGCCCAGCGCATCTTCCTCGGCTTCGTTTTGGCCTCGGCGCTGGCGATCCCCCTGGGACTGTTCATGGCGCTCAACCCCTATGTGAACGCCATCGTCAAGCCGGTGTTCGACATCTTCAAGCCCATGCCGCCGATCGCCTGGATTTCGATTTCGATCCTCTGGTTCGGCATCGGCGAGCCGTCCAAGATCTTCATCATCGTCATCGGCACCTTCGTGCCCTGCCTGCTCAACTCTTACAACGGCGTCCGCCTGATCGAACCGGAGCTCTATGACGTGATCAAGGTCCTGGGCGGGAAACGCTGGAATGAAATCATCCAGGTGAGCTTTCCGGCCTCCTTTCCGGCCATTTTCGCCGGGCTGCAGATTTCGCTCTCCATGGCTTGGACCTGCGTTTTGGCCGCGGAGCTGGTGGCCTCCCGCTCCGGCCTGGGGTTCATCATCGTGCAGGGCATGAAAATTTCGGACACGTCCCTGGTGATCGGCGGCATGATCATCATCGCCATCGTGGCCTGGATTTCGTCCATGCTGGTCAGCGGCCTGGAAAAGACTCTGTGCCCGTGGAAACGCGACATTGCCGGCTTGTAATTTTGCCGAGAGGATTTCAGGGATAAGCCATGACACCAAAGATCGAATGCCGGAACATTACCAAGGTCTTCATCCAGAAGGGCAAGCAGCGCGTCCATGTCCTGGAGGACATCGGCCTGGACGTCCGCGACAAGGAATTCCTGGTCATCCTGGGACCCGGGCAGTCCGGGAAGAGCACCCTGCTGCGCATCAT
>Ga0105097_10001917_pt1 | contig 10109 bp, 10 predicted proteins | sample PPLLak12cMay2015_FD_87035 | JGI IMG/M metagenome (GOLD analysis project Ga0105097, IMG submission 87035) | Freshwater sediment microbial communities from Prairie Pothole Lake near Jamestown, North Dakota, USA - PPLs Lake P7 Core (1) Depth... | ecosystem: Environmental > Aquatic > Freshwater >... | reverse complement strand
GCGGTCGAGGGCGTCCGGTGCCGTACCTGGGATGAGCCGGGCGCTAGCCAGCACGCCGCTATCCATGAGTTCCCGCCGCGCCTGTTCCAGGCGGCTGGGGCTGTAGATCTCGCCAGGCTCCAGCCCCAGGCGGCGATGCACATAGTCTTCCTTCAGCCGATCCAGGCCGTGGATGGTCACGGGGCCGATGGCGAGGCGGGGGCCAGGATCGACGGTGTAAGTGACATCCATGGTGCGGGAGGCATGCAGGACTATGACCTCCGGCGTTGGCACCTGGGCCAGGGCATAACCGTCCTCGCGCAGGGCGTTGAGCACCGCCTGTCCGGCGGCGAGAACGGTGGAAGCCAGGGCCGGCTGGCCGGCCGCGAGGGTGAAGGCGGCCCGCGCCTTGTCCGGCACCTGGCCGTCGAGGCGGACCTCGCCGAGCTGGTAGAGGGGACCCAGGTCGATGGACACCTGGATCGGAATCGGTGATTGCCCTGGTCTGTCCTCGAGCCTGGCCACCAGATCAGGTTCGTCGAGGGGGTGGTCGTCGAGGCGGATGTCGATCAGGGCGTCGTAGTAACCGAAGCCGCGCAGCACCGCATCGAGGCGCGCGACATCGTTACTGGCGCGGGCGACCAGGGCAAAGGCGCCGGCCGGCGCCTCCTCGCGCAGACTGGCGAGGAGAGAGGCGTCCAGCAGGGCCTGATCCATCTCGTTGACACCCGTGGGCTTGATGGTCAGATCATAGAATTGGGCATCGGCGGCGAGGACCGAGCCCGAGCAGGCTAGCAAGAGGCTCAACAGGCAGGCGCGCGGGCGGACTCGCATCCAGGTTCGCGCCAGGGCTCTCCTCCGCGCCCATGGGGTGAGTCGGTCCAGAGCCGTTCCGCCAACGCCATCCGGGATGGTCGGGGCGCCAGGACGGCTGGGATGGACATGGAGGGGTTGGAGCCGGGCGGGTTCGAGCATTTCTAGCGGATTCCTGAAGCCGGAGCTTGGCCGTCGCCTTCAACGCCACGATCAGACCAGGGTTGTGAGGACGCGGCGCGAAGGCGATGATACCGCAAGGCGCTCGTCAAACATGCAAGAAGGCGTGGCGCCGCTTGTGGAAGCCAGCCCAAACCGGCTTCATGACTCCAAATAACGAGAGATCGAGGACGACAGCATGTCTCGTAAGCACCCCATCCTCGCCGTCACCGGCTCCTCCGGTGCCGGCACCAGCACGGTGAAAAACGCCCTTGAACATATATTTATGCGCGTCGGGGCGCGCGCTGCCTTCATTGAGGGCGATAGTTTCCATCGATTCGATCGCAAGGAAATGCGGCGGGAACTCAAGATGGCCATGGCGGAGGGCCGCAACCTGAGCCACTTCGGTCCCGAGGGCAATCTCTTCGACAAGCAGTTGGAACTCTTCCAGTCCTATGGCCGCTCGGGCACGGGGGAGCGCCGCCACTATGTGCATAACGAGGAGGAAGCGGTCCTCTATGGGTCGCCACCGGGGACCTTCACCGAATGGGAGCCCATACCCCCGGACACGGATCTCTTGTTCTATGAGGGGCTACATGGCGGTGTGGTCTCTGGGGATATCGACCTGTCGAGGGAGGTGGACCTGCTCATCGGCGTTTGCCCGACCATCAACCTGGAGTGGGTGCAGAAGATCAACCGTGACATGGCGGAGCGCGGCTACCAGCCCGAGGACGTGATGGATACCATCCATCGCCGCATGTATGACTACATGCACTTCATCCTGCCCCAATTCTCCCAGACCCACATCAATTTTCAGCGTATCCCCCTCACCGATACCTCCAATCCCTTCTGCGTGACCAACATTCCGACGGCGGAGCAGAGCCTGGTGCTCATCCATTTCCTCAAGGATAAGCCGAGCGTGGAGTATAAACTCAACCTTAAGGGGCTGATCGAGGGGGCCTCGATCACCGGCTTCAACACCCTGGTGATTCCCGGCGGCAAAATGATGTACGCGATGGAACTCATCCTGACGCAAAGCATCAGGGACATGATGAAGCGCCGGGGCCACCTGGATAAGTTGGATTGAAGGGGCGGGGCCGGTCAAGCTGGATCGGCCCCGCCGGGGTTGGCAAGGGCGAGAGCCCTTTTCCCCGTAAAAACCCGCCAGGAGCTGGCGGGATTCCCAATGGCCAGGGCTCAGTCGTCGAAATGCTCGGCTCCGCGCCGGATCTTGCGGACGGACTTCTCCAGGTCATCGGCCACCTTTTCCACCGCCGAGAGGACGGAGTTGGTCAGGGCGGACTCGATCAACATGGCCAGCTTGTCGTAGTCATCGTCGGTGAGGACCTTGCGGGCCTCATCGTCGAGGACTTCCTTGAAGCCCTTGACAACCTGTTTGGCGTTTTTCTCGTAATGCTTCGACATGGCGTTATGGCGTCTCCCTGTGTTTTAGAGCGAGGCGGGATTCAGGTGTTCGATCTGGGGCGCAACCACGATCTCGGGATCGGGCGGGGTAGCGATTTCCAGGTTGCGGTTAGGGTAAGGGCTCTTGCTGAGCAGGAAGCGCATGGCGTTGATACGGGCGCGCTTCTTATCGTCGGACTTGATCACGGTCCAGGGGGCGTCCGCCGTATGAGTGTAGAAGAACATGTTCTCCTTGGCGCTGGTGTAATCATCCCAGAGGTCCAGGGAGGCCAGGTCCATGGGGCTGAGCTTCCACTGCTTGAGTGGGTCGTGCTCGCGGGACTTGAAGCGCCGCAACTGCTCTTTGCGGGTGACGGAGAACCATAGTTTGTGGAGGTGAATGCCGCTACGCACCAGCATACGTTCCAGATCGGGTGTCTGGCGCATGAATTCCAGGTATTCAGCCCCGGTACAGAAGCTCATGACACGCTCGACGCCAGCGCGGTTGTACCAGGAGCGGTCAAAAAAGACGATCTCACCCGCGGCGGGCAGGTGCTGAATGTAGCGCTGGTAGTACCACTGGGTGCGCTCGCGATCGTTGGGCTTCTCCAGGGCAACCACGCGGGCGGCGCGGGGATTCAGGTGCTCCATGAAACGCTTGATGGTGCCACCCTTGCCGGCGGCGTCGCGGCCCTCGCATAACACCATAATGCGTTCGCCACTCTCCTTGACCCAGTTCTGCCACTTGAGCAGTTCGATCTGGAGTTGGTATTGCATCGCCTCGTATTCGGCCGTCGGCAGCCTGTTTTTATAGGGATAGTAGGCCTCGGCCTCTTTCTTGAGCTGCTTCTCATCCACCTTGATGTTAACCAGCACATTGACCGGCTTCTCTTTCTTCGCCTCCTTATCTTCCTTTTCGGCCTTTTCGGGCTTATCGGCCTTTTTGGGCTCGGCGGCCTTGGCGGCTGGCTCCTCCGTTTCCTTGGGTTCCTGCTCATTTACCGCGGCGGGCTGGGCAGCCGTGGTTGCCGTGGCCCTAACCCTGGTGCTGGCCGCCGGCTTGGCTTCAGGCGCCGGGGGCGTTTCTGTGGTCGGCTTGACCTCGTTTTCAGACATGATCTGCCTCTGCGTGCATTTCTCGGTGGATTTTAACGGGGGGGTTTCAAGGGAGAAACCCGACATGGCCCGCGCGCGCGGCTCGGGCATGGTCACGAAACAGTCATAGTAGAGCATCCATGCCGCTGGACCGTCAAAACTTCGGGGCCGAGGTTGGTAAGAGCCCCGCATCATCGAGCCCCCGCAATCTAGTTTTAAGAGGGCGCCGGTTTGTCCAGGTCCCCTCTTGCGCGAGCGGATGGTGCAAAAAAGGCCAGTGCTTGGTTGACAGGGGCGTGATGCTTGGGGAAAATGCAGGGTCTTAATTTTCGACCCGCGAGTCTTACAGGATTTCAGGAGACCCACCTTGGCCAACTCCCCCCAAGCTCTCAAGCGTGCCCGTCAGGCCGAGAAGCATCGCCAACAGAATGCCTCTCGCCGCAGCGCCATGCGTACCTATGTCAAGAACACGCTCAAGGCCATCGCGACGGGTGACAAGGAAGCGGCCGTGGCGGCCTTCAAGCTTGCCGTGCCCTTCATCGACCGGGCGGCAGGCAGGGGTCTGATCCATGCGAACAAGGCGGCCCGTCACAAGAGCCGCATCAATGCCCGGATCAAGGCGATGGCCTGAGGCCCCCTCGGTCGCCGGCCTCCCCCCTCGGGAACCCAACGAAACAACCGGCCTCGTGCCGGTTTTTTCGTTGCGGCCTTGAGAATTCTCGCTTCGCCATGACCCCCGCCAACCTCTTCGACGATCTACCGCGCCTGACCTCGGGCGAGTGCTTCCAGGACCTCTGGCGCCAGGATAATTTGCGCATCGAGCGCATTCTCAGCAGCGCGACCCCGGACCCTGGGTCCTATGACCAGGAACAGGACGAATGGGTAATGCTGGTGGAGGGCCGGGCCGTGATGGAGGTTGGCGGGGAGATAGTCCCGCTGGGGCCGGGGGATCATCTGGTGATTCCCGCCCACACCCCGCACCGGGTGCTGGAGACGCGCCCCGAGCCACGCTGTCTCTGGCTGGCGATCCATCTCTACCCGCCGGGCACTGCCGGCGTGGAGGCGTAGGGTATGAGCGAGGAACCGGACGCGGCCGCCGTCAAGGTCTATCTCCTTGAACTTCAGGACCGGATCACCCAGGCCCTGGCGGCAACGGAGGAGGGCGGCGCCGGCTTCGTCGAGGATGCCTGGGAGAGGCCCGGCGGGGGTGGTGGCCGTACCCGTGTCCTGCGGGGCGGTGAGCTTTTCGAGCAGGGTGGGATCAATTTCTCCCATGTCTTTGGCGCCAGCCTGCCGCCCTCGGCGACGATACGTCGCCCCGAGTTGGCGGGCCGGGCCTTTCAGGCCATGGGGGTGTCCCTGGTCATGCACCCCCGCAACCCCTATGTACCCACCTCCCATGCCAATGTGCGCTTCTTCATGGCGGAGAAGGCGGGCGCCGAGCCCGTCTGGTGGTTTGGCGGCGGCTTCGATCTGACGCCCTATTATGGCTTTGAGGAAGACGCCATCCACTGGCATCGTGTCGCCCGCGCGGCCTGCGCGCCCTTCGGTGCCGACGTCCATCCCCGCTTCAAGCGTTGGTGCGACGACTATTTCTTCCTCAAGCATCGCGACGAGCCCCGCGGCATCGGAGGCCTCTTTTTCGACGACCTCGATGAATGGGGTTTCGCTCGCGGCTTTGCCTTTCTACAAAGCGTCGGCGACCACTATCTGCCCGCCTATCTGCCCATCGTCCAGCGACGCAAGGGCCTGGCCTGGGGCGAGCGCGAGCGGGCCTTCCAGAAATATCGCCGTGGCCGCTACGTGGAATTCAACCTGGTTTATGACCGGGGCACCCTGTTCGGGCTTCAATCCGGCGGGCGGACCGAATCCATCCTCATGTCCCTGCCGCCGGAGGTGAGCTGGCGGTACGGCTGGCACCCCGAGCCGGGGTCGCCGGAGGCGGCGCTCTACGAGCGTTTCCTCGTGCCGCGGGACTGGCTGGCCGAAGAAGCCTGATTCGAAACCGCAACCGCTATACCGATTGCCCATGGGGTTTGGTTTCCTGCTTGCCTACTATACTGATTTAACGGCTATTTCCAAAAATTCGAATGCGGGTGGTCATGCCGGGGCCGCCAGAGGCGCCGTGTCCAAATGCTCCCGCAACCAGTCGCGCACCTGGGAGGTGGAGCGCGAGCCGCTGAAGCGGCACATCTCCTCGCCGCCCTGGAAAAGGATCACGGTGGGAAAGCCGCGCAGCCGGTAATGGCCCGCCAGCTTCATGTTGTCGCCCTCGTCCACCTCCACCTTGGCCAGGCGGATGGCCCCCCGATACTCGTCCAGTGCCCGTTCCAGATGGGGCGCCAGGGCATGGCAGGGAGAGCACCAGTCGGCCCAGAAGTCCACCAGGATGGGGCCTTCCCGCGAAGCGGAGATAACAAGTTCCTCGAAATCGTGGCGGTCAACGGCGAAGGTGTGGGGGTGCGAGGGATGGGGATCGTAGTGATGGGGGTGGTCATGACGGTGATCATGATGCTTGTCGTGACCGTGACTGTGGTGGTCGTTTCGAGGAGGGGGCTGGAACATGGGTGTTGCTCGATAATCCGGGATGGGGCCTGGGGCTGGTTCGATCAGGCGGTCAAGGGTAGGATATTTTTCTGAGACTGGCGAGGGGCGGGAGGCAAGTGACTGGATACCCGTTCCGTGGCCACTCTATTGCGCCATCCGCGACAACTCATCATGGACCCGCTCATGACCCCCGACAATCCTCTCCGCCCCGGTTTCCCCTCGATCCGCCCGCGCCGCATGCGCCGCGATGTCTTCTCTCGCCGGCTGATGCGCGAGGCCCGGCTGGGGCCGGATGACTTGATTTATCCCGTCTTCGTCCTGGAGGGCGAGGGCCGGCACGAGGCGGTGGCCTCCATGCCGGGGGTGGAGCGCAAGAGTATCGACCGCCTGGTAGAGGAGGCGCGCGAGGTCATGGACCTGGGCATTCCGGCCATTGCCCTCTTTCCCGTCACGCCAGCCGAGGCCAAGTCCGAGGACGCCCGGGAGGCCTACAATCCCCAGGGCCTGGCCCAACGGGCGGTGCGTGCCCTCAAACGGGCCCTGCCGGACCTTGGCGTCATCACCGACGTCGCCCTCGACCCCTTCACCACCCATGGCCAGGATGGGCTCATCGACGCCAGCGGCTATGTACTGAACGACGAGACGGTGGAGGTTCTGGTCAAGCAGGCCCTCTCCCACGCCGACGCCGGGGCCGACGTGGTCGCCCCTTCGGACATGATGGACGGGCGCGTCGGCGCCATCCGCTCGGCCCTGGAGGCGGCAGGGCAGATCCATACCCGCATCCTGGCCTATTCGGCCAAGTATGCCTCCAGCTTTTACGGTCCCTTCCGCGACGCCGTGGGTTCGGCGGCCAACCTGGGTGGCGGCAACAAGTACAGCTACCAGATGGACCCGGCTAACTCGGACGAGGCCCTGCGCGAGGTCGCCCTCGACCTCCAAGAGGGGGCCGACATGGTCATGGTCAAACCGGCCTTGCCCTATCTGGACATAGTGCGGCGGGTCAAGGAATCGTTTGGCGTACCCACCTTCGCCTATCAGGTCAGCGGCGAATACGCCATGCTCAAGGCGGCGGCCCAGAACGGCTGGCTCGACGAGCGGGCCGTGGTGCTGGAGTCCCTGCTTTCCATCCGCCGCGCCGGGGCCGACGCCATCCTCACCTATTACGCCAAGGACGCCGCTCGCTGGCTGCAAGGCTGAGCCATGACCGATCGTTACGCCGTCATCGGCAACCCCATCGCCCATAGCAAGTCGCCATTGATCCATGCCGCCTTTGCCCGCCAGACGGGGCAGGATCTGGTGTACGGCCGCATCCTGGGCGATCTGGACGACTTCGCTGGTGATGTGGGCCGCTTCCTGGCCGCCGGCGGGCGCGGCCTGAACGTCACTGTCCCCTTCAAAGAGGAGGCCTACGCCTTGGCGGACGAACTCAGCCTCGTCGCCGCCAGCGCCGGGGCGGTCAACACCTTGATCGCCCTGGCCGATGGCCGTCTGCGCGGTGACAACACGGATGGCGTGGGCCTGGTGCGGGATTTGACCGCCAATCATGGCTTCGACTTTAGCAGGGCGCGGGTGCTGTTGCTCGGCGCCGGCGGGGCCACCCGCGGCGTGCTGCGGCCCCTGCTGGAGACCAGCCTCGCCGCCCTGACCATCGCCAATCGCACCGCCGGCCGGGCTCGGGAACTGGTGGCCCTGGTCGCGGACTCCAGCCGTGTAGTGGCTTGTGGCCTGGACAACCTAAGAGAAAGGCACTTCGATCTCATCATCAACGCCACCTCCGCTGGCCTGGGCGGGGCAGTGCCGGATATTCCGGACGACTGTCTCACCCCTGGCGGCTGGACCTACGACATATTTTACGCCGATCAGCCCACCGCCTTTTGCCGCTGGGGCCAGGCCCATGGCGCCGCCCGTACCCTCGATGGGCTGGGGATGCTGGTCGAACAGGCGGCGGAATCCTTCTGGCTCTGGCGCGGGGCAAGGCCCAGCACCGCGCCGGTCATCGCCGGGCTGCGCGCCGGCGCCCCCTTGGCCGCGGAGACGACATGAGTGCCCTGGCGTGGCAGGCCATGGTCCCCGCCGTCGGGGCCACGATTGGTCGCGGGTGGGCCCCGCCTCGGGCGAGGGCCTTAACTCGCTTGCCGGCGCAGCCACTCCAGCAGCCCTGGCTCGGCCTCCCAGACATCGAGCATGGATTCCCGGTAAAACCAGGCCATCTCGTCGTTACTAGAGTTGGATCCCAGCCCCCCCGCGCGGGGGCGGGCCACCCGTTTGTGGGTCAGGTAATGGGGGATGAGGGGCAGACGGGTCTGGGCGCGGCGCAGGGCTTGCTGGGCCTGCCGGGGTGAGCCCTGGCGGTAGAGGGCCAGGACCTCGCCATAAGCCAGGTCGGCCAGACGGTCGCCGGGGAAGCGCCGGGCCAACGCCAGGGCCTGTTCGTCCTCGCCCTGGCGCAGGTAGTGGTTCATCAGTTCGGCGCGGATGCCGTGGTGATCGCCGGGGTTGAGTCGCAGCAGGTCGCGCAGGCTGGCGGCAGCCTCTTCCTCCAGACCTGTGTCCATCTGGGTGAGGGCGAGGCGGAAGAGGAGGCGCAGGGCTGGGCGGTTGTCCGCCATTGTCCAGGGGATCGCCTTGGGGCTGTCCTTCGGCAGCGTCTGGTCCAGAATCAGCCGGGCCCGCCCCAGCAAGGGCGCCAGCAGGGAGCGGGCGATCCAGGTCAGGGCGCTGTCCGGGTGGAGATAGGTGGCGGTGACCAGGTCGTCGATGATGTCCAGGCTGTCCGCCGCCGCCGGGTGGGCGGCGAGAAAGTCCAGCCAGTCCTGGTTCTCGCCCTCTTCCTCCCAGGGGCTCGCCGCCGTGACCGGGGGGAACAACCGGATGCCGCTGGGCTTGGGGGCCGGGTAGAGCGAGCGCCAGTGGGCCTCCAGCGCCACCAGGTCCGGCGGTGGCCCCAGGCGCGCCTGGTCACTGGATTCGGGCTTTGGATAGGGGCTGCCCGCCGCGTCCCGCTCGAGGGTGTGGTCGAGGCTCGGCGTGGCCCTGGCTGTCAAGAGTCCGGGTTCAAGGGTGTAAAGGGGCAGAGGACGCGTTGCCGAGGCCCGCGCCCAATCGCGCAGGTCCAGCAGGCGCGGGTCGATGAGGGCGGACTGGATGGTCATGAGGGCGTCCTGGGGATCCCGCCGGGCCTGCTCCAAAAAATTGAGAATGCCGGCGTCGGCCTGACCACCACGACGCAGCTTGTGGCGCCAGAAGAGGGCGCGGTCCCGGGCCAGGTCGTCCTCGTGTTGGGTCGCCAGCAGGGCTATCTCCAGCATGGCCGTGCCTGGATTGTCCGGGGCCTCGCGCAGGGCCTGGGAAAAGGCCAGTTGCGCCTCGGTGAAGGCCCCTTCGTCGATGTGGATGGTGCAGAGACGCTGCCAGGCGCTGGCCCGCAATTCGCGGCAGGGGTGAACCCTCATGCGATCCAGGAAGGACCGCTTCTTCTTCCAGTGGTCCCGGCGGTCGTAGGCATCGCAGAGGACGTTCATGGCGTGCTCGAAGCGCCCGTCCAGGCTGGCGCCGGCGCGGCCATCGAACAGGGGTTCGAGCAGGGCGATGGCGCGTCCGGGCTTGTCCTCCGTCAGCCAGCGTTCCGCCGCCAGTCCCAGCAGGTGACGCGGCACCTGCCCCGAGGCCAGGGCCTTTTTTAGCTGGCCGTCGTCGAGTTCCGCCAGCAGGAGTTGCCACATGAGTTCCGGTGGCATGGCCGGAGCGTCCTGGATGGCGCCACAACAGACGCCGTAAAGGCTTCCCGAGCCGCAAGGGCAGAGCAGACCCCCGTCCGGCTCGTTCAGAGGCCGGGTCTTAAAACCCTGTCCCGGTAGAGGGGTGGCATTCCAGATGGCGCGGGCGAGCAGAAAGGCGAGCCGCCGGTCCTCGCCGGGGTCAAGATCCGGCTGTTCCCGGTTCAAGATGGGCGCCAGCCGCTCCTGGGCCCAGCGCAGAAAGCGCGTCGGGTGCTGATCCTCGAGGATACGATGCAGGCAAAAGAGCAGGATCTCCTCAAAGGGACCCTCGTCTTCGGGAGCTTCCTGGTCCGGTGGTCCTGGGCTGAACATGGCGCGGCCTCCGGTGGGGGG
>Ga0105097_10001915_pt1 | contig 10112 bp, 9 predicted proteins | sample PPLLak12cMay2015_FD_87035 | JGI IMG/M metagenome (GOLD analysis project Ga0105097, IMG submission 87035) | Freshwater sediment microbial communities from Prairie Pothole Lake near Jamestown, North Dakota, USA - PPLs Lake P7 Core (1) Depth... | ecosystem: Environmental > Aquatic > Freshwater >... | reverse complement strand
TACTTCGCCAGCCTTTTTTCACAACCGGATCTTATTCCCCGCCTCATCGACCGGATGGACCGTCTTGAAGTCGAAACCGGATTTGTGCTGTTTACACAAGGCGCGCCCAGCACAGATCTCTATTTTGTCGAATCCGGGTCTGTCACCGCTTTTCTCGAAATCCCCGGTTCCGAAACACGCAGGCGATTGCGCACCATGAGCGCCGGCACCGTGATCGGTGAAATGGGACTGTATCTGGGCAGCGTTCGCTCTGCGACAGTAATTGCCGACACGCAAAGCGTACTCTTTCGCCTCTCAGCCCAGGCCCTGACGCAATTAGAACATGACGACCTCGAACTCGCCTGCGCCATGCACCGTTTCTTTATCAATCTGCTGGCCAAGCGACTGGTGCACGCCAATGAAGAGATTGCGATGATGGGGCGGTAAAACAGAAGAGAATTTGAGATTTTAAATTTTAAATTTTAAATTTTTTATTCGGATGGGGAATGGTTTATAGAAATACGAACCACAAGACAATCCCCCCAGTCCCGTAGGGACGATATATCTATAGAAATTTAAGAATTAAGATTTAAGATTTAAGATTTTTTATTCGGATGGGGAATGGTTTATAGAAATACGAACCACAAGACAATCCCCTCAGTCCCGTAGGGACGATATATCTATAGGAGAATTTGAATTTTTAAATTTTTTATCCGGAAACTTCTTTCAAATCGTCCTCGTATCTTGCCCTCGTCCGTCGTCCCCGTTGAATAAAAATTCTCTTCGTGATAATAGTTGTACTATCTGTCCGAAAACAGTATTTTTATTCATGGGCAGACTCTTTAAATTTTCTGTTTATCCAACGATAAAAATACTGTGCTGCCCCCGTATTATTAAAATTCTAACCGGACATTACTGATATTAAATGAATATTAATACTATAGTCCAAAACTATATAAATAGTAAAAATAATGAGGAATTTGATCCATACTATATTTATATCTCACAGACAATAAAAGATCAGTGTCAAATTTTTCAAAATATTTCATACAAAAACAAATCGATTCACTTTGCATCAATGGCAAATATACATCCTCATTTTCTCGAAATCGTAAAAAATGAAGGAGTAAACTTATTTGTCAATTCCGTTTCACATCTGAATATTGCTATAGATGTGGGATTTAGAGGCAAAGAAATCATTTTTACATCCTCCGCACTTAGTGTAAAAACTATGAAATATCTTGAAAATTTGGATGTTCAATTAAATGTCGATTCTCCCAATCAATTAAAACAATGGTTAAAGCTTTTTCCCGAAAAATCCATCGGGATTCGCTGCAATATCGGCGACAAAGTAAAACCATATTCAACACACGCTGGTTTTTTTATTGGAAAAAATAGCCGCCTTGGATTTACACGCGAAGAAATCAGGCAAATTACCGATAAATCGAAAATTAATGGCTTGCATTTGTATGTTGGAACTGATATTTTCGACATTACTTATTTTATTAATTGCTACAAAGCATTAATTGAAATTGCATATGATTTTTCGGAGCTTGAATATCTAAATTTCGGAGGAGGATTTGGTGTATCTGCGGACGGCGGAACTCTATTTAATACTTCCGAATTCGATACTAAAATAACTGAACTAATGAACCAGGTTTCGAAAGAAAAAAAGAAGAGCATAAAATTAATTATTGAACCGGGGAGAATAATTGGATGCATAGCAGGGTTTTTTGTATGCTATGTAACCGATATTAAAGTTAGAGACGATAAACAGCTTGTTGGCTTAAATGCTTCTGCAGTTCAGTTTTCACGCCCACTTCTCTATCCCGAAAATGCCAGGCATCCAATAGGTATCATTAGAAATGGCGTTCAACTCTTTTCCGATAAAATGAAACCGACAACCATTTTCGGCTGTTCTACATATTCCCGTGACATATTCTCAAACAATACCGAATTACCCGAACTAAAAATTGGCGATATTATTGTGTTTGGAAATGCTGGTTCATATTCAGCATCATCACACATGCAGTTTTTAGGCTTTCCAAAACCCGAAGAATTTTTCGTATGAAGGCAGAGATTATTAAAGGAAATTCGGGGTACAAAACTTTCGAGAAAGTGCGCGCTGATGTATACCTTGGCAACAAATACTTCAAAGGAACCGAAGGAAGTGTTGAACATCTTATTTTAAATTCGAACAGTGCCTTTCACAGCCATTCACGTGTGAAAATGTTTGTGGTTCGCGATGGAAATAACTGCGTAGCGCGTTTTGCACTTATACACGATCTTCGATTAACTGAATATATACAGGTTGCTTTCTTCGAAGCACAAAGGGACCTGGGTGACATTTTTTCAATCATTAAACAAGAAATGTATCGTCATTTTCCGCAATGCAAAAAAGTAGTTGTTGGGTTGAATGGACATTTAAACTATGGTGCAGGCATTTTATTGAACCGTTTTGACGAAACACCCATGTTCGGACTGCCTTATAATCCTGCATATTATGCAAACTATTTCAAAGGCTTACAAAGTCGTAAAATGTTTACATTCCGTTTCACTATGGAAGCATATGCTTCATGGGCTAATGCATATACTTCACAACGCACATTAAACGGTCTCAATGTTCGATTTATGAACAAAAGGAACATCAAAAAAGAAAGTGCAATATATACTGATCTTAACAATAAATCTTTTTTAAAACATCCATATTGGGCCAATCGGGATAACGCCGAAGACTTAGAATTGTTTAAACCATTTCGTTTTTTATTAAACAATGAAAACCTTATCTTTGCAGAGATTGGCGGAAAACCGGTTGGATTCTTTTTTTGGTATCCCGATTTCAATCAATTGGTTGCGGGTCAGCGGGATTTAAATGTCCTTGAAGTCATCAAATACCGTTTTGGTAAATCTATCGACACTTTCCGCTTTACTGAAATCGGGATTATTCCTGATTATCAGGGAAGCCCTGTAGCTTTGGCTCTTATTAATAAATCATTGCCAACAGTTATTGAAAAGGGCTACAAATACTGCGAGGGAGGATTTATATTTGAAGAAAACCGGGCTTCTATAGCCTTTGTAAAACGTATTTTACATCGGTGTTATGGCAAAGAACCCGAATCGTATCGAGAATATGCTGTATTTGAAACCATACTTACATGATTGATTTTAAACGCATACAAAAATCAATACATCTTCCCCGGGAATGGGATGAGCTTGCCAATAATTATTTTCAGCAAATCAATTTTTTATTGCATGCCGAAAAATACAATCCATGCCAACAACGATATTATTGTTGTACCGATAACGGCAAATTGGTTTCCGCCGCAATTGTTTATACTTTACAGATAGATTTATTGACATTTGTTAAAATCAAGAGCCCTCTTAAAATGACTATTGTGGGAATACCATGTTCCGTTTCAAGTAAGGGTATTTTTGGAAATAGCACCGCAGTGGAAGTGTTAAAAAAACACATTTGCAAAGTTGAAAAAGGATTTATTCTTTTCTTAAACTTAGAAGAGAAGCCTGCTGGAGGATCTCTTGCCTCGGGAAAGACCTTGCCAACCATTATGTTAAAAAATCATTTCCTAACGTGGGATGATTATTTAACTGCACTCCGCTCAAACTACCGACGCAGGCTTATTCGTATTGATCAGAATTATAGAGATTTACGGTTCGAAAAAAAGTTGTGTTCTGCATTTACCGACACAATGTACCGGCAATATCTCGAAGTTTATAAAAGAAGTAGAGGCAAACTCGAAAAACTGAACTTTGACTTTTTCAAATACCTGCCTCAAGAGTTTATCCTTACTCTTTGTTGTAAAAGCGAAACTATAATCGGGTGGAATATTGCTCTTGAAAATCAAGGCATATATTATTTCTTTTTGGGAGGCATTGATTATAAACAAAATAAGAATTGTAACACGTATCTGCGCTTGCTTTCAAACATTGTTAAAGATGGTATTGAGAATAAATCAAAGGTTATAGAACTCGGCCAAACCGCCGAAATTGCTAAAATGCGAATGGGAGGTAAGCCCGAAACCCTTTATATGCAAGCGTATCATAGCAATTTCATTGTTAATATTTTAATTAAATCTTTAAGCTCTTTACTTGAATATAAGAAAAAGCTCGAAAAAATAAATGCACTGAAAGGGGGAAAAGTATGAAAATAGTAATGGTTCGTCCAAAGCCTTCCCCGGAAACTATAGGGTTGCAGCATTTAATGATTGTAGAGCCTTTAGAACTGGAAATTCTATGCACATTAAAGCGTGAAGCCGATTCAGTTGTAATTGTAGATATGATCCTTGAAAAGGTATCTATTGAGTCATTTATTGTAAAACATAAGCCCGATGTGTTGTGCGTAACGGGGTATATTACAAATGTATCAACCATTATTTCATATTGCGAATCAGCTAAAAGAATATCTGATACGATTTTAACTATTGTCGGCGGTGTTCATTGCGAAGTCTGCCCGGAGGATTTTGACCATAAATCTATAGATTTTAGGGTAGTCAGAAATGCAGCTGTCATATTTACTGATTTATTAAATTATATTGATAATAAATCGGAACTTCCCAAGGGTGTTTTACGCAAAAACGATTCTTTTGTTAATACTGCGCTACCATCCTATAATTTCAGCATACCTTTCCCTGATAGAAATTCAGTTGCTCAATATCGCGATAAATATTTTTATATTTTTCATGATAAAGTTGCATTAATAAAAACATCTTTCGGGTGCCCATATCATTGTTCATTTTGTTTTTGCAGAATTATTACCGAAGGTAACTACTATCAGAGGTCATTGTGTGAAATAATTCAGGAATTAGAGCGGATTAAAGAAACAGAAATCTATATAGTTGATGACAATTTTTTATTCGACAGAATATGGCTGCACTCCTTCATATCAGAGATAAAACAAAGAAATATCCGCAAGCATTTTCTGGTGTATGGGCGTGCCGATTTTATTGCCGAGAATCCAGATATGATGCGCGAACTTGCTGATATTGGTTTGCGTACCGTTATTGTCGGATTTGAAAGCTTTTCTGATAAAGAACTATGCAAATACAATAAGAATACTTCATCTGAAGTGTACAAAGAAACAATGGCAGTGCTGAATCGCGAAAAGATCGATGTATTTGCAACCATCATTATTCCTCCCGAATGGGATAAAAGTGATTTTAAAAATATGGTAAATGTAATAAAATCTCTGGGAATACATTTTGTTAATCTGCAACCATTAACACCTTTGCCTAAAACCGGTGTCAGTTTCCCAGAAAATCAAATCATTATTGATAAACGTAATTACCCGCATTGGGATTTGGCTCATATTTCAGTTCAACCAACAAAATTATCGGTTTCAGAATTTTACAGGGAAATATTAAATGCATACAACTCAATTGTATACAGCCCTAAATTTATATTGAAATATCTTACAACATTCAAACCTGACATGCTCTTCAAAATGCTTGTCGGTAGTTATAGAGTAGCAAAACAGTATAGAATGAAAATAAAAGAAGCGGAAAACAATGCCTAAGATACTCTTCATACAACCTACGCACTATGCTGAAAACGGCAAACTGTGCAAACAGCGAAAGATAAATTTACCGGGATTGGCCTTCCCGCTTTTGGCAGCTTATACGCCGTCGCATTGGGAAGTTGAACTTCTAATCGAAGTAGTTGATGAAATTAATTTCGATGCTGAAGCTGACATTGTAGCCATTGGAACCATGGGGCATGCAGTTTTTCGAGGTATAGAAATCGCCTCTGAATTCAAGAAACGTGGTAGAATTGTCGTTATGGGCGGATATATGGCTTCTATAGCATACGAAGAAGCTATGAAACACGTAGATGCGGTTGTTATCGGCGATGCCGAAATATCGTATCCGAAAATGTTGCAGGATTATGAGGAAAGCGGTACCGTTAAACCTTTGTACAACCATCCGATTCATGAACTGAAAAACCTTCCCGTTCCTCGCTATAATTTACTTACACAAAAGCCCATTGGTGCAATGTTGCCTGTGCAAGCCGGCCGTGGCTGCACTTATAGATGCTCGTTTTGCTCAATTGCCTGCTTGTATGAGGGTAACTATTTCTTCCGTCCGGTAGACGAAGTAGTTCGGGATATTCAAGAAATAAAACGACTGGGATTTAAACGTTTCTATTTAATCGACGATAATATTGTTTCAAATCCCGGTTATCTCAAAGAACTTTGCCTGAAAATAACACCATTAAAGATGAAATGGGCAAGTCAATGTGCAATTCATCTGGCTAAAAATTCTGAATTACTGAAAATAGTCAGGGATTCAGGTTGCGATTTAATGAGCTTTGGAGTCGAAAGTATTCAACAAGATGCAATCAATAGTCTTGACAAACCATGGTTAAAGGCTAATGAACATGAGCAAAATATTAGAATCCTCTCTCAGAATGGAATAACCGTTAGTACCGAGATGATTGTGGGAACCGACTTCGATACCGAAGATTCTATTCGTGAAACCTATAATTTTATTTATCGAAATAAAATACCGATTCCGCGTTTTTATATTTTGACACCAATACCAGGCACTGATTTACATAAAGAGCTAAAACGACAAGGACGGATGTTAACCGGTGATCTTCGATTATTTGATGGAACTCGATGCGTACATCGTCCAAATAAAATTGATCCGGAAAAACTTACAGAAATGTATTGGTGGCTCAATAATAAGGTATTTTCTATTAAAAGCATATTTCATCGCATACTTTTAAATGGAAACCTTTGGATAAACCCGAGTATGTTACTGTTTTCACTAGCCATAAACCTTCATTACAGACACTATATAAAAAGAAAAATAACCCCTAATATTTTTTAATGAAAATAACACTAATAAAACCTAGTTTGGGAAGTGTAATTTCAGGTTACAATCTGAATAAAGGCAGCATGGAGCCTCTCCAATTGGCTTTAATTGCAGGACTTGTAAATGAGCCCGACCAGGTAATTATGTATGATGACAGGCTTGAACAGATTCCATTCGACGAAAAAACCAATTTGGTTTGCATTACCGTTGATTCTTTCACTGCACGCCGAGCATACGAAATTTCTACAGAATACATCAAACGAGGGGTTAAAGTTGTTCTTGGCGGGATGCACGTTTCTTTGCTTCCAGATGAAGCTGCACACTATGCTGATGTTATAGTGGTTGGCGATGCCGAACCTGTATGGAACCAGCTCATTCATGATGCGAAACAGAATACGCTTCAAAAAATGTATTCCGCTCCCTTTAGAATTCCTCAAGATGGCTATTTCCCCAATCGAACTATTTTTAAAGGGAAAAAGTATCTTCCAGTTTCATTAATGCAATTCAGCCGTGGCTGCAAATTTAACTGTACTTTTTGTTCTGTTTCTCAATTTTTTAAGCATTCTCATACCTGTAGAAAATTTGAAGATGTTTTACATGAAATTGAAAAAGACAATCTTAAAACCATCTTGTTTGTTGACGATAATATGGTTTCGAACAAGAAAGAACTTAAAATTTTTCTACGTGAACTGATTCCTTTAAAAGTAAAGTGGGCAACCCAATCAAGTATTGATATGATACACGATAGAGAATTACTTAAGCTCATGGCCGATAGCGGATGTGTGGGTAATCTAATAGGCTTTGAATCTATTAATATTAATACCTTAAAATGGTTTAAAAAAACGCCAAACATTCGCGGTTTTAATAGTTATACGGAAGTATTGGAAATTTTTAGAGATTATGGTTTTTTGACCTGGGCGAGTTTTATGCTTGGAAACGATTTTGATACGATTGAAACTATAGACAAGACTGTTGAATTTGCCATCAAAAACAAATTTACTCTTTCATTTTTTCATATCTTGATGCCGTATCCCGGAACTCAAATATATGAACAGTTTAAAAAGGAAAATCGATTACTGTATGATGGGCATTGGTGGAATCATACGGACTATAGATATAATCATGCTGCTTTTATACCAAAATTAATTACCGCAGAACAATTAAGCGAAGCAACTATTAAAGCCAATAAGGATTTTTATAGCATTAATTCAATCATTCATCGTGTTTTTGATAGAAAAACCAATATGCGAAACCTTGTTAATCTTATGGTTTATACTCATTTTAACCATGTTCTTAGGAAAACAAGCATTTAGACAATTTACCGATGAAGCCTAAAATACTTTTTACATCTAAAGAAGTCTTAAAAAAGGTCAAAGAAGCCGTCTTAAAACTCGAGCCTTCAGCCGAGGTAATACTTTACGGCTCACGGGCGCGTGATGATTACCGCGAATATTCCGACTGGGATTTTCTGGTTCTTGTTGACGGAGAAGTTGATACAGCCCGCACCGACCGTATACGCCATGAGCTTTTTGAAATCGAGCTTGATACCGGTCAGGTGATCAGTTCTATCGTTCGCAGCCGGCAGGATTGGAACAGTCCGAAATATTCTGTTGTCCCTTTGCATAAGAACGTCGAACGGGAAGGAATTCGTATATGAAAAAAGCATTGAAAGTATAATCTGCGGGAAGAGAAGTGTAAAGGTTCAGCGTTTTCAGGTGAACATGCGGTTTTTTGAATGTTGAATCAAGCTATAGTTGTTTGCAATCTTGTTGTTCTGCCATAATAAGGAGTTAATTTTTGAATTATAGGCGCACCGAAAAAGAAAATCCAGCAATTTATTGCTTGATTATGATAAGCATATTTTTTGTTATATTCTATACTTGCTCAAAACAGGATAAGAATAAGGTCGTCTTACACGCTGCAAGAGAAGCTCCTGTTGGTGGTGAAAGTTTGACTCTCTACTCAAACGGTACACTGAAAATAGGAACATTTGTACTTAGAGAACATGTAACTGTAACTGGAAAATATAAAGTTAACAATGACACATTATTATTTGAGTATGACACGATACCTAAGGGCATTTTTACTAATAAGGCCATCGTGGTAGATACTAAATTACGATTCTTACCGGGTTTTCGTTATTTAAATATTGGCAACAATTCTATGATTAGTAAAGTTTTAAAAAAAGATATAAGTACATTAAAAGATGCATTTACTAGAAAAGAGTTCTGGAAAAGGATAGATAAAGCGTTCTTTTGTAGAAACGCAAAAGATAGTCTTCGCTTACTCAGAAATGAAATATTTGCTCGACATGGAAGAATATTCTCTTCAGAAGATTTAAAAGAACACTTTTTTAAGTTCGATTGGTACTCAGAGAGTATAGAATATAACGATTCTCTATTAACGATAGATGAGAAATCATATATAAGAGCAGTTTTAAGCCTTGAGACTCTTCTGGACACAATGTCAGACAGTTTAAGAATTTTGTATGAAAAAGAACTCGAGTTTAGGAAATTCGAATTCAGAGACACTATAATTGAGACAAAAATTGATTATACTGGTGATGGCATTGATGAAAAACAGATAACAAAAATTAAAAAGAAAATACTAGAGCTTTTTGTGCAAATAATCGTCCTTAATACCAAAGGTGACACATTATGGAACCATGAGGAACTAGCTATGTTTGCTCCGATGCAATTCCCTATCCCAGACATGTACAGCGATTGGAAGTTTCTCATAAAACATGCTCCTCCTCAGCCTTTACGAAAAGCATATGACAATTGGCCGGAATATGTTTATAGTCTAATGACAAACGATATAATGAAATATATAGAATCCGATAGTTCCGTTATCTTGGAAGAAGCAAGGAATTATGTAAGTAATTTTAATGGGGAAATTCTGCATTCAACAACTAATGAATCAGGTGGGTGTTCATACATATGGTATGAACCGATAAAGAATTTCGTAACATTTTATTGTCCTTAAATGAATAATGCGGTTTGTCTTTTAATAAAAACCGTAAGGATTCGGTGCGCTGAAGATATTTCAGAACAACAAGACAGCCAAACAACAGGCTAAGCCCAAAAAACTGCGCAACAATGTTGGAATTGGAATATAGGCGCAGTTCTCCGGGCATTGGCCGAGACGTTATACAGGAATTTAAGGAGTGAGAGGAAAAAAAGCTCATAGTACCCAATAAAATCAATAGGTTCACTGGGGTGATGGTTGTAAGACCCCACCGGCATCGATTCGGTATCCGAATGCCGATAGGACTTCGGCCTGGGTCTTCGTTGGCTGCTCCAG
>Ga0105097_10001914_pt1 | contig 10113 bp, 8 predicted proteins | sample PPLLak12cMay2015_FD_87035 | JGI IMG/M metagenome (GOLD analysis project Ga0105097, IMG submission 87035) | Freshwater sediment microbial communities from Prairie Pothole Lake near Jamestown, North Dakota, USA - PPLs Lake P7 Core (1) Depth... | ecosystem: Environmental > Aquatic > Freshwater >... | reverse complement strand
GACTTTTTTCAATTAAATACTATTTGTTTTTATTGTATTCATTTTTTCTTTTTTGCTACTTTTTTCTTTTTTGTTAATATCATCTTCTTTTGTTGATAACCCATGAGTCCATTTGTATATCTGGAGTTTTGGACGTTGTTTTTCAACAAGCTTTTCAACTTCTAATTCAAATCTTTCAGGATTATTCATCTTTAAGTTACTATGAGGGCGCTCCTTGTTATAATATTCCAGTATTTTACGAATCATGCCAGGCAAATTCTTTTCGGTTAAATTAAATTCATACAGATATTCGTACTTGAGCGTTCCCTGCACACGTTCGACATATGCATTCTCCTGCGGCATTTTACACATGCTTATTTGCATTTGATTGTCCTGTAAAAGTTTTTTTACACGTGTACTGATGTATTGGCTGCCACGATCCGAATGAAAGATACAGCCGGTTAAATCCATGTTCTTTCTTACTTTGATTGCCTTTTTTAAGGCGTTCTCAACTTGTTCTGCCTGCAGGCTTTTTGAAATGTGCATGGATAGCATTTTTCTTGAGTATACATCTTCTATGCTTACTCCGTAATAGTCTTTTCCTTCTATCTTGATGTAGAAAATGTCGCTTTGCCACACCTGGTTGATGTCAGTGAGTATTTTGCCTTCGATCAGGTTGGGATGAACCTCTACTCTTTGACCCCAGGTGGTTTTTATTGTATTTGGTTTACGCCGCAACTTGAAACCATTAGCAAAACCGATCTTCTCGAACAGATCCCTACCTACCGGTAATGATCCCTGAGCCGCATAGTACATCCGTCTGCAGCCCATACGTTTATGACGCTGTCTGATATCTTCCATAATATCCACCATCTGACCTGTGATTGTTGCGACTGTTTCCTGCCGCCTGTCATGCTTCCACAGTGCTTGCTTACTCATGTTGGCTATCGAATAGAAATCTTTCATCTTGTAGAAGTGCTTGATCCCTTTGTTGAGCCGGAACCATCCAAGGGCTTCTTTAACATACTTTTTTTTAAATTTGTCTTGAATTCTCCGTTGGCCAGTTCAATTACTTTGTTAAGCAAATCAATTTCCATTTGCTTGCGCCCCAAAACAGCTTCCAATTCTAATATCCGTTTCTCAAGGTCTTTGCTGCGATAGGCTTCGCTTTTATCTTCCACTATAAGTATCTTGTTTTTTTGCAAATATAAACTATACTTATAAAGCCAGACATACACTATTTGAAAACTTACTCCCAACTCACGACTGGCTTCCAATACAGTACACTTTCCTTTTTCAATATCCCTTACTACTTGTTTCTTTATCCCTACACTGAAATGACGTCGGAGCCTTAACCCCTTTTTCCCTTTTTGCTTTGTTTCCATAAGTTGACTTTTTATCTTATTTTTGGTCAACCTATTTCAGTCATGGACATGAAGAGTCGGGCTTTTTCTCTGTGAACTTCTGTGCATGCTCTGTGGAACTCTGTGTAACAGCTTCTGATCTTTATTTATTCGGTCGGCAGTTAAAAATCAAGACACAAGTTCAAAGACACAAGTAAAAAGTTAAAAACATTTTCTTTGGAGACCTCTGCGGAAACTTTGCGAATCTTTGCATTACCTCTGCGCATCTCTGCGTGACCTTTCTTATAAAAGAATTTACAGGAAAAATATCATTTAATAGGAAGGGATACCAACAAAAAAGATTCCCGGCACCAACCAGTCCGGGAATCTCAGCAAAATCAAAACAAAACAGAATGATTCAACCTGGCTCAATCTCCTTTGATAATTCTTAAATTCAAACAAATTTACATTCAGCAGACCAGCCATTCCAAACAAATGATACTGAACTGGAATTAATCAACTATGAAAAAGGAAATTAGATGGTGGAGTGAGGAAGTGGATTTTTCTAAATGTTTATTTTATCCGTGAGCTTTCTTCCTGAATGCTCATCAAGCATCCAAATCAGCTCTCCTTCTTTGGGATTGATTAATGAGGCCGGTAAAAGCTCCCAGCCTTCTTTCTTCTCAATAATCTGAGCCACTTTTTCGGCTTTACTTTCGCCTGTAACTAAAAAGCAAACCTGCTTGGAATTGTTTATCAGTTTGCCGGTTGCTGTAATTCTGTTTTGCTTTGATACAGGATGCCGGCTTGCTTCAAAAAGCTTAACGGAGTCAAACAGTGAAATCTGATCGGGGAAAATGGAAGCCGTATGTCCGTCTTCTCCCAGCCCAAGCATGAAAAGGTCAAATTGTGGAATACCGTTTTTATGATGCAGCAGTTTATTCACGATTTCAGAATAATTTATTGCCTCAACTGAAGGATCATTTTCACCCTGAATCCTGAAAATATTTAAGTCAGGAATTGTCAAATAACCTAAAAGACTTTCGAATGCCATCTTGTAATTGCTTTCATCATCATCAGGTGGAACACACCTTTCGTCTCCCCAAAAAACCAATAACCTGGACCAGTTAATTTTTTCAGCATAATTTTCAGCTATAAATTTAAAGACAGCCCGTGGTGTTGAACCACCTGATAAAGCAATGGAATAGAACCTTTCCTTTGGTGTTTTTAAAATTTCATCTGAAATCCTTTTAGCAAAAGCAGCTGAAAGCTCATCGATCGAAGTGAATATTTGAATGATTTTTTTCATGATTACAACTCACAGTAAATACCGTCATCCGAAAGGTTTTTACAGGGATACCGCCAGGTCATTCCCTTTTGTTCTATTAAATCATCTGCTTTTTCGGGTCCCCATGTTCCGGCAGGATAACCAAAAATGGGAATGGAAGGATCATTTTTCCATGCATTTAAAACCGGGTCCAGGAATTTCCAGGTAGCCATTACAGCATCATTTCTTGCATAAAGCGTTGAATCGCCGGTCATGCAATCGAGAAGAAGCCTTTCATAAGCTTCCGGAATACGCTGGTGCGACAGATCGGAATAATGAAAATCCATATTCACATTCTGAACATCAAACCCTGTACCTGGCGTCTTCATCCCGAACTTTAATAATATTCCTTCGTCGGGTTGTATCCTAATCACCAATTGATTACTATCATCTAATGCCCCTTTTCGGGAAAAAAGGTAATGCGGTGTTGGTTTGAAATGAATAACCGCCTCTGATACACGTGTTGGAAGTTGTTTGCCAGATCTGACATAAAACGGAACACCACCCCATCGCCAGTTATCGATATAAAATTTAAGTGCAGCATAAGTTTCCGTTTTTGAATTTGGATTAACGCCTTCTTCTTCCCTATATCCTTTTACTTCCGTTCCTTTAATTGTGGCAGCGAGATATTGTCCACGTATTGTGGATTTGCTGATTTCATCCTCCTTATAAGGACGAATAGATTGAAATATCTTGACTGTTTCATTTCTGATTGCATCAGGTTTCATTGAGGAGGGTGGCTCCATAGCAATTAAACCCACTACCTGCAACAAATGATTTTGGATCATATCGCGCAAAGCGCCCGAGCCCTCATAATACCCACCGCGTTTTTCAACACCAATACTTTCAGCAGAAGTGATTTCGACATGATGAACATAATTTCGGTTCCATAAAGGCTCAAATATTCCATTAGTAAACCTTGTTACCAGGACATTTTGCACCGTTTCCTTACCAAGATAGTGGTCGATTCTGTAAATTTGCTCTTCCAGCCAGTCATTTTCCAGGTTTGAATTCAGTTCAATGGCGCTTTGAAGATCATATCCAAAGGGTTTTTCAATGATAACCCGTTTCCATCCGTCACTTTGATTATTCAGCTTATTAATAGCGAGATTCTGTGGAATTACCCCATATAAACTGGGAGGGGTCGAAAGGTAAAAAATGGAATTTCCATCGATGCCGAGTGCCTTTCGTAAACCTGAAAGTTTTTCAGTCAGTTTTTTATAAGATGAAGGATCAATGGCATCAACGCTTTGATAATAGATCTTCTTCAGGAAAGCATCAACCTTATCCCGGCTCTTGTCTTTCTCATTCGAAAACTTCTGCAATCCCTCCTTCATCGCATCCCGGAATTGATCGTCACTCAATTCGGAACGGCTTGCTCCGATGATAGCAAATTTTTCGGGTAACAGATTTTGAATTTCCAACGCATAAAGGGCAGGTATGAGCTTCCGTTTGGTTAAATCTCCCGAAGCGCCAAAGATGACTAAGATTTGATTTTCAGGTTTGCTCATGTGATGTTATTCTTTTATTTTCACTGCGTGACCTCCAAATTGATTTCTCAGTGCAGCCAGTACTTTCATGGCAAATGATTCATTTTGCCGTGATTGGAACCGGGTAAAAAGAGAAGCTGTTATCACATGTGCCGGAACGTCGAGGTCCATGGCAGTTTGCACAGTCCATCTTCCCTCACCACTGTCCTGAACATAATCCTCCAGCTTTTCAAGTTTAGGATCTTCTTTAAAGGCTCTCACTGCAAGTTCGAGCAGCCAGCTGCGAACAACGCTTCCATATTGCCAGGCATCGGCCACTTTAGTCAGATTAATATTGAATGGCGATTTCTCCATAATTTCAAATCCTTCGGCAAATGATTGCATCATGCCATATTCAATGCCGTTATGCACCATTTTAACAAAATGACCAGATCCGCTTTCACCGCAGTAAACATAACCATTTTCAGGAGCAAGGGTTTTAAATATTGGTTCCATAAAATCTGTAGCTGCTTTATTTCCACCATACATCAGGCAGTAACCATTTTGTAATCCCCAGACACCACCGCTTGTTCCGCAATCGAGGTAATGTATGCCTTTTTCGGCTACTTTTTTTCCGCGTTCACGGGTGTCTTTCCAATAGGAATTTCCTCCATCAATTATGATATCCTCTTTTTTCAGAAGACCAAGGAGAATATCCAGGTTATCGTCGACCGCTTTTCCCGAAGGAACCATGAGCCAAACTACTTTTCTTTCAGGTAGCTTTTTTACCAGGTCTTTAATAGAGGTTGATGCAATTGCTCCTTTGCTTGCCAGTTTTTCAACAGGCCCCTGACTTCGGTTCCAAACCACAACCTGGTGATTGTTTTTAAGTATCCGCTGAACCATGTTAGCGCCCATTTTTCCCAAGCCGATAAATCCAATTTTCATAATGTTTATTTTAAGATTGATGTAAGATTAAATTTTTAAAAAATTGTTCAATAACCCGACGATAGGATTTTAACCGTATTTACAAAATTAGCCTTAATATTTTAAGTTTCATTTGTTATTTTTGATTTCAATACAAGTAAATCAGGAGGAAGCTTTCAAACGGTATCTCCCTCTAAAAGAACCTGAAAACAAGGATGTTGTTTGATCAGTGGTATAACATCTCTAAAATCAGTTAAAATCAGATCCATAATTGTTATTTGGAAAGCCTTCAAATAGCAGGAATTTGTAACTTTAAATATGTTATTATGTAATTTTGAATGGTATTTTAATTAGATCCCATTTTTAGTAGTAAATACATTTTAGAATTAATTTAAATGTCGGAATTAGCTCATAAAATTTATATTGGTATTATGTCTGTAATTGTCGTTCTGACTCTTATAGCACTTATTTATACCGGTTTACAATATTATAATACCAGCCTGGAAGAAAGGTTTTACCATCCCGATCACGACATGTTTAAACCAAGCGGTGCGCTCGGACATGGATTAGGTATATTGGGATCATTATTAATGATCATTGGTGTTTCGTCCTACATGGCGAGGAAACGGTACCGGTGGATGTTGCGTTTGGGGAAACTTGAAAACTGGCTTGAGTTTCATATATTCCTGTGCACTTTAGGCCCGATCATGGTGCTATTTCATACAGCGTATAAGTTCGGAGGAATAGTCGCAATCAGCTTTTGGAGCATGGTAGCTGTTTTCCTGAGCGGTGTTATCGGGCGGTTCATTTATATTCAAATTCCCCGATCCATTGAAGGCCGGGAGTTGAGTCTAAATGAAGTTAAAGACCTGAAGAGTGATATCAGCGGCATCCTCAAAACAAATTACAACCTGGATGAAAAAAGTTATAATGATATCCTGGAATCTGTTAAAAAGAAAGTTGATGTATATCATTCAAACCCGTTTGTCAGATATTTCAGGAAGGTGGGGAGCGATTCAAAAACGATTCGAAATGTGAAATTAGTTCTTAAACAGAACAAGCTTTCGCAAGCGGAATCAAGGAATATTTTGAAACTGGCGAAAAATGAAATTTCATTGAACAGAAAGATTGACCGTTTGCAAACCATGCAAAATCTTTTTAAGTACTGGCATGTCGCTCATTTACCTTTTGCGCTGGTGATGCTTATTATTATGGTTATTCATGTTATTGTAACTATTGTATTCGGATACCGTTGGATATTTTAAAACATGGAAGTACTGATTGAAAATATATTGGTCTATGGCGGAGTTCTCCTCTTTTGCGGGTTGATTATATATATATATCTGCGTAAGCAAAAACGCGAATCCAAAGTAGTTGAGGAGAAAATAGAAAAAGCAAAGCTGAACGGACTGTATGAACCGGTATCACTCCATCCGGTTATCGATGTAAATAGTTGTATCAAGACCGGCGCATGCATTATAGCCTGCCCCGAACGAGATATTTTAGGAATACGGAATGGGAAAGCCACCACGATAAATGCCTCCCGTTGTATTGGTCATGGTGCCTGCTTTCATGCATGCCCGACCCATGCTATCACATTATGCATCGGAACTGAAAAAAGGGGTGTTGAGCTGCCTCATGTGAATCAGAACTTCGAAACAAATATGTCAGGGATTTTTATTGCCGGTGAATTGGGGGGAATGGGACTGATAAAGAATGCTGTCGAGCAAGGGAGACAAGCGGTAGAAAACATTGTGAAGATGGCAAGGAAATCCCATGAGGCGACTTATGATCTGATTATTGTAGGGGCGGGTCCGGCAGGTATCTCTGCTTCCCTTGCAGCCAAAAAGAACAATTTAAAATTCCTCACTCTTGAACAGGATACACTTGGTGGAACTGTCTTCACCTTTCCCAGAACCAAAATTGTCATGACTTCTGCCATGGATCTTCCGCTATTTGGTAAAGTGAAACTCCATGAAACCAGCAAATCCGAATTACTCGAGCTGTGGCGAAAAGTACTTGATCAAAATGGAATATTGATTAAGGAGAACACAAAGGTTGAGGCCATTCTATCTGAGAACGGACATTTTAAAGTTGAAACAAAGGATGGTGAGCAATATACTTCTAAAAATATATTACTGTCCATCGGTCGAAGGGGTACACCAAGAAAATTAAATATTCCTGGTGAAGATACTGAAAAGGTAGCCTACCGACTTTTAGAACCTGAGGAGATTCATGGGAAAAATATTATGATCGTTGGTGGCGGTGATTCTGCCATCGAATCTGCACTGATGCTGGCTGATCACAACAAGGTGACTCTTTCGTACCGCAACGATGTTTTTCAGAGAATCAAACCCAAAAACAATGAAAGGATTAATACAGCTATCGTAGGGAGACTCGTTGATGTCAGGTTTAGCACAAATGTGGAGCTGATCGACAAAGAAGAAATTACCTTATCAAATAAGGATGGAGAAAAAGTAAAGTTGAAGAATGATCTTATATACATATTTGCGGGAGGTGAACTTCCAACACAATTCTTAGAGAAATCGGGCATACAAATTACAAAGAAGTTTGGTGAGGCTATTTTAAAACATAAATAGTGTTTTTTATTAAATTTGACATCAGGTTTAAAATTTTTATGGGGGATAGAAAAATAATCGGTTTAATAGCCCTGTTTTTATTCTTGAGCTGCAGTGGATTCAACCAGATTTCACCCGGTGACCTTGCTGCACCTCATGCCCATTTGGAAGGAATGTCGAATTGCACCCAATGCCATATTCTGGGAGAGAAGGTTTCGAATGATAAATGCCTCAAGTGCCATACTGAATTAAAGAAAAGGATTGACCAGCAGAAAGGATATCATTCCTCGTCTGTAATCAAAGGTAAGGAGTGCATAACTTGTCATAGCGACCATCACGGAAGAAACTTTGAAATTGTTCGGATTGTTTATGATAAGTTTGATCATAGTCAGACCGGATACGAATTGATAGGCGCTCATGCAAAGAAAGAATGCAAAGACTGCCATAAGCCTGAGTTTATCAACGACCAGGAGGTTAAGAAAAAAAAGAAGACCTACCTTGGATTGAGCAGGGAATGCCTTTCGTGCCATCCCGATTACCATCAAAAAACCCTTTCAGCAGATTGTGCTTCCTGTCATACTTATGAAGCTTTTAAACCTGCGTCAAAGTTTGACCACAGCAAGGCAAAGTACCAATTATTGGGAAAACACCAGCAGGTTGAATGCCTAAAGTGTCATAAGATTGAAGAACTGGATGGCAAGAATTTTCAGAAGTTTACAGGAATACCTTTTGAAACATGCACCAATTGCCATAAGGATGTTCATGAGAATCAATTCGGACAGAATTGCATCCAGTGCCATAGCGAAGAATCTTTCCACAGCGTGAAAGAGATGAAAAACTTCGATCATTCAAAAACCGATTTCAAACTTGAGGGTAAGCATAAATTGGTTAATTGCACTTCCTGTCATAAAACCAAATATACCGATCCTATCCAGCACGACAAATGTTCGGATTGCCATGTGGATTACCACAATAAACAATTTGCTAAACAAGGAATCTCTCCGGATTGTAATTCATGCCATAACTCAAATAGTTTTGTAGGATCAAGTTACACTATTGAAAAGCATAATACTACTAATTTTCAATTGCAGGGTGGACACCTTGCTACACCTTGTTTCGCATGTCACCTGAAAGAAAAAAAGTGGAGTTTCAGAAACATTGGGAAACGATGTGTAGATTGTCATAAAAATATCCATGAATCAATTATCAGCGAGAAATTTTATCCTGAAAAAGCATGCGAAAATTGCCACAAAGTAGAAAAATGGAGTGAGGTAAATTTTGATCATTCAAAAACAAACTTTCAATTAGCAGGGGCTCACCAGAAGCAAACCTGCCGGTCATGTCATTTCATCAAACAAAATGATGGCACTGTTCAGCAACACTTCATCGGATTGCCTGTAAGCTGCAGTAATTGTCACAACGACAAGCATAATAAGCAGTTCGAAAAAAATGGAGTAACTGATTGTGTTTCCTGTCATGATGTTAACAATTGGAAAGCAGTGAAATTCGATCACAATACTACCCGGTTCAAGCTTGATGGAAAGCATCAAAATGTACCCTGCAACAAATGCCATAAACCTGTTCAAAAAGATCAGCTGACTTTTATTCAATATAAATTTGAGGATATACGATGCGAAGCCTGTCACAAATAATATTGTTGCTGACACTAAGTGTCGGCCTTTTTGCCCAATCACCTCACGGCAAAGAACTCACCATGGCCTGTGCGGATTGCCATAATCCTAAAGGCTGGAAACTTGAAGCAGGAACATATTCGTTTACCCACGAAAAGACTCAATTTCCTTTGATGGGTATGCACCAGGATGTCAATTGCAAATTGTGTCATCCTACACTGGTTTTTTCTGAAGCAGAAACAGAATGTGTTTCGTGTCACACCGATATGCATTATCAAACTGTAGGCATGGAATGTGAAAGATGCCATACTCCTAAATCATGGCTGGTAGAGAATATTAATGATATTCATCGGCAAAGTCGCTTTCCACTTGTCGGCGCCCATATAACAGCCGATTGTTACAGTTGCCATCCCTCTGCTTCGTTGCTCCGGTTTGAGCCACTTGGTGTGGAGTGTATTGATTGCCATCAAAAAGATTATGATGCTACAACCAGTCCGAATCATGTTCAGGGAAATTTTTCGACCGAATGTCTGGATTGTCATAATATAAATGCCTTTAGCTGGAGCGGCTCCGGTTTTAACCATTCATTTTTTCCATTAACCGAAGGCCATGCTTTAAATGATTGTCAGGCATGCCATACGGGAACCGATTATTCAAATATTTCATCAGAGTGCTTTGCATGTCATCAGACAGACTATAATGCAGCATCCAATCCAAATCATATTAATGCTGATTTTTCTACTAATTGTACTGAATGTCATACCACACGACCTGACTGGAAACCAGCAGAATTTGCAGCGCATGATGGGCAATATTTTCCGGTTTATTCCGGTAAACATGCCGGGACCTGGGATAATT
>Ga0105097_10001911_pt1 | contig 10116 bp, 6 predicted proteins | sample PPLLak12cMay2015_FD_87035 | JGI IMG/M metagenome (GOLD analysis project Ga0105097, IMG submission 87035) | Freshwater sediment microbial communities from Prairie Pothole Lake near Jamestown, North Dakota, USA - PPLs Lake P7 Core (1) Depth... | ecosystem: Environmental > Aquatic > Freshwater >... | reverse complement strand
TCAGGTCGACTGCTTGACGCTGACGATAGCGCCAGAAGTGAGTTTCTTCACAGAACGTACATTTAGCGGTACACCCGCGTGATATCTCAGTGTTTATTCCGTTAGGTAATTCATATAAACTAAAGTCAATTGATTCATAGTCTGGCATTGGTAAGCCATTGATATTGATTCGTTCTTCTTCTGGTTGATTTAGCATTTGAGGTTCAGTATGAACATTACCGGCTTCAACATCTTCTAACAATACTAGTAGATTTTGCTCCCCTTCACCTACTACTACATAATCATAATAAGGTTCTACTTTGAACCAACTCTTATGCACATTAGGACCACCTACCGCTATCTTTACATTAGGGAGTCTGCGTTTTAGTTCTTGGCACATCCATTTAGTAGGTTCTTCACTGATATAATATATACTGAATCCTACAACTTCTGGCTTAAGCGCAACAATATCATCAATTGCTTTTGTAAGAATAGGCTCTAACAACGGATGAATGTCATTCATGTAAGTATCTCCTAGCCAATGCCAGCTAGAACTAGGATCCCAAAGTCTAAATGGCAACTTCTTATTAGGCATCCAATCTGACATGAATGCATTATACGCAACAACATTTAAATCCATGATATGAGTTTCATACCCCGAACTCTTAGCAATACCACTCAGTCTGGCTAGGCTAAACGGGGGCATATACGGACTCCACTCTGGACACAACACTAAAACTAATTTAGTGTTGCGAGTCTTATAATCTACATAAACAGGAGTTAGATTCTTCTGTTCTGTTTTCTTTGCATATGGTGCAATCGCTTCCATCATACTACGATGGCGGGCGTCTGCTATGTCTTCAGTTGGTTTTTCCTTGGGTACGAGTTTATCTACTGCAAGGTCTGTTAAGTTGAAATCCAAAAATTAATCTCCTGTATAGACTATTTAAGTCTATTTTTCTGTAAAGATATCTTTTAGTAGCTGCTTTAATAGTCCCAAAGAATTTCTGTCATACTTTACTAAAGAGGAGAACATTTTATACTTGTTTCTAGTCATTAGCTCTTTTCGTATAACATTCAGAATAGGGTAGTCAGCGGGCATATTGAAATTTTTAGAAACAATGTTGTACTCGTTTTTAGTTACGCAGTCTATTTCATTGATATCAGTATGACAGTTTAACTCAATTCGTAGTGCACTTGCAATTGTTTTGGCTATCTCATAATGAATTTCATTACTAGGGTGGCTGCCCCAGCGTGGCCCGCCCTTTTTACTATATTCTTGGTCAGCAAAGTCCTGCAATCCCTGAGTAATCACAAAGTTAATTAGTTGTAACTCTTCCGTTTCTTTTTCGTACATTGGAAATCTTATGTCATATAATGAGGTAAAAACATATGGAATATTCCTAGCTTTTAAATATCGCATTGTAGATAGCATGTAATTGTACGATAACATTACATATTCTTCTTCTGATACAAACTCTTGTATCTTTTTTAGATTTTCTGGCCGGTGATTCCAATCACCATTAGTTTCCCAAACAATTTCTAAATATCTACCATCGCTGCCGTAATTTTTAGTACCGTGATCAAATCTTAAAAATCCAGACCACTGCACTACTATTTTATCATCACTGGTAAAATTAAGCATTGTGTCAGCTTCAATGATAGAATTGAAAATATACTTGTTACCTGCGCCTGGACGTCCAAAATTGTAAGTCTCGTCAAATTGCTCACTCATGAACAATGGCCATGTTAAACATGGCTCATAGCTAGTAAAGCTACACCCAAATGTTATTAGTCTACTCATTGTTTTACTTTAAAGTGATAGATTCTACCATGTGGTAAAAATGTCACGGGGTAGAATTTTTCTTGGTACACTAGTCCACCTTCTTCTGCCCACTTGATGAAATCTTCATTGTGAACTGCTTCTATCAAATACACATCTGCGTCAAGAGTTAATTTACTGCGTATATTCTTAAAGAATTCTTTATGTATTGACCAATCCTCATCTACTGTCAGACGACAAGTATTATCTAAATAATGATGTTCTGTGGGTAGTGCATTCATTTGATTAAGAAACTCGTGTTTGTCAGGAACGTGCGGAGGATTAGAAATAACCAAGTCCCATTTTTCACTTGCAGGTATCCCGCTGATACTAGGTGAGACATGTGCACTTATATAATTACTTAACTGGTTATTTTTAGCTATCTCTACGCAAGTATCAGTTGCCACATGATAATAATCTGAAAATACCATGTGTTTAGCTATTCCCATTCCCAATACTTCAAATCCTAGTGCACCAAATCCGCAGCACCATTCGTAGCCTCTATCGTAGAAATGCTTCCCTGAACTTTTGATAACACTGATCAAATTGTCTTTCATTTCTAACCCACCACCGTCCAGAAGAGTTGGATATTGCATGACAATCCCGCTAGTCAACGTTGTGTTTTGTAATGTCCAATCTAAATCATCGGTCAGCGGCATCAAAATAATTGATTCCTCAATTGGAGGTTCAATGACTTTCTCTAAAAAGAATCTACTAATAGGAGTCGCTTCATAGTTCTTGTTAGCATAGAAGTGTGCTCGGTTGAATTCAACAATATCCTTAATCTGTGTTTGCCACTCGATCCATTCTTCAGGAGTTTTTAACATTAGCCGATGAATTTCTGCCCATGCAGCATTAAATCGTTCTCCATCACCCTCTATAGCATCATATGATTCATCAATCATTGGTGAGAATGTTTTATAACCTATTTTGCGTAACTCAGCTAACATGCCGGGTCTTGCAAATAATACAAACGGGTGCATTAATGTTAAGCACTTGTATGTCTTTTCAGTAATAAACATTGAATCATCAACTAATGGTTGATGGAATCGGTGTATTGACTGATTGCGACTGAAGAAGAAAGTTTCAGTTACAATACTAAAATAACTTTCTGCAAAATATTTTAAATCCTCAGGCCAAATTGTGACAGGATTACTTCTTTCACGAGTGATGTTCAGTCTAAGTGGGAAAATACTTTTGTTTTCTTTTATATGCTTAAAATCATCAGTTAGTGTGTCAATTTCATTCATCCAATTATCTTCACCCTCAAATGAGTAGAATCCGTTAGATACAAAGTTATTTTCTAGCATTCTTTCTAGCAATAGCATCCTGTGCTCTCGGTTTACTTTATTAAAGCATAGAAAAGTTTTTTCTTTTGCTCTCACTTCATACTCAGTCGGGAACATAGATTCATATCCCTTGTTAGTATGTTGTGCAAAATACTGAAATACTTGTGCAGATAAAATTGATATCTTGTTTTTGTATTGATATTTGTTATATGCTTGTTGACCATCAGATGCGCCTGATAAGTAAAATAAATCCTCAGCATCAATTGTTTTTGAAAGTATTGATGCTATACGCTGTATCTTACCAATTACATGTGGCATAACTGCTTCAGTTAGTGCATAGAAAAAGAATTTAGTTTTACCATTAGCATGAGCTTGTTTGATTTCTTCAACGATAGTTTCTGTAGGTCGTAAAATGAATGTAGTGTCGGGAGCAATGGTAGCGTCAATAATATGAACCTGGTCTATGTACTCGTTAAGTTCAGGCCACATTGCTAGAATATACCCAGTGAACACTGGTATAGTACTTGAATGAGGCTCGTACATATACTTTTTTCTACTATTACCATAATGTATAATTTCGCCAGTATGTTGTCTAGTAGTGATCTTTCTCCATGGGTCAATTACAACTGCTTCAGGTTTGGAAAAAGTAATACTTTCTACATAAGGTTCCCAGTAACCAATAAGATAAACATGTGTCCAGCCTTCTTTGAGGTTAGTATCGCCGGTATTAAGATCGTAGTAGTTAACGAATCCGCCATGTTTTTCAATGTAGTATCCAACTAACATACTAGCACTGCCATTAGTATAAGGCACTCCGGGTTTGTATGCTTTACCAATGATAGTAATATTAGTACCGTTTTTTAAGCAACGTAAGGCCATGCGTTCAGCTTGTACTTCTCTTGCTCTCATTACCGTGTCAAACAAATCATAGCCCAAGTCTAGCCTCTTAGACATGTCTCTTAGCGCAATGTTATCTCTAGGATGACAAGCTCCTGCATCGCCCAATCCAGCTTTCATATAAGCAGGGCCCATGATGCGAGTTGTGCTTTTTGCTAAGGCACTTGTTACTACATCAACGTTAATGTTACCGTTAGTTTCTGCTACATCTTGTACCATGTTGACTAATGCTAGTTTTGCACTGATGAAAGTATTGTAGAAAATCTTAATTGACTCTGCTTCATCCCAAGTGCCTACTTCATATCTAGGATCATTCTCCATGAATTCTTGATAGAATTCAATTAGTTCTTTTGCATCACCTGTAATACTACCATCTTCTGTACCAATGATAACCATTTCAGGGTTAACCATATCCCACTTGATAGTTCCCATTGCAATCAAGTATGGATTGTAAATAAATCTAGCATTAGTAATGCATGGCTCTAGTTGTCTACGAACTGTACCTGGCAACACAGTGCTAATAAGAATAACCAATTGATTCTTGTTAACATACTTGTTTACCTCAGTTAAGATATCAGTTACAATAGTATAATCAAAATCTTTATTTGGCAAGTGACTTGTTGGAGTTTCTCCGCCATACTTAGGATCATGCGGTGTGGGCGCTGCAATAAATATAAAATCTCTGTCTTTAACTGCTTCTTCAATCGTGTCTACCATTGGGAAGAAAGGCAGTCTTGGCTCAACGTCATATCCCACAACGTCATTATGCAACGCCATAATCTCTGCACAGTCTTGTCCTAATTTACCTACCCCTATCATTGCTACTTTTTTCATTTATTTTCCTAAAACATTAGTCGGCGTGCATTGTTTCTATTGACATCCAGATCAATGAAAGCACTTATTATTTCTGCAAAATGTTTTGCAGCTTTTAATTTTTGTTCAGATTCGGTTGCGTACTTTTCTGACTTCTCTGATAGATTCAACCCAATTTTCTTTAGATAGTTATAGTAACGCATTGGACTTGGATGTGAATCACGATTTATCTCGGTGGCACCGGCTGGATAATATGAATGACACGTAGTCCAAAAACTATTAAATTCTACTTCAAGTAGTGAGCCGTGAAAAGTAGCGATTAATTTCTTATATGTCTCTGTGATATCAGATACATCCTGCGTTAGCACAGGAGACGATTCATTATCATATTCTATTGGTACACTGGTTAATCCCAAATATCCACAGTGTGTTGATTTTAAATAGTTAGTTGTTAATTCAATCAAGGATAAATCTCTGATAAAGTACCCTCTAGTATCAGCAAATTTCTTAACCCATTCTTTATCATATAACCCTTGATTATAGATATTACCTAATGTCAACCAGCTGTGCTTTACCCATCTGTCTTCTCTACAGAAAGTAGACCACATGATCATTACTAAATCAGTATCAGTGAATTTAAATTTAGCGTTTGCTTCTGCTACTCGTGATGCAATAAACATATTGCCTCCCCCTGCTTGACCAAAATTATAGTATTCTGAGTCGGGCATTTCGCTATGTATAACATCAGCCCAAGTAGGCCAGATATAGCTCGTAAAGCTACATCCGAACACAAATATTCTTTTGTATTTTTTAAAGTCAATATCTATCATAAAAACATATTTAGTGGGCTATGAACATCTGTAATGTTTTCTTGCTTAAGTAAGTTAACTATATTCTGCATTTCAGGAGATATAGAATTAACATATGTCATTGCTATTTTTTTATTGTAAATCAACTTGTCAAACACCTTATTATGTATTCTTTTTAGACTGTCAGCATCACATGATTTATACCGTTTGATATTCTCTGCTATTCCTTCAAATCTTAGTTCCATATCAGTTTCGCTATCAAAGCTATAATCAAATAGTTCATCGTAATTTACAAACCCAAATCTATTCAGATTCTTATGAAAGTTAACTGCGCTTGCTACTAGAAACGGTTTATTAAGTAGAATTGCAGTACATGTTTTTTCACTTATAAAGTTAACAGTATCATCCGACTCGGTTATTAATTGCACTAGTGATTGATTGTACTCAAAAGGAACAGTTTCTTGATTATATAAGTTTCTTTGTTCTGTTTGATCTAATAGCATTACTTTTGGAGTCCAATACTTATAAGGATAATTTCTGTACATGCTATCTGGCATTCCCTCAGGAAAAGTATGTCTAATATCATCACAATCCCTTCTTAAATCTCGCCATGCAATTGCTCCAGAGTTAATCATATCGTGTTTAGCTAACATATCCATGAATAAACATCTATGATTTTTAGATATGTTGTTTAAAGTAATATAAGGATATTTGAAATCGTCTAGGGTTTCATTGACGTAAAGATGAGTAATATCCATTTTGTTTGGATTACGGTAATAAGCGTTTTTCCAAAAGTTATAAGTTTTATTAAACCAATATGTTTCAAAATGTATTATATTAATACGAGCATATTTATTTTGACTAAAATCTAATAAGGGAGGTTCATTAATACAATACGGAGTTAATATAGTCAATGGAATATTAAAGTCATAAGCTAGTTGTATTATCTTATGATATACTATATCTAATTCTGATCCTTTAGAAAACACATAGTTGACTTCATTTAAAAAATCAAATATTATATGTTTAATACTAGTTGGATTCTGATTTATTTTTTCTAGTGCATTAATAAACTCAGTCTCACTCCATACTTGTGCTATAACTATCATTTCAAAAAGTATTCATATCGGTGATCTACTGTATCTATTCTAGGAATAGTACCAGCAGTTACTAATTCAATTCGCTCTTTTATTATATCTGGAATAAATTCTTTAGAGTTTATTATCTCTAATGCACGGTTGTAATTGAATTCAATCTTTGGCTTAAGTATCTCATACATCTCTGCATAGTTACAATTAACTATCTTGTGTATATTATCTACAAACAGTTTAGTTCGTTCTTTTAAGTCGGCAACAGAATCATAACTATAATCTATTAGTTCATCATATGGCTTGAATCCCAAGCTGAATAACTCTTTATTAAAATCTTTTGAGCCTATTGCTACAAATGGTTTTTTATGCAGTAGAGGTATCACTGTTTTCTCACTAATCTGTGGCATTCTACTAGCAGCCTCAGTGACAACATGAAAGAATGATTGATGAAATTCATTAGGTAATAAAAATGAATCTAGCTTTGTCACAAAATCATCATCTAATAATCTAACCGAGTTATCATAAAACTGATAATCATAATTAGGATTCTCATTCAAATGTTTAACCCAAGTAACAGCTCCGCTCTCTACTAGATTTTGCTTTGCTAATTCATCTATAAATGTACAACGATGAATATGACTTCTGTTGTTTAGTGATATAAAAGGATATATAAATTTACTAGTGTCAGTGGTGTAAGTTTCATACGTTTCGTGCAATAATAATGAAGACCAATTAATCCAATATGTGCTCCAAAATATCACATTATCAATATCTATGCCTAATTCATTATATAAATCAATATAATATTGACAGTTTGATGACCCTTGTACTAATATCAATTTAATATTAAGTTTTTTTAAAGCGTCTACAAACTCTTTAGTTAATTGAGGTATTTCCCACTCAATTTCTCCTAAAAATACTATTTCTTCAGGATTATAAACGACTGCATCATTGAGTATTTCAGTTAATGGGAAGTCTTCTATTTGTGAGTAGTATAGTCGTTTCATTTTTTAGTTACCCAAGACTTACCAAAGTTTCTGCGTCTTGCAAAGAAAATCTGTTCACAGAATCTAGCTAGGCTCATGTCTTTGTCTTCCGGGAAATCAAATTCATAACTACTGTCTTTTACTAGCTCAGTACCATGTTGAATATAACCTAAGAAATCATGATTGAATGATAGGGTCTGTGGATACTGTGCAATCTTTGCATGGTCAACTAAGAATGTACTTTGAAACTTCATTAACTCATTGTGAATTTCTTCTGGTAGCGCAAAAGTTTCACGAACAAATTCATCTATCACTTCAAATGCATGTGCATGTTTGCCTTCACTGTGCAAATTAATCAATGTGCTATGCACTAAGTTCCAACCGTGAATCTCCATGCCCTGAATAGGTGTATGGTCAATACGACCATTTGTACTCCAGTTACTGTAGTGTTCTCTGATTCGTTCCATCTCACTGTTGAACCATGGATCACGTTCAATGTGCTCTAACAACTGGTCATAAAATGTTTCATATGAAACATTCTTGTACTTGAGTAAGAATCTACTGATGTAGTTAGTCATACCATTAATATGGAATGTGTTCTGAAACCAACTAAACAACTGCGCATCAACCATCTTGTCAAACGGTAAGTCTTTAGTAGAGATTACAACTTCAACTCCCTCTTGTAGCTCGTGTTCGTTGTATGTACCAACTAAGTAATCATACACAACTCTACCTTCAAGTTTATATAGTTTGCGTTGAAGCAAGTTCATCTCTGCATTTTCAAGTAGCTGTGCTTGATAGATAGTAATACCAGTGTGGTTACCTGCTTCGTATAGCTTGTAGAAGTTTTCTTTCCAACTTTCCAATGACTCGCCCGGCAAGCCTAGAATCAATTCAGTATACAAAGGGATGTTGTGTTCTTCACACATTTCAAATACTTCTGCAATTGCGTTCGTACCTAGATTCTTACGCTTGATAATATCTAAGACATTCTCATCCATTGTTTGAACTGACAAGTTCAACCCAATCTTAGCTCCACCTTCATAGATTAGCTTTTTAACTATATCTACAATCTCACGCTTTTGATTCTTTGCCCAACTGATTGTGTATGCCTTAGGATTGTCATACTTTTTCTGTACAGCAATCAGTTTGTCAGCGATAACATCATCACGCTCAGGAAAGATACCAAAGTTAGCATCAGTGATACTTACAAAATCGCATTTGTTAATGCCAATCCACTCTAGCTCTGCAAATACTCGTTCTAAGTTAAACTTCTTAACTTTGTTATAGGTTAGACTTCCCCAATCACAGAATGTGCAAGCATAAGGACATCCACGATTAGTTTCTAGTGTGGCGTTCCAGCGCACTTCAGGGTGCTTTGCCATTAGCTTGTCAAAGATACCTGTTAAGTATGGGCTAGGAATAACATCTAAGTCATCAATGCGTTTGCTATCGCCGGTGTCAAAAGTCATGCCGTTGTCATTTACTAACAAGCCCTGTATCTTCTTGTAATCAGGCTTAGCTTTATTAAACTCTTTTAGTATCTTTCTAAAAGTTATCTCCCCTTCTAGCTTGACACACAAATCCATGAATGGATGTTTCTCAAAGAAACCGGGCTTTTCAATAGGGTACTCAGGTCCCCCGCCAATAATTAATATGTTTGGATTGGCTTTTTTAAGTTCTCTACCTAGTACTGCATTGTAACTGCGATTCCATATGTATGTACTAAAGCCAACCACACTGCTGTGCTTCAATAACTCTACTGTTTCTTCTATGTTGTCTCGTCTCCAAATGAAGTCACCTAACTCATAGTTATCAGATATCTCGGGAAACTGATTGACATAGCTCCACAATACAGCCGGAGTATAGGGCAGGTAGTACGCATTGAACTCTTTAGGACCTTGCTGAAAATTTGGATTTACAAAACTAACAATTTTTTTAGACATAACCACGCAATTTAATAAACTTAGCTAACTCTTCTCCGATTACTTTGTAACCTTCAAGTGTAGGATGTGCTCCTTCACAGTTAGTAAGATATTTAGCTGGCCAGTCTCTCTTGAAATAGTACTCATGGAACCTTTGCCATTGATTAGCTGGTATCAATCCATCTAATTCAACTAATTTTTGCACAAATGCTGAGTAGTCAGTTGTCTCGTGCAAATAAGTATTAGCCCAGTCAAACTTATTGGACAAAGCACCTGTATTTTCTTTGAAATACCTACGAATACCTTCATTTCTCTGATTGAATCCGTTAGCTACTACTACTTTATATCCATGCGCTTTAGCAAATGTTTGTAAATCTAATAGTGCCATCATTTGTTCACTAGCTACAAACTGTTCACTCCACAATAGTCTAGCATAAGCGTCCCAAATTGGGCGTTCTTGACTGTCGCATCCCTCATGAGGCCACATTGTTCTCCACTTATAATG
>Ga0105097_10001910_pt1 | contig 10117 bp, 15 predicted proteins | sample PPLLak12cMay2015_FD_87035 | JGI IMG/M metagenome (GOLD analysis project Ga0105097, IMG submission 87035) | Freshwater sediment microbial communities from Prairie Pothole Lake near Jamestown, North Dakota, USA - PPLs Lake P7 Core (1) Depth... | ecosystem: Environmental > Aquatic > Freshwater >... | reverse complement strand
GTGCGTGTATTGATCACCAGGTTCCCGCCGGTACTCTCACCCGGCATCGAGGCAACGAAAGTCTTGCGAACATCGAGCTGATCAATCATGTTGGTCGGAAACAGATCGAGCGGCACGGTGCGTTGCACAGGGTCCGGGCTCGGGAGCGTAGCGCGGTTAAGCGTTGTGCTGATATAGCGACCGCCGAGGCCGCGGATAAACACGAACTGATTATCTCTTACCGTGACCGCCGGAATACGCACAACAGCAGCAGATACCTCACTGTCGCCGAAGCGAGCGAGCTCGGTGAGTCCGAGGGTATCAACCACACCCTGCGCGAATTGCTCGCTGACGCCCTCATTGACCGGACTGTACTTGCCCATGATGAGGATCTCTTCGACCCCACCGGGCGGTGCGCTAGCCTGGGTACTATCGGCCTGGGTACTATCGGCGCCAATCAGGAAGTTGATGCCACGCTCGACGTTCGCAACCACACGCACTCCGGATTTCTCCGTGGCGCCGGCTGCAGGACTCGTAATCGTCAGTTTGTAAATGCCACGTGGCAGCAGGAGTTTGTAGTTGCCCTGCGCATCGGTCGTGACGGTCGTGCCCGTGGCACTCACGCTGATCTCAGCATTCGCAACTGGCTGGTCGTTTGAAGTGACCCGCCCCAGTATCGTCCCGGTCGCCGCACCCAGTCGCACTACCGCCGTCTCATTCTTGAAGTGTGGCTCTATACGCACACGGGGCTCAGCCAAGCCTTTCAAAGACACGCTGATATCGACAAGCTGGTTCGGCGCTGAATCGAAACGGAAGGTGTGCAGCACCTTACCGTTGTCGCGAATCTGCACACTGTGGCCGCCGGGCGACAAATCAAAATAAGCGCCACCATCCCTGCGAAGGCTTTTCTCTTCGCGATCGTCAAGGGCAACCGTCAGGTCGGCCGCTGGATTACTGTCACGGAACACAAAGAGCGCCAGCTCATTGGCCGCTTGTGCTGCGCCGCCACAAGCTAAAAGCAATAGCGCGGAAAGGATTCTGGATAATGCGATTCTCATTGTTGCCTCAGCCCCAGTCATCGCGACTGGCGCGATGTGACGATTATTTCTTTGCGATTGTTGTGGATCGGTAAAGCAATTTAAGCCCTGAAATATTTCAGCTGTATGAAACTTTCATTACAGTTTGATGACCACAGACCGCCTTCAGCTATGCCTTGAGCGACAGGAGCATCAGGGCGCAGGCAAGCCTTTGCCGCTTTGGGCACAAACGAATTTCATAAAGTGACCAGGCAAAAAAAATGGCCTGACTTCATCTGAGCCAGGCCGCCGGTTTCGAGCTGTCTTCAGCGGCCGGGCCGCTGATCGCAAGAGTGCATGCGATACTTCAAACGATTGCAGCTATTGCTTTGCAAAGAGTTCGCCATTCAATGGCAGCTCCTGCTCATTATCTCGTTCCAACAGCCGAATCGCGGCTACACGATGGTTGGACTTGCAGCCAACGTTATAACCGTCAATTTCGACCTGGCCTGACTGATTAACCTTGGTTGCGCTGATCTCGAATCGGTACCAGTTCCCGTGTGTATCCACTTGGGTAATCAGATAGGTAACCTGATCACCGGTCGAGACGTTTAACGCTGGCCTCAGTAGATCCAGGCAGGGCTGCAGATCCTTTTCGTAGCTAATCCGCTGGTCTAAGCTGAGTGGATACTGTCCTTGCGCACTGGCCGAAGCACTGGCCAACGCTGCAAGCATCGTGCCGCATAGAATGGCTGTTAATCCTGGTGTATTCATCGCTGATCCTCCTTTGATCACTGTTTGGGTAAATGACAATGCAGGGGGTACATCCCGTCTGCACTGGTGCATCATCGACCCGCAATGTGACAGTGAGCTAACAGCAATATGAAGTTTTCTTTACAAAGCACTGGCTGGGAATAGAAAAGCTGCTTTGCGACAATGCAATCCTGACTGATGACGGGATTTTTCGGCGTGTTCGAGCCCAATGCGCTGCGGTATTCGCAATGCGCCCAAAAAAATACCCGCAACGAGGTGCGGGTATTTTTGTGCAACTCCATGTGTTGGGGTTGCAGGTGCTTTCAGCTGAGGCTGGCGTTACTCGGCTACAGTCTCAGCTACAGGCTGATCGAGCAGCTGCACTATAGCCATCGGCGCAGAATCACCGGGACGATGCCCCATTTTCAGAATCCGCAAATAGCCACCCGGGCGCTGCTTGAAACGCGGGCCCAGCTCATTGAAGAGCTTGCCAACCGTCTGCTTATTACGCAGCCGATCGAAGGCCAGCCGGCGATTGGCAACGCCGTCTACCTTTGCCAGGGTTATCAGCGGCTCTACTACACGCCGCAGCTCTTTAGCTTTTGGCAGAGTGGTACGAATGGTTTCGTGCTCGATCAACGAAGACGCCATGTTGCTGTACATCGCTTTACGATGACTGCTTTTGCGCCCGAGGATACGGCCTGACTTATGGTGTCGCATGGTTATCTACCGGTTATCTGTTAGCTAGCGTGCCTAGGCAGCGACATCGTCACTGTTTGCAGCAAGACTCGGAGGTGGCCAGTTTTCCACGCGCATGCCGAGGGCAAGACCATGGCTTTCCAGTACTTCCTTGATTTCGGTGAGTGATTTCTTGCCCAGGTTTGGCGTGCGGAGCAGCTCGACCTCAGTGCGCTGAATCAGGTCACCAATGTAGTTGATGTTTTCTGCCTTCAGGCAGTTTGCCGAACGAACGGTCAACTCCAGCTCGTCAACCGGGCGCATCAGCACCGGATCAACATGAGCTTCAGCCGCTGCGGCTGCAGCCTCGTCCTGACCCTGCAGGTCGACGAATACGTCGAGCTGGTTCTTCAGAATTGTGCCGGCGCGACGAATGGCTTCTTCCGGATCAATCGTTCCGTTGGTCTCCATGTCGATGATCAGCTTGTCGAGGTTGGTACGCTGTTCAACACGCGCGGCCTCCACCGTATAGCTGACACGACGCACGGGAGTAAACGAAGCATCCAGCCGCAACTGACCGATTCGTCCCGAATGCTCTTCAAGATTGACGAGTTGCACTGCCGGGCGATAGCCACGGCCGCGCTCGACAACCAGACTCATCTTGAGTTGACCAGTGCTCGTCAGGTTCGCAATCACGAGATCGGGATTAACGACCTCTACATCATGATCGGTGCTGATATCTTTTGCAGTAACAGCGCCGGGACCAACCTTATGGAGGACCAATTCGGCACGGTCACGGCCATGCATACGAATAGCCAGTTCTTTCAGGTTAAGGAGGATTTCGACCACATCCTCTTGTACGCCTTCGATACTGGTGTACTCATGCAGTACGCCATCGATATCAAATTCCGTAACAGCCGCGCCCGGCATGCTCGACAGCAATATACGGCGCAGGGCATTGCCTAGCGTATGGCCAAAGCCACGCTCGAACGGCTCGATTACCACGCGCGCACGATTCTCGCTCTGTGACTGGACCCGAACGGTACGGGGTTTAAGAAATTCTTTTGTGTCAGACATTTGATACTGCTCCTGCGATTACTTGGAGTAGAGCTCGACAACCAGGCTCTCGTTGATGTCGGGTAACACATCATCACGCTCAGGTAATGAGCGCATAACACCGGTTAACTTCTTCTCGTCCACTTCCACCCAGTCGGGAAGTCCTACCTGATTGGATATTTGCAATGCGCCCTGGATGCGCATCTGCTTCTGTGCCTTTTCACGCACACTGATCGTATCGCCTGCGGCAACCTGGTACGACGGGATGTTTACAACATTACCGTTCACAAGGATCGCCTTATGGCTTACCAGCTGGCGGCCCTCCGCACGGGTAGAGGCAAAGCCCATGCGATAGACGACGTTATCCAGACGTCCTTCGAGCAGGCGAATGAGATTCTCACCGGTTGCTCCCTTACGCTGGGCAGCCTTCTTGTAGTAAATGCGAAACTGCCTTTCCAGAATGCCGTACATACGACGCAGCTTCTGTTTCTCACGCAGCTGCAAACCGTACTCGGACAGACGGCCCGGACGCTTGGCCGCGGTCGAACCGGGCAGCACCTCAAGCTTGCACTTTGAATCGAGTGGCCGAACACCGCTTTTCAGGAACAGATCCGTTCCCTCGCGGCGCGACAACTTGCACTTTGGTCCCAGATATCTGGCCATTTATAATTACCTCAAACTCGCCGTTTCTTGGGAGGACGACATCCGTTGTGGGGAATCGGCGTCACGTCTTCTATATTTGAAATCTTGTATCCCACGTTATTCAGCGCACGTACGGCCGACTCACGGCCTGGGCCAGGGCCCTGCACACGCACTTCCAGATTCTTCAGTCCGTATTCTTGCGCGGCTATACCTGCTTTCTCTGCAGCTACCTGAGCGGCAAAGGGGGTGCTTTTGCGCGAGCCACGAAAGCCGCAACCACCGGATGTCGCCCAGGACAGCGTGTTGCCCTGGCGATCGGTGATCGTAACGATCGTGTTGTTAAACGAAGCCTGAATGTGGGCGATACCGTCCACTACATGCTTCTTGGTTTTCTTACGCTTTTGGTCTGCCATAAATCTGTTTCCGGAAAACTGCTTTGTCTGGGGCTGTTAACTATGCCGCTTACTTTCTGACCGGCCGACGCGGCCCCTTGCGGGTACGTGCATTGGTTCGGGTTCTTTGGCCACGTACGGGCAGGCCGCGACGATGCCGGATGCCGCGGAAACAACCGAGGTCCATCAAACGCTTGATACTCATAGCGTTCTCGCGCCGCAAATCGCCTTCAACCTGAAAACGGGCAACTTCATTACGAAGCTTCTCCACTTCCGGTTCGCTGAGGTCTTTAACCTTCATATCGGGCGGAACACTCGCAGCGGCGCAAATCAGAGCAGATCGTGAACGACCAATACCGAAAATACTCGTCAGCGCAATCACGACGTGCTTGTTAATAGGAATATTTATGCCTGCAATACGGGCCATGATTATCTCCGTTGGCTTCCTTAGCCCTGACGCTGCTTATGCCGCGGATCGGTGCAAATAACGCGCAGCACACCTTTTCTGCGGATGATCTTGCAGTTTCTGCAGATCTTCTTGACTGATGCTCGAACCTTCATCGTTCTCTCCAAATACCTTTACGCCGGAGCGCTGTGCTGCCTAGCGAACCTGGCCGGCGCGGCCGTAACCACGCAAGTTTGCTTTCTTCAACATGCCCTCGTACTGGTGCGACATCATGTGCGCCTGCAACTGAGCCATAAAATCCATCGTTACTACCACGATGATCAGCAATGAGGTGCCACCAAAGTAAAAGGGAACCTGCGCGTACAGGATCATGAACTCTGGCAACAAACACACTGCAGTAATGTACATGGCACCCCAGAAGGTCAGCCGTGTTAAAACCTTGTCTATGTATTCAGCCGTTTGCTGGCCAGGACGAATACCGGGAATAAAGCCACCCGACTTCTTCAGGTTGTCCGCCGTTTCACGGGAATTGAATACCAGCGCGGTGTAAAAAAAGCAGAAAAATATGATCAGTGATGCATAGAGCAAAATATAAATCGGTTGTCCGGGTGACAGTTTCGCAGCCAGATTCTGCAGCCAGCCGAGCCCATCAGCCGTACCAAACCACTGCGCTATAGTCGCCGGAAACAAAATCAGGCTGCTCGCGAATATCGGCGGGATAACACCTGACATATTTATCTTGAAAGGCAGATGTGTACTCTGCCCGGCAAGCATGCGTCTACCCTGCTGTCGCTTGGCATAGTTCACGGTGATGCGACGCTGACCGCGCTCCATGTACACCACAAAATAAGTGACGCCAACAACGAGCAATATGAGCAGCAGCGCAAGTACAGGCGACATTTCGCCCGTATTGACCAATTCAAGGGTGCCGCCGATAGCGGCCGGAAGACCCGCGATAATGCTGGACAAGATGATCATCGAAATGCCGTTGCCAATGCCGCGCTCGGTGATTTGTTCACCAAGCCACATCAGGAAGACGGTGCCAGTAACCAGTGTTACTGCTGCCGTGAACACAAAATTGGGTCCCGGATTGATGACAACGCCCTGATTCTGGAAGGCTATAGCTGCACCGATTGCCTGGGCAGTAGCCAGAACCACGGTGCCATAACGAGTGTATTGGGTAATCTTGCGTCTGCCAGCTTCGCCCTCTTTCTTGAGCTGGGCAAGTGTTGGCACCACGATGCCCGCCATCTGCATGATGATGGAAGCAGAGATGTACGGCATGATGCCCAGAGCAAAAATACTGAGGCGCTCCAAAGCACCGCCCGAGAACATATTGAACATGCTCAGGATCGTGCCGGACTGCTGCTCAAAAAACTGAGCCAGCGCGGCCGAATCAATGCCAGGCACCGGTATAAAGGTACCAATGCGATAGACAATCAGCGCACCGGCCAAAAACAGCAGACGCGAACGCAAGTCAGCAAAGCGGGTTGCTTCGCCGAGTGCTGCTGCCGGATTTACCAGATTACCTTTCGCCACGTTTATCTAAGGCCTCTCAGGGCCTTGTCCTCAAAAAATTCTGTTCAGTCTTCGATGGTGCCGCCAGCCTTCTCGATGGCTGCACGTGCGCCCTTGGTAACGCCAACACCTTTCAGCTTGACGGCCTTCGTTACTTCGCCACTCGCAAATACCTTGACGCGATCGGTCAACTGCGGGACGACACCGGCTTTCTGCAGCGCAAGGATATCGATTACCGCATCCTGCACACCGTTCAGTTCATCCAGTCGCACTTCGGCATAACGACGCGCTTTGGCTGAGCGGAAACCTACTTTCGGCAGGCGCCGCTGGATTGGCATCTGGCCGCCTTCAAAACCGACCTTGTGATAGCCACCTGCGCGCGCACGCTGACCTTTGACACCACGTCCGGAAGTTTTTCCCTGACCTGCTGAGTGACCACGGCCCTTTCGTTTGCCCGGCTTTTTGCTGCCAGGTGCCGGGCTGATTGAATTCAATTTCATCTGGACGTCCTCTGTTAAACGTCTTCTACACGCAGGAGATACGAAATCTTATTGATCATCCCGCGATTCTCCGGGGTGTTATCAACGACTACGCTGTGGTGGATACGACGCAGTCCCAAGCCTGTAACACAAGCAGCATGATTCTTGAGCCGTCCAAAACGACTCTTGATCAAGGTAACTTTGACTTTTCCTGCCTTGGCCATGACTTTAATCCCTGATATCAGCGACAGATTTGCCGCGCTTTGCAGCAATCCGTTCGGGTGACTGCGCGCTGCGCAATGCGTTGATCGTTGCGCGCACGAGATTAATGGGATTACGTGAACCGTAGGACTTGGCCAATACGTTACGCACGCCCGCTGCTTCGAAAACAGCTCGCATCGCGCCACCGGCAATAACACCAGTACCTTCAGACGCCGGCTGCATATAAACCTTGGTTGCACCATGGTTGCCGATCATCTGGTAGTGCAGGGTATCGTTGCTCAGCGATACACGCTCGAGCCGATTACGGGCGGCCTGCATGGCCTTTTGAATAGCCTGCGGCACTTCCCGGGCTTTACCGTAACCGAAGCCCACCCGGCCCTTGCCGTCGCCAACTACTGTCAGCGCGGTAAAGCCGAATTGCCGGCCGCCCTTGACGACCTTGGCTACGCGATTAACGGCAACCAGCTTTTCGATGAAATCGTCGCCAGAACCCTGATGTTCATGTTTTGCCATGTTTTATATCCTGCTAAATCCTGAGACCCTGCTCACGCGCCGCGTCAGCAAGTGCCTTGATCCGACCGTGATAACGGAACCCCGATCGGTCGAACGCAACCTGTTCAATGCCTGCAGATTTCGCTTTATCAGCGATCGCCTTGCCTACTGCCTTGGCAGCTTCAATATTGCTCGTGCTCTTCAGCGATTTGCGCACGTCACTCTGCGTTGTCGAGGCGCTAGCTACTACGCTGGCACCATCAGCCGCTATAACCTGCGCATAAATATGCTGCGAGGTACGATGAACCGTAAGCCGGGGCACCTGAAGTTCCCTGATCTTCGATCTGGTTTTTCGCGCCCGCCGCAATCTGCTCTGTTTCTTGTCCATTTGTATTTACTACCTGATGCTCGTTCAGGACGCCGTGGCGCCCCAGGCTTTACTTCTTCTTCGCTTCCTTCCGGACGACATGCTCGTCGGAATAGCGCACACCTTTACCCTTGTAGGGCTCCGGCGGCCGGTAACTGCGAATGTCTGCAGCTACCTGACCCACTTTCTGCTTATCGATACCCTTAACCAGAATTTCTGTCTGGCTCGGTGTTTCGACGGTAATGCCTTCAGGCACGTCATGATCAACCGGATGAGAAAAACCCAGCGTCAGGTTGAGCTTGCGGCCCTGTGCCTTCGCACGATAGCCAACACCAACAAGTTCCAGCTTGCGTTCGAAGCCCTTCGAGACACCCGTCACCATGTTGTTCACCAGTGCCCGGGTTGTACCGGACATGGCGTGTGCAAAACGCGACTGGCTTTTGGGCGCGAATTTCACCAGGCCATCCTCAACGCTGATCGCTATATCAGAGTTGATAGCCAGTGAAAGACTTCCTTTCGGACCCTTTACTACCAGCTCGCCGGCGGACTGGCTGATTTCGACGCCTTTCGGCAGCTCAACCGGTTTATTAGCAATTCTGGACATATTTAATTTGTCTGCTCCACTGCCTGAATCAGGCAACGATGCAGATTACCTCCCCGCCTATACCTTGCGCGCGAGCGGCGCGATCAGTCATGACCCCACTGGGTGTAGATACAATTGCTACGCCAAGGCCGCCCATTACTTTCGGCAACTCGTCCTTGCCACGATAAATGCGCAAACCAGGCTTGCTAATCTTTTCGATACGCTCGATCACAGGCTTGCCATCGAAATACTTGAGTTGAATGCGAAGTTCGCTCTTGCTCCCCTGCTTATCAACTTCAAATTTGCCAATATAGCCTTCTTCCTGCAAAACCTTGGCAATAGCCTCTTTAAGGTTTGACGAAGGCATGCGGACGGACTCTAGCGAGACCTTCTGCGCGTTTCTGATGCGGGTCAACATATCCGCAATTGGGTCGGTCATACTCATCTTTGTATCCTCGGATATCCGGTTGGGCAGCCTTACCAGCTGGCCTTTCTAAGGCCGGGTATATTGCCGTCCATTGTCTGCTCACGAAGCTTGTTGCGACCCAGGCCGAACTTGCTATACACGCCTCTGGACCGGCCGGTTATCGAACAACGATTGCGCATACGCGTTGGCCCCGCATCGCGTGGTAGCTTCTGCAGCTTCGCGATCGCTTCAATGCGTGCTGCATCGCTCGATTTTGGTGAGCGAATAATTTCTTTAAGCTCTGCACGCTTCGCAGCAAAACGAGCTACTGTTTTGAGCCGTTTTACATCGCGCGCAATCATGGACTTCTTCGCCATATCTACCAACCCGATCCTTGTGAACTGCTGCCTGCTTGCCTAAAACCTTAAATCTATTTTCGGAACGGAAAGTTGAATGCATCCAGCAGTGCTCTGCCCTGCTCATCCGTCATTGCCGTCGTCGTAATCGAAATATCCATGCCGCGCACAGAATCAACGCTGTCGTAATCCACTTCGGGGAATACGATTTGCTCTTGCACGCCCATGTTGTAATTGCCACGGCCATCGAACGCCTTGCCATTCAGTCCGCGAAAATCGCGAATTCGCGGAATAGCAATACTGATAAGCCGATCCAGAAACTCGTACATGCGCTCGCGTCGCAAAGTAACCTTGCAGCCGATTGGATAGCCATCGCGAATTTTGAAGGATGCAACTGACTTCTTCGACAACGTGATAATCGCCTTCTGGCCGGCAATCAGCGTCATGTCGTCTACGGCTTTCTGAATAATCTTCTTGTCATTGACCGCCTCGCCCACACCCATATTCAGCGTGATCTTGGTGATCCGCGGAATCTCCATGGGATTGTCGATGCCCAACTGCTGCTTCAGTTGGGGCACAACGGTCTCTTTGTAATATTGCTGCAACCTGGCCATCTTTACCTACCTGTGGCGACGCCCGCTAAAAGCTAGACGTCGACAACCTCGTTGTTAGACTTGAAAAAACGCACCTTGCGGCCATCCTCAAGTGTTTTGATTCCTATGCGATCGCCCTTGCTGGTAACGGGGTTATAAAGCTGGACGTTCGAAACATG
>Ga0105097_10001907_pt1 | contig 10124 bp, 7 predicted proteins | sample PPLLak12cMay2015_FD_87035 | JGI IMG/M metagenome (GOLD analysis project Ga0105097, IMG submission 87035) | Freshwater sediment microbial communities from Prairie Pothole Lake near Jamestown, North Dakota, USA - PPLs Lake P7 Core (1) Depth... | ecosystem: Environmental > Aquatic > Freshwater >... | reverse complement strand
CTAAATTGACATTTTTCACTTGCTCTGACAACATTCCGCTTGCCTATCAGCATATCCAATGGAGCCTCCGAGCATGCAGTTCTTTTCCTTCTAGCCACAAATAAGCAGTTCGGTTAATTTAGGAGATTAGATAATGTCCAATCATCATGTTCTGAACCGTACAATATTAATGATCTCGCTAGTCCTGGTCATGATAATGTCAGCATGCGCGCCAGGAACTCCGGTTGCTAGCCCCGCGCCTCCCAGTGATACAGAACCCGCAGCCAGTACAGAAGCTGTTCAACCTGCAGAGGAAGTACAGCCGACCGAGCCCCCTCCACCAGCCGAAGCTTCCGAGCCAGGTAAACTGAAGGATGTACCCCGCGAACGTACTTTAATTGACCTGCAGAATGGTCCCGAGAATAAGTGGGCCGATTATGATAACTGGAACCCGTATTCAATCGGTGCACAGGCCGGCTTCGGGGCGAATATTATTTATGAGCCGCTGGCGTATTACAGCGCTTTTGCTGACCAGGAAATCCTCTGGCTTGCCGAAAGTTATGAGTACTCGCCTGACTTCATGGAACTGACAATTAAGATCCGTCCAAATATCACCTGGAGCGATGGTGAGCCTTTCACGGCAGAGGATGTCGCATACACTCTGGAGACACTTAAAGAGCTTGGCCCCCAAGTACAATGGGGCTCGGATGTCCAACAATTCGTTGCGAGCGCTGAAGCGACTGATCCTCAGACAGTGAAAATTAAATTCAATAGCCCAGCACCGCGCTTTTTCTGGTTCATGACCTATAAGTTTGACACTGGGGTTTTCATCGTTCCAAAGCACATCTTTGAAGGACAGGACTGGACCAGTTTCAAAGCATTTGATCTGGAAAAGGGTTGGCCTCTCACAACAGGTCCTTACCAGGTCGTGCTTTCTTCGCCAGAACAGAAGGTTTGGGATCGCCGTGATCAGTGGTGGGCTGTAGACGCCGGTGTTGCCAAGGCAATGCCGGCCCCCGAGCGGATAGTGCTTTTACCGTTCGGAGACTCTGACCAGGCTGCCCAGGCGATCATGAGTGATCAAGCAGATCATGGCCGTGTTTCCGTCCAGAATGCCCAGGTTGTGCTGGATGGCAACCCAAAGACCACAACTCACAGTGGAAATGAATTGCCGTACGGGTATATTGATTGGTGGCCGATGTCGCTCTTCGTCAATACCACTATGCCACCGTTCGATGATCCAGATGTCCGCTGGGCGTTAAGCTACTTCATCGATCGACAACAGTTGATTGACGTAGCATTGAACGGCGTTGGCGAGGCATCTACGCTACCTATGCCGCCTTATCCTGGGCTCACCCCGTATATGGATTCAATCAGCGATTTGATGGAGACATATCCGACGAATGAGTTCAACCCAGAAAAGGGTGCTGCGTTGCTAACCAATAAGGGGTGGACGAAAGACGCTGATGGCATCTGGACGGATTCTAGTGGCAACAAGCTTTCAGTTACGATCTTGAGCTACAGCTTTTTGCAGTCAATACCCCCAGTGGTTGCGGAGCAACTTAAGCAGCAAGGTGTAGATGCCACCTTCGCAATGCCTCCCGACAACTTCGATCAACTATTCAAGGGTACCTATCAAGCAGCAATTTGGGGTCATGGTGGCAGCATCAAAGACCCTTACGAGACAAGTCGATTGTACCAATCGACCTCTGAAGCAGTACCCGGTGTGAATGCGGGCAATTATTCACAATGGTCTGACCCAGAGTACGATAAGATCGTTGATGAAATGTATGCTACCCCGATGGATGATCAGGCGAAACTGATGGAGCTCTATCGTAAGGCTATGGAAATTTGGCTGCCGAACTTGCCAGATATCCAGCTCGTTCAGAACATCCATAACATCTTGATGAATACAACCTACTGGACAGGGTGGCCGTCCGATGAGAACAGCTATGTCAATGAACATTCGTACGCATTGACTTGGCCTCTCGTGATTTATAACCTGCTTCCCGCCAAGTAGCGGGCAAGCTCCACAAGTAGCGGAGAATATCTGTGTGGGAGGTCCAGAATCGTCCACTGGGCCTCCCAGTCCTACCGAAGTGGAGTAACCTATGAATTGGGCATATCTTCTTCGTCGTCTAGCGCTATTTTTCTTGACCGTCTGGTTTGCAGCGACGATTAACTTTTTCATTCCACGTATTTCTGGCCAGAATCCTGTCGAGCAGCGGCTAATGCAACGTGCAATTAGCGGCGGTACGGTTCAATCCGGGATGCAGGCGATGATTGAAGAGTACAATCGAAAATTTGGTTTGGATAGACCATTACTGGCTCAATATATAACTTATCTTCAGGATGTAAGCCGGGGAAATTTCAACTATTCGATTGCTGATTACCCCAGGACTGTTAGCTCGGTCATTGCCGATGCTCTCCCTTGGACAATCGGTTTGTTAGGCATGGCAACGATTATTATGTTTTTGTTGGGGAGCCTGATAGGTGGGCTTATGGCCTGGCCAAATCTTCCTCGATTTGCACAATTCTTACTAACACCCTTCATCGCTCTATCGGCTGTACCCTATTATCTTTTAGGATTGATCTTATTATATTTCTTTGCTTTTAAGAATCAGTGGCTTCCCCTATTTGGGGGATATTCACCCATGAGTGTTCCGGAGTGGTCCTGGTCATTTGCACTCGATATATCTAAACACGCTTTCCTTCCTGCTATTTCTATCGTTTTAGCTGGTATCGGCGGTTGGGCACTTTCTATGCGCGGCATGATGTTGACCGTGTTAGGCGAAGACTATATGGTTCTGGCAGAGGCGAAAGGTCTCAAACAGAAAACGCTCTTTCTCCATTATGCATTGCGGAATGCGATACTGCCTCAGATTACTTCTCTTGTTCTCTCGCTTGGTTTTATTATCTCAGGTTCGGTCCTTGTAGAAGTAATTTTTAATTACCCAGGCATTGGTTCGGTGCTCTACCATGCAATTCGCGGTTTTGATTATTTCCTGATTCAGGGGATCGTGTTTACAGTCGTTGTTGCCATTGCGTTTGGCGCCCTCGTCCTTGACTTGATATTGCCATTACTAGATCCGCGCATTGGCTATGGTAGCCGTTAGATGATAACTACAGGTGAGTCGAACGTGCCACAGAGCATACATCCACCAGGTGCTTCGCAACCTCCCTGGAAACGCGCCTCGGGCTTTTTTAGGCAAAACAGGGCGCTTGGCTTCGGCCTTTTGCTTCTCTTGAGCCTTCTTTTATTCTCAGTGGTCGGAGCTATGGTCTACGATACATCATTGGCCTCGCCCCTTTCGGGTCCTGCCGGTCGCCCGCCTTCGATCGATCACCCTCTAGGTACAGATCAACAGGGTAGAGATATGCTGGCGGCACTAATCGTCGGAACGCCCCTGACGTTGCGCATTGGTTTTATTGCCGGTATTATCGGTATCGCGATAGGTACGATGCTCGCATTTATTTCAGGTTACTACCGAGGTCCAACCGATACAGTTATCCGGACGATTGTGGATGTCGGTTTGACTATACCCGGGTTCCTGATCTTGATCATCATAGCGATCTCAATCAAAGGGAACATGGGTGTGAACCAGGTCGCTCTGGTAGTCGCTGCGACAGCCTGGTTATGGCCCGCTCGCAGTATGCGCTCTCAAGTGCTTTCAATGCGCCAGCGGACATACGTGCAGGTAGCCCAACTGTCCGGAATGAGTGGTCTTGAAATTATTTTTCGAGAGATGATGCCCATTCTGATGCCTTTTATCGCAGCCAGTTTGGTCGGCGCCATCTCGGCGGCAGTGCTGGCGTCCATTGGTTTGGAGGCTCTTGGTTTAGGAGCTATGGATCAACCGACGCTTGGAATGACGATCTACTGGGCGATTTATAATTCTGCACTGATGCATGGGTCCTGGTGGGTTTGGGCCCCGGCTATTGTCGTGATCCTTATCCTTTTCCTGGGACTTTTCCTGCTATCAATAGGGTTAGATGTCGTGGCGAACCCGCGTCTTCGGAGAAACCAATGAGCATCTCGATCCTTGAAGTGAATGATCTTAAAATCAACTATTACACGCCTAACCGGGTGATTAAAGCTGTCGATGGCATCTCCTTTGACATTCAATCAGGTGAGCGTTTCGGTCTGGTCGGCGAGTCGGGCTCTGGTAAATCCACTGTTGCCATGGCGATATTGGGCCTTATTAAACAACCTGGCAGGGTCGAAAGCGGTGAAATCTGGTTTACGAATGGAAATGGAGGGGAAGAGCCTCTAGCGAATACCCGAGTAAATATACGGAGCCTATCGCTGGAGCAAATTCGCAGGCTGCGCCTGGCCGGCGTTGCCCTGGTGCCGCAGGGTGCGATGAATTCGCTCAATCCGGTGAAAAAAATACGCGCACAAATGCTCGACGGTATGGTGGACCATGGCATTTTGCTCTCCGGACACGAGAAGGATGAGCGGATAAAGGAGCTTCTGGAATCGGTTGGACTCCGACAAGAAGTCGCAAATATGTACCCGCACGAATTGAGCGGTGGGATGAAACAACGGGTCGCGATCGCAATCGCTATCTCGCTTCGCCCTAAGTTAATTATTGCCGACGAACCAACCAGTGCACTTGATGTGATCGTTCAACGACAGGTGATGGAAACTCTTTTTGAGTTACAGGATCGACTTCAAGCATCCGTTCTGATGGTTGGCCACGACATGGGTCTCATGGCCCAATCCGTACATAGGCTTGGCGTGATGTATGCAGGTAAACTTGTCGAGGTGGGGGAAGTCACTGATATATTTGGCCACCCCCAAGACAGTTACACCCAGAGGCTGATCGCCAGTCTGCCATCATTAACTAGAAAGAGCTCCCTTGTATGAATGAAATGAGAGAGCTAAATTCGCCAGCCCTACTGCAGACTCGCGGTGTTACCAAAGTGTTTGGTGGCGGCATCGGGAAAAGCAAAACAACCGCTATCGAGAATTTTACGTTCACGATCGAAGGAGAACCCCCATCCATAACTGCTCTTGTTGGCGAGAGTGGCAGCGGTAAAAGCACGCTCGCGCAGCTGCTACTGGGTCTCATGACCCCTACGTCAGGAGAGGTTCTTTACCTTGGCAAGAGTTTGGATCGGATGGATGCTTCAGAAAAGCAGCAGTTTCGGCGGGATATTCAGATTATCTTCCAGGATCCTTTTGATGTCTATAATCCGGTTTATAAGGTTGACCATCTCCTGACCGTCCCAATTGAGAAATTCCATTTGGCATCTTCTAAGAGTGAGCGGAAACAACTGATGGAATCGGCGCTAGTAGCGGTTGGCTTGGATCCACAGGAACTCTTGGGGCGGTATCCCCACCAGTTGAGCGGTGGCCAACGCCAACGGATTGCGATTGCGCGGGTTCTACTGATTCGACCACGCATGATTATCGCCGATGAACCCGTTTCAATGGTAGATGCCTCGTTGCGGGCGAGCATACTCGCTAACCTTCAGCAGCTTAATCGCGACTTCAGGATATCCATTTTGTATATCACGCATGATTTGGCAACTGCCTTCCAGATCAGCACTAATATTGTTGTTCTCTATCGCGGATCTGTCGTAGAAGCCGGCGATATCACGGAGGTAATCCAATCTCCGAAACACCCCTACACACAGTTACTGATTGATTCTATTCCGAAGCCAAATCCCAGTCAGAAATGGGGCGGCGGAGCAACACTCTCACGGACGTCAAGTGCTGCAGATCCGGGGCAGGGCTGTAAATTTGCCGACCGCTGCCCGCATGTTATGCAAGCTTGCCGTATAAGTCGACCGCCTCTTTTCAAGACAGAGGAACACCGGGCTGTAGCCTGCTTTTTATACAATGATGTTCCACAAATCGGCCTGGAAGATCTTGATACGATATTTGTTTCCAGACAAACAACAGACAATGGATAATATCCAAATTATGCAAGGAGGAAATTATGCTTGACAAACTTCGCTGGGGAATTCTGTCTACCGCGGGCATCAATGAAGCAGCGATCTTCGCACTGCGCGCCGCTTCGCGCAGTCAGTTGGTTGCCATCGCGAGCCGCGACATTGCAAAAGCACAAAAATTTGCAGCAGATAATGAAATCAATAAAGCCTACGGCAGCTACGATGAGTTGCTTGCTGATCCGGATATCGATGTGGTTTATAACCCTTTGCCCAACACACTCCATGCAGAGTGGACCATACGAGCTGCCAGTGAAGGCAAGCATGTGCTCGTTGAGAAGCCCATCGTTACGAAGCTGGAAGACCTGGATGCCATTGAGGCGGCCGCAATCAAACACAATGTTGTCATTTTTGAGGCGTTCATGTCGTTGCACGCACCGCAGAACCGGCAAGTGTTGGAGATGATACGTAATGGTCGAATTGGTGACCTGCATCTAATAAATAGCTGGTTCAGCTATTATTTGCACCCTTCAGATAGCGATAATATTCGTCTCAATCCCAATCTTGATGGTGGTTCGTTCTGGGATGTTGGGGTATACCCGAACAGCCTGGCCATAACCATGGCAGGTGGATTGGCGCCAGAGCGAGTGTGGGCGGTACAGGATGTCGGCGAGACGGGTGTAGACGTAGGTCTGACTGCCCAATTGCAGTTCTTGAATGGAACAATTGCTCAGATTTATTCAGGTTTTCGCAGCCCGTTTGTGGAGGGTGCTCAGTTCATCGGCAGCGATGGCATGATTCGTCTCAGTAAGGCATGGATCCCAGGGATGAATAGCCGCAGTGCATTTGGAAGTGGAACGAACATCGAATTCGTTGACAGGGATGGTAAGCAAGAAATGATCCCAGTACCTGCATCTAATCCCTGGCAGAAGGAGATTGAGTCGATGGAAGCTTGCGTCCTGGACGGAATGGACCCGGTTGTTCCACTTAGCGCGAGCCGAGAATTTTTGAGGACAGCTTTGGCTCTGCTCGAATCAGCACGCTCAGGTCGGATGGTTAAGCTTTAAGGACATCCAAATGGACGATAACCTCCGATGGCGTGTTCAGGGCAAAGACATCGTCAATACCCGCGGGGAGAAGGTATATTTACGCGGCCTCTGTCTCGGGGGCTGGATGAACATGGAAAATTTCATTACTGGATTTCCAGGGAATGAATCTGCTCAACGAGCGGCTGTCGAACGGGTTCTTGGGAAGGAAAAAGCGCATTTTTTCTACGAGCGTTTCCTTGATTATTTTTTCAACGAAGAAGATCTAAAATTTATCGCAGGGTTGGGGGCTACGGCCGTGAGGGTAGCATTAAATTACCGTCATTTCGAGAATGATGAGCGCCCTTTCGAGTACCTGCCTGGGGGTTTCACCCGCCTCGATAGAATTGTAGGTTGGGCAGGGAAACTGGGTTTACATGTCATTTTGGATTTGCATGCCGTTCCCGGCTATCAGAATCCTGGCTGGCACTCTGATAACCCAGGGTGCCAGAGTCATTTTTGGGGTCAAAAGGTGTTTGAAGATCGCACGGTTGCTTTATGGGAAGCGTTGGCGAAGCATTATGCTAATGAACCGGCTGTCGCTGGATATAACTTGATGAATGAGCCGGTGGCCACAGAGTCTGAGCTCCCATTTTTGAATCAATATTATCGACGGGCAACTGAAGCGATTCGTCGTCTTGATCCCGACCACATCATCTTTCTCGATGGGAATCATTACGCCCAGAGGTGTGGAGACCTGGATCCGCCCTTTGATAGTAACACTGTTTACAGCTACCATTTTTATCCTGAGCCGGTGCTGGAAAATAGAAACTATCCTGCAAAGATCGATGGCGAGCTGTATGATCGCAATTGGTTACACAGGACGTTGATCGAGCGAGCAGAGTTCATGGGCCGGAATGGGGTTCCGGCGTGGGCTGGCGAGTTCGGTGTGATCTTCTCTGGCCGTTCAACAGAGGAATATCAGCTGCGCGTGTTAAGCGATATGTTGGAAATTATGAACGAGGCAGGCCATCATTGGACACTCTGGCTTTATAAAGACATCGGACCGATGGGTATTCTCATGCTTGATCCTGCAGCCGAATGGATGCGAAGAACTGAATCTGTGCGCTCGCTTAAGACCTCTTTGCGCTGTGATTACTGGATCGAGCGCGAACCGACCGATGTTAGCCGGCAAATCGATGCTATGATCGCAACGATCCAAAGTACAACGCGCACAATTCCAGGAGAGTGGGAGAAGTTGAGTTCAGATATTTACGCATCAGTCTGCCAGGAGACGCTTTCGAAGCTCTTGTTGCCTGCATTCGCAGAACAATTTCGGGACATGAATGTTGATGAAATCGACGGGATGATGAAGTCGTTTGCTTTTGAAAACTGTGTGCCACGGGAAGATATTGTAGATCTTTTACGTACCGCCTGGAGCAGAGCCTGATGGGATCGATGTGATCTGGAGGGACATGTTCAATTTCGGTGTTGACTATTACCCAGAACAATGGCCGGAGGAGCGCTGGACTAAAGATGCAGAGCTCATGGCCCAAGCCGGCTTTAATGTCGTCCGACTTGCAGAATTTGCCTGGTCGCGCTTGGAGCCTGAGAAGGGTCGATTTGACTTCGAATGGTTAGACCGGGCCATTGCTCTATTGGCAGGGTATGGGATGCACATTGTTCTAGGAACACCGACCGCCTCGCCACCTCCCTGGCTGATGGCCGAGCACCCTGAGATCTTTCGAGTCAGGAGTGACGGAACACGTGTAACTTATGGTCACCGCCGCGGGTATTGTCCAAATAACCTGGTTTATCGAGATTACTCCCGTGCGATCGTCAGGAAAATGGCTGAACATTATTCCGGTAACCCAGCGGTCGTTGGATGGCAGATTGATAACGAACTTGGGGATCGCTGTTACTGTCCAAGGTGTGCTCTGGCCTTCCATGATTGGCTGAGAACTCGCTTCGGTACACTCGCTGTGATCAATGATCGTTGGGGCACAGTATTCTGGAGCCATATCTACACAGATTGGACACAAATTCCGGTACCTCTGACAATCGGTGGGCCGCATAATCCTGGCCTTGCGCTTGATTATCACCGCTTTTGCTCTGATTCCTATGTGGATTTTATGCAGATTCAGAATGCAATTCTGCGGCAATTCTGCCCAGACCATTTCATCACACATAATTTTATGGGTTTTGTATACGACCAGATTAATCAATTTGATTTATCACGCTCACTAGATTTTGTTTCTTGGGACAACTACCCGCAAATGCAGTGGAATATGAAAGATGCCGCCGACCCCGTGAAGGCTAGTCTGGGACATGATACAATGCGCGGGCTCAAGCGGAGCCCGTTTTGGGTGATCGAGCAGCAAGCCGGACCCAGTGGTTGGGAGATTGTAAGTCCTGCGCCACGTCCAGGTCAACTGCGTCTTTGGGCATATCAGGCTATTGCACATGGGGCTGATGGGATTCTGTTCTTTCGGTGGCGTACGGCGCAGGCCGGCGTTGAGCAGTACTGGCACGGTTTACTGGATCATGACGGCCGCCCTGGGCGACGGTATGAGGAAATCAGGCGGATGGGTGGGGAAATCCAAATAATCGGTGAACGGCTGGTTGGTACTAAGTTAAAACCGCAAGTTGCCATACTGCTTTCATATGATTCGCGTTTTGCCTTCCAGATTCAAGCAAACAATCCTTCATTCCGATATGAAACGGAGTTTTTGAAGCTTTATCGGGCACTCCAAGAGTTGAAAATTTCCGTTGACATTGTCTCTCCTGAAGCAAATCTGCAGGATTACAAATTAGTATTCGCTCCAACGCTTCATGTACTTGATGGGCAAGCGGCGGACAACTTATCCGCGTATGTGTCGAACGGGGGAGTCCTAGTTGTAACCCCGCGCAGTGGGGTAAAAGATGAGGCTAACCGGATTGTGGGCTGCCCGCTACCTGGTCTTCTTGCTGAGCTTTGCGGTATGGAGGTCTCAGAATATGATTCGTTCCCTGAGGGCAAGACCAACTCAGTCCGTTTTACCATTCCTGACCTCGAGGGAACTAGTTCTCCCAAGGTTGATATTTGGGCTGATTTGTTGCATCCAACATGCGCCACGGTTGTGGCGATCTATGAACACGATTATTATGCAGGCAGCCCAGCCATAACCCTTAATCACTACGGTACTGGGTATGCCCTTTATATGGGAGTGTTTGGGGGTCAGG
>Ga0105097_10001905_pt1 | contig 10126 bp, 7 predicted proteins | sample PPLLak12cMay2015_FD_87035 | JGI IMG/M metagenome (GOLD analysis project Ga0105097, IMG submission 87035) | Freshwater sediment microbial communities from Prairie Pothole Lake near Jamestown, North Dakota, USA - PPLs Lake P7 Core (1) Depth... | ecosystem: Environmental > Aquatic > Freshwater >... | reverse complement strand
GCATGACTTGCGTTTCCCTGTCAATGCCGTTCAATACTGCCTCGATGAAGCCTCCATTACTCCTGAGGACCTCGACTACGTCGTCTTCTACGAAAAGCCCCTCCTGAAATTCGAGCGCCTTCTCGAAACCTATATCGCCTACTCGCCGCGCGGTTTCGGCCAGTTCCTCGAAGGCATCCCGCTTTGGCTAAAGCAAAAGCTGCACCTGCCCCGCGAAATGGATAAAGCCCTTAACTACAGGTACAAAGGCCGCTACATCTTCACCGAGCATCACGAATCCCACGCCGCAAGCGCATTCTTCCCCTCGCCCTTCAAACAAGCCGCCATCCTCACGATGGACGGCGTCGGCGAATGGACGACCGCCAGTTTCGGAATCGGCACCGCCAATAAAATCCAGCTTTTAGAAGAAATGCGTTTCCCGCACTCACTGGGTCTTTTGTATTCCGCCTTTACATACTTTACAGGCTTTAAGGTAAACTCCGGTGAATACAAGCTGATGGGCCTGGCGCCTTACGGAGAGCCGAAATACGCGGATTTGATAACCAAAGAGCTTATCGATTTAAAGCCCGATGGCTCGTTCAGAATGAATATGAAATATTTCCCATACTGCCGAAAGAGCGTGATGACAGATTCGACATTTGAGGAGCTTTTCGGCGGCAAGCGACGTCTGCCCGATGAGCCGTTGACAGAATTTCAAATGGACATCGCTGCCTCAATTCAGGTAGTCACCGAAGAAATAATGATGCGCACCATCCGCTATGTCCACAGCAAAACAAATATGAAGACTCTCGTCCTCGCAGGCGGTGTTGCGCTAAACTGCGTCGCCAACGGCAGGATTCTTCGCGAAGGCCCATTCGAAAATATCTGGATTCAGCCGGCGGCTGGTGATGCAGGCGGCGCCCTCGGCGCAGCACTCTTCGTTTGGTATCAGCTTCTCGGCAACAAACGCCAAACGGATGGCAGCGATAAACAATCCGGCTCTCTGATTGGACCGGCCTTCAGCAACGAGCAAATCAAATATTTTCTCGATTCTGTCGGCGCAAAATATCACTTCTGCGAAGACGATAATCAGCTCATTGACAAAGTCGCAGACCTCATCGGCTCGGAAAAAGTTATCGGCTGGTTCCAGGGCAGAATGGAATTCGGTCCCCGGGCGCTGGGCAACAGGAGCATCATCGGCGATGCTCGCAGCGAAAAAATGCAGTCTGTGATGAACCTCAAAATAAAATTCCGCGAATCGTTCCGTCCTTTCGCGCCCTGCGTCCTGCTGGAAGATGCCGACCAGTACTTCGAAATGAACTCGCACAGCGAAAGCCCGTATATGCTCCTCGTCGCAGCCGTCCGAAAAGATAAAAGATTCCCCCTCGAACCATCCTCACAGAATCTCAAAGGCCTCGATAAGCTCAAGGCCAGGCGAAGCGTCGTCCCCGCAATCACGCACGTCGATTTCTCCGCTCGAATCCAGACCGTTGACCAGAAGCGCCACCCGAAGATGCACAGGCTTATGAAAAAGTTCAAGGAAAAAACCGGCTGCCCCGTCATCATCAACACCAGCTTCAACATCCGCGGCGAGCCGATTGTCTGTTCGCCGGAACATGCATACCGCTGCTTTATGGCGACGAATATGGACGTCCTCGTAATGGAAAACTTCCTGCTCTATAAAACAGAACAGCCGCTGGCCCAAAAAGACCAGCTCGATGCCTACAAGGCTCAGTTCGAGCTTGATTAATTAAAAGGAATATTATGTCATTAGCGATAATAAACTGGAATCCTGACCGAAAGCTGCTGCGAAACTTCGGCCTAATTGCCCTGCTCGCGACAATCGCCCTCGCAATCCTCCTGAACCTGCTAAGAGGTCTCTCATTCCAGTGGGGTGCTATTATCATCGCAGCCGGACTGGCCATCTTCATCATCAGCAGATTGTCCCTGAAAGCCACGAAATTCGTATACCTTGCCCTGACAATAATTACGCTGCCCATCGGGATTGCGGTAAGTTTCATTGTTTTAGCGCTGTTTTATTTTTTGGTCCTGTTTCCGGTCGGCCTTTTCTTCCGAATAATCGGAAGAGACCTGCTCGGCTTGAAATTCGACACTTCCCGAAACACCTACTGGACAAAATGCGCCCGTTCCACTACACTTGAGCGGTATTTTCATCAGTTTTAGGAAAATTAGGATTCTTTTATGGAAGAAGATACTAAATCAAAGCAGGAAAATTTCAGCGAGCTTTCGGAACAGAAACGGCCCTCCATACTGGCTGAGTTCTGGTTCTTTCTAAAGCACAACAAGAAATGGTGGCTTCTTCCCATATTTATCATCCTGCTGCTGCTGGGCCTGCTTGTCTGGCTCGGCGGCACTGCCGTCGCTCCCTTCATCTACCCGCTGTTTTAAATCGTAATATGCAGTGCGTATGCCGCATATTGCAGTGCGTAATGAATCATATAAAATTACTCAAGCGATGAAAACTCGACTTTGATTTTTTTCTGGATCAAAATGCTTACTCAAAAAACCTTATGGAAATATGAGCAACAGACTGCACCAAGACCTGGTATGTTTAATTCTGACTGCATAAAAAAAAACATAATGTAATGCTGTCAGTAAAGCAATTTAAAAATGAAGAAATCAACAGCAGGTCTTTTTCAGGCTTTAATTTATTTATCGGAAATGAAAGTTTCTCTCTCGTTGCTTGATACCATGTTTCTGGCGACCTCGACAACTCTTTGTCTGAGAACATTTGGAGAGAGGACCTGGACCTGGCCGCTGTAACTTAGAATCCACCACATTATTTCATTCAAACCATCAACTCGAAACTCTACAATTGCAGAACCGTCCGGTTCGAAGGAAACTGTTTGCGTGCTGTGCCACTGCACTTCAGAGATGCTTCGTGCAATTTTCGGAGAAAACTTCAGTTTGACATTGTAGAGTCTGCCTTCAGGTATAGTTGACCAGGCGCGGCTTATATATTCATTTATGTCAAATTTGCTCTCCTCATAAGAGAACTTATTGAGCCGGTGAACTTCCCTTATGCGGTAAATCTGCAGAGAACGAACTTCATTATCAGAATTGGCATATCCAATTACATACCAGGTTTGAAAATTGTAAAGCATATGAAATGGGCGAAGCTCTATTGAAATGCCGAGCCGCTCGCTGGGAAAAGCATAAGAAATATTAACGAACTGTTTTTTGAGGATTGCTTCGAGCAACTGCTCAAACACCCCTTCCTTAAAATCAACTGCAGGCTTGCGATCGAGCTTAATTGAAATATGATTCATCGCATTATTACAGTACCGGCGTACTTTTTCCGGAAGATTGCTTTGTAATTTCATAGCAGCGACAAGTGCCTCATTTTTATATGGAATCCCTCCGAGATTTTCCATTTTGTAAGCAAGCAAGAGCAAACTGAGTGCTTCTTTTGCAGAAAGGTTGACAGCAGGCATGAAAAACCCGGAATCTACGGAGTACTTTCCCTGACTTGCCTTATAGTGATACGGCACACCAATTGCTTTAAGTTCCTTAAGGTCGCGGAAGATGGTGCGCCTGCTCGATTTGTGCAATTTTGCCAATCTATCGACCCTGTTGCTGTCACCTGACTGCAATGCAGATAAAATTTGGAGAATTCTGCCAATCCTGCTTTTTTTCATTCAATGAACTCCCAAAAAGCCCTTTTCAAATCAGAACAACATATTCAAAGATAATATAATAAAAATTTACGTACTATCTTCAAAGATTATGGCGTTTCTGCGGGCTGAAAATTGCACACTTTTTTAAAAAATTTGAAAATTTTTCATTTACTACAAAATCTTATGCTCTGTTGTCCAATCATCTGTTGGGCGAATTTCTGTAACATAAATAAATACAATATGTTGCGATAAGATATGGCCAAGGGCAATTTAGCCTTGCCCATTGACCGGGTTCAGGCCCGGTACAGAACCACTGAATTCAAAATCACCCGCATTTGATTTTTATCAGTAACGGAATAGCTTACGGCACATCAAAACCTTTTTCGCCGTCGATTTTTTGTGCTTCTTATAATTTCTAAGATTTGAGTATGTTGACTAAGCTATTAACGCATTGAAGGGGGAAAAGTTTTCAGCAGCTCCTTTACGGCATATGCAGCTCTCTGCTGTTTCTGCTCTTCACTTATCGTTTTCAGCGTTATGTCGGCATTAAAAATACCAAGCCAGGCCGGCTCCATATTCCTGGCATCGATTACCTTAACCAGGACTGCACCGTTGACATAATCATCAGGTATGACAAGAACATTTATCCATTCATTGCCCTTCTCTTTACTCTGAGCAGCCAAAACATTAATTTCATGCTGCAGTCCTATTGTATAGGCAACGAAGAAATCAACACCCTTATTTTCAGCAGGCTTGAATCCTTTTTCCTTCAGCTGTTTATCCATCGCAGTTTGAATTCTCTTTTCAATTAAAGCGAACTCGGGCCCCTTATCTATGTCGGAGGCAAATGTTACAAAGGCATATTTGCTTCCTTTGGGAAACTTGGCATCTGGATTATAAGACGTCCTTACAGCCACGTTGGACAATGTTTCCGGCATAGAGGTATTTTTTTCTGAAGCACAGCCGCAGACAAACACAAATGCAGCCAAAACTATAGAGAGAATTTTGTTTTCCATTAATCCGCCCTTTCACTGTAGAATTTGTATTGAGTTTTTATTATAGGTCCGAATTTTTTATACGTAAAAATTACATTCCCCCGACTGGTCCCTTAAACCAGTTAGATATTCCAAGACATCTATACAAGGTCTTTAAAGTACCTATTGAACCTTCGTCCATGTTTCATCCGGATCGAATTGTTCCATTGCTTTGGCTGTTCTTTCGGTGTTCTTTCCAAGATTTTTCTGATAGACGAGGCCATCATGATTGACTATGAAGGTCATGATTCCCAAGTTGCCGTATTCTGCCGGATAGGCCACTACAGCGAAGCCTCCTATCATTTTTCCGTTAATGATATAGTCAAAGGAACCGCCATCGGCATGTTCGCCCTGTTTTGTCAGGAGCCGATAGAAATAACCGTGATAAGGCAAACGTTTCTCGGAGGATTTCTTTTGCCCATACCCTTCCTGCCGGGCTGTTGCGACCAAAGGCCCGAGGGGGCTTGGGTCTTCTCCTTCGATAGTCTCCCAGTACAAACCGTTTTTCTTTCCGGGGTCACTTCTAAGTTTTTGAGCATATTTACGGATACCATCGCCATCACGATCCTGTGATGCGTATTCTCGCTGTGCATCAACAACAGCAAGCATCACCTGAATAGTGCTCAATTCATTTCTTCCGATACGCCGGTTCAAAATCTCTTCCCTGCCGCTGGCTGTATCGAATATCCATTGCTCCTTTTCTTTCACTATAGGTATGGGGAATGGCCAGTCGTTACTGCCGACAGTAAGAACAATTTGTTGACCTTCGGCTTCCATTTTATGCTTCTCATCATAAGCATTTACAAACATTTCCCGTATCTGCTGATCGTTGACATCGTCGCCCGACCAAATCAGGTCTTTGCCGTCAGGACCGAGTATCTTGAGCAGTTCCTCCCTTGAATTCTCGCGCATTGTTTTCACAAATGCATTCGCGGCATCCTCTCCCGAATTAAAGCTAACCTGCTTTGAATGCCCGCATCCCGACAGCCACAGGCACGAAAATATGAGCATCATTACAAGACAACGGGTTAATATTTTGCTTTGAAAGTTTAATATAGTATGCATCATTTGCTCCTGTTTAATGTAAACCGTTTATAATTAGTCTTAAGTTACCGTCTTCTTCCTCCGCCTCCAGTGCGCATTCCGCCGCTGGGACGGCTGCCACCGACAGGGCCTGCAGGCATAGCCTGGCGACTCATCTGCCCTCTGCTGCTCGATACTCTGGCGGCACTTCCAGAATTCATACCCTGAAATGCACCGCCGCGATTTGCAGCGCTGGGGCTTCTAACAGTTGGGCTTGGGCTTGCAGTTCTTTGTGCAGGTCTCTGGGTAACGGCTGGTTTATTAGCCGTACCCTGACGATTGCCGAGTTGTTGACTTGCCCCGCTGCCAGTTTTTTGACTTAATCCGCTGCCAGTTTTTTGACTTAAACCACTGCCAGGCTGCTGACTTACGCCGCCGCGGGCAATGTCCTGCCTTCCCTGCTCTGCACGGCCGCGGAAAGCCTCTCTCGACTTTACGGCATCCGTTGTTGATGCACGGTTAAATTTCTGCGCTGTTGCCTGATCCCTATAAGCAACACCCCCGCGGTTCGCCGGGTTGTGCTGCCATTTCCCCCTGTCAGCCTGACTCCAATTCCCCCGGTCCTTATACTGCTGGGCATACTTACCGCGATCGATGTTTCGATTAAAATCGAAATTACGGTTAACATCAATATCGATGTCCCCGCCATGCCAATCACAATGTCCCCATGAATATCCCCATGCGGCACCAATCGCCACACCTATACCAAAAGATATGAGATTAGAAGTGGCGACATAGCCGGGCGGATAGTAATAATACGGCGGATATGCAGGATAAGGCCAGGGTCCATAAATTACAGTAGGATTGTATGTAGGGACATAAACAACCTGAGGACTGGGTGATTCGATAATGATTTTTTCCTGTTCAACCTTAACAACCTGTTCCTCAGTGGTTTTCAAATTATTCTGATCAGAAGCCTTTTTCCTCAGTTTCTGTGCAGTATCCAAAACGTCCTTTTGCTGCGCGAGAAATGCATCGCCGAGCTTTTGCGTCCAGTCGAGTTTTTCGCTCATCATCGTAAGTACCTGAGGAAAATTCACCAGTGATTTAACACTCGGGTCCCAATTTTCCTTCTCGAGAGCAACAGCAAGAGCATCAGCTTTAAGGTCCTTATTCTGCTTTACCCAGCGGTCTGCCTGCACTACTTCGAGAGGATATGTTGACGCCATAAGTATCTGAGACAGCAGTGAATCCGGATACAGAGCAACCGGGGCCAGCAGCTGCTCCAATTCCTCCTGTTTGAAAACAGGAGTTGTGTTCTGGTCCTGAGCAATGGCCAATGACCCGCAAAGCATCAGCAATAATGCCGCCGATAATGTATAAAATCTGCTTATTTTATTCATATGTTTTATGCACCTCACAATTGATAACTTTTGTATTTGACATGTGGTTTCCCCTAAATGCTTTTACTGCTCAACTCCACCGTTGAGCCTTATTTTTTAATAGAATGCCAAATCTTTTTTATAAAGTCAATATCTTATACTGAAAATATTTCACGTCAGTAACTACAAAAAACACACTCGGCGGTTAATTACATTTCCGCCGTAAACCAGCAGGATACAGCTGAAATCTGTAATATTATTAATCATCTTTTTTGCTGCCCGTTGCTTTAGAAATTTTCATCATGGCAAGCCGATAAATAATCACAGCAGCCAATATTGCCGCAATCACCTCAACTATATGCCATACAAGTGCACCTGAAAGCTGTTTTAAATCTTCAACAGCCGCTCGGATTTCACTGGCGGCCTCAGCAATTTTCCCAGCCATTTCCTGAATGTTCTGGCCGCCTGCAGCCGAGGGGTCTGCTCCTTCAGCAGGCTTCAGTTTAACAATTTCTTTTACAGCGTCCCCAGTAGCACTGGCAGCATCTCGCCACGCATCTGCAGTTTCAGTAACCGTCTTCGCCGCTGCTCCAATGGAATCAGCCCCTTCCTTGACTTTTTCCAAAGCAATCCTGATGCTTTCAGCAGTCTGGTCGGCTTGTACCAGCGTCAATTGGAGATTAGCTTGTTTAGTATCGATTTCATCCAATAATAAACTAAGCTGCTCACGCATCAGCAGAGGAAACTTTTCAGAGGAATCTGCCAGCCGTACACTGCTATCTGAAAGCTTGGCGGTGCTGGAGGTCAGTGTTTTTGCCAACTCGGTCTCTTCAAGCTCGTAGAGGAACAGCAAAAGCTGTATTCGGGACGACTCAGGCAGATCAGCGATAATGTCAGAAAAACGGTCCGCTGTATCAGTAAATCTTCCGACAGCAGCTGCGGTGCGCTCGACTCCCTCCATGCCGCGAAACGGCGCCATAGGTATGCTGACAATCGCTTCGAATGGAGTTTTTCCTCCTTCTTTCGTTTCAGTCGCATATATAACAACGTTTGAGAAATTCACTCTGATGGAATTTTTCCGCGCAAAATCATTTACACTCTTTTCAGTCGCCTGAAACGTATTTTCAGACAAAAACAGCCTGCCGATATCCATGATATGAGATTCGATGCGTTTTGCAGTATCGACCGCAACAGGCTGATTTATGCCATAAAGTTTGGAGCCATCACCTTCTTCAAGGAAAATTCTAAAACGCACACAAAGTGCCCAAACATCTATAAAGGCGATCAAGGCATCATCCTGCTGCGACATTGCATAAAGGCCCTGGAGCATCTTCGAACGCATCTGCATAGATGTCATCTGGTCTCTCTTGCTGCTTGACTTCTGTTCTATTTCGTTAACGGCAGCATCGAGGGCAGTTCTGAAATAAACGGTAAAGCCATTTAACTGCTCACGCAGATCTTCCTTCGACATCTGGCTTTTAGATAGTGTCTGACCAGTGCCAAGTGTACGTTCACTTTTCGAACCGCATCCTGCAAGTAACGTAATCAGCAATACAAACATCGTACTCAAAATCTGCTGTTTTCGAAGATTTGATATTCGCTTTACAAGCATCACATTACTCCCAATAATTTACAAAGCGGGAAATTATGAATCATAGAATATTTTCTTTTTGTCATTTTACTAATCAGTTCGGACATTGGCTTCAATCCTCGCTTTGAATACCAACGACATAAACTTGTGCACCGGTCTTCAAGTTGGCTGCATTGGCTTCATCAGTATCAATGTGCATAGAAAGGCGGAAGTTCGGATTAACACGAACACGGACATCGCCGAAGACCAGCTCGCGGTCACCCGGCACGCGTACACGAACTATTGATTTATCCTTTACTCCGTAGCGGAGAGCATCTGCCGGAGTCATATGAATATGACGCAATGCACAAATCACGCCACGATCGATTGTAATGCTGCCAGCGTGGCCTTCGAGAGTACAGCCGGGAGTGTCCTTTATATCTCCAGACTCCCGGATTGGCGGGTGGATGCCGAGCTTAAACTGTTCGGTCATAGATATCTCTACCTGAGTGGCTGTTCGCACCGGCCCCAGCACCCGCACGCGGTCTACCCGGCCTTTTGGGCCAATGATAGCTACCTGTTCCTGACAGGCAGACTGACCGGGCTGAGAGAGCTCACTTTGAGGAGTAAGCTGGTGGCCCTTCCCAAACAGCGCCTCGACATGTTCCTGACACAGATGGATGTGATGAGCGGAAACCTCCAGGAGAATCGGTTCTGTCTTCTGGACTTCAAGTACCCGTGTGAGGTATGAGCGACTCAAAGTTCGCAGCGTCTCACGCGCAATCATCCGCTCTTCATCCGTCGGGACGACAAGAACAGTAACATGTGAATCATCAGTCGAGATGCGGCAGACCTCATCAAAACCTCTGGCTTCGCGATTAAGTGTTTCGTGCAGATGGATTCCCATACATTCAAGTCCCTGCAGCGCCAGCGAGCGAACGCCGGCACTTCCCTGACCGATACCGCCAGTAAAAATCAAAACATCCAGCCCGCCCATTGCAGCAAGATAGGCGCCAATATATTTTCTAAGCCGATAGCAAAATGCTTTCAATGCAACCAGCGCTCTGGGGTCGCCTTCATCAGCGGCACTCTCAATTTCGCGTATATCGCTGGAAATACCTGATAATCCCAACAAACCGCTTCGTTTGTTCAGCAGTTCATCGAGTTGAGCGTCATTTAGACCGAATTCCCGCTGAATATAGGTAATCGCCCCCGGATCGAGGTCGCCACAGCGAGTGCCCATGATCAGCCCTTCTGCAGGTGTAAAACCCATCGATGTGTCCACTGAGCGGCCATGATCTACAGCGCATAACGAAGCACCGTTGCCAAGGTGACAACTAATAATTTCCAGCTCATTAACGCGCCGCTGGAGATATTGAGATGCTTTCAACACAACATAAGAGTGGGAACTTCCATGAAAGCCGTAACGCCGCAGACCTTTCTTTTCGTAATACTCGTACGGCAAGCCATAAAGATAAGCGTAAGACGGCAGCGTATGAT
>Ga0105097_10001903_pt1 | contig 10129 bp, 20 predicted proteins | sample PPLLak12cMay2015_FD_87035 | JGI IMG/M metagenome (GOLD analysis project Ga0105097, IMG submission 87035) | Freshwater sediment microbial communities from Prairie Pothole Lake near Jamestown, North Dakota, USA - PPLs Lake P7 Core (1) Depth... | ecosystem: Environmental > Aquatic > Freshwater >... | reverse complement strand
TGAAACTCTCTTCCAGAGATGCCCGATAGACCGTGTCACCGAGGATGTTGAAACAGACGCAGCGAAAGCCCCGTCTCGTATTCTTGTAGTCCAGAGCCATAGACTCTGTAATACAGAAGATCAGTCCATCACACAGGACCCGGGACGCTGTCACTCTTGAGTGAAAGCATTTCATTGTGTCCCGGTCCACGTAGTGTGTCCGGCCTGACAGGTTCCGCTCCGCATTACGATACGGATCAGAACTCTCTGATCGATACAGGTCCATTGTTTTCCTCCTTCTGAGTTTGTGAAGAACACGAACGACGACCACCGCAGTGGCCGTCTATCACACTCTCCGCCGCCGACTGTCAGAGTTTCCTTTCATCTACCGGAAGATCTTCAACTTCAGCGAGAAGCTGAAACCAGCCGAAGTCATAGTGAAACGGGGTGGACCCAGGATTGTATTCCTCAGTCATGCCGCATTCTCCGGCCAGCGTCCTCAACTGGTCGCCATCCAGATTCTCCAGCACATCGATTGCATCGTACAGTCGCTGATTTTCCATGAGGATGCAGTCACCGCAGCCACACAGATCAACGTCCATGCCCCAATGCTGGCACCACCGTTGTTTCGGATCATCCGGGACAGTATCACCATCATCAGTCAATTCTCCTTCAAGGCAGTTGATCATCGCCTTCCGCACGTCCGAGTCGCCGTAAGCATCCCACGACTCATCGATGTCCTCCATCTCCCGGCGGGCATTGTCTTCATCGTCCAGCACTGGATAGTTCTCCAGTGCGCGAACTAGGTCATAGGCTTTATCCATCGCCTTCTCATCAGCCGGGTCCACGATGATAATCTCATACCATCCAGGACCCCAATGACCGAAGCGGTGGACCTCCACCGTCTCAGACTCTCCGCCCAGCTTAGCAACAAACGCCGCGAAGTTGGACTGATCGAGACACTCTGAGTCTCTGTTCCGTGAGACTGGCATGAGATACCAGTCCTCCCGGCCTTCAACCTCGATATGACTATCGAAGCTGGTTGGGCGATGTCCCCCGTATCGGGAGAATACGCCCTCATACTTGTCCATCTGGTTTCTCCTTCTGTGAGTGATAGTAAAGAGCAGGCAGGGAACTACAGGACTCGAACCTGTTCGCCCGGTCCATGAAACCGTTTAGGGTTTGCGCCCATGGCTCTGCCAGTCAGAGGACCACAGAGGGAGTTGCAACTCCGATTCTGCAGTGTCTCCAGTTCCCTGTCTGCTCTTTAAGTAAACACGAAAGAGAGCCGCACTCGTCGGCCCTCCATCCAGCTTACTCTTGTGAGACCAGCCAGTCTTCATATCCCAGCTCAGTCTCTTCATTCTCCACTTCGTCCATCCACATCTTCTTCGTGTACACCTTCTTCGGCAAGTCCGGCTGGGCCATGATCCACGCAATCACTTCAGCCACAGCCTCCACGCTGCAGTTCCCCTGGACCTCTTGTCCTCCGCTTTCCGGATAAGCTGTACACCACTCGTTCCGGGCAAACACTGCGATCTCAGCAGTGTCTGACCCTTCCTCCCCGCACCGTACTCTGTCCAAGTATCCTTCCCCGTAATGGTCACAGTAATTGCCCGGCCCAAACTGGACAGACAGGCCGTACCCATTTGCGAACGTCAGATGAAAACCTTTTCCATCTGTAATCTTAAACGCCTTCTTCGTTGCCATGACTGGCTCCTTCTGGTTGAGGGAAAACACGAACGACGACCGTCGCAACGATCGTCTATCACACTCTCCGCCGCCGACTGTCAGAGTCTGCTTTTATTCCACTTGTTCAGTGCGAAGACCAGCTCAGCCAGTCTCACCGCCAACTGGAAGATCTCCTCAGGGTCCTGATCGTCTGTTGACGCATCATCGATATCATACAGCCGCTCCGCAATGTGGAGCTGTTCAGCCAGATTTGCTTCAGGGTCCATCAGCCTTCTCCTTCTATCAAAGATCTTTGGTTACAGGTTCTGAACAGGTCACTGAATGTGACGAACTCAGCGTCTTCACCGTACGGCCTGTCATGCCACGATCGGATGAGATCCAGCATCTCCTCAGTTGCGCAGGGGATGAACTTCACTCTTGATTTCCCGAACAGTTCATACAGCTCATCCCGTGCCGCCACGTTTGTCGTGTAGATCACATCACACTCTCTCAGCACCGCCTCGACCTCCGGGCGGTTCCAGTAACTCGCTGACAGGGCGATCTTCAGTGTCATGCCTCGTCTCCTATTGAAGATGGAAAGCCCAAACCGTCCTTCTCATGGAACACCACGATATCGGCCAGGCTGATATGAACCTGAGCTGACCCCCAGCGCGACACCTTGACCCGGTATGGCCGGGGTTTCTTGTAATGTTCTTTCAGGTAAGCCACCTGTTCAACCGTAGGATTGAACACGTTCAGCTCTGCCTTGTCGAACAGACTCTTGGTTGGGGTCAAGCTGAGGTAATGGTCCACCCCCAGCTTCGTCAGAGCACCGATTGTGCGGCACCTGATCTTGTTCATCTCTGTCTCCTTCTGACATCAGTAAAGAACACAATCGGCGGCTCATCGCAATGAACCGCTGTTCTGGTCTCTAACTGTGCGTTGTGTACTTACCATCGGAGTCAGGGACCCCGCAGATGAAGTACTTAGTTGGAAACTCTCTGCCGTCTCCTTCTGAATAGGCAGCGTGGATCTCGTTGTCCCTGCCCTGGCTCAGATGAAGAAAGGCATAGCTGGCTGAGCCCAATGCCCAGCTCGATAAGTAACCAATGCACAGCTTCGCTTCTGCTGTGAAGATGAAGTCCTCTTTGAAGGACATCTTGATAGTACGATTGTGAAGCATAGTTCGGCTCCTGTTGTGATGTGAGATGCGAAACGATACTGAGCTTCCCGCCGCTGACTGTCAGGTATTAGTTTCCGCCTTCTGACTCAATTAAGACCCGGAGATTTTACCCCTATAAGATCTATAATCTATTCTCAGGAACTTGACAGTGCGCTGCGGAAACGCTTGTAACATCGCAGCACTTTTGCCGCTATGACATGTGGGGAACGTCAAACACAACAACGAACGAAAGGAAACGACATGACGAACACAGCAAACCATCTGCAGCACTGGCAGACTCCCGACGGATGGATTGAGGAGATTGACGCAAGACCGACCGACCGACCATCACATCGACAACGGCGCGGAGATGTAAACGGCTTGGCACTGTTCGGAGAGGAGGCAGGGGAACTGCTGGCGGAACTGCTGGCGGAAGATCTTCCGACCGATGAGCAACGGGCAGCAGCGGAAACGCTGGACAATGCCGAACGGCGCAAACCGACGGAACGGCGAACACTGTCGGAAGATAGACCGGAACCAAACAGAACCGACGTTGTATATCTGGCATTGTGGAAGACATGGCAGAAAGAGGAGCGCGACATTCTCAGCGTGCTCCCAATACAGGATCAGGAGGATATCCGGCAAACCATCGCGATTGATTGTTGGTTACATGCCTATCGTGCTGAATCGCTGCAGAAGAGAACTTCCCGGCTGAACTGGATCAAAGAAGAAATACAACGACATCGGGCAAAGATCCTGAGTACCACTGGAACCGCTGCAGGTTCCTCAGATGAAGCTGCAGAACTCCGCAGACTCAGCCTAGAATCCAAACTGGAAGCGCAGGAGAGAAACCACCTTGCCGCAGTGCATGCAGCAAACCAGACAAAGAGAGTAGCAGTAAGACTACTCTGAGAACTGACAGTCAAACCCGGAAGCACTTGAGACGATGACACCTGCAATCTGCAGGACATCACACAACACGAACGAAGGAAATCGAACGATGAAAACTATCGACCAAATCGCTGCAGAACTGATCGCCCGTGGAATCGCAATCGGCACAGCCTACGCCCAGGCAGCGCAGGAGTTCACAGCACAGGTGGAAGCGCATCACGCTGCAGAACTTGTGAAGGTGAAAGAGACCGCAGACAAGGACGCCGGATTGGTGGACTTTCTCGGCTCAGGGCTCAGACTCAAAGGATTGAAACCCGGAATGGTCAGCCCTTCTCAGTCAAAGGCATGCACCGCTGTAGACAGTGGCGCACTGATCGAGCCCGCAAACTATGACGCCGCAGGACGCACATTCTTCCCTCCAAAGCTTTGGGTACTGACAGAGGGAAAAACGCCTTGGTTCCTCAATCAGCAGGAAGCCGCGCAGATGCTGGACGCAGAAACGAGAGAACCGGGCAGCGTATTGCGATTGCTGCAGGCGATCGGCAGCCCTGAGAAGGTGGCAGAGTACACGACCGAGAAGAAACGCTTGACCGACGCGAAACTGATCAAAGTCTATGACCAGAAGTCTAAGACATGGGTTTAATCGCTCTGGATTGATTCTAGCCCCTCAGGCGCAACGCTGAGGGGCCTCAATCAGTTCAGACATACAAACACCCGACCAGAGAGGAGAGAACGTCAGAGAGACCCACTATCCGGCTTCCGCATCATGGGACAGGACACAGAGGATAGACCCGATTGACTGGAAAGACCCCTTGACCCCTTGACCCCTTGACCCCATGGCTGGAAAGTCCTGCATTTTCTGTTGAAATCATGCAAAAAAGCAGCAAATTCCGCGTCCGTGGATTGTCACGGTAGGGCCAATCCCTGCAGATTCTCAGGACATGCCAGCAATGCCGGTACAGCCCTCAAAGAGCCCGAAAAACGGCATGGCAGGGAAGTTAGGCCAATCCGGAACACCCGCCGGATGGACCCTTTGACGCCTCCCTAAGCCTTTTGGTCCCCCATCCGGAATTTCCGGAGTTTTGAAAACACTGGAAATCGATACTGGGCTATGAAAATGCTGGAAATCCATTCTGGTCCATGAAAATCAAGTCATACCGGCGGTTCCCTGGTTCCCGGGAACCAGTCCATCCGGCCTTTCAGGTGGTTCTGGCCCCGATTCCGGAAGCTGGACTCTCCGGAAGGGCAGGATTTGACCAGGAAGGGCCTGAATTTGAGCTGTACGGGCCTTGGACCGATTGGATGAGTAAAGTGTGGGCGTAAAGAAAGGCAGGCCTTGCTGGGCCTGCCTTAGAGTTTTTCAGTGATCTGAGTGTTTTACTGAGCTGTTACCTCAAATTCCTCTCTGAGCTTCCGATATTGGTCGTAACGGGCCTGTCTTTCATCCTTTGCCTCCTGAGCCAGCCGGTATGACGCTTCTTTCGCAGCGGTCTCGAACTCTTCATCCGAGATAATCCCCAGCTCATGCAGCTCCTTGTTGGAGAAATCCCCCAGACAGGGCCTCAGTCGCAGCTCAATGGCAGCATCACAATCGTCATCCCCTTCCGCGGTCAGGGAGAGATAGGACCCATCTGTGAAAGAGATGAGGATGGACTCCCCGTACCCCTGCTCAAGGATGGTTTTAACTGTCTTCCCTTCCGCATCTGAAAAACTAAGCATTCCTGATTTCATATAACCTCCTCAATTAGTTTTGCCGGATGAATACAATATTCCATTCGCTGCTCCATCTCCGACTTCCGGAGGGACCAGTCATCATCGTCATGCCCGCCAACCCAGCCCACGGTGGGATGGCAGAACTTCCAGCAGTACACAGTTGAGCCCCGAGGGAACCTCAGCTTGTGTCTGCCTACCCAATTTTTAGCGGCGGTTTTCTGGTTGTACGCGGACAAAGCCTTCTCCTGTTCCTCGTAGTGTGTGGCGCAGCACTTCCATCTCTTTCCCTTTAATCTGAAGTGTCTGGCCGGGCAGGTAAACGGTTCCCGTCTCAGGAGTGACCAGCACAACTTTATGCAGGTCAAACATAACCCCATTATCACATTGAAACATCCTCACTTCATCTCTCCTTTTTCCTTGAGAAGTCTGATCTCTTTCCTGTCCACGGAGATTTCCCGCGGGGCGTTGATACCCAGTCGGACTTTATCTCCTCTGATCTCGATCACCATGATCGTGATGTTATTCCCGATGAGGATCTCCTCACCCACTTCCCTGCTCAGAACTAACATGTTCTATCCCTTTTCATCGAAGATGTCTCTGATGTAATTCGCCAGCTCGGAGTGAGCCCTGTCCACGGCTTCCAGACTCCGGTAGTCACCTTCTCCCTTCAGCTTATAGATCGAATCCATGAGTCGCTGAAACACATCATGGGTTTTCATCAGCACGTCATCGTAGACATAGCTGAGCAGGTCCTGCACTGCATCCTGCTTTGCCCGCTCCAGAGTAATCATGGAAGCAGCCTCTTCCGTGAAGCAGACAGTCGTTGTCATCGCCATCGAGGCGCGGATGATGTGCTCTCTGGTGCCGTGCTTGTACTGCTCCGAATGAACGCGAATATCCTTCTTCCTGATCATTACAGTGTGCTCCCTTGAAACATAAGCGGCTGGACGTGATTCCGCACAAACACAGAGCCTGTCCAGTCAAACGGGCCGAAGTATAGAACAGTCGTTTCGACCTGAAACAGAAACATCACGTATCCATAATACTCAACCATCAAACAAATCCTTTCTTTGCTGCAAGCCACGAGCTTACCATCACATGCTCAGAATTGAAGTCCGCTATCTGCGATCGAGGGAGCCAGACCTGCTCTCCCGCGATGGCGAACAGTACGGCTTTGCTGGTCTGTCTCTTAACGCCTGAGTGATGGACAAGCACCGTATCAGTGCCCTTGTACATCTCAACGGGCTCAGGCTCAGGGTAGAACCCGTAGGTTGGATTGCCCCAGACAGGGTCTGCCCATGAACGACCTCCGGGGTTGTCTGAATAGTTTGACCAGCCATAGCAGCCTGTCGTGCTGGAAGTTGTTACCTTCGCGATCAGCAGTTCCGGGAACTCCATGATCAATCGGCCGATATGTTTGGTTGCGGCTTCAACCTCTGACTCTGATGCCCCGTTCTCGGCAGTTCTCAGCATCAGTCGTGTTACCCGATCCAGGGCTTTCGCGAGAGACACATTCGCTGAAATGGTCATCAAACATCTCCTTCATAAAAGCTGTGCCCCTGCTCCTCTTCGCCTTTGTAGTCCTGCTCCCCGTGGAACATGTCATCGGAGAGCAAATGCAGCTGGGCAAGACCGTACTCCGGCCTGCTGAGATGAGCGTGTGCAGCGCAATCCCCGCAAAGGTCGTGAGGGGTCCTTGCTCTGAAGACCCTCAGCTGAGCCCCGCAGTCACAGCAGGAGCTGGACACGAGGTCTTTCCCGTGTCTACCGAAGAAGTCCGTTCCTCTGACGTGTTTTCTGGCCATCCTTGACCCTTTCGCTAAGTTTCCAGTCCATCGATTGAACAGATGCAGGCGGCAGTATTGGACCGTCCCCTGAGCACAGCTCCGGCAGCGAGTCTGAAGACACACGGCTCGCCAGGCAGGAGTTTGTGGAAGGGGACGATGGCCCCGGCAGCGGTGGGGCCGAACTCCACATAGTTGGTTGCATCGTGGTTGGTGATGCAGAAGACGCCAGGTGTGGTGAGTCCGGCCAGGGAGATCACGGTATCTGCCGTTGGAACGCTCACACGCCCCGGAGAAGGGCCTCCGACTCCGGTCTGGGTGAAAGTCTTGTTTACGGAGAGAATGATCTTGTTGAAGAAGGCAGCGGCCTTATTGACGCTGACCTGCAGGTTCAACCGGATTTCATCGGCCATCGGACTGTTCCTTGAGAAGTTCGTGTAACAGGCCCTGCACGTTGAACATCATCGCGCAAAGGGCTTCAACTCGATCAACCTGCAGGCCGGAATCAGGGCTGATGGGGGTTCCTCCACGATGAAGGGACCACAGATCAAAGAAGTGCCGGAACAGGGATTTGACGTAGACGTCCTGGGGAATCCCCTTTTGCCAGTTGTCGCTGTCCCGGAAGGTACCATCCTTCTGCTGGCGATGCGAGTGCATGTACTTCGCAAAGGCTTCCAGGGCCAGAGGAGACAGGAAGCCTTCGTAATCGAGCTTCGACTTGTCCAGGTTCCGTGTCGCGCCGGTGTTGAACTCCCGGAGCAGGGCGGCATGAGTGGTTTTCATGTCCTCCACCAAATCGAACCTGTTATCGTGGAACCAGTACTCCCCTTTCCCCACCAACTGAAGCAGGTTGGTGGCATTTGGGTGGACCTTATTCACTTTGTACGCAGACCCTTTGGTGACCAGACTGTCTATCTGCCCGTCTCTCGCCCGAACAATATCTCCCGCCCTGAATGGCATGACCTTCTCCTTGTGTCGATGAATCCGTAACTCCGCCCGGGCAGAGTAGCGTCTGACCGGCGTTCGTTCAAGGGGAGATTGACAGATTTTGTAAATGGTGAAAAAGGTAGCGAAATGGTAGCGAAATACCGCCAACTGCAGAAAGTGCTGCGTTTTTTCAGCACCATTGTCCTTCAGCAGTTCAGAATTTATTTGGAAAAATTTCCGGGAACCAGCCGGTCCAGACTTTACAGCTTTTCCAAGACTGAGTAAGCTCGGCGCGCTGCAAGACTGGAAGGACTGCCTGTCATGGTGAACAGCGGATGTATCTCTTTATGCTTCTTCATTTCGGATTGCTTCCTCCTTTATCCGTCAGCAACCGAATTCTTGATCTGTATAACCAGCTACGACCAGCTGTAGCTGGTTAAACGGGTCATACAATTTCTTAGCTCTCGGTTGCTGACGGGACAAGGGAGGAAGCAATCCGAGAGAGATAGAGTATGAAGAGATTAGGATGTTACAAGTCTTAGGCTCTTAGGCTTTGCAAGACAAGGAATCGGCGGAAAAGCCGGTATCGCTGGTTTCCGCGAGCGAGGGTGGACAAATTTTCAGTTGGAGATCTTTTTTGGCTGGATTTCTGCAGGATTTCAGCGGTTGGAGTGAAGGGGTGTGAAATAGGAAGAAGTGGTCTACGGAGATTCTGGCTTGACAGCGTTGGGCCGGACAGTAATATGCAGGTCTTGCGTCCGATTCGTGGTCGGGCCGTTTGACACACGCTGGGGTAAAGCCCGGCAATTAAGCCGTCTGGAGAGCCACGAACTCTCCAGCGGCTTTTTTCATGGAGCGCGGAGATGTTGACTCAGGAAAGACTGAAAGAGCTGCTGGACTATGACCCGGAGACGGGGATTTTTACGTGGCGCGTGACCCGGGGCAAGGCCCGTAAAGGTAGCCCAGCCGGATGGAGGCGGACAGATAACTGGGGGAAAGTGTATATTTCCGTCAAAGTGGATGATAGGGTCTATCTCACCCATCGGCTCGCCTTTCTTTGGATGGAGGGCAGCGTCCCAGAGGCGGATACAGACCACGAAGATGGGGATGGCACGAACAATCGTTGGTCAAACCTGAAGCGCGTGAGCCACCAACAAAACCAGAGAAATCAGAAGAGGAGTTCAATCAACACGAGCGGAGTCACTGGCGTGATCTGGAACAAGGGGTCACAGAAATGGCAGGCCCAGATCAAAGTTGATGGCAGGAGCAACTATTTGGGCCTCTTCATCTCCAAAGACGACGCCATCGCCGCCCGTAAAGCCGCAGAACCAGAGTATAACTTCCACCAGAATCACGGTTCCGACCGTCCCCTTTAGAATTTCCCCTAGAATGGATTCGTTATGTCGGAGCAGGAATATCGTAATATCGCTGTGCAGACTGGTATGTGGCTATGCAAGCATAAGATAGAAATCTTTCCATTAGGTTATGGAGTCAAAGGAGCTGAGTTTCGCTGGAAAGAGATCTGCACCAGTGATCCTAATGCTTTCATCAGATCTGTGAAGGCAGGCCCGTTTAACTTAGCGATGACCTTCGGACCTAAGTCCGGCGTCATGGACATCGAGCCTGATACAGACGCCGCTGTAGAGGTGATCGAACGGCTGATGGCGGAGAACGGGGTCAAAACCCTGGCCTACCAGTCCCGCCGCGGGACGCACCGCATCTTCAAATGGTCCCCGGTGTTCATGCACTTCGGCAAAGCCGCGCTGAAGGCACACGGGCTGGACATCAGATACGGCACGTCAGACCTGGCCGTTTACAGCGTTTGCCCGCCCAGCCTCCATCCGGACACGAAGAAGCACTATTACTGGCTCCCCGGCTGTGCGCCATGGGAGGTAGAACCGGCGGATTTGCCGGATAATGTTCGCGACTACTGTCTGGCGAACATCCACGCTGACAGGAAAGGCGGGATGGCTCTGGACGTGGACCAGACGGAGGACGGTTA
>Ga0105097_10001902_pt1 | contig 10132 bp, 18 predicted proteins | sample PPLLak12cMay2015_FD_87035 | JGI IMG/M metagenome (GOLD analysis project Ga0105097, IMG submission 87035) | Freshwater sediment microbial communities from Prairie Pothole Lake near Jamestown, North Dakota, USA - PPLs Lake P7 Core (1) Depth... | ecosystem: Environmental > Aquatic > Freshwater >... | reverse complement strand
GGTGATGTTGAAATTAGTGAACAATCCTGTTAACTTACTACGATCAAATTCCATAATCTCGGCGTGTTCAAAGTTGAGGATACCCATTAAAGCTCCTCTACGGAATCCGCCTTGTTTCACAACTTCTGTTGCCGTATTAAAAAGCCCCATAAAAGAGACAACCCCACTTGAGGTTCCTCCACCTGATAAAGGAGAATCTTTAGGGCGCAATTTACTGAAGTTGATTCCGACTCCTCCGCCGTTTTTAAAAATGAGCATCATATCTTTGAGAGCGGAAGTTATACTTTCCATATCATCTGCAATCGGAAGGACAAAACAAGCATGTAACATTCCTTTTTTGACTCCAGCGTTTCTGATACAAGGAGAGTTAGGGAGGAAGATACCGTCCTCCATAATCTTCTTGAGACGCTTTTCGAATTTAGTGTCGCCTAATGAAAGGGCATTAGCGACTCGTGTGTATACGTCTTTCGGACTTTCGCCGTTTTGACAGTATCGAGCTTTTAAAAGTTTAATTGCATTAGGAGACAGGCTCATATAGTATTCCTTTCTAGCCTTACATTACAAGCCACAACAAACATCTCACGGTCATTTCTTTTTATGCCAATAACAAGACGGGGTTCACGTTGAGCTGTCAAAGCTTGGCTCCAGAGTTTCTCTAGAACTTTTAAGGTCAACGCAAACCCCTTCTTGTCAGTATATTTACATTCTACAGTATTGTTTTCGTCTTTTAAGTCACCTTTATCAAACCATAACGACCCAGACCCTATGGTCTTATGGATTTTTGATTCGAACTTACGACCTTTATTTTGTTGTCGGGGAGACATTCTCGTCTTTACGGCGTTGCGGTTCAATCTTCTGAACGCCCATCTTCGCCATTGTCAGAACTTGATTAGTCCTAATACTAGAAAGAACTTTCAAAATCATAGTCAACATTTTAAGAATCGATGCATTAACTTTATCTTTAGATTCTGAAATAACCTTATTAGCTGCTTCTGTCTCTTCAAAAATGGCTTTATTTGTTAGCATATCTAATCTCCTTTTCCGAATTCAAAACCGTCTATTGGAGAATTACAAATATTTTTATAATCTGGCACAAACTCACTAGTCAAACATTCAATATCCCCAATCAAATCATATCGGTCTGTGTTAAGATGTTCTAAAAATAAAGATACTTCTCCCAATGATTTGCACACCGTTGTTAACTCTGTTTCTGTTTCTTTATCATATAAATTAATAATGAACGTATACATTACTTACCCGCCTTTTTATTCTGCTTCTTTTGCACCTTCACGGGAGCGTTTTTCTTCTTATTTTGTTTACCCATTTTTCACCTCCTTTAAAATAATGACAACTGTGATGTTAAAATCCCACTCGTTTTCCAGTCCATCGCTTCAAAAATCGCCATCGTTTTCATATCAATGTTACGACGAATCAATTCCTCGTAATCGATTCGGTCTTTTTGGATTACCGTCATATCTTTTTCTGTAAACGCTAAAACATTTTGGTCTCCATAAGGAGTTTTAAGATAGGTGTAATAAAAAAGAGACCCTTTCTCAACATCAAAATTTGGATTGAGCTTTTTAGTATTTTCATAAGCTCGGATAAAAATCGGGATGTTCTTATACACTCGGGTTCCCAACTTACAAGGAAAGGACACGTGTTGCAGCGGAAGTGTTTTAATACGGTTTTTCTCTTCTTTAATCCACTGTACGATATTCTCCTGTGTTTCTTTATTGAGGATTTTATCGATAAGGGTCTTTTGAAACTCTCCCTCGTACTTGCTACTAGAAGCTCTCTTGATTTCCATCCCTTTAATTTCAATCTTAACGCCCTTGGAACCGTGGAGATATCCGTAATAGCGACATTTGGTTAACAAGAAAATCTTATCAAAGTATCCTTCATAATCGAACTCAATAGAGATGTGGTCTTTACCGTATTTTTCTTTAGCCCACTGCTGAATAAGGGAGTTTAAGAGCAAGGAAACGTTTTCTTTTGTTTGTAAAAAGAGAGAATCCGTATCGTAATAAACAACCTTGTATCCTTTCTGTTCTACTTGGTCTTTAACGTACATCAATAGCTCACGAACAAGGAAAGTAATCGTAGAAGCCACCGTATTATCGAAAATACGGAAACTTTGTAGTCCCATAACACCGAAAGCCGAATTCACCACGGCTTTAATAGCATTATACTTGATAGTAGCTTTCCGGTTCTCCTCTGTTCCTTCTCCTGTCTTTTTCAGTTCTGCTTTTAATGTATCTTTGAGAACGAGGAGTTTATCAATGAGACTAGGGAGGAGGGCGTCTTTACGTTGCGTGAATTGAACATTGTTGATTTTAATAGCCCCATACATCTCAGCGTCAGCTTCATCGGCTCCGATGTTCTGAGGGTCTAAACAGAAGTTTCTAATCATATTCGGATAAGCACTCGTTAAATCGAACTTCCCTATTTCGAATAACGCCCCTGTGGATAGACATTCACGAATCGCTCCTTCAAAGGTAGACTCGTAAGAATCATCTTTAGCCGGACAATTAGGAAGGATGATGTTCTTGAGTTTGGCTTCTTCAAAAAGGAGCATTTCAACAATATAACTATTAAAGTAGAGGTCTTCCCAAAGGACTTTGGACATCAATCGGATTTCATTGAAGTAGGGCAGAATCTGATACTTCTGTTCAATCTTCACCATGCGATTGATATCAATTACATTCTTCTGTCGCACCTCTTCGCTCACAACCCCGAAATTGTACTGTCCTAAGCTCTGTTCCCCTAGATGCTTTTGGGCTACATAATCTAAGGCGTAAGAGGCTTCCCTCATAAAGACTTTCTTAAATAATTGGAGATAATCGAGAACGCTTATCCCGGCAGGATAATTTAAATTGTCAATCTTGTGATATCTCCTAATGTCGTTTATCGGAGAGATGTCACGTGAGAAGTCTCTTTTAAAAAGTTTTTTATAACGGAAATACAAATAAGGATAATCAAAATTCTCCATATTCCAAGCTAACAGGAGGTCGGGCTTTTCGTGACTCAGATACTTCACAAAACTGTGTAACAATCCCTCTTCATTGAGAAAATCTTTAATGAACCAGGTTTTTGTTTCTTGAGACGTAGAATTGTATGTGCTTATACAAGAAATTGTATGAATTGGATTCTCGTACGTTGGTAATTCTTTAGCCGTGACTTCTATATCTAAGAAGATATATTTAATAGGGCATCGCATCAACTTCGGAATACGATGGATTAAATAGTTCTTTGTGAAGACTATATCGGAACTATAACTAGCTGTACTGCGATATTTAGGAACATCTGCAGGTTCCGATACAATGATTTTTTTGAGTTTAACTCCATCATATCCTGTAAATTGCCCCTCTAAATGAGGCTCATAAAAATACGGATAGAAGGTCTCATCCGGCACAATAACTTGATTCCCTTCTGAATCCCGACAAAAAAGGTAGACTTTCCGTTTCTGATTAAAGATATTAACTAGTTTCATTATAATCCTGAGTTTTTGGCATTAAAAAACTGGCTTCTCAAAATACGGAGTTCTCCATTTAGAAGGCGAACATTCTGATTCGCTTTCGACATAGCCATCTGTAAGTCTTTCTTTTTAAATTGAAGTTCTAGAATCTGTTTTGATAACAATAGAATCTCCTGTTCGACAGTTGCTTGATGAGTAATAGCTTCTGATAGCTCATGTTCTTTAGCGGTGATGACGTTGGAAATTTCGGCTGACGAAAGATGTTCCATTATTTGGCCTCCATAACGAATAATCCTAACTGTTCTACACTTCTCTTTTTTCGTATCGAAAGGAAACGCTGTGGACCATTTCCGTAGTCTTTGACTTCTTTCAAGAGGAGTTCGGTAAAAGGATATTCGTAACTTCCAGTAGGGCTTTCAATGAGCACCGTTTCACAAATCAACTCAATGAGTTTCTGTACCACATCTTCTTGTACGCCGTACCCCTGTTCGACCTTCATAAAATGTTTAGCTGTTACTTTTTTGATGAAGCATCCATCAATAAATGTTCCGGCTAATACACGCTTCTTTTTCTTTGGGTCATAAGTCAAAACTTTCAGTACTTTCATCTGTTCCTCCTTAAAGACTCGAGGCGAATAGGAAAGTTTGAGGTGACAATAACGAACAACTACTCACAAGTAAGAGAACTGGTTTATATGGGGCTGACAACACACAACAAGTTTGATTTGTCTTTCCCCCTGTATATTCCAATTCATCTGTTAGCAAGGCTTTCGCCATAGTATCTCACACTTCCCTATCCGCTTTTGAGGCTTGCCTTAGCCTACGTGCAAGGCGTGTTACGCTAATGGGGCAAGCAACTCATCTACGTTCGCCTCGAATCCTATATCCGTTCTCGCGTTAGCTTGCTTGATTGATGCACTAATTTTGAAAAGAAAGTTCTCAAGCTGAACTACTTTCTTATCTACGGTTTTAACATCGAATTGAGGCTCGATGCTTTCCTTTTTATCGCTTGAAGGTTCACGTCCAAACCAATGGGTTTCGGACTTTACCGCAACCTTAGAACGAAGGTCACGTAATTCACTCAACCGTTCACGAACTATTTTTTCTAACGCCATCGCCTCATTAATCGTCATCTCTTCCTCCTTTAGTTAACCGACCCTAACTCTTGCAAGATTTTATTGACATAGGAAACCATGTCATTCCAATGAGCAGCTAAACATTCTGCTCGAAATTGTTTAAGGCGTTTGATTCTTTCCGAAAGAGAGGTTTCTACTTGATACGTGTCCATAGCTCTTTCTCTATCTTGTTCCACTCCTTTTCAGGGAGTTCGGCCAGAAGAGCATCTTTACCTTTGAACTTGGTCTCATTGTATGTATACATCGGCCCACTTTGTAGGATTATACCGTACTTTAAAGCGGAATACAAGAGACTTTTTTTATTATCCAAGCGACCGTCAAAATAAAAATCGACTAGCCCTGTTCTATACGGCTTCCCTCTTTTGTTCTTTTCACAGCGGATATGCATTTCATAGCCTATCCGTTCTTTAGCCTCTTTCACCCCTTCTTCAATGGGCTGTCCTAATCGAAATTCGATGCGAGTATTATAATAATGCTTTAACGCTCGACCGCCAGGGGTATTTGTAGGATTGCCGTAAGCGATGCCTACTTTTTCTCTGAGCTGATTGATAAAGATAATAGTCGTGAAATGGTCTTGAATCGAGCTATAGAGTTTACGCATCATCGGTGATAAGACCTTCGCTTGAGAGGCCATATATTTATTGTCTTCAAGCGTCCCATCCAACTCTTCTTGTGTGATAAGAGAAGGAATAGAATCAACAATGATTAAATCGTATTTCGAAATAAAGTCTACAAGCATATCACCAGCTTCTTCCAAGCTTTCGGGATAAGCTAATTCAAGCTTCGAATTATCGACCCCTATCCGCTGTGCCCAATCCTTATCATAGCTGTTTTCGGCGTTAATGTAAATACATTTTTTGCCAAGAGCCTGATATTTTTTAATGATATGAAGGGTCATCGTGGTCTTACCGGACGACTCTTTCCCATAGAACTCTAACCGATGCCCTCCCTCACCCTGATAAATCCCCCCATCTAAAATATAATCGAGAATAAATATTCCAGTTTTAATCTTGTTTTCCTCTTTTAACTCAGAAGCCATCTTTATTTTGAACCCTTTTTTCTTCAACTCTTCTTTCGCTATCTCGATTTTTGTCATTTCCCCTCCTCATAACGAGCAGATAAAAATACTGCACACTCCGAACACACAATATCTCTTTTACCATCAGGATAAACCACTCCTATTTCCCTTCTAGGCGAAGAGTGGGGATTTATTTTACGTCTTGTGAATGTATCAAAAGGATATCCACATTGACAACAAATATGGGGATTTTTATCCATCTATAGCCTTTGTTTTCATTGTTACTTTTGGAACATAGTTCTGTTTTTCTGGATATAGATATTCTTTGTAAATTTTACCTGTTTTGTTTCTTTTATAAGTAAAGACATATTTCGGGGCTATTTCGGTCAGAAACCAATTGAGATATTGAATAAAACCAGGAGAAGGATATTTAATTCTTTCTAGTTGAGTAATCAAAAAATGTTCTCCTTTTCTAAGAGCAATTCCGTTATTGATATCCCAAAACTTGTCAGTCTTAATGACCTCTTCAATAGTAGTCAAGTTGTTTTTATCAATCAGATTTTTAACCGATTCAATGTGATGCACTTGAATTTGAAATCGTTTAATTTCTTTTGGAGTAAAAAGAGGATAATCTCTTTTCAAAATTGCTTCTTTCCATTTTTTATACTGTTTTAACTGACGAATTCGGTAAATAAAACTCGTAATTCCTCCTTTCCATTGGGGATTTTTGTCTCCTATCATTCTATCACGAATAGCATTTTTTTGTTCTTGAGTCAATTTTGTCCCTAATCCACATTTATTTCCTAATTTAGCTTTACTGATTTTTTCTTTCCACTCTGTCGTAAACTTCCTGTTTTTATATAGGTTACTTAAATATTTTTTACGGCACTCTTCTCCGCAACAAACAATGTCCCATTGACGATTTTGAAATATTTTTTTACAAACGGGGCATGTTAAATTGTAGAATCGATAGTGATGCGTCCCAATTTGAATAATCTCAAAGGATTTCTTTTTTCTTTTTCGCATCTTCTCTTAATTTGGCTTCAGAGGGGAGACAAGAATCACACAAACAATAGTGAATGTCTCCTATCCAGATATATCGGGCAATATAGATTTTCTGTTTGCAGATAGAACAATACAAGGGTTTCTTTTCTCCCATCCCCGAAACTGCTTTACTCCCAAAGTTACGATGTAAAGCGTCTTTGAAATAGGAGAACTTCTTGCGACGTTCTTTTTTTGTGGACTTGACCTGATTAGGAATTTCTCTTTTCATATCGTCTTCTTCCAGCGTTGGTATTCTCTGAAAATCTCTTCAAAGGATATAGGTTGAAACTTCCATACATCAACTCCAACATTAGCAGCATCGGTAAACTGAAACCCTTTCCGAATACGGGAGAACTTCCAATGTTGATGAACATGACCTACAAAGTTCAGATTACAGTTGCAATCGACAAACTCAGGATTATGAACGAGGTTAACTCGCATCCCACCGTATTTAATAACCGCCCGTTCTGTAATTGTTTTAAGGCTGTTATTACGGTCATGGTTTCCTTTAATGAAAACAAAGTGGCCGTTCAACTGTTTAAAGAGTTCTTCCGCTTTCATCGGAAGCCCTTCACCTGTTTTACCACCGATACTGTTCTTAAAACAGAAGTCACCCAAAAAATAAACGATGTCTTCCGGTTTGACTCGCATATTGTGATTACGGATAATCGTCTCGTTCATTTCTTCCAAAGAAGAAAAAGGACGATTACAATACTTGATGATGTTCAGATGATTCAGATGGTAATCCGATGTAAACCAATGTCTCACATATCCTCCATCGCTAAACCATAAAGGGAATCTTTATCTCCAATGAGACTACCTTGTTCTAAATAGGGAAACTCTTCAGCATCCCAATGCCAACCGCTAAAGTGCCATACGACTCTTTTATGACCGCTAGGTAACACTTCCCAAATCAGGATACGGTCGTCTTCAGGGTCAGGAGTATTACGATAGCGAGGTTCAATAGTCCATCCAGCGTTGTTATCTCTCCACTCTTTTCTTTCTTCCTCTGTCCACACCGGGAATTCCATAGCTAACGTATTCAGAGCTTCTTCTAAAGACAGATGGAGCGTCAGCCCATTTAAATCCCCTAAGCGTTCAATGATATATTCAGTCTTCTCTCCTACATAACCCGCCAATCTCCACTCTGTATAGTGTTGAGCTTTGTGACATCGGGTAGCCTCATCCCGTATCTCCTGTGGAACAGGAAAAACCTGACCGTCAGGAAGAGTAGGATTCATCAACCAGAGCCAATACAGATAAGGACAATCCTTAACTTCTTTGCCTTTGTATTTACCAAAAGGAAGTATCATTTTTCACCTATCTCCTCTTTCAGTATCTCCACCCCGAACAAGGTTCCTGTCAATGCAGATACAATAGCCGTGGCTTCAGCTCTTGTCATTTCTAAATCGGTCTTACTGTATTTTCCTTTCAAACAAAGCCATACACAATCCAATTTATATTTCGAAGGGCGTGTACTTAATCCTGAACAGATGTAGTTCTTTTTGTTGCTCATAAAACAGAGAGACGGTTTGCAAACCTTACGATGTTGAGGGCACTTCATGGCAATAGACGTCTCCGTTTTCATCGCATTTCAGATTCTCGTATCCTGCAACGACTCTACGATACATCTCTTGTTTACAACACTCGAGAACCCCAATGATTGTATTAAGATGAGCATAACTCTTGGAACCAATCTTGTCAAGATAATTTAAACAAATTTTTGTCAACAGGTAATTCAGTTCGCCTTCTGTATCGCAACTCAATCCAACATACGAAATAACATTATCGAATTTTTCTCTCGCTTCCGGTTTGATATAAGGCATACGGCTCCTACTGAAACAAGGTCGAGATATGGGTTAACAGTTCTTTGAGTTTCGTTATAATTCCAGACAGCGTGTTCAATAACCCCATCCCCATCACGAGAGCGATTAATGCTAGGACTCCTAGACAAATTAAAAAAGTTTTCATTAATACACCGCCTGATTTTGGCCTTTGAAGAAATAGTTAATGAGTTTTTTCTCAATCAACTCTTCAACCGAAGTCACATAGCTTGATGCAAAATATTTGATAAATGGATGATTCGTGTAATAAGGGTCTGTCGAAATAATAATAATAGGTTTATGATGTTCCCACGCCCAAGCTAATTCACATATCGTTCCTGTCAGAGGACGAGTAGCTCCAAACGTATCAAGGTTCGCTACAACCAAATCGGATTGAATCACACTCTGATAATCCCTGTGGATTAAGTTCTGACCATCTATTTTGCAAGCTAATCCGTCATCAGTTATGCTCTCGATATAATGACCGTTCAAAGGGTCTAACCACGTGATATTCCAATCTTTCATCACATAATATTCTCTCAGCTTTTTTCTCCACGCAATACATTGGTCAAGAACAGAACCAGTTATGTACCCTGCAAGATAAATTTTGAACATTAATCCTCCGTGGTGACGTTTAAAAACTTACCATCTTTATCCGCTATCGGCTTTTGTAGGCTTTCAGGCGTATGAGGGATAAGCCGTTTTGAATCCCAATCATAATGACAGGGGATATACCCCTTCTTCATCTTTGTTTTTGGCTCACGGACATAATCAATGGAGAACTTTCCCTCTGTAGGTATATCGGTTCCATCGGATGCTTTTTCATAGAAGTAACGACATACGAGAGCCGGAAACATGGCTATCATATTCTTTGCAAAGAAGTCTCCATTCTCTTTGAGCTGTACAAAGATAATTAACAGCCCTCCGTTTTTGGAGAGCTGATGAGCGAAGTACTGATACAGTTTATCTGTTTCAGCATAGTCTTTAGGGAGCAACCAATCGATAATCGTTATTGCTTCTCTTTCTAGTTCAACTTCTTCTGGTGTAAAATGAGTAGCGTTGAAGAAATCCCCATCCTTCAAGCCCAACGTCCTAGCGATACTCGTAAAGCGGTTTCCGCTCTCGAGGTTAATGTAATAGGGTTTCTTCCCCTGTTCGACAAGCTGTTTGATGATGTTCATCGCAATGTGACTCTTCCCAACTTTTTGTTGCCCTCCTATAACTATCATATCGCCTGAGCGAAATATGGCGACATCGTGAAAGTAGGGAACGTTGACTCCGAGAGGTTTCCCGTCTTCCATAAAAGTGTCTTTCCATGCGACCTTCTTTATGATGTGGTACTCACGTCTTTTCTTAATAATATATTCTTCTTTAACGAGGTAGGCGAGGGCTTTGTCTATGCGTTCTTTGGTCTCGCCTAGAGCTTCTTTGACATCACGAGCCGTTCCGTCTTGGACAATTTTGAGATAGTTCAAAACTTTTAATGCCAGTTCTTGTTCATCAAAGTTGATATATTTATCTAAACTGTTAATCAGAATACTTAATTCTTTCGGTGGGAATTTTGGACGACAGAAAGCATTATTAATCATATTCAATGCATAACCTGTCTGAAAATGATTCAGTTCTTTTCGGAGTAT
>Ga0105097_10001901_pt1 | contig 10133 bp, 9 predicted proteins | sample PPLLak12cMay2015_FD_87035 | JGI IMG/M metagenome (GOLD analysis project Ga0105097, IMG submission 87035) | Freshwater sediment microbial communities from Prairie Pothole Lake near Jamestown, North Dakota, USA - PPLs Lake P7 Core (1) Depth... | ecosystem: Environmental > Aquatic > Freshwater >... | reverse complement strand
GCCTGCCCACGGTTCGGAAGGGATTTGGATACAGCCACCCAGGCTCCGCTGACCCGGGGAAGCCGGCTGGTGGAAATTTTGAAGCAGCCCCAATACAAACCGCTCCCCGTAGAAAAGCAAATTCTGATTATCTTTGCGGGGACGAGCGGTTCCTTAGACCAATATCCGGAAAGCGCCCTTCAGCGGTATGAAGCGGAGCTGCTCGCTTTTGTCGAGGGGCAATACCCCGACGTCCTCAACACCATCCGGGAAAAAAGGACCATTGCCCCGGACCTGGAGAAGAAAGTCAAAAGCATCCTGGAAGAATTTAAAGGTAAATTCAAGGTGGAGTAAGCGACCATGGCGAAAGCAAGCCTACGCGATATCCGCAAACGGATCACCAGCGTCCGGTCCACGCAGAAGATCACCAAGGCCATGAAGATGGTGGCGGCGGCAAAGCTGCGCCGGGCCCAGGAGAGCATTCTGGCGGTTCGCCCGTACGCGACCAAGATGTTCGAGATGTTGAACAGTCTGGCGCAAAGAGCTTCGATGGAGGCGCACCCGCTCCTTGCCTTCCGGGAGCCCAAGCGGGTGGAGGTGGTGGTTTTTGCTTCGGACCGGGGTCTCTGCGGGGCTTTCAACATGAATCTCATCCAGCGCGCGGAGCGGTTCCTGGCCGAAGAGAAGGGGCGGGCGGAGGAAATCGCCCTGTCTTTCTTCGGAAGGAAAGGCCGCGATTATTTCCGCAAGAGAAAGGTGAATATCCGCCGGGAATACGTGAACTTTTTCGGAAAGGTGGATTATCTTTTAGCCTCCCGCCTCGGTCAGGAGTTAGTCCGGGATTATGTTGACAATCGCGTGGACCGGATTTATCTCCTCTACAGTGAATTTCGCTCGGCCATTCAGCAGCGGGTTGTTTTAAAAAGAATTTTGCCGGTCACCTCCACGGAAGACCTGGAGGGGAGAGAAGGAGGGGCGGTGGAACCCTCGAAAGCGCCGGGGAAAACGGCCTCGAAAGCCGTGGACTACCTTTACGAACCCTCGGAAGGGGAGATTCTGGACAAACTTCTCCCCATGTATGTGGAAGTGCAGGTGTACCAAGCCCTGCTGGAAACGGTCGCTTCGGAATACGGCGCGCGCATGACGGCGATGGAGAACGCCACCAGCAATGCGGCCGACATGATTGACAAGCTGACGCTGATTTACAACAAGGCCCGGCAGGCGTCCATCACCAAGGAGTTAATTGAAATCGTCAGCGGCGCCGAGGCCTTGAAGTAAAAGAATGATTTCACCACAGAGGGCACAGAGAGCACAGAGGATAAAGAAATATACGAAATTCAAGCTACAAAATCTAAAACAAACCTGAAAAATCTAAATTCTAGTGAGCCGGAAATGAGCTTTGGAATTTCGATTTTTGAATTTGTTTCGGATTTCGGTTTTCGAATTTCGAGTTTCTTTTTTCTCTGTGCTCTCTGTGGTGAGTAAAAAATCAGGAGGAAAAACGTGATCCAAGAAGGAACCCTGGTGCAAGTCATCGGGCCCGTGGTCGACGCGGAATTCGGCGGGGGCGAACTGCCGCCCATTTACGGCGCCATTAAAATCTCCAACCCAAGAATCGACGACCGCGAGGAAAACCTGACCGTGGAAGTGGCCCAGCATTTAGGCGACAACGTCGTTCGGTGCGTCGCCATGGATACGACGGACGGGTTGGTGCGGGGCATGAAGGTGAAATATTACGGCGAGCAGATCACCATCCCCGTGGGCCGGGAGACGCTGGGCCGGATCCTGAACGTCATCGGGGAACCGGTGGATCAGCTGGGACCGGTGGTTACGAAAATGCGGTACCCCATCCACCGCCCCGCGCCGACCTTCGCCGACCAGTCAACCGCCATGGAACCGTTTGAAACCGGAATCAAGGTCGTCGACCTCCTGGCCCCCTACCTGAAAGGCGGCAAGATCGGCCTCTTCGGGGGCGCCGGGGTGGGAAAGACCGTCGTCATCATGGAGCTGATCCACAATGTGGCCATGGAGCACGGCGGCTTTTCGGTCTTCGCCGGCGTGGGCGAGCGGACCCGCGAAGGAAACGACCTGTGGCTGGAAATGAAGCAGTCCAAAGTCTTGGAGAAGACGGCCCTCATTTACGGCCAGATGACCGAGCCGCCCGGAGCCCGCGCCCGGGTGGGACTTTCCGCCTTGACCGCGGCCGAATATTTCCGCGATGAAGAAGGGCAGGACGTCCTTCTGTTCATCGACAACATCTTTCGGTTCACCCAGGCGGGCTCCGAGGTTTCAGCCCTCCTCGGGCGGATGCCGTCCGCCGTCGGATACCAACCCACTTTGGCGACCGAGATGGGCGAACTTCAGGAGCGGATCACCTCCACGAAGCGGGGATCCATCACGTCGGTCCAGGCGATCTATGTTCCGGCCGACGACTTGACCGACCCGGCGCCGGCTACCACGTTTGCCCACTTGGATGCGACGACCGTTCTTTCGCGATCGTTGGTGGAATTAGGGATCTATCCGGCCGTCGACCCCCTCGACTCCACCTCCCGAATCCTGGATCCTTTAATCCTGGGCGAAGAGCATTACCAGGTGGCGCGGCGAGTGCAGTTTATTTTGCAGAAATACAAAGACCTCCAAGATATTATCGCCATCCTCGGGATGGACGAACTTTCCGAAGAAGACAAGCTCATCGTCTCCCGCGCCCGGAAGATCCAGCGCTTCCTGTCCCAGCCCTTTTTCGTGGCCCAGGAGTTCACCGGCACTGCCGGCGCCTATGTAAAAATCAAAGAAACGGTTCGCGGCTTCAAGGAGCTCGTGGAAGGAAAGTGGGACCATCTTCCCGAGCAGGCTTTCTACATGGTGGGGACCATCGAGGATGCCGTGGCCAAGGCCACCCGCTTAGGGGCGATTAGCTGATACGAGGTGAAGGGTGGAGAAACGGTTCCTTCTGGAAATCGTGACGCCGCAAGGCTTGGTGGTAAGTTCCAAGGTGGAAGAGGCGTATATCCCGGGGAGCCAGGGGGATTTCGGCGTCCTGCCCGGGCATGCGCCGTTCCTTACTTCCCTGCGAATCGGGGAGCTCCATTACCGTCAGCAGAATGAAGTGCATTATGTTTCCATCAACCATGGCTTCGCCGAGGTGACGCCGGAAAAAACAACCCTTTTGACCGACACGGCGGAGCTGGCCGGAGAGATCGACGTGGAACGGGCTCAAGCCGCCAGGACCCGGGCCGAAGAAAAGCTTAAGACCCTTTCCAAGGAGGAGCCGGCGTATCTCCAGGAAATGGAGGCGCTGGAGCGGGCCCGCATGCGGATCCGCGTCTCCGAAAAAGCCCCGCGGGAGTAAATATACTCACCACAGAGCGCACAGAGAACACAGAGAAAATTGAATACGAATTAAATGGCTAAAAGCGGAAAACCAGATTTCGAAATGGATTCGCCAAACCGACTGAGGCAGCAGGAATGGCTATTCCCTACTTTTGATTTTTAAATTGATTTATTTGCCTAAAGTTCTATTTTTTCCTCTGTGAACTCTGTGTCCTCTGTGGTGAAATTTTTTTATTCATGAGCAGATTTTGTAAAATTGGCTTGGCGCTTGGCGGCGGAGGGGGCAGAGGACTGGCCCACTTAGGGATTCTGCAGGAGCTGGAGCGGGCCGAAATTTCTATCGATTTTCTAACGGGAAGCTCCATGGGCGCTTTGGTGGCTGCGGTGTATGCGCAGGACCCGTCCGCCGCAAGAGCGGTTGACCGCTTCCGGGATTATCTGGTTAGCGCCGAATTCAAAAAAACCCATATCGATTTTCTCCGTTCCCCCAACCGCGAAGAGGTTCCCCGCTGGGAAGGAATGTTTCAGCGCTTTGCCAGTTTCATCCGCAAGGGGGTTTTTTACTCCCAATCCCTGACCAAACAGGCCCCGATTTCCGAGGAGAATTTCACCCAGAACATCAATTTCCTGCTGGATGACAAAAATCTGGAAGAGACCGCCATTCCCCTGGCCGTTGCGGCTCTGGATCTGAAATCCTGCCAGGAAGTGGTTTTGCGGAAGGGCTCGATACGGAGAGCCGTGAGCGCCAGCTGCGCCATTACCGGAATCAAGCCGCCCATCAAAATTCAGGAGTGGCAATTGGTCGACGGGGGATGGATCGACCGGGTTCCGGTCCGGCCCGCCAGAAACATGGGGGCCGACGTCGTCATCGCCGTCGATGTGGCCGAAGAGCTGGATGAAGATACGGATTTTTCCACCGGTCTGGGGATCGTTCTGCGGACCTATGATATCAGCCGGTGCGCCCTGAGCCGGCTGCAGGTAGAGGAGGCTGACTTGATCGTCTGCCCCGACGTTTCCCAGGTCCACTGGTCGGATTTCGGCCATTTGGATGATTGCGTATGGGCCGGCGCGGAGGCGATGCGGGAAAAGATGGAAGAGGTCCGGAGAAGAATCGCGAGGGGAAAAATCCGTCACTTTTTTCTTTCTCCCTTCCGGGGAAAAAGCCAACCGGCCTATACTTCAGGATGAAACCGGCGCTCCTTTTTTCCATCGAATCGCAAGATGCCCTGCAGCGGCTGGATGTTTTTCTTTCCCAACAGGAAAAGACCCTTTCCCGCTCCCAAATCAAGAGGTTGATCGAGCAGGGCCAGGTAAAGGTCGGCGGGAAGAAGACCAAGGCCGGCTTGCGCCTGAAAACCGGGGACGAAGTCTCCGTAGTTCTTCCGGAGCCCCGGACCCTGGAGGTCCGAGCAGAGCCCCTTCCTCTGACCATCCTATTTGAAGATTCCCACCTGCTGGTGATCGATAAACCGGCAGGAATGGTCGTTCATCCTGGCGCCGGGAACTACTCCGGCACCTTAGTTAACGCCCTTCTGCATCACTGCCGGGATTTGGGAGGGATCGGGGGCGTTCTCCGGCCGGGGATCGTTCACCGGTTGGACAAGGATACCAGCGGGGTTTTGGTGGCGGCCAAAAACGATGCGGCCCACCGGGGCCTCTCCGAACAGTTTAAAAGACACTCCCCCGCGAGAAAATATTTAGGAATTGTTTTTGGCCGGCTTCCCGAGGAAGGGCAGGTGAATTCCCCAATCGGCCGTCACCCGGGGCACCGGCAGAGGATGTCGGCGCGGTCCCGGAAGGGTCGGGAGGCCCGAACCCACTGGAAAGTTCTGGAGCGCTTCTCGGATTTTTGCCTCGCGGAGTTTCGTTTGGAAACCGGAAGAACGCACCAGATCCGGGTCCATCTCTCCTCGATCGGCCACCCGCTTTTGGGAGACCCGACCTACGGAGGGAGAAGGGGGCTTGCGGCAATCGAACCGCCGGCTCTCCGGCAGGGGCTTCAGAAATTTTCGCGCCAGGCCCTGCACGCCGCCGCCCTGGGTTTCACCCACCCGGTTGCCGGGGGGTATCTGGAGTTTTCTTCTCCTCTTCCGGAGGATCTGGAAGAAGTTCTATCGCTGCTTCGAAAATGGAACTGAGAGAAAGATCGGATGATGAATTTCTTGGAAGTGGAAGGGTGGAAAAATCAGAAAAATATCCTCCACGGTTTCGGAATCCGAAACAGCGGCGGCGATAAAATTACAAGGCTGGATTGGAGAGGCAAGAAGATCGTCCGCCAGGGGAAACAGCTCCCCCTCGTCTCTTTGCGGCAGGTTCACGGGGATGGAATCATCGTGTTTCGGGGGGGGGAAGAGGAAGCGGACGATCCCTGGGAAAGGGAAGGGGATGCGCTGATCACAGGGTCTCCCGGGATTGCCATCGGGGTTTTTACCGCGGACTGCCTGCCGCTTCTCCTTTTTGAACCGGAGCGGAGGATTGCGGCCGTGGTTCATGCGGGCTGGCGGGGAACGGCTAAGGCGGTCCCCCGAAAAGTCGTCGAAAAAATGGCGGAAGTCTTTGCCTGCGCCCCAGAAAAGATTCAGGCCGCCCTGGGCCCCTGTATCGGCCCATGCTGTTACGAGGTGGACGGACCGGTTGAGGCGGAATTCCGCGGCGGCGGCCTGCCCTGGGAATCCTTTGCTTCCGGCGGCGGGCCGGGAAAATGGTCTTTGGATCTTCAGGAGGCAAACACTCAGCTCTTAATAAAAAGCGGGGTGAAAAGGGAAAATATCCGCCGGCTTGCCCCTTGCACGGCCTGCCGTTCCGACTTGTTTTTTTCGCACAGGAGGGAAAAAGGGACCCGGGGAAGGCATCTGAATTTTATATCTTTGCTTTAACCCCAAAGAGGACAGGACGGTCGCCAGCGCCCATGTCCTGGCCCCTTTTTAGCGTGTTTGGAACCCCCGGTTGCCCCCGCAGCGAAAATAATCCTTGACAAGGATTCAGGCGGTTTCTAAAATATTGATAAATCCTTCCGTAGGGATTGCCGATTCATATTCCAGAATCTACCTTGAAACCTAATCCGATAATATCCTTTCTGGGAAATCGAACATAAAGTAAAAGGACCTTTCAAGGAACATAGTTTTTACACATCAGAACCGTAATTGCGATTCCGTCCGGAAAAGCCAAATATTCTTCTTTCCCCTCCTGAGATACTGGATCGAAAGGTTTTCCGATCTCGGATTATGACGAGCGAAGCTCATTCCTCACTACCTTGAGCCTGAAAAAATACGCAGGGGAAACTCTTATTTTTTAAGGAGCGGCAATGAATCTGGTTGAATTAAAAGAAAAAAAGATCAACGAGCTGAACAAGCTGGCCAAGCAGTTGAATGTGGAAGGCGCCAGCGGGATGCGCAAACAGGACCTTATTTTTGCCATCCTCCAGGCCCAAACGGAAAAGAACGGGTTGATTTACGGGGAAGGAGTCCTCGAAACGCTTCCCGACGGGTTTGGCTTCCTGCGGTCCCCGGACTTCAATTATCTGCCCGGGCCCGACGATATTTACGTTTCTCCCTCCCAGATCCGCCGCTTCAACCTGCGCACCGGAGACACCATTTCAGGTCAGATCCGCCCCCCCAAAGAAGGGGAGCGGTATTTCGCCCTGCTCAAGGTAGAAGCCGTCAATTATGAAGAACCCGATTTGGCCCGGGAGAAAATTCTCTTCGACAACCTGACGCCCCTATATCCCAACGGCCGGGTCCACTTGGAGGTGGAAGGGGAAAACAACATGTCCATGCGGGTCATGGATCTTCTGACTCCGCTTGGGAAAGGACAGCGCGGGTTGATCGTCAGCCCTCCCCGGGCCGGCAAAACCATGATTCTGCAGTCCCTTGCGAACAGCATCACGGTCAATCATAAAGAGATGTCCCTCATCGTCCTTTTGATCGATGAACGCCCGGAAGAAGTGACGGACATGCAGCGCTCGGTCAAAGGGGAGGTCATCAGCTCCACTTTTGACGAGCCGGCCCAGCGCCACGTTCAGGTGGCCGAGATGGTCCTGGAAAAGGCGAAACGCTTAGTCGAGCACCAGAAAGACGTCATCATCCTTCTCGACAGCATCACCCGGCTGGCGCGGGCGTACAACACCGTCGTTCCCCCGAGCGGGAAGATTCTTTCCGGCGGGGTGGACTCCAACGCCCTGCACCGGCCCAAACGTTTCTTCGGCGCAGCCCGGAACGTGGAAGAGGGGGGCAGCCTGACGATCATTGCCACGGCGCTGATTGACACGGGCAGCCGGATGGACGAAGTCATTTTTGAGGAGTTCAAAGGCACGGGCAACATGGAGATCGTCCTGGACCGGAAACTGGCCGACCGGCGTATCTTCCCGGCCATCGATATCAACAAGTCCGGAACCCGGAAAGAAGAGCTTCTGCTGACTTCCCACGAGCTCAACCGGGTCTGGATCCTGCGCAAGCTCCTGCAGCCCTTGAATTCCATCGATGCTATGGAGTTCCTCCAGGACAAGCTGAAGGGCGCCAAGAACAACCAGGAGTTCCTGGATTCCATGAGTAGATAATCATCCTAACCGCAGAGCACGCAGAGAACGCGGAGATTTCTGAATTCCAAAAAAATAAAATTTTGTAGGGGGCGCGCGGCGCGCTCATCCAATCGGCGGAAACGCCAAAAAATTAATCGTTTCATAAAAAGTCGTCACTCCGATGGAAACCGGAGTCCAGGAAATTTGTAACCGCATGAAAGAACTGAATTTCGGCTTTCTCCGGAATGACAGAATGGGCGACTTTTATAGGAGGACAGAATGAAAGAAGGGATTCACCCCAAATTTGTCGAATCCGTCATCAAGTGCGCGTGCGGAAGCGAGATCCGGACCAAGTCCGTGAAGAAGGAGATCACCGTGGAAATCTGTTCCCGCTGCCATCCGTTTTTCACCGGCAAGCAGAAGCTGATCGACTCGGCCGGACGGGTGGAGCGCTTCCAGAGAAAGTACGGGCTGAAAAAATAAAGGAAGACCATGGCGAAGATTTCCGTCGGCGGGCAGGCCGTGATCGAGGGCGTCATGATGCGCGCCCCCAACGCCCTGGCCATCGCCGTGCGTAAACCGAACGGAGAGGTGGCGGTGAAAGAGGATGTCTGGCGTTCCCTCTCCAACCGGTTGAAATTTTTGAAGTGGCCGGTGATCCGCGGGTCGGTGGTTTTCCTCGAAGCGCTGATCAACGGCCTGCAGGCCCTCTCGTACTCGGCCAATCAGGCCCTGGAAGAAGAGAAAGGGAAAAAGGCGGACAAGCTCAGCTCCTTCGCCCTCACGCTGGTCATGGTCGCGGCCTTCGGGATCGGACTCCTGTTCTTCGTGGTTCTTCCGCACTATCTGACGGGATTCCTGGGCCAGTTTTTTGGCCGGGATCTGAGCGTGGACAACATCCTGTTCCACCTGATCGACGGCGTGATCAAGGTTTTTTTCTTCGTCAGCTATATTTACTTCATCTCTTTCATGAAGGATATCCGCCGGATCTTTCAGTATCACGGGGCCGAACACAAATGCATTTTCGCCTATGAAAACGGGGACGAGCTGACCGTTTCAAGCTGCCAGAAATATTCCACCCTTCATCCCCGCTGCGGCACAGCCTTTCTCCTTCTGGTTTTTCTGATCAGCATCTTCCTCTTCTCCCTGACTTTTCCATTTTTGCCGAAATTTCCGGACTTAGGGAAGACTTTGGAGAATTTGGTTTACATCGGCATCAAGATGCCCCTGCTTTTCCCCATTGCCGGGCTCGCTTATGAAGTGATCAAAATCAGCGGGAAAAAACCGAATCACCCCCTCCTGCGGTGGATCATCGCCCCGGGTTTATGGCTTCAGCGCCTCACGACCCGGCCGCCCTCGGACGATCAGGTGGAAATTGCCCTGCGCGCCCTGCAAGGCGCCCTGCGGCTGGAAACCGGCCAGAAAATCATCCTGTAACCTATGTTCCAAAAATTGCATGAAGTCGAAAATCGCTATCAGGAATTAGAGCGGCTCCTGACCGATCCGAAGGTTCTGGGCAACCCCAAGGAGCTGCCCAAGCTCGCCCGGGAGCGGGCCGAGCTTGTCAAATTAGTCGAAACCTATCGGACCTACAAAAAAGTGAACGGGGAAATTCAGGCAAGCCAGGTTCTGCTGGCCGAATCCGATGAAGAAATGCGGGAGCTGGCCAAGGCCGAGCTGCACAGCCTGCGGGAGAAGCAGACCGCCCTGGAGCAGGAAATGAAGTTCCTGCTCTTGCCCAAGGACCCTCGGGATGATAAGAATATTTTCCTGGAAATCCGGGCGGGAACCGGCGGGGAGGAAGCCGCCCTTTTCGCGGCCCAGCTCTTTCGCATGTACGCCAAATACGCCGAAACGAATCGGTGGCGGGTGGAGGTGGTCAGCGAGAACCCCACCGGCCTCGGGGGCTTCAAAGAGATCATTGCCCTCGTGGAAGGGAAGGGGGTTTTCAGCCGCCTGAAATATGAAAGCGGGGCGCACCGGGTCCAGCGGGTCCCGGTGACCGAATCGTCGGGGCGCATCCATACCTCGGCGGTCACGGTCGCCGTTCTTCCCGAAGCCGACGAAGTGGAAATTGAGATCAACCCCAATGACCTGCGGATCGATGTGTACCGGTCCTCCGGTCCCGGCGGGCAAAGCGTCAATACCACCGATTCGGCCGTGCGCATCACCCATGTTCCCACCGGCATGGTTGTGACCTGCCAGGATGAAAAATCCCAGCACAAAAACAAGGCCAAGGCGCTGAAGGTCCTCCGCGCCCGCCTTCTGGATCAGCTGCAGGAGGAGCAGCAGAACGAGATCTCGGAAG
>Ga0105097_10001900_pt1 | contig 10134 bp, 5 predicted proteins | sample PPLLak12cMay2015_FD_87035 | JGI IMG/M metagenome (GOLD analysis project Ga0105097, IMG submission 87035) | Freshwater sediment microbial communities from Prairie Pothole Lake near Jamestown, North Dakota, USA - PPLs Lake P7 Core (1) Depth... | ecosystem: Environmental > Aquatic > Freshwater >... | reverse complement strand
GCTCCACCACTATTACCAGCAGTATCATCGGAGTCATGTTTCATATACCCTGCCGTACTCCCTACATCTGCTGCCGAAGAAATAACACCTACGACAGAAATAGTTGGTCCCGTTGTTCCAGATAAAAGAAGACCAACTAAAATACAATCCTCTACTTCCCCATCACTATCTTTACAAAGTAAATGAGAGGCTGAACTATGGTCAACCACTGGAGTACCACAACTCACTTCTGTCCATTCTCCTGTTTCCTCATTTACTTCCCCACAAAGAAATTGACCATCAGAAATTGTTGTACCACCAGCTACAGTAGATTGAATCAAGGTCCAAATAGCAGAACCTCCTAAACAACCGAGAGCATCACCCTCACCCCCACCAAGGATACATCCAACAGGGGTATCAATATAGTTTATTGCTCCATCAGTTCCAACAGTAAACATTTGTGAAACTGAAACAGGGGCTGCTGTTGGGAATATAAAAATAGGAACACCTTCAGCAGTACTTACAGTAAGACCACCTTTAAATATATTTGCTCCTGTCCATGTATTAGCAGTAGTTGGGTCTGGTGCCCCTACATAGGAAGTTCCATAGACTTTTAACAAATGCCATCGTTTATTTTCAGCATTATTTGTTGGTGCTATAATATCGGGTGAATCCTGGTCTGGAGGATTTGAAGCATGGTCTTCTAGTCTATAGGGATAAAATTCATAAGTAGAACTATTATCATACCCTACTATAGCCATATCCCCATCTACAAGTTCAGTACCATTTATTGTATTTAATGCACCATCTCCTGTAATAAGTCCAGTAGCCCAATAGAACTTATTAACAGCAGAGGATTCTCCTATAAAAACAAGGAGAATGGTTAATATTAAAATTGGTATAAGTTTTTTCATTTCTTCTCCTTAACTATACTTTTGAATAAATACTGAACTAAATAATCCACTCCCAAATGCACCACCTCTTCCTAACCCATCACCAGCGTTAGTAGATTGTATATAATGATAAAGATAATAAGCATGGTCGGCACTGGTTACTGTAAATAATCCTTTTAAAAAACTTCTATTTGATGCATATCCATTAGTGAATTCAGAAGTACCTCTTAAAATTACAGATGCGATACCAGCATTATATAAAAAACATTGATGTGTATTGACATTAAAAGCAGGAGCTGAAGCCTCAATAAGATAGGTACCTGTTGAAAATTTCATCGAGTTTGTTGCTAATGTACACCAAGTTTGATTTCCACTACCTTCAGACCCTGTTATAGTATTTAAGGTACGAAGCTCAGATGTACCTCCATCTGCATCCCCACCATCAACTCCAGAAGCTTTTACATCAGTAATTAAAGCCCAAGGTAAAGAAGAACCTCCAAGAAGGGTATTTACTTCAGAGACTGAAAGAGCTTTAATATTTCCACCAGTTATTCTTCCAACCATAGTCTGTTCTGGTATGGTTAAAGCTGCTGGAGTAGCCGAAGTAGTAGCTGCTAAGATTGTATTAGCAGTAAAAAGACTATTTAAAACATATCCAGAAATTACCATAGCCCCTGTGGTAATATTTACTGATACGAGTGTTACCCAACCAGCAGTTACTGTATAGCGTTTTAATAATTCTGGATTTGCTGATGAGTCCCACCAGAACATACCCTCAAAAGGATTTGTTGGTGCAGTTGACCCTCTATTAGCCGATGCTGCTGCTGCAAACATCTCCTGAAGTTCTATAGCCAGATTTGTCATGTTAATAGTTGTCGGGGTAATTATATAATCGGTTACTTGTGACATTTAGACCTCCTGTAATCCGTAGCCTTTAGCCACGCCTGTTATTGTTTTCGTAATACTTGTACCACCACTATTTTTCACATCAACAGAAAAATTAGTTCTTGTCTGATCGCTTAAAATATAAAAAGTTCCAGTTGTAGTATTATCCACAAGACTGAGACTTAAACTTGGTGTAGCATAAAAAGGAAACGCAAATGTTACTGTTTCTTTTGTAGCATTAATCTCCTGAGTAAACCCTTCTGTCCTGTCAGCTAAATCTGCATAGATACTAATAGCAGTTAGAATTGGAGTAATATCTGTATCATTAGTCCAAAAGCGTAATCTAAATTGAAATGCTCTAGCCGTAAAATCACCTACAATTACCTGTTTCCAATCTGACCATGTGGGTGTAGCATCTGGGTCATCACTAGTTGTTCTCACTTCAAGGTTAACCCCACATTGACCAGTATCTACTCCATATAAATTAGTGACATTGTAGAGGTTTCCATACTCATATAAGTTATCAAACAAGTTGGTAGCAGTGGTAGTTAAGGAAGCTGATATTCTAGCTGTATAAACCCCTTCTAGGTCAATTACATCTGACAAAGCATAAGTTCCTTCATCCAATAATTCTACTTCTTCAAAAGTAACACCATCAAACAACATAGTACCAGCAACATTAGATTCTTTTCGTAAGTATATGGATAATGTATCATTAGTTGCAATAAAGTCAAAACTGTGTTCTACCCAAGCATCTGTAGCTGTTCCTTGAAGATATTCTGATGTATCATTAATATAGTCATAGGCAATTAATCTAAATGTATCTCCAACGGATGTTCCTTCTTTAACTGATGCTGTAAGACGATAAGTTTGACCAATATTTAAGTTGTATAGAACTTGATAAACACTTTGTTCATCTCCACCAGTTCTCTCTATCTGTAAACAATTACCAGAAACACCACCAGCTACTGAGGTAGCATTACAATTTGATGTAGTCCATCCTGTAAGATCCCCACCAGCATCATAGGTTCCTAAAGCAATTCTCTCAGATTCAGCTTTAGAAATAATATCTTTAAAAATAATAACATCATCAATTAGACCATCAAATCTTGAACCTGCATAAAGTGAACCAGCATTAAACTGTGCCCCAATTCTAAAAGATTCTGTTGTAAAACTTATAGTATGTAAAGCTGTAGCTTCAATATCGCTTCCTAAAGTGGTTCCATTTTCACTTTTTAATCTTAATGAATAAGACATATCATCATTGTCAAATGTCGCTGTTACATGATACCACGTATTTGTTATCAAACCATATTCATGTTGTAGTTTCTCATAAGACAATCCATTATTATAGCCTATTACAAGTTCTAATCTATTATCCTCAGCAGTCTCCTCATACACTCGCAAGGTAAAACTTCTCCTATTAGACCCTGTATCATATTTACTCACAATAGTATTTATATTGCTGCCAGTAGCAAAAGATTCTGGTTTAATCCATGCAGCAATACTAATTTTATTATTTGTTGTTCCAGATTTAAATGGAAAATCTGAAGATAAGTTAGTATCAGTTACATAAAAGTATTGGGAGCTATCTAACTCAAAATCAGCACATGCAGCACCTACTATATAATCTGTTGTACAAACTGTAGGAGTACTTGTAGAGGCTAATAACGTATTCGTACTTTTTCCATCAGTGAATAATTCCCCATCTTCAAAATCATACAGAGCAACACAGTTCGAATCTCCACCTACCCAATCTTCACCGTTTGCTACTAGGTTTTCATAACACTCTACTTCGTCAAATAACATTGTTCCAGCAGCATCTACTGCCCTCTGACAGTTTACATTTGTTGTTTCCCCTGTAGCTCTAAATAACAAAGTATATGTAACCCAATCATCTGTTGTTGTTATTGTCCCAGAAGTAGCAAGAATAGTTACCCCATCTTCAATAACAAATCCAGCAGATTCTTCTCCATTTACACCACTCTTTACTTTTACCTTTGCAATATAGCTCTTTCCTTCTTCTGTTACTATAGGATAATAAGCCGTTTGCGTAGCAGAATCTGTTCTAGTTATTTGTAAACATTTATTTCCCTTATAACCACCATCTACCGCTAAACCGGTACAATGCTGAAAGTTCCAACCATCCAGTGTACTTCCAGTAAAATCTTCACCATTTGCGATAAGATTATCTCCAGTGGTTGTATAAGATAGAATTATACCATCTAAAACTGCATCATATTCCGCACCGTCACCTGTACCACTCCAAGCAGGTTGAGTAAGGGTTTGTGCATTGGTATATCCTGGTATTCTAGTAACACTAGACAAGGCGATTGCCGCATTTTCACTTTCAAAACCTTTATAATCAACTGCTTTAATAAGATAAGAACCAGTCATAGCTGGGGCTGAAACTGAAGAAGCTGGTTTAGCTACTTTTACAATTATATCAATTGCGTCTTCCCAAACTGCACTAGCAGTTAATGGAGACCATCGTACTCTATAATGACTTAAATCTAGGTCTGAAACTGGTTCCCAGGATAAGTGTGCTTCGGTTCCTAAGATATTACAAGTAAATCTTGTAACATCATCTGGAAGTTCAGATTGTCCTATAATTAGATGAGTTTGAATACTTGACCAATCTGAGTACACACCATAAGGACTGACACTTCTTGCCGCAACTTCATACGTTTCCCCCTCAATAACATCTGTACAAATTGCTGTAGGGTCTTGAGCTTTACATGTTGCATATGCCCATTTAAGGTCACCATATAACCTATACCTAACTTCAAAACTACCAACTCTACTACTAGTTTCACCCACAACACAAGTTACAAACATTCTTGGAGCTAACCGTCCCGCTGCACCTATTTCCATTGTTTCTGTTCCTGATTGAATTGAGTAAATACTGGGAACAGCTGGAATCATTTCAGTTAATTCTGGTTGTTTAGTTATATTTGTATTGAATTCTGGTATTTCCCCAACATCAGCATCATAAATCTCTGCTGCAAAGTCAACCAATTCTAATCTTGCATTTAAATCATTTTCTGCATGTATAGCTTTAACTAAACATTCATTTGTTTCTTTTGTTAATTCTCCAATAATTACTAAATCTCCAACTTCTGGAATTATTGGATCCCCTACTTCTAGTGCTGTTTCTAATATGGCGATGTCATACTCACCTACAGCCATATATGCTAAGTTTATAAGTTGACTAACTCCAGTATCCCCTCTTCTAATTCTCATTACATACTGAGCAGGTGAAGTTATTGCAAATTTCTCATCTAATTGAATACCTACAATCTTAGCTGTGGTATCTCCCTCATCCCAAGATGTATAATCTGTAGATTCCCAAGTTATAGCATTTCCAGATTGGTCATAAAATACTCCTGCTCCACTTGAGTTTATTAAAGTTTGCTCAGAAACGATAGCTTTAATTCTTCCCCATTTAGTTCCCCACATAGGAACATCGTGAGCAACCAGAACCTTATCACCTCTTTTGCAAACTAAGTGTTCAAAGTCCATATTTAATGTATACACTTCTGGACGTAATCTTGCTGCTGCCATAAAGTATCTTGCAAACTTAAAAACTAATTCTGGATGAGTGATACCTGGAAACTCTACTGATTCAAAAATAGTTGCCCCTGTAACAGTAGCAGTACCAACAAAGTTATCAAAAGCATCGTATCCGTCAAGTTGGTAGTCATCATCTAAAACAATTCTCTCATCATCTTCATAATCATTTAATTCATTTTTAAACTTTACTCTAAATCCATGGGGTGGGTCATATAGTTTTTTAGAAGAAGAAAATCCCCAACTGTTTCTAGGAGTAATATGCTGAACTACTTCTTTATCAGACCTATCAACTACTACTCCCCATACACCATCAACTAATGTTGGTGCTGCTCTTCCAGCAGCGGCTATCTCAGCTAAACATTCCCAAACAGAAGATTTTGAGTCCCGTATCTGATTAAATGCATACCCATTATCTTCACAAAATGTATACCAATCACCAAGCCCTTCATCATCTATTTGAGTTTCTATTCTTGCTTTTACATTGGCTGGATGCATTAAAACCATGCGAAACAAAGCAGCAGGGTTATTACTAATAGCTTCACCAGTCCATGAAGAACCATCCCATATTGTAGCATAGGAAGATACTATACTACTTAGCTCAGAAATTACCCCATTTAGTTGTTCTGTAGCTTTTATTTTCAACCCCATCATTGCCAGTGGTTGAGAAAAGTTAACTGGTGGAACATGAGCAAATGCTTTCAGATATTCCCAATTACAATATTGGGCATAATTTGGTTTATCTTCATATATTGCCTTATTCCATGTTTTTTGCACTTTAACATAGTATTGCTTAGATGGATCGACAGTCCAGGTTGTGCCAAGTCTTATAGGTTTTGTAGATTTTGTCTTCCAATAAAAGGTATGATTGGTTTGATCCGCTTTATTACAAGTATCTGGATAAACTCCAGGTACATGAGTCCACTCTGTCTCTTCTTCAGTTTTATACCATGCTTCAACAATAACATCCATTTGAGAAGTTGCACCTTCATCATAAATGCCTTGAGGAAATATAATATTTACACCAAGTTCATTCCAACCATCACCATCAACTTTTTTAATAATAGGAGGGTCATCCGTTTTTAATCTTTCCTGAATTGATTTTTGAAGTACAGTATCTGGAACTAAAGTAATAGCAGCATCTGTACTTCTACCCTCTCTTACTTCCATATCCACATTAGTATAAAGACTTATTGGGGTTTCACCAATTTCTATTTCAGTAATAGTTGCAGGTCCATAACCATAAACAAAGAGTGACCGTAAGTATTCATCATTACCAACTACTTCAGTATAAGGGTAAGAACCATAAAGGGGAAACATTTTATGTGTACCAAGAATTACTGGTATCGTCCCGAATGGATTAGCTTGATTGGATGCTCCTGTGATTCCATAAGAAGCTTTATCTCTTCCACTAGAAGGGTCATGTACTTTAGGTAATGGAACAAGGGCATTTACCAACATCATACCTGCTGTTGCTACTGCCATGGATACAACAGCGGATGTAGTAACAGCAAGGGCACTTCCAGCTTGAGCAGCAAAAAGTGAAGAAGCTAGTTGAGGGCCATATACTTGTCCTGACATGATGGATAGGACTACGACAGCAAGCATCATCATAGCTCTACCAATATCTTTCTGAGTATTACCAGAACCACCACCGTGTAATAAGAATGATACAAGAACATGTTGGTCTACTGAAGGTACTCTATCCCACTTATCAAAAGATATTGGGATACCATCAACTTCTACAAGTATATCTCTATAACCACGTTCATTAAGTGGGATAGAGTTTTTCTCATACATTAAGTCTACTATCTCTCGTATAGTTATTCCTTTAGGAACCTGTACAAATTGAGGTTTCGTAAAGAATAAAGGAGACATAGTAACTTTTCTAGAATCTGATGAAGTTATAAGCACGTTAATTCCTTCTGTAAAAACCAGCTATTCGGTCTTTCCACAATCTACTCTTATAGTTTTCAACACAGCTATTAATTCCTTCAGTAATATGAATCATCTTTGATTTGTCAAGAATCACACCTATGTGACCAATTATGCCACCAACTCGCAATAAAACAACATCATAGGCTTCTGGTTCGGATACTGCTTGCCACTTCTCTTTCTCTTTCTTCATTAACCTTGCTACTTCTTTTAATGATGTAATAGACCCATTCCAATATGTGCCAGTATAATCGGGTAATTCTATTCCTAACTTCTCGGTATAAATTAGTTTTACTAATCCCCAACAATCACACCCTTCTCTGGTTCTTCCATTAAATCTAAAAGGTATATCTATATAACTATCTGTCCACATTAGAATAGTCCTGGAAATGAAGTAGGATTAAAAGTGCCAGCTGGAAATGGTTCTCTATCCAATGTCTCTAAGGATAAAGTTCCTTGAATAGTAAGTATATTGTAAGTAATATCAGTAAGTATAAACTCCGGCCAACTAACTTCTACAGTATCTGGAGTACTATCTAAAACCAACTCCACTGTCACTATAGGTGGTGTGAATATTGACCGTATCGCTTCTGTATAATCTCTATGAATGTTGTCAAACTCTATAATCATGTTTCCAGGACCTTCATCAGTATCAGAAGGTATTTGTAATCTTACTGGTAAAAATATATAATTATCCCCATTGCTAACTGTTCCATAAACAATCTCAGTCTCGTACTCCGCAAGTCGTTCTGTAGGATTGGTACAGATTCTTATAGGGTCTAATAAAGAATCATGGTCTATAGTAATCAATGCAATTATAACTCTTCCAGTTTCTTGAGCATAAGCTGCTTGTCTAAAAGTTGCCGATATACTCACGGTAAAATCTCCAAACTCATGTTGATTACAATATAGGCACCACCTACGGCTTCATAGGTGGGTGGTTCAGTAAAACGAAACTCTGTAGGTTTTGTGGTAATATCTACTAAAGAAAATTCATCAAAGAATATAGTTCCTTCGGTAGCTGAACCTTTATATCCACCAACATAGGTTGTTGCGTATACTGCGGTAAAATCGAAATGATAATATTCCCAATCTTCTGAAGAAGTAAAGTCAATATTGGCAATTTCCCCATCAGTGTCCCATGAACCGATATTACCACCAGATTCATTACCTGCTGTTCCTGATTTAACATAACCCCCAAAAGAATAGGTATCACCTGGAATTAAGTCTGCCATATTTACTTGTACATCACTTCCAGTTATTCCCGCTTGTTGAGTTAACTCACAACAGTTAAGATAAATCCCACCAGATGTACTTATAGGAGTACCTTGCCAACCAACCCAACCAGTTACCCCATCTTCAAAGCCTGGATTGTCAAGTAGATTTGTAATAGTATCATCACTCCATGGTTCCACCCAACCAAACCGTAAAGTACCACCAAGCAAAACATTATCATACCAGTTCTTAAAGAAAGAAAACTGGGCTTGGTTAACTACTATCTTACCTTGTAATGGTCTAGAAGCTGCTGTAAATCGTCTTCGAACTTTATCAGGTCCTGCATCCATACCAGACCTGAGTTGCTGCTGACTAGCTGCTTCCCCATATCCATCCATCAGTAAGTATTGAGGTAACACATGAGGCCAAAGAATCATAATTAACTCCTACCTATTTATTAACACTGGTTGGGCACCAAAGTTACTTCTCATAGTTTTATTTGAAGAGCTTCCAAATTGACCTAACTTCTTTGCTACTGCATTATCAATAAGAACATCTATTTCCACACCTTGGTTAGTCTTTCTAGTATTTGTAGAAATGTTAGAACCATTGTTGTTATAGACATTGACTATAGGTTGTGTTGTAACTGCACTACCGTTAGGTACTATAGTACCATTTGAATTTGGTACAAATAGTTCTGGACCCCGTTCACCAACTAAGTAGGCTTTATTTAATGCTACAGAACCACCTTTTGCAAATGAGCCACCAAAGTTAGTATCTTGCCATGTAGTACCCCAATTCATGCCAGCATTTCCACTATTAGTACCACCAATTAGTCCTTGAATCCCACCAATCAATTGTTTTACAATAAAAACTCTGATAAGTTCTTTAGTTATGTCATTAATAACACTTGTAACTAATTTACTCCAATCTAGAAAACCTTCCGATGTGTGGTCAAAGAAATCCATAAAAGCATTTTCCATAGAACTTGAAATGCTTTCTACCATTGATTTAAGATTGTTAGCCATATTTAAATTTTCAATACTTAAATCTTCAGATACTTTTTTAATTACTGCCCAACCACCACCAGTCTCATATAAAAGTTTTAGCTCTTCTCTAGCTTTTCTGGATATTTCCGCTATAGTAGACCCAAACTTTTGAGTTGCTGCAATTTGTTTATCAAGCATCTCTTGATATTTTATCGTACCCTCATTCTCTAATGCTTGCCACTCTTTACTATTTGCTGCATATTTTGATAACTCCTCAGAGTGTTCCTGATTCCATTTCTCCCAATAATTCTCTGCTAAAGTAAGTTCATCTTGATACATACTTTTAGCATCATTTAATTCTGTTTGAAAATACTCTTTTGCAGATACTTTATTTTTAGAATAAAGATAGTCATTCTCTTTTTTCTTTTCTTCAATCTTGAAGTTTCTATCAGCTATTGCTCGTTCTAATAGCATTGTTGAAATATTAGCCTCAAGAGTAAGTCTTGATTTTGCTAACTCTTCTCTAGCGTTAGCTAGATTTACTTCATTTCGTAATAATTTTTTATGAGTCTTAGTATCTATTGCAAGTATATCATTCCAAGTATCATCATATTGATTCACATAATCTCTCCAATAGTTCTCAGCTTGTTCTGGAGTTGCAGCTTTTG
>Ga0105097_10001898_pt1 | contig 10136 bp, 7 predicted proteins | sample PPLLak12cMay2015_FD_87035 | JGI IMG/M metagenome (GOLD analysis project Ga0105097, IMG submission 87035) | Freshwater sediment microbial communities from Prairie Pothole Lake near Jamestown, North Dakota, USA - PPLs Lake P7 Core (1) Depth... | ecosystem: Environmental > Aquatic > Freshwater >... | reverse complement strand
CTCGAGAGCCTGAGCCGCAGCCGGCGGCTCGAGCAGCAGTTCGAGGCGCTCGAACGGTTCCGCGCAGTGATGAACCTCGAGCACCTCGCGAAGGTCATCCAAGACACGAGCCTCTGCGGCCTGGGCCAGTCGGCGCCAAACCCGGTGCTGAGCACGCTGCGCTGGTTCCGCGACGAGTACGAGGCCCACGTCTACGACCGCCGATGCGACGCGAAAGCGTGCCGCGAACTGCTCGTCTACGAGATCGACACGACGCTCTGCAAGGGGTGCGGCATCTGCATCAAGCAGTGCCCGTCGGATGCGATTGTCGGCGCGCCGAAGAGCCCGCACCACATCATCCCCGAGCGGTGCGTGGCCTGCGGATCGTGCGTGGACGCGTGCAACCTGGATGCGGTGATGGTGCACTGATGCAGGACGGTTGTGATGCTGTCAGTAGCAAGTAGTCAGTAGCCAGCATTCAGTAGAAAGGCACGTCTCGCTGCAGTCGAGACGACGCGTTCTCCGTGTTTCCTACTGGCTACTGACTACTGGCTACTGGCTACTGGCTACTGACTTCGGGAGCAGTGATGACACTCGAGATGAACGGGCGGGCGGTGGAGGCGCAGAACGGCGACACGCTGCTCTCGGCGGCGCGGCGGGCGGGCGTCCATATTCCCACGCTGTGCCACTACGAGGGGCTGCCGCCGAGCGGCGCGTGCCGGATGTGCGTGGTCGAGGTGGAGGGCCAGCGCGGCCTCGTGCCGAGCTGCGCGTTCCCGGCGGCCGCCGGCCTGAAGGTCCAGACCCACTCGCCGCGCGCCGTCGACGCGCGCCGCACGCTGGTGGAACTGCTGCTCGCCAACCACCCGGACGACTGCCTGTACTGCGCCCGCAACAACGAGTGCCAGCTGCAGGACCTCGCGGCGCAGCTCGGCGTCCGCCGCCGGCACTACTTCGGCGGGAGGATGCCGGCGCGCATGGACGTGGCGAGCCCGTCGATTGTCCGCGACCCGGCGAAGTGCATCCTGTGCGGCAAGTGCGTGCGCGTGTGCGAAGAGGTGCAGGCGGTCGGGGCGATCGACTTCATCGGGCGCGGCAGCAAGACGCGCATCGGCGCGGCGTTCGACGAAGGCCTCAACGTCAGCAGCTGCATCAACTGCGGGCAGTGCGTGGCGGTGTGCCCGGTGGGCGCGCTGGTCGAGACCAGGGCCATTGACGAGGTGCGGGCGGCGCTCGCGGACCCCTCGAGGATCGTCATCGTCCAGCACGCGCCGTCGGTGTCGGTGAGCCTGGCGGAGGAGTTCGGCCTCAAGCCGGGCGTCGACGTCGACGGGCCCTTCGTGACGGCCCTGCGGCGGCTCGGATTTGCCTGGGTCTTCGACACGGCGTTCTCGGCCGACCTCACCATCATGGAGGAGGCCTCGGAACTCGCCCATCGCCTGGCCACCGGCGGCACGCTGCCCATGATGACCAGCTGCTCGCCGGGCTGGGTGAAGTTCGTCGAGCAGTTCTACCCGGACCTCATTCCGAACCTGTCCACGTGCAAGAGCCCTCAGCAGATGCTCGGCGCCGTGGTGAAGACGTTCCTGGCGGAGCGCCTCGGCGTCGACCCGGATCGCATCTACAGCGTGGCGATCATGCCGTGCACGGCGAAGAAGTTCGAAGCCGGCCGGCCCGAGATGGGCCGCGACGGCCGGCAGGACATCGACGCGGTGCTGACCACGCGCGAAGCGGCCGAGCTCATCCGGATGTACGGCCTCGACCTGACCGCCCTGCCGCCCGACGCCGCCGACACGCCCTTCGGCGAGCGCACGTCGGCCGGCAAGCTGTTCGGGGCGTCCGGGGGCGTGGCGGAGGCCGCCATCCGCACGGCCCACTACCTGTTGACCGGTGAGACGCCCGGTCAGCTCAAGGTGCAGGCGCTCCGCGGCCTCGACGGCATCAAGGAGTACCGCACGACGGTGGCCGGCCGCGACATCGGTGTCGCGGCGGTTTCGGGCCTGGGCCACGCGCGCAAGATCCTGGAGCAGGTCCGGGCCGGGCGGACCGACCTGCAGTTCATCGAGGTGATGACCTGCGCCGGGGGCTGCGTGGCCGGCGGCGGCCAGCCGAGGTCGGCGTCGCCCGACGTGATACGCGCGCGCATGCAGGCGCTCTACCTGATCGACCGTGACGCTCCCGTGCGCGCGTCGCACCAGAACCCGGCCATCCAGCGGCTCTACGCGGAGTTCCTGGAGAAGCCGCTGTCGCACAAATGCCACGAGCTTCTGCACACGCGGTACGAGACCCGCGAGCCGGTGATGTAGTGACGCCATTCACCCAGGAACCACTCGTGTCGACCATCGGCGAGCGCTGCCGTGTCTGCTACCAGTGCGTGCGCGAGTGCCCGGCGAAGGCGATCCGCATCGCCGACCACAAGGCCCAGGTCCTGCCGGAGCGGTGCATCGGCTGCGGCGTGTGCTTCAAGGTGTGCACGCAGGACGCCAAGCGCATTCTGTCGGCCGTCGAGGCGGTCGAGGCGCTGCTCGCGGGCCCGGCGCCGGTCGCCGCGATTGTCGCGCCGAGCTTCCCCGCCGAGTTCATCCGCTACGACTACACGCGGGTGGTGGGCGGGCTGCGGGCCATGGGGTTCGCCTCCGTGCACGAGGTGGCGTTCGGGGCCGAACTGGTGGCGAATCAATACCGGCGGCTGGTGTCCCAGGACACCGACAAGCTGTGGATCGCCACCACCTGCCCCGCCGTCGTCGGCTACGTGCGCCGGTATCACCCCGACCTGACCGGGTCGCTCGCTCCCGTGGTCTCGCCGATGATCGCGATGGCCAGGCTGCTCAGGGCGCTCCACGGCCACACCATCCGCGTCGTGTTCATCGGGCCGTGCATCGCCAAGAAGCGCGAGGCCATCTCGCCCGATCTCGGCGGCGAAGTCGACGAGGCGCTCACCTTCGCGGAGCTGCGCCGGATGTTGACGACGCGCGGCCTGGATCTCGACGAGGTCCCGCCGGGGGACTTCGATCCCCCGTACGCGCGAGGCGGCGGCCTGTTTCCCATCAGCGGCGGCATGCTGCAGGTGGCCGGCATCCAGGAAGACCTCGTGACGGGGCATGTGATGGTCGGCGAGGGCCCGGCCGAGTTCGCGCAGGCCATCAAGGAAGCCGAGACCGGCATCATGGAGACGCGGCTGCTCGAGCTGCTCTTCTGCCACGGGTGCACGATGGGCCCCGGCATGAGCTCCGACCTGCCGCACTTCGGGCGGCGCGCGCGCGTCAGTCAGTTCGTGCGGCGCCGCATCGCCAGCGTGGACGCGGGGGCGTGGCGGGACGAACACGGGCGCTGGGCCGGCCTCGACCTCGCCAGGTCGTACTCGCCGTTCGACCTCCGCATGCCCGTGCCCTCGCCGGAAGAGCTCGTCCGCCTGCTCGGCGAACTCGGCAAGCCGGACCCGCGCCACGAGCTGAACTGCGGCGCGTGCGGCTACTCCTCCTGCCGCGAGCTGGCCAGCGCCATCTACGTCGGCCTGGCCGAGCCGACGATGTGCCTGCCGCACAGCATCGAGCAGCTCCGCAGCACGGTCCGTGATCTGGCCCTCTCGAACGAGGAGCTCGCCAGCACCCAGGAGGCGCTGGTCAAGTCCGAGAAGCTCGCGAGCATGGGCCAGCTCGCGGCCGGCATCGCCCACGAGGTGAACAACCCGCTCGGCGTCGTGATCATGTACGCCCACTTCCTCAAGGAGCAGATCGGGGATCGGCCCGAGGTGCGGGAGGATCTGACGATGGTGGTCGAGCAGGCCGACCGCTGCAAGAAGATCGTGGCGGGGCTGCTGAACTTCGCGCGTCAGAACAAGGTGGAGCACGACCGCGTGAATCTCGTCGAGCTGGCGCAGCGGGCGCTTCGGAGCGTGCCGCCGCCGGTTGGCGTCACCCTCGCCTTCGACAACCGGATGGCCGACCCGCTGGCGGACCTGGACGCCGATCAGCTCACGCAGGTGCTCGTGAATCTCGTCAGCCACGCCTACGCGGCCATGCCCGACGGCGGCGCGCTGTCGGTCACGGTCAGCGACGACGGCCCGGCGAGCGATCGATGCCGCCTCGTGGTCGCCGACACGGGCGTCGGCATCCCGGCCGAGCACATCCCGAAACTCTACGAGCCGTTCTTCACGACCAAGAAGGTGGGCCAGGGCACCGGGCTCGGGCTCGCGGTCACGTACGGCATCGTCAAGATGCACCGCGGCGACATCAGTGTGACGTCCAACGCGGACCCCGCCCGGGGGGCCACAGGCACGGCGTTCACCGTCAGCCTGCCCCGCCATCGCCCGGAGGCCGTCGCCAACGTCCTCTCGGGCGCCCCGCCCGTGGTCGGCAGTGTGAACTAGACTTCAAGGACCCGGCACCATGACATCACGGCCGACAGCCCCGCACATCCTGCTCGTCGACGACGACGAGGACTTCCTGTACCAGCACAAGGTGCAGCTCGAGCACGCGGGGTACCGGGTGAGCACCGCCTCGAGCCGGGCCGACGCCGAGGCGCTCGCCGCTGACATGAAGCCCGACCTGGCCATCCTGGATCTCATGATGGAACAGCACGACGACGGGTTCGTGCTGTCGCACCACCTGAAGCGGATGCTGCCGGGCCTGCCGGTCATCCTGGTGACCGCCGTCACCGCGGAGACCGGCCTCAGTTTCTCACCCACGTCCGGAGCGGAGCGCGCATGGGTCGGCGCCGACGCGCTGCTGGCGAAGCCGATCCGGTTCGAGCAGTTGACGCGCGAGGTGGAGAGGCTGCTCAAGGCCGGGACTCGGGACTAGCCCTTCGACTCGCCGCTGTCGCGACTCGCTCAGGGCGAACCCGGCAGAATTCAGGCGGGTTCGGGACTCGGGATTCGAATACCAAGGGACGAACGTGGAAACGCTACGGGTGCTGGTGGTCGACGACGAGACGGGGATGCGGCTGGCCGTCGCGCGCGTCCTGAACACGTACACGGTCAAGCCGGACGAATCCGACGAGCACACGGTGGGCTTTGCCATCGAGACGGCCGAGTCGGGGGAGGCGGCCCTCGAGATGATGGCGGCATCGGCGCCCGACATCCTGCTGCTCGACATGAAGCTGCCGGGGATGTCCGGGCTGGACGTGCTGCGCGAGATTCGGGAGCGCCGCCTCGAGACGCTGACGGTGATGATTACCGCCTACGCCACGCTCGAGACCGCCATCGAAGCCACCAAGCGCGGGGCCCACGACTTCCTGCCGAAGCCATTCACGCCGGAAGACCTGCGCGTGGCGATCCGACGCGTGGTCCGCCATCTGTTGGTCCAGCGCGAGGCGCGGCGGCTGGCCCTGGAGAAGCGGCAGGTCCGCTTCCAGTTCATCTCGGTGCTCGGGCACGAGCTCAAGGCCCCGCTGGCCGCCGTCGAGGGGTACCTCCAGATCCTCAAGGACGGGTCGGCCGGAAGCGATCCCGCCGTCGTGGCCCGCGTCATCGACCGGGCGCTGGTCCGCACCGAGGGCATGCGCAAGCTGATCGTGGACCTGCTGAACATGACGCGCATCGAGTCGGGGCAGAAGCGGCGCGACCTCGCGCCCGCCGACCTGCGCGACGCCGCCGCCGCGGCCGTCGAGACGGTGGCGGCGGCCGCCGCCGCGCGCGGCATCGAGATCCACGTGGAGGCGCCCGATCGGGCGCCCCTCGTGGCGGATCGCGGCGAGCTCGACATCATCTTCAACAACCTGGTGAGCAACGCGGTGAAGTACAACCGCGACGGCGGGCGCGTGGCCATCGCCATCGACCGCGCGGGCGCCGCGTGGCGCGTGCGGGTCGCGGACACGGGCATCGGCCTCTCGCCCGAGGACGCGCAGCGCCTGTTCCACGACTTCGTGCGCATCCGGAACGAACAGACCCGTCTGATTCCCGGCACCGGCCTCGGCCTGTCGATCGTGAAGAAGCTGGCGCAGCTCTACGGCGGGGACGCCTCGGTCGAGAGCGAAGAGGGCGCCGGCAGCACGTTCACGGTGACGCTCAAGGGATAGATACGCCCTTTTTTTGCTACACTCGGCCGCACTGCGTGCGCGCGGTGCGCGCCGCGCCAGAGACCGGAGATTCTCCAGATGACCGACTCCCGACTTCACGTGTGGCGCGTCCGCACGCTCGTCGCCGCTTCCCTGCTCGTGCTCACCCTGGCCGGCGCCGCCGCCGCGCAGCAGCAGGGCGCGTCGTCAGCCGCGCCGGCCGCCGCGAAGCGCACCTGGCCCCTGACGCGGCCCGAAGCGACCAATTACACCGAGACCAGCCGGTACGACGAGGTCGTCGCCTTCATGAAGGCCATGGCCGCGGCGTCGCCGCGGATTCACCTCACCACCTACGGCTACACGTTCGAGGGCCGGCCGATGCCGCTCGCCGTCATCGGCGCGCCGGGCGCCACGCCCGAGCAGGTGCTGGCCACCGGAAAGACGCGCATCTACGTCCAGGGCAACATCCACGCGGGCGAGGTCGAAGGCAAAGAGGCCTGCCTCTGGCTGCTGCGGTCCATCGCGAAGGGCGAGCGCGCCGCCTGGCTTCAGCACGTCGTCCTGCTGGTCAACCCGATCTACAACGCCGACGGCAACGAACGGGTGAGCGTCCGCAACCGCGGCAGCCAGTTCGGGCCGATCGGCGGCATGGGCCAGCGCGCCAACGCCGAGAACCTCGACCTCAACCGCGACAACACGAAGCTCGAGACCGCCGAGGCGCGTTCGCTGGCCCGCCTGCTCACCCGGTACGACCCGCACATCGCGATCGACCTGCACACGACCAACGGCAGCGACCACGGCTTCTTTCTCACCTACGAAACCTCGGGGAGCCCGAACACCTCGCCCGGCATCGCGAGCCTCGTTCGTGGGGGCCTCCTGCCCTCGGTGACGAAGGCCATCAAGGCCAGGCACGGATGGAGCTACTTCTACTACGGCGGGCCGACGCGGTCGGGCGAACGCATGTGGGCCGGCGATCTCGATCTCTACAAGCCGCGCTACACGCAGACGTACTTCGGCATCCGGAACCGGATTGGAATCCTGTCCGAAACGTATTCGTACGCGAGCTTCGAAGACCGCATCAAGTCGAACTACTGGTTCCTCGAGGAAATCATCAACTACGCGGTGGCGAACAGCGAGGCCATCCGCAAGGCCACGGCCGCGGCAGACGCCGAGTCAATCATCGGAACGCCGCAATTCGTGCGCGCCCGGATGGTGAAGGCGCCGGATCCGGTCGAGATCGTCCTCGCCGACGTCGTCGACGAGCGGAACCCGTATGTGCCCGACCGGCCCATGCGCCGGCGCGTCGACGGCAGCGAGCGCGTCGAGACGATGCCGCACCTCGGCGTTGTCGAAGGCACGGAGACGAGCGTCGCGCCGCGGGCCTACGTGATGTCGTCGGCGCCGGTGGCCACCCCGGCGCCCGCGCAAGGCGGCGGTCAGCCGGCGGCGGCGCCTGCGGCCGGCCGCCAGGGACCGCCGGGAACCCCCGCCGGGGCCGCAGGGCCGGGTGGGCGCGGAGGCATGGGCGGGCCGTTCGGCCGCCCCATGGGCAATCCGACCACGCGGGTGATCGCGAGCGTCGTCGACAGGCTCGAGGCGCACGGCGTCAAGTACTTCAAGACGGCGAAGGAAACGACCTTCAAGGGCGAGCGCTTCAAGATCGCCAGCTCTGACGTGGCACAGCAGGAGTATCAGGGCACGCACAAGCTGCGCACGCTCACGGGCTCGTGGGAGCCCATCGAACAGACGATTCCGGCGGGTTCGCTGGTGATTCCCATGGATCAGCCGCTCGCCCGCCTGGCCTTCATCCTCTTCGATCCGCGGTCCGACGACGGCTTCATGGCGTGGAACATTCTCGACCCGCTCCTCGGCGCCTCGCCCGCGCCCGAGTTCTATCCGGTGCTCAGGACGATGGAGGCCGTGGCGAAGTAGAGGCCGCGAACCCGCAATGGACAATGCGCCCCGTCAGCCTCCCGTACCCGACGCGCAGGGCCAGCTCGCGGCCTGGCTCGCGCTGAAGGACCGCGCGCTCGACGTCGCCGCCGAGGGGGTGACCATCGCCGACGCCCGGCTGCCCGACCGCCCGCTCATCTACGTGAACGAGGGATTCGAGCGGATGACGGGCTACGCGGCGGCGGACGTCATGGGCCGGAACTGCCGGCTCCTGCAGGGACCCGACACCGATGCGGCCGACGTGGCCGAGATTCGCTCCGCGCTCGAGGAGCACCGCGAGTGCGTGGTCGAGATCCTGAACTACCGCAAGGACGGCACGACGTTCTGGAACCGCTTGTCGATCACACCCGTGCGGAACGTTTCAGGCGAGGTCACGCATTTCATCGGCGTCCAGTCCGATGTCACGGCGCGCCGGCGCGCCGAGGACGGCCTGCGGCGGTCGAAGGAGGTCCTCGAGCAGGGCCTCCGGCTGGCGGCGCGCGTGCAGCAGGCTCTGCTGCCGCCCGCGGAGTTCGATGCGGGCGCGCTCCGCATCGCTCACGCCTTTCACCCCTGCGACGATCTGGCCGGCGACGCCGTGGGCATCGTTCCCCTCACGCCGGACCGGCTGGCCCTCTATCTCCTCGACGTGAGCGGCCATGGCGTCGGCGCCGCGCTGCTCTCGTTCACGCTGACGCACCTGCTGTCGCCGGCCGCCGGCGGAGCGATCCTCACCGAGGACACCGGCTCCGGACCGGTCGTGGTGCCGCCCTCCCGCGTCGCGGAGCGGCTCAACCGGCAGTTCCCGATGGATCGGACCCGGCAGTACTTCACGCTGGTGTACGGCGTGATCGATCCGCTCACCGGGCGCTTCGACTACGTGACGGCCGGACACCCGTCACCAATCAAGCTGCCGGGCGGCGGCGTGCCGTTCGCGGTGGAAGGCGCCGGCCTGCCGATCGGGATGCTCGACGAGGCGGCCTACGACGACGTGACGCTGACGCTGGAGCCGGGCGACCGGCTGTACTTCTACACGGATGGCGTGATCGAGGCGCTCGACGCTCACGACGCGGAGTTCGGCCACCCGCGGCTGCTGGAGGCGATTGCCGCCCGGCGCAGCCTGCCGCTGCGCGCCGGACTCGAGGCGGTGGCGGCCGATGTCCGGGCATGGTGCGGGGGCCGCCTGAAGGATGACGTGTCGCTGCTCGCCGTCGAACGGGTCCGCTGACGCGCTCGCCCGCAGGGCGCCGATGGAGGCGGCCGGCCAGCCGCTACCAGATGTTCCGCAGCAGGCACCACAGGAACGTCGGCGTCTGGCGCACCACAGAAAGGCTCGACTCGCCTGATCTGCGCGCGTACTCGTGGGCCGGCACCTGGAAGACCCGGAGCCCTTCCTTGAGCGCCCGCAGCACCATCTCCAGCTCGATCGAGTGCCTGTCCTCCGTGAGAGCCAGCCGCGAAACGGCGTTCGCGCGAACCGCGCGGAACCCGTTCTGCGTGTCGGTCAGGGCCGTGCCGAAACGGGTGTTGATGACCTGGGTGAGCACGTTGTTGCCCCACAGGCGCACGAACATCGTCCACGTGCCCGCGAACTCGTCGCTGCCCCCGCGCATGCGGCACCCGATGACGAGGTCCGCGTCGCCGGCCTCGATGGGCGCGACAAGAGACCGGATGTCCGCTGGATCGTGCGAGCCGTCGGCGTCCATGGTCACGATCACGTCGCCGGCGGCTGCCGCGAGCCCGCGCCGGATCGCGTCGCCCTTGCCCAGCCCGCCGTCCTCGATGACCGCCACACCGAGCGCCCTCAGCCGCGCGGGGGAACCATCGGTGCTGTGGCCATCGACCACAATCACTTCGTCGCAGCAGGCAATGACGGCAGCCGCCAACTCAATCACGGTGTCGCCTTCGTTCCGGGAGGGGATGACGACGGTCGTGCGCATCAGCACACGATACCGCGAACCGGGCCGGGAACCGAGGCCCCTCGTGGGCCCCTGGTGGGCGCACCGCGCGCCGGGCCAATGGCGAACGGATCGGTCGGTGATGTGATCCGCGAATTGTGTCCGGAATGAGACAGAGCTGTGGCAAAATGCGTGGAATTGTACTTCTCGGAGCGCATGTGAGGTCTAGGCACTTCGTAATCGGCCTCGTCTCCTCCGCCCTGCTGGCGTCTGCCCTCCTCGCCGGGTGCGGAGGCAGCACGCCTGTCAGCCCCGCGTCGCCCACACCCG
>Ga0105097_10001897_pt1 | contig 10137 bp, 4 predicted proteins | sample PPLLak12cMay2015_FD_87035 | JGI IMG/M metagenome (GOLD analysis project Ga0105097, IMG submission 87035) | Freshwater sediment microbial communities from Prairie Pothole Lake near Jamestown, North Dakota, USA - PPLs Lake P7 Core (1) Depth... | ecosystem: Environmental > Aquatic > Freshwater >... | reverse complement strand
TCGTCAGCGCCGCTGTCAGCGTCGTCTTGCCGTGATCCACGTGCCCAATCGTGCCCACGTTTACGTGCGGCTTCTTACGCTCAAATTTTTCCTTAGCCATCGATGGATCCTCTGATCTTGTGTTGCTACTTGTTAGTCTTAATCACGCCGAATAATTGCTTCAGATACATTCGCCGGTACCTCGGCATACTTGCTAAATTCCATTGAGTAACTCGCCCTGCCTTGCGACATGGAGCGCAAACCGGTCGAATAACCAAACATCTCTGCCAACGGCACTTCCGCGCGGATAATTTTACCCGCTGGTGACTCATCCATTCCCTGCAAGACACCGCGGCGCCGACTTAAATCACCGTTCACATCACCCATGTAGTCATCGGGGGTAACGATCTCTACGTTCATGATCGGCTCAAGCAACACGGGGGTCGCTTTAGCCACACCATCTTTGAATGCAATGGAGGCCGCAATTTTAAATGCAACCTCGCTCGAATCAACATCATGATAAGAACCATCAAAAACGGTCGCACGAACATCTACGACCGGATAACCGGCAAGCACACCTGATTCAAGTTGCTCGCGCACACCCTTTTCTATCGCCGGCACAAATTCCTTAGGCACCACACCGCCGACCAGCGCGTTCTCAAACTCAAAACCGGCACCAGGTGCCAGAGGTTCAATTCGCAGGAAGACGTGACCATACTGACCTTTACCGCCAGTCTGGCGCACAAATTTGCCTTCCTGCTCAACCTGCTTACGGATCGTTTCACGGTAAGCAACCTGCGGCTTGCCAACATTGGCAGCAACACCAAATTCACGCCGCATGCGATCAACAATTATTTCCAGGTGCAGTTCACCCATACCTGAAATAATCGTCTGACCAGACTCAGGGTCTGTATGCACACGAAAGGATGGGTCTTCTTTGGCCAGCTTCTGCAGGGCAACACCCATCTTATCCTGGTCAGCCTTGGTTTTAGGCTCCACTGCCACGGATATAACCGGCTCCGGGAACTCCATCCGTTCAAGCGTTACGATGTGTGCCGGATCTGACAGGGTATCTCCGGTAGTAACATCCTTCAGACCTACGGCTGCCGCAATATCGCCAGCTCGCACTTCCTTTATCTCTTCACGATCATTGGAATGCATCTGCAACAACCTGCCAATGCGTTCCTTCTTGCCTTTAATCGGGTTGTAAACGGTGTCACCTGACTTAAGCACACCAGAATACACACGGAAGAATGTCAGCGTACCAACATACGAATCTGTTGCGATCTTGAAAGCCAATGCAGCGAATGGCTCTTCATCGCTCGAGTGCCTTGCGATCTCATTCTGACCATCTTCGCTCAACCCCATAATGGCTGGGACGTCAGCGGGCGATGGCATGTAGTCGACTACGGCATCCAGCATCGCCTGCACGCCTTTGTTCTTGAAAGCACTGCCACAAAGCACAGGGACTATTTCGTTGGCCAATGTGCGCGCGCGCAAGCCCTGACGAATTTCGGCCTCACTAAGCTCACCATTCTCAAGATATTTATCTAGCAGCGCTTCGTTGCCTTCGGCAGCTGCCTCTATCATCGCCGCTCGCATCGCTTCAGCCTGATCACGAAGTTCCGCGGGAATATCCGCAAACTCAAAAACCATGCCGGATTGCTCATCATTCCAGTAGATGGCGCGCATTCGGACGAGGTCAACTACGCCTTTGAATTCGTCTTCTACCCCGATATTCAGCTGCACCGGCACGGCAGTGGCGCCAAGACGCTTCTTCACCTGTGCTACTACGCGCAGAAAATCAGCGCCAATCCGATCCATCTTGTTTATAAAGATCAACCGCGGGACATGATAGCGATCGCCCTGCCGCCACACAGTCTCGGTTTGCGGTTCTACGCCACCAACCGAGCAAAGCACGGTCACAGCACCGTCCAGCACTCGCAAACTACGCTCAACTTCAATCGTAAAATCGACGTGCCCGGGAGTATCAATAATATTGATACGGTGCTGGTCATATTGCTTGGCCATTCCACTCCAGAAGCAGGTAGTTGCTGCAGACGTGATCGTAATTCCACGTTCCTGCTCCTGCTCCATCCAGTCCATCACGGCCGTGCCTTCGTGGACCTCGCCGATCTTGTGAGAAATACCGGTATAAAAAAGGATGCGCTCGGTAGTAGTCGTCTTGCCGGCATCAATATGCGCCATGATGCCGATATTGCGATACCTTTCGATGGGTGTTGTGCGCGCCACTGTCCAATGCTCTGCTCTTGCTCAGATTGGCCAGGAGTTACCAGCGGAAATGCGAAAAAGCCTTATTTGCTTCAGCCATACGATGGGTGTCTTCGCGTTTTTTCACAGCGGAACCACGGTTATCCGAAGCTTCGAGCAATTCATTTGCGAGTCGCTGTGCCATCGATTTTTCGCTGCGCTTACGCGCCGCATCAATAACCCAACGCATTGCGAGAGTCTCACGGCGTGCCGGGCGAACCTCAACCGGTACCTGGTAAGTAGCGCCACCAACGCGACGGGACTTGACCTCTACCATCGGCTTGACGTTATCCAGAGCGCGACTAAGCAACTCAACGGCATGCTGCTCGCTTTCCCCGCTCTTCTCCGCCATCTTCGAGAGGGCGTCATACACGATATTTTCAGCAACGGATTTCTTGCCGCTGTCCATTATCATGTTGATGAATTTGGTCAGCCGTTGGCTGCCATGCTTGGGGTCAGGAAGCAATTCGCGCTTCGGGGCCTGTGTACGTCTGGACATTTTTTCTGCTAATCCTGTTTAGTTACTTCGGTCGCTTCGCGCCATACTTACTTCGGCCCTGTCGACGAGCGCCGACACCGGCGCAATCCAGGGTTCCGCGCACAGTGTGATAGCGCACACCGGGCAAATCCTTTACACGGCCACCACGAATAAGAACAACAGAGTGCTCTTGCAGGTTGTGGCCTTCGCCACCAATATAGCTGGTCACTTCAAAGCCATTCGTAAGCCGAACACGCGCCACTTTACGCATAGCCGAGTTAGGCTTCTTCGGTGTGGTGGTATACACCCTTGTACAAACACCGCGCTTCTGCGGACAACTTGCGAGGGCAGGCACCGTGCTCTTCGCAGATCGGGTCTTGCGTTGCTTACGAACTAGCTGATTAACAGTTGCCATAGTAACTCTTGCTTTTTGTCAGACTGCGCGGGGCGGAAGTTTAAGACGGAGCCCCAAATTCAATCCGGCATAAAAGGACCACCCATCGCAGCTTCCGAAGAAACCGCCGCTGAGGCAATCCGAGGGAACAAACCGACCAAACTGGCCGGCGTACTTGTAATTTGTATACTTTGCACAGCTTCTGCTGCACAAGCACCCGCATCTAATGGGGGTGCGCATTTTATTTGCGCCACCTGAAGACTGTCAAGCATCGTCAGGTGGCGCAAATGGTTATTTTTGCTTATTTTTCGATGGTTTTCAGCTCATAGGCGGTGATTTTCAACTAACCCGCCGTCGCGTCCGAGGCCTGAGACTCGGCATCCGCAGCAGCATCCTCGGCCGCTTTGGCCAGTTTTGCAGCTGCAGCTGTCTCCAGACCTTGCAACTCATCAGCAATCATTTGCTCGCGAGTCCGGCGTTGCTCGGCATGGAACGAGTAGCCTGTGCCAGCCGGAATCAACCGACCCACAATGACATTCTCCTTCAAACCGCGCAATTCATCACGCATACCCTTGACCGCTGCTTCAGTAAGCACACGGGTAGTCTCCTGGAAGGACGCAGCCGAAATAAACGACTCGGTCGCCAAAGAAGCCTTGGTGATACCCAGTAACAGGGGCTGGTATGTTGCCGGCTCCTGTTTCTGCTTGATGGCAGCCTCGTTGGTTTCCAGAACTCGTGCGCGATCCAGCTGCTCGCCACGGAGCAGGTTCGTATCACCGGTATCGGTTATTTCAACCTTCCGCAACATTTGTCGAACAATGACCTCAATGTGCTTGTCATTGATCTTCACACCCTGCAACCGGTACACATCCTGGATTTCGCGAACCATGTATTCAGCGAGATTCGCGACGCCACGGAGACTCAGAATGTCATGGGGTGCTGGCTCACCATCAGCCACAAATTCGCCCTTCTCTACCTGCTCACCGTCGAAAACGCTCAAATGACGCCATTTTGGAATCAATGTCTCGTGCGCTTCGCCGGTTTCGTCAGTAATAATCAGGCGAACCTTACCTTTGGTTTCCTTGCCGAAACTAACTGTGCCGCTGAACTCGGACATGATGGCCGGATCCTTAGGCTTACGTGCCTCGAACAAGTCGGCAACACGCGGCAGACCGCCGGTGATATCACGGGTCTTGGAACTCTCCAGCGGAATACGAGCGATAACGTCACCCACGGAAACCGTGGCGCCGTCAGTCAGGTTGACCAACGCACCGGTTGGCAAACCATACACGGCCGGAATCTCCGTATTGGGGAAAGAGATTTCCTTGCCCTTGCTATCAACCAGCTTGACGGTTGGACGCAAATCTTTGCCCGCTGAACTGCGCTGCTTGGGATCCATGACCTCAATGCTGGCAAGACCGGTAACATCGTCTTCCTGCTCCCTGACGGTTACGCCGTCAATAAAGTCAGCAAACTTTATCTTACCCGCCACCTCGGAAATAACAGGGTGAGTATGCGGATCCCAGTTTGCAACCACCTGCCCTGCAGCTGCTGAATCACCATCATTGATCGTGATTTCTGCACCGTAGGGAAGTTTGTAGCGTTCGCGCTCACGACCCTGGCTGTCGATGACACTGATTTCACCGGAACGGCTGACAGCCACCAGGTTGCCTTTGGCATTCTGAATGGTCTTGACCTTATGCAAACGAACCGTACCGCCATTCTTCACTTCTACGCTGTGCTCAGCAGCAGCACGAGAGGCCGCGCCACCGATGTGGAACGTACGCATCGTCAACTGGGTGCCGGGCTCACCGATGGACTGCGCAGCAATAACGCCAACAGCCTCGCCCTTGTTGACCTTATGACCGCGCGCCAGATCGCGACCGTAACAGGCCGCACACACACCGTAGCGGGTTTCACAGGTAATAGCAGAGCGAACTTTTACATGATCTACGCCGTGATCTTCCAGAATCTGCACAGTGCGTTCATCCATCATGACGCCTGCCTGGAGAATCACTTCGTCGGTACCTGGCCTGGTAACCGCTTCAGCTAATGAACGACCCAGTACGCGCTCGCGCAAGGGTTCGACTACGTCGCCACCCTCAACCAACGGCGCAATCCACAAGCCTTCCTGGGTGCCACAATCGTCTTCTGTAACGACCAGATCCTGGGCAACGTCAACGAGACGACGAGTCAGATAACCTGAGTTAGCGGTCTTAAGCGCTGTATCGGCAAGACCTTTACGTGCGCCGTGCGTCGAGATGAAGTACTGAAGTACGTCCAAACCCTCGCGGAAGTTCGCTGTAATTGGGGTTTCGATAATCGAGCCATCCGGCTTCGCCATCAAGCCACGCATACCGGCAAGCTGACGAATCTGGGCAGCAGAACCACGAGCACCAGAGTCGGCCATCATGTAGATCGAGTTAAACGAATCCTGCTCGACCATGTTGCCCTTGCTGTCCTTAACCATTTCGACGCGGATTTTGTCCATCATCGATTTGGCGACCAGATCATTCGTTCGCGACCAGATATCCACGACTTTGTTGTAACGCTCACCGTCGGTAACCAGACCGCTCGCATACTGCTCCTGGATATCACGGACTTCTTCTTCAGCTCCTTCCAGAATCACGGCTTTCTCTTCCGGCACGACCATGTCGTTCACACCGATAGATACGCCTGAACGCGTTGCATAGGCAAAACCGGTATACATAAGTTGATCGGCGAAAACGACCGTGGCCTTGAGACCAACCTTGCGATAGCAGGTATTGATAAGCTCTGATATGGCACGTTTCGTCAGGTCACGGTTGATGCTGTCAAAGCTCATACCCGCCGGCAGGATCTCGGACAAAAGTGCACGACCCACTGTGGTATCAACCAAACGAGTGCGATGCTCGATTTCGCCGTCTTCGTCGATGATGCTGTCTGTGATGCGAACTTTCACCTTCGCATGCAAATCAACGAAAAATTCTCCGTTGTCATCGCGATTATTTCGGGCGCGATGCACCTCCTGAATATTGGAGAACACCATACCCTCGCCACGTGCGTTAATACGATCGCGAGTCATGTAGTACAAACCGAGCACAACGTCCTGCGAAGGCACGATGATCGGCTCGCCGTTTGCAGGCGAAAGGATATTATTGGAAGCCATCATCAGGGCACGGGCTTCCAGCTGGGCTTCCAGCGACAGCGGCACGTGTACCGCCATCTGGTCACCGTCGAAGTCTGCGTTGAAGGCTGTGCAAACCAGCGGATGCAGCTGAATCGCTTTACCTTCAATGAGTACAGGCTCAAATGCCTGAATGCCAAGGCGATGGAGCGTCGGCGCACGATTCAGCATAACCGGATGTTCGCGAATTACCTCTTCGAGAATGTCCCAAACCTCGGGCCCTTCACGTTCTACCAGGCGCTTTGCAGCCTTAATAGTTGAGGCTTCACCGCGCAACTGCAGCTTTGAAAAGATAAAAGGCTTGAAGAGTTCCAGCGCCATCTTTTTCGGCAAACCACACTGGTGCAACTTCAGTGTCGGACCAACCACGATGACGGAACGACCTGAGTAATCGACGCGCTTGCCAAGCAGGTTCTGACGGAAGCGTCCCTGCTTGCCTTTGATCATATCAGCAAGCGACTTCAAAGGACGCTTGTTGGTGCCGGTAATGGCTCGGCCACGACGACCATTGTCGAGCAACGCGTCTACAGCTTCCTGGAGCATGCGCTTCTCGTTGCGCACGATAATATCCGGCGCATTGAGTTCCAGGAGACGGCGCAAGCGATTGTTGCGGTTAATTACTCTGCGATACAGATCATTCAGATCCGAAGTCGCAAAGCGACCGCCATCCAGAGGCACCAACGGGCGAAGGTCCGGCGGAAGCACCGGCAGCACTGTCAGCACCATCCACTGGGGCTTAATGCCTGACTCGATAAAGGCTTCAAGCAGTTTCAGCCGCTTGGTAAGGCGCTTGATCTTCGTTTCTGAAGAAGTGCTGCGAATTTCTTCGCGCACTTTCAACGCTTCCGGTTGCAGCTCGATCGTCCGCAGCATTTCATGGATAGCTTCCGCACCCATGCGCGCATCGAACTCATCGCCGTACTCCTCGATTGCCTCGAGGTACTGCTCGTCGTTCATCAGCGTACCGCGCTCGAGCGGAGTCATACCTTCGTCGACAACTACGAAGGCTTCAAAGTACAACACGCGTTCAATTTCACGCAGCGTCATATCGAGCATCAAGCCTATGCGGCTAGGCAGCGATTTCAGGAACCAGATATGCGCAACCGGGCTGGCAAGGTCGATGTGACCCATGCGTTCGCGGCGCACCTTGGTCTGCGTCACTTCAACGCCGCATTTCTCGCAGACAACGCCGCGGTGCTTCAGGCGCTTGTATTTACCGCACAGACATTCGTAGTCCTTTACAGGCCCGAAAATCTTGGCGCAGAACAAACCGTCTCGCTCCGGCTTGAAGGTACGGTAGTTTATGGTTTCCGGTTTCTTTACCTCACCGAAAGACCAGGACCGGATCATTTCCGGCGAAGCCAGTCCGATACGAATCGCATCGAATTCCTCTACCGAGTTCTGGGGCTTAAAAAGTTTCAATAAATCGCGCATGAGTCACCTGCCGGCTGTTTGCCAGTGCTTGCCTCTAAAATTCTAGTCTTGATCCAGTTCGATATTGATACCGAGGGACCTGATTTCCTTAACGAGTACGTTAAAGGACTCAGGCATACCGGCATCAACTTCGTGCGTACCATCCACGATGTTTTTATACATCTTGGTGCGGCCCTGAACATCATCAGACTTGACCGTGAGCATTTCCTGCAGCGTGTGTGCTGCACCGTATGCTTCGAGAGCCCAGACCTCCATTTCGCCAAAACGCTGCCCACCGAACTGCGCCTTGCCGCCCAGCGGTTGCTGAGTAACAAGACTGTATGGCCCAGTCGAACGAGCGTGCATTTTGTCGTCAACAAGGTGGTTGAGCTTCAGCATATACATGTAACCAACCGTGGTTGGGCGATGGAAATTTTCGCCGGTGCGGCCGTCTATCAAAGTTGTCTGACCGGTTTCGGGCAAGCCCGCCAACTTCAGCATGTACTTGATTTCTTCCTCCGTGGCACCGTCGAAAACCGGCGTTGCCATCGGCACACCGTTGCGCAGGTTACCTGCGAGTATGTCGATTTCCGGATCGGTCAGGCTCTTCAGATCTTCCGACTGACCGCCTGACTTGTTGTAGATGCTATTGAGGAGATCACGCAGCTTCGCTGTTCCTGCGCCCGTATCGACCAACTCCCCAATCTTGCCGCCGAGTGCTTTTGCAGCCCAACCAAGATGCACTTCCAGAACCTGCCCTACGTTCATACGTGATGGGACGCCCAGAGGATTAAGGACTATATCAATGGGGGTGCCGTCAGCCAGATACGGCATATCCTCGACCGGAACGATCGTGGAAATAACACCCTTGTTACCATGCCTACCAGCCATCTTGTCGCCAGGCTGCACGCGACGCTTAACGGCAAGATAAACCTTGACCATCTTCAGCACGCCCGGTGCAAGGTCATCGCCAGCGGTGATTTTCTTCCGCTTCTCTTCAAAACGCCTGTCGAAGTCTTCGCGCTGAGCTTTCAGTCGGCGCGCAGCATTCTCGAGATCTGCATTGGCATCGTCGTTGCGCAGTCTGATTTCAAACCACTTGGAACGATCGACTTCATCCAGATAAGCCTTCGTTATCTTGCCGCCCTTTGCGAACTTATTAGGACCGCCATCCGCAACCTTGCCAAGCAACATGCGCTCGATACGCTCAAAAATATCGTTCTCAAGTATCCTGCGCTGATCATCGAGATCCTTCCGCACACTCTCAAGCTCTGCCTGCTCGATAGACAGCGCACGACTATCCTTGTCAATGCCGTCACGCGTGAATACACGGACATCGATAACAGTCCCGTCCATGCCAGGAGGCACCCGCAGGGAAGTATCCTTAACATCCGATGCCTTTTCACCGAAGATGGCGCGGAGCAACTTCTCTTCCGGGGTCAACTGCGTCTCACCCTTCGGCGTTACCTTGCCGACGAGAATATCGCCCGCCTTTACTTCTGCGCCGATGTAGGCAATACCTGCCTCATCGAGCTTGGCCAATGCAGAATCACCAACGTTTGGAATATCGGCAGAAACTTCTTCAGAACCCAGCTTGGTATCCCGCGCTACGCAGGTCAGTTCTTCGATGTGTATCGTCGTAAACCGATCTTCTTCCACGACTCGCTCGGAAATCAGGATCGAGTCCTCGAAGTTGTAACCATTCCAGGGCATGAAGGCGACCAGCAGGTTCTGGCCAAGTGCGAGCTCACCCATACTCGTCGATGCACCGTCAGCCAGCACATCACCGCGAGCAATAGTGTCGCCAGAATGCACCAGTGGTCGCTGGTTCATACAGGTATTCTGGTTTGATCGGGTATATTTCGTCAGGTTATAGATATCAACGCCTGACTCAGCAGCTGTGGTCTCGTCGTCATTTACACGTACGACGATACGTCCGGCGTCGACTGAATCAACTACACCACCACGACGTGCGACAACGGTAACACCGGAGTCAATCGCAACTTTGGCTTCCATGCCCGTACCTACCAGCGGCGTATCGGAACGCAGGGTTGGCACTGCCTGGCGCTGCATGTTGGAACCCATGAGGGCGCGGTTCGCGTCATCGTGCTCAAGGAAGGGCACGAGCGACGCGGCAACAGATACGATCTGTCTTGGTGAAACGTCCATGTAATGGATCGCTTCACGCGGCATCAATGTGAACTCGTTGTTGTAACGCACCGAAACCAGTTCGTCGATCAAAACACCCTTGCTATCGGTATCAGCATTAGCCTGAGCAATTACATATTGGCCCTCTTCGATAGCAGACAAATACTCGATCTCATCGGTTACCTTGGTGTTTACAACCTTGCGATAAGGAGTCTCGAGAAATCCATAATCATTGGTACGCGCATATACGGCCAAAGAATTAATAAGGCCGATATTCGGACCTTCAGG
>Ga0105097_10001896_pt1 | contig 10139 bp, 7 predicted proteins | sample PPLLak12cMay2015_FD_87035 | JGI IMG/M metagenome (GOLD analysis project Ga0105097, IMG submission 87035) | Freshwater sediment microbial communities from Prairie Pothole Lake near Jamestown, North Dakota, USA - PPLs Lake P7 Core (1) Depth... | ecosystem: Environmental > Aquatic > Freshwater >... | reverse complement strand
TAGGGTTTCCCAAGGGCAGCCGGTGCGCCGATACGTTTTCGCATTGCTTCCCTGGAACCTATCACCAGGATGATGATCGTGAAAGCGTACGGGAGCATTTGAAGGAAAAAACCCAGGTAAGGATTGTAGTAAAACGGATTTGCTAGACCGAATATCATCGTGGGTCCCTGGATATCCAGGATAAGCCGGCGCAGTGCGCCGAAGGCATAAGCGCCGAAAGCTGCCCGGAACGGATCCCACTGGGCAAAGATCACCAAACCGACCGCGATCCATCCCAACCCGCCAGTAGTCATCTCGCTGAACCAACCCGGGGAAACCGCCAGGCTGATCGTCGCTCCGGCAAGGCCGGCCAGCAGACCGCCGATAAACACATACAAATAACGCAGGCGGAAAACATTAATACCCAATGCATCCGCCGCCGCCGGGTATTCTCCGATCGCTCTGAGATGCAGACCGGGCCGGGTACGGTTGATGAAATACCAGGAGATCGGAATCAGAAAATAGCCTATATAAACCAGGATATTCTGATTTGTAAAGAAGATCGGTCCAATCACGGGGATCTGGCTAAGGATTGGGATGGTGAAGCTGGGAAGCAGGGAGACTGTTCCGGCTTTGCTCAAGCCCTCACCCAGTACAAGGCTGATACCCACACCCAGAAACGTGAGCGCTAGACCGCTGACTACCTGATCTCCCTGCAGCGTGATGCTGATAAACGCGTGGATTTGGCTGAGCAAGCCAGCAGCCAGCATCGCTACCAGAAGACCCAACCAGGGATTCCCTGTCGCGATGGCGGTGCTGAACGCAGTCATAGCCCCGATCAGCATCATGCCTTCCACACCGAGGTTCATCACGCCGGATCTCTCGGCAATGATCTCACCGATGGTAGCGAATAATAGTATCGTACCGGAGGCAACGCCTGCCTGGAGAATGATGATAGGATCCATTTTATTCTCCGGACTCCCCACGGGTGATAAGAATCCGGTTGCGGATGAGGAAATCGCTGGCAATGAGACAAACCAGGATCGTCCCTTGGATCACTTTCGGAACCCCTGATGGCTGGATCTCTCTTCCAGCGAGGATTAAAGCACCGAATAGAATTGAGACCGGTATGATGACCAGAGGATTTAACTTCGCCAGCCATGCCACAATTATCCCTGTGAATCCATAGCCGGAAGCGATCGGGGCTGTTTGCAACCTGTGAACCACACCTGTTACCTCGCTCATCCCGCCCAAACCTGCCAGTGCGCCGGAAAGCATCATGACATAGATAATATTCCGCTTGATATTGATTCCAGCGTACTTCGCTGCCTGGGGATTATCACCGATCAGCCGAATTTCGTATCCCCAGCGACTGCGATACACGATCACCCAGATGACCACTGCTGCTGCGATTCCGATAATGAACCCAAGATGCGTGGTTAATCCCCGCAGGTCTGGATTAGAACCCGCAAAATCCAGCAACCGGGGCATCCAGGCGCCTTTCGGAAATTTCGGGGACATTTGGAATCCGCCTTCAGACCAGACACCGAAGATCCAGAAATTCATCCATGCAATTGCGATGTAATTCATCATCAGAGTGCTGATGATCTCATTGACATTGAATTTTGCTTTAAGATATCCTGGGATGAATCCCCAGAAACCGCCAGCAGCCATCCCAGCTATAGCCATAACCGTCAGGAAAATCCAGCGGGGGGTTTCTGCGCCTAGAACAGGGGCGAGGACTATTGCGCTTGCGCCGAACGCACCCATGATAAATTGCCCTTCAACACCGATATTCCACAATTTCATTCGAAAAGCAACTGAACAAGCCAAAGCTGTAAAAAGTATAGGCGTGGCTTTCACAATCGTATCGGAAATCACCCCGATACTGCCTAGAGATGCTTTTGCAATATGCTGGTAGGATCGAATTGGATCCCCTCCGGCAAATGCGATCACGAACCCCCCTAGAATAAGCGCTACGATTATCGCAAGGATTGAAATTACCAGAGGATACCACTTCGGCGGTTCTTCAAGCCTGGGTTCGAAACGAATGCGGATTCCAGTAGGTTTCTTCTGGGTAGTTGAGGATTCAGCCATTTCTGCCTACCTCTTCCTTTATTAATTCACTCATCGGCGTACCCATCATCATCAAACCCAACGTTTCGATCAGGCCATCATCCTGCTTGCTGCCGCAAACCTGCACTTCTCCCATGATTTTTCCTTCGTAGATCACATAGATGCGGTCGCTAAGGGAAAGCAGCTCCTCAAGCTCTTCCGAGATCAAGAGAACCGCTGCGCCGGCTTTCCTTTGCGTCAATAACAGATGATGAACACCTTCGATGGCACCGACATCCAACCCGCGGGTGGGTTGAACTGCAACCATGAAATCTGGAAGACCTGAGATCTCACGGGCAAGGATAACCCGCTGCAGGTTACCGCCGGAGAGCAATCGAACCGGTGTGGTCACATTGGGAACGATTATGTCATATGCTTGTTTTAATTCATTCGCCAGTTTGGAGGCGGCGTTCATATCCAGCAGACCTGCTTTCGAAATCGGAGGCTGCCGGTATTTTTTCATGATCACGTTATCAGTTACGCTAAGGTTCGGTGCGCTTCCTACGTGCGTTCGATCCTCGGGAACGTAAGCCAGTCCATGCTTTATTCCAAAGAGAGTGTCCCGGTTGCTGATCTGGTCATTGCTCAGATTCACCTCCCCCTGCTTGCACAATCTCAACCCCGTGATCACCTGGGAAAGCTCCGATTGCCCATTACCGGCAACTCCGGCAACACCAACAATCTCACCCGCCCGAACATTCAAGGAAACCCCCCGAAGGGCGGGTAATCCCTTATCATTTTCAGCGTATACATCCCGGACATCCAGCACAACTTCACCTGGTTTGCAGGGTTCCTTTTCAATTCTGAAAATCACTTCCCTGCCAACCATTAACCGGGCAAGTTCTTCGCGCGAGACACCTTTGGTAGAAATTCCAGAAGCCGTACTTACACCTCGTCGAAGGACACTCAACCGGTCGGAAATCGCAGTGACCTCTTGAAGTTTGTGGCTGATAAAAATGATCGATTTCCCATGTGCGGCCATCGATCGCAATGTTGTGAATAACCCATCGATCTCCTGAGGTGCCAGGACTGCAGTCGGCTCATCCATGATCAGCACATTCACACCACGGTAGAGCATCTTTAATAATTCCACCCGTTGCTGCTCTCCTACCGATAACTGCCATATCTTTGCTTTTGGATCCACCTTGAGACCGAATTTCTCCCCTATCTCGGCTACCTTTTCATCGTACTCGGATAATCGCATCAAAAACCTTGGGTCGTCCAAACCCAGGAGAACATTCTCAGTCACTGTTTGGGAAGGCACTAGCATGAAATGCTGATGCACCATACCAATCCCAGCGTTGATCGCGTCCCGCGGGGAAAGGAAATCAACGGTTTTATTTTTAACTTTTATTATCCCTGCATCCTGACGGTAGAGACCAGCTAGGATGTTCATAAGCGTGCTTTTCCCCGCACCGTTCTCACCCAATAAGGCGTGAATCTCTCCTTCGCGCAGTTCAAAATTTACATGATCATTGGCCAAAACGCCAGGGAAGCGTTTGACGATGCCGATCATCTCAACAGCCAACTGTTCTTTTTTTTCTGTATCGGATTCTTGATCCACTGGGATTCTCCTAGGAATAATCCAGGCACGATCCAAATATATAAAAAAGTCAGGCTAGAACCCCTTTCGGGGTTCTAGCCTCTCATGAATGATATTTTACTGCGGTAACTCAGCAGTGATACCTTCAGCCCACCACTTCATACATTGGGGGATGGAGCAAGGCAGACCGTACTCCGGGAATGCATCGAGGTCCACCTGTTGCAGGCTCTGACCTTCAGGAAGGACTACATTGCCCTGGTTGTCCTTGATCGGGCCGGTGAAGACATCGAATCGGTCGAACTCACCAGCATTCATCTTCGCGAGGGTATCTTTGACCATCGCGATTACTTCAGGATCAAGATCCTTCACACCTGGTTGCATTTCCTGGCCTTCCATGAAACCGAATAGCCCAAGAGCTCCAGTATCCGAATCGAAATATTGCCAACCTGGTTTATACGTGCCGGCAATAACCTGTTTGGCGATATCGGCGTAGATGGGACCCCACACCCAGTAGGGGGCGGTCAAGCAGGCATCGACCTTGCAGGAACCGAACCAGTCATATGTCACGCCCCATTTACCCTTTTCCTGGGCAACATCAGCCACAGCAGGGGTATCCGCACCGGTGAAAACTACCTGGGCACCAGCATCGAACAGGGAAGCGGCTGCGTCTTTTTCAACGATGGGATCGTGCCAGGTATTAAGCCAGCGTACGTCCATGGTGCATTCGGGGCAGGTTTTCTTCATCCCCAGGGCGATGGCATTGCCAAGGCGGATCTCTTCGGGGATCGGGAAGGTGGCCATGTAACCTAGCTTGGGGTTACCATCGGCTTTGGCGCGTGCACCTGCGAGCATACCCGCAAGATACTTCATATTTTCCATAGCGCCCATCAAATTGCCAAAGTTGGTCTCATTGGATTTTATCCCGGTGAGGTGAACAAACATCGAATCCGGGAATTCCTCCGCCACGGCTTCCATTGGATCCATGAAACCAAACGAGGTCCCGAGGATTAGATCAAAACCTTTTCGGGCCAGGCTGCGGAACACCTGCTCGGAATCAGCGCCTTCCGGAACATTTTCAATATAAGCGACATTCACATTCTCGACATTATCTTTGATGTATTCGAGACCTTCATAGTGAGCCTGTGACCAGCCGCCATCGTCGTGCGGGCCGATCAGGACCATTCCTACGTTGAATTTGCCTTCTTCGATATCGGGGATTTGAAAGCCACCAGATTCTTCAACTGGGGCTGGGGCTTCCGTAGCCTCTGGGGCTGCCGGTTCGGCAGGTTCTTCCACTGGCGCTTCCGTTGCTGCAGGAGCAGCCGGTGCGCATGCTGCCAGAATCATCGAGAAGATTACCAGTACACCTAAAACTGCAAACAGTTTTTTCGAAACCATCTCACTCCTCCAATTTGAATTTTTCTTGATCCAACGTCAGGAAGCTTCAAGACTGCGGTTTGTGACTGGTTTTCACCTCCTTCCGATGATGAAGGGTTTGGTTGGTAATTGTTCTTCCCCAAATTTCGGGGGAACAGAACATCTTCCGAGGTGACGCTATTACCTTATTATTTTACACTAACTGCAAAAGAAAATCTTTGTAAATAATTAAGACTTTCCCCGTAAAGAACCGCTCCTCCATTTTCTAAAGGAGGAGCGGTCAAGTTTCAAGTTACGGCACGATCCAGGTTCCGGTTTCACCCTTAAGGGCGCGGCCGATATTTTCCGGGTTGGTGATCAACCCCTGTTTTCCGCCGGCTTCCAGAAACCAGATGATCGCCTGGATTTTGGGAGCCATGGAACCCTTGGCAAAGTGCGTTCCCTCTGCCAGGTACTGCTTGGCTTCCGCCATCGTCATTTTATCCAGCCACTTCTCATCGGGTTTGCCATAGTTCAGGGCAACCTTCTCGACTGCAGTGGAGATGAGCAATAGATCGGCTTTGATCAAACGGGCAAGAAGGCTGCTGGCGAAATCTTTGTCGATCACTGCTGCAGTGCCAACCAACTCGCCTTTTTCATCCTCCACAACCGGAATGCCACCACCACCGACGGTAACAACCACTGTGCCGGAATCGATGAGCGCTTTAACAGAGTCCAGTTCAACGACCTCCTCGGGCAGCGGAGAGGCCACCACGCGCCGCCATCCGCGCCCGGCATCTTCCACCACGCTCCAGCCCAGGTCCTTCTGGCGCTGCTTGGCATCAGCTTCTTCCATAAAACCGCCGATAGGTTTGGTGGGATTTTGGAAAGCCTTATCGTTCTTGTTTACCTTCACCTGGGTGACTACAGTGCAGACTGGTTTCTTGATCCCGCGGCGTTTGAACTCGTTTTGCAGGTTCTGCTGCAACGAATAACCAATCGCACCCTGGGAATCGGCTCCGCAGACATCCAGCGGAACCTCATGCATGCCCTCCACCTTGTGGGCGATCTCCGAGCGGCGCAGGATAAAACCCACCTGCGGACCGTTTCCGTGACCGATGGCCACATCCCAACCGGCTTCGATCATGTCGGCGATATGATAAGTTGATTCCTTGGCTGCCAGATACTGGTCTTCCACGGTCTGGTGATTACTATCCTTGATCAGCGAGTTACCACCGATCGCTACAACTGCAACTTTCTTAGTCATTCTATATATTCTCCTCTAAATGATTATCCCATTGTCAATGCCATCACCGCTTTTTGTGCGTGCAGGCGATTTTCGGCTTCGTCATAAACCACGGATTGAGGTCCGTCCATCACGCCGTCGGTCACTTCGATGTTCCGGTCGGCAGGCAGCGGATGCATATAGATGGCATCCTTTTTGGCCAGCTTCATCCGGCGTTCGTCCGTGATCCAGCTGGAGTATTTCTTGATGATCTCAGCACCTTCTTTTTCATCGGGTGTGTGCACCATGGCTCCCCAGGATTTCGCGTAAATGATATCCGCGTCCTTGAAAGCCTTTTCCATATCATCCACCACTTCGAACCCCACGCCCGCTTTCTTGGCTTCAGCTTCGGCCTGCTCCATTATCCCGGGCATCAGTTTGAATTCGGGCGGGTGCGCCAAAACAACGTCCATCCCGAAGCGCGGCATCTGCAGGATCAGGCTCTGCGGGACCGACATGGGTTTCTGATAGGAAGCGGCATACGCCCAGGAGACTACCATTTTCTTTTTCCGAAGATCGCGGCCTTTTTTCTCCATGATCGTCATCAGGTCTGCCAGGCACTGGAAGGGATGGTAAATATCGCACTGCATGTTGAGGACAGGAACCCGGCTGTGCTTGGCTACTTCGTTGATGTAACCATTGCCTTCACCCCAGGTGACATGCCGGACGGCAATGCCATCGAAGTACCGTCCAAAGATCTCCCCGATCTCCTTGGGGGTATCTCCATGCGAGATCTGGGTCGTCTTGGAATCGATGAAAGCGCCATGCCCGCCCAGTTGAGCCATGCCGGCTTCGAATGAGCCGCGGGTGCGGGTGCTGCTGAAGAAGAACAGCATCGCCAGCACCTTATCGCGCAGGTAGGCATGTGGCTCATTGAGCGCGCGCTTGCGTTTCAGGTCAAAAGCCACATCCAGAACGGTTTCGACTTCCTCCTTGCTGAAATCGAGGTCACCGATCAGGTCGCGGCCGTGTAAATATGTCTGCATTTTTCCTCCTTATGAACTTTCCGCCCAGGATTATTCCATTGCTCCCAGGACGAGCCCCAGCAGCGCCATGCGCATTACAACACCATTGAAAGCTTCTTGCCAGTAGCGCGACCAGCGGGTGATATCCACATCCGGAGGTATCTCATCCATGCGCGGGAGGGAATGGAGCAGGATCGCATCCGATTTCGCCTTGCTGGAGAGCAGCTCGCGGGTGATCTTGTAGTTGGCAGGGGTCATGCCGTGATCGCCGGCTTCCTGGCGGGATTTGGTGTAATCCGGCTGAACCACCGGTTCGACCAGGATCACGTCTGCATCCGCAATAGCCTGCTCCACATGCTCGGCTTCTGCGAAATCCACGCTGTAGGATTTCAACTCAGCCTTGAATTCATCCGTCAGGCTCATTTCGGGAGGTGCCACAAATGTGATCGGGCAATCGAATTGTGAAAGGGCATACCCCAGGGAATGCATGGTGCGCATACGCATATCGCCCACTGCCAGCCAGCGCAGCCCATCGATCGTGCCTTTTTCAGTGAGAACGGTGTAAAGATCGGTGAGGATCTGGGTGGGGTGTTCACCCCAGCCATCACCGCCGTTGATGATCGGAACCGATGCCCATTTGGCGGCTTCGTGCGGGGCACCCTGCTGGAAGTGGCGCATCACGATCACATCACCGTAAAACTCAAGCATCTTTACGGTGTCTTTAATGCTTTCCTGGTACCAGTCGCCGGCACGGGTCATTTTTGCGTCAGAAAATCCGGTCACATGGCCGCCCAGGCGGTGCATGGCGGCTTCGTGAGCCAACCGGGTGCGGGTTGATGGCTGGTAGAAGGCGGTAACCATGGTCTTCTCTGCGAGAAGATCACTGTTGCGGCGGGATTTGGCGATGGGAGCCATTTCATCCGCCACTTCGAACACGTGGAAAAACTCTTGGCGTTCGAATTCCTTGAGAGACAAAATATCACGACCCAAAAAACTGCGCATTTCAAACTCCTTTTTGATTTGAATGATTTTTCAAATTTTCGACAAACAACACGATCTCTTTCTATTTCACTCCCTTCACCCGCCTCACCACGTGAAAGCGGAAATAGCCCGGAAGGAAAAAGCTGCTGGAATGATCAACCAGATCTCCACCGGTGGAATATAACTTGGCAATGAATTTAAGAAGCACATCCCCGCGTTGGATCTGCAAAGCACGGGCGATTTCGGAAGGCGCGGCAACCGCCTGGATCTCCGTCTTGGAATGATCCAGTTGTGGGGTTCCGCGTTTAAGCAGCCAATCCAGGATAGAACCGGTGAACCCTTCCTTCAAACCATTTGCTGGAAGGATCTCCACTGGCAGCATGTCAACCAGGTACGCCACCGGGCGCTCCTCTGCATTGATGACCCTTGTCAATCGAACCAGCGGAGTTCCGATTGATTTGGAGAACATTTTCGCCTGATCAACATCCGCCTCCAGGTACTCGATGTTTAGCATACCCATGGAAACTTGCAACCCCATTCTTGCTGCAATGCTTTCAATGCTTTCCAGTATTTCGACGCCGGACTCTATGATCTGCTGATTCCGGACAACAAAAGTCCCCACCCCCTGGCGTCGACGGATCAAACCCTGTTCTTCAAACGCACGCATCGCCTCGCGCAACGTTGCGCGCGAAACGCCAAGTTGCTTTGCCAGTTCCGGCTCGGAAGGCAGCTTGCCGCCGGGCTGGACCTTCCCGATCACAATAGCAAGGTCACCCTGAAGGCGTTTGAATGGTTGCTCTTTTTTCGTATTGGTTTTTTTTGGGATAGTCATGATTCAATAAAGTCCTTATTCAACCGCCGGGGTAAAGGAAAACCTGGTGACATCCACCAAACCCAGGTCTGAGATACGCAGCTCTAGGATGACCACAAGCGCAAGCAGGCTGAGCTGCATGTTCGGGCTATCTAAGCTGCAGCCACAAGCCCGAAATCCTTCTAACACACCAGCAGCTTTCCAGGCAACTTCTTCTGCGGGTTGATTCGACATCAGTCCTGCGATGGGCAGCTCCACCTTGCCGATCACTTTGCCATCCCGGATGACAACCTGGCCACCACCACACTCCGCAAGGGTGTTGGCAGCCATAGCCATATTTTGGTCGTCGGTGCCCACCACAATCATATGGTGACTATCATGCGCTACAGTGGAAGCCACAGCGCATTTACCCTTAAAGCCAAAACCCTGAACCAGGGCTGTCTGCACCCGACCAGTGGATTTGTGACGTTCTACCAGGGCGATCTTTGCCAGGTCCCGGTCAGGGTTAACCGGGATCTCATCACCAGCCGCAGTCACCATGATCTTTAAATGGCGGGTTGGTGCCTGGTTTTCTATCACCCCGATCACATTGGCAGTAAGATGATCCGGGTCTGCACCTTCGGGCAGCGATAGTCTGAAATCCTGCGCCTTGAGTGGCCTCGGCAGATGCACCGACCCGCATGCCCAATCGGGATAATCATACGGCGGTATTTCTATGGAGATCTTCCCGTTTTTCGCGATCAATTCACCGCGGCAGAAGACCATCCCGGCGTGAAAATCCTCGAGATCCTTAACCAACAAAATATCCGCATACCTTCCGGGTGCGATCATACCCATGTTGCGGCTGACCCCGAAGTATTCGGCGGTATTGATGGTTGCCATCTGTAATGCAGTGATCGGCTGGATGCCCACGGAAATGGCATGTCGGATGACCCGGTCCATGTGGCCTTCCTGCACCAGCGTTTGGGAATGGGAGTCATCGGTGCAAAGTAAAAAGCGGCTCGAATTCAACTTCAATTCCTTCACTGCCGCAGCTTGTGCTTCCACATCCTTCCTACCTGATCCGAAACGCAGCATCACCCGCATTCCCTGCCGGGCGCGTTC
>Ga0105097_10001891_pt1 | contig 10152 bp, 8 predicted proteins | sample PPLLak12cMay2015_FD_87035 | JGI IMG/M metagenome (GOLD analysis project Ga0105097, IMG submission 87035) | Freshwater sediment microbial communities from Prairie Pothole Lake near Jamestown, North Dakota, USA - PPLs Lake P7 Core (1) Depth... | ecosystem: Environmental > Aquatic > Freshwater >... | reverse complement strand
TCTTGCTGTCCCTCATGGCGGCCACAATATGTTTTTCAAGGATAAAAATGGCAAGTGGTGGAGCACCTTCTTTGGTAACGACGGCGATGCACCTTTCACAGAAAGACCGGGCATCCTCCGTGTTGAATTCGGAATCGATAAAGAACCGCGTCCGCTGCCTGTAAAGTAGAAAGCATTTTTTGAATGTTGAGTTCGAAAGGGTTGTGAAATATGAACAAGTTTTGTCGCGCCTTGATTTTGGTTGCCTGTGTTGCAGGTATCTGCGGGTGTAATCAGAAACAATCTGCAAATGCCGTAAAAGCACAATCGGCTGGTCAGGATGATTACTCCTGGATTCGCGGGGCCAATTATGTACCTTCTTATGCGCGTAACGATGTGCAGATTTGGATGGATTACGATTCGAATACAATCGACAGAGAGCTTGGTCTCGCAGCCGGCCTGCGCCTTAACAGTGTCAGAGTTTTTCTGCAGTATGCCGTTTATAAAAACGACCCGGAGCGTTTTATGAAGAATTATGAAAATTTTCTTTCCCTCTGCGAAAAGCACGGCATCAAGGCGATGATAGTATTGTTCGATTCCTGCTTCGGCGAATTTCCCGATTTGAAAAATTACAGGGACAAGGACTGGATGGCCAATCCCGGCCAGAATATGCTTGGTGAGGAATTCTGGCCGCAGCTTGAAAAATACCTCGAAGATGTCTGCGGCAAGTTCCGCGGCGATAAGCGCATTGTTATGTGGGACGTTATGAACGAGCCGATGTGCACCTCTTTTGCCTCGACAGAAGAAGGGCGGGAAAAGATATGGAAGTTTCTGTCGCACTTTCTCGATGTGGTCAAAAAAATCGACCCGACCCATCCGCAGACCGTCGGCTATATGACAAGTGCAAATATCTGGCGTCTTGTAGATAAAACCGATGTCATTGCATTTCATAATTATATAGGCGATATGAATGCCTTTCGAAAGGATGTCAGGTTTGTCAAATCGCTCGGCGAAAAGCACAACAAGCCGGTCATTATAAATGAGGTTGCCAGAAGAGAGACAGGCCAGCATTTCTGGCTTTTTATGCCTGTTCTCCAGCAGGAAAATATCGGCTGGTATTTCTGGGAGCTTATGCTCGGCAAAACTGAATTTTCGCGCGGCGATAATCCGATACAGGGCGTCATTTACCCCGACGGCACCTGCAAAGACCCCAGAGAGATTGCTTCAATTTTAAATTTCTATCCTGCATCCAGGCCAGATGAGCAAAGGCTGCACGGCCAAATCAATGACACCCAGCAGGCAGGATTTCTTGCATATTCGAGCGGCTGGACCTTGTGGAAAGGCTCCGGCCCCCGAGGCAATACTCTTCATTATGCAAATCAGGAGGGCTGCGAGGCCGAGCTGAATTTTTCCGGCACTAAGGTTTTTCTGGTTCATAAGACCGGGCCTGATTGCGGCATTGCTGAAATTTTTGTCGATGGAAAAGAATCTCAATTGCAGCCGCAAATCGATACGTATTCCGCGGATGTTGACTGGAACCATAAGACCCTCGTTGCCGATGGTCTTTCGCCGGGCATCCACAAAATCACGATCAGGGTAACCGGCAGAAAAAATCCCGCTTCTTCCAATACCTACGTCCAGATTGTCGGCTTCGACATCGACACACCCTGATGTTTTCTCGAAACCTGTATTAATTTTAAACAATAAATAAAAATAATAAATTTCTCGCTCCCGCCTGCTGCCGATAAAATAGTGACATCACATTCCACAAATGCTATAATACAGTCCTGTGAGATTTAAGAGACTTATATTCTCATGGTTTCAGGATTAACGAGTATTTTATAGGCAGAGATAGAAACCATAAAAATATGGGAACAGACTGGATAAAAACAAAACTCGCCAGGAAAATAGCATATATTTTAATTATTATTGTATGTTTAGGAGTCTTTGGCTCCCTCATTGTTCTGGCCTTGGCAATAAATTCAATTCAACAAGGACATCCTTACCCTCCTACACCTTTACATGAGGCAGCGTTTATTGGTGATATAAATACAGTAAAGTTATATCTTAATTCTCCTTCTGAGATTAATAAATTAGGTTCTGAGACATCACGAAGTCCGGATACACCATTAAGCCTTGCTTCATCAGCAGGGCATAAAGAGATAGCAGAATTATTAATTGAACATGGTGCAGATTTAAATCTTTGTTCTCCAATCAATTGTGCATCTGCTTGTGGTCATATAGATATTGTCAAGCTTTTGCTTGAAAAAGGAGCTAAATTTGACAAATCAACCGTTGAATCCGCTATAGAATCCGGTAACGTTGAAATAATTAAACTATTAATTGAACACGGATTTGATATAAAAAATGTTCCTGCAGGCGAGCGTTCTGTTCTTCATTATGCAAGTCTTCGGGGGCGATTTGAAGTAGTAAAATTTCTGGTAAAAAGTGGAGCGGATATAAATCTTAAAGATAGTAAAGGGATGACAGCATCGGACCTCGCATCTGCTTTTGGGTACAAAGACATAGTTGAATTTCTAGCGAAGAGCGGAGCTGCGGAGACTATATTTTCTGCTATTACCAACGGTGATGTTAATAAAGTAAGCGAGTTAATTACTGACAAGGATATAATTAACCAGAAAGACTTTCACAGGCAGACTCCCCTTTATTATTCGGTGATGTATGATTCTTATGATATTGCACAATTACTGATTTTCAAAGGTGCAGATGTAAATATGCGTGATTCAACGGGTCAGTCGCCGTTGCATTTGGCGGCTCAGAAAAACCGCCCCAAGATCGCTAAACTTCTGATTGATAATGGTGCGAAGATTGACATGAAGGATAATTATCCTAAGACACCTTTGCTTTACGCAGCCGAAGAAAACAATCTTGAAGTTTCAAAGGTTTTAATTGAAAACGGCTGTGATGTGAATGCTGAGGATGATATTGGATGCACATCTTTGCATTACACTCGCGATGCCAATATTGCCAAACTTCTGATTGAGAAAGGTGCGGATGTAAATAAAAAAGATAATGATGGAATAACTCCATTATGCTACGCAGTCTTCGGCCAAGAGCCTCAGATGGTTGATTTGCTTGTCCGAAGCGGAAGCGATGTTAATATTAAAGTCAAAACCGGAGTCGGTGAAGGCGTAGGAACTTGCCTGCTTATTGCAGTTTATGGATATAATAATCATCCGATTGAATATAAAAAGATAATTGAGGCACTTCTCCAAAATGGTGCTGACCCAAATATAAAAGATAATTTTGGTCAAACTCCTCTGGACGTCGCTAAAAGCCGAAACAATCAGGAACTCATTGATTTATTTAAAAAGTCCTCAAAAAAGAATTAATAAAACCTTAGTCTAATTCTCTGCGTCCTTAGCGCAAAATAAATTTTTGTTTTTTCCATTTTATTTTTTATTTTACTTATTATCATATTGTGCGTGTTCTGAGGACGGACACAGCGGCTTGCCCAGCGTAGCTCAAGCGGAGTTGGGAGGATTCAGACCCTCACGACAGCGACCATCCTTAAGGCCGTAAAGAGGAGGATGAAATTATGGATTTTTGTCTTAATCAAGTTACTAACAGGCTTTTTTATCTCCTACTATTTCTCTATGAATTCATCTTCAGGAGCTTTTTTCTCTTGTCGCACATTTTTCCTCAAATTGCTTTATTTTTTCTCCTTTTCGCCCCAAAACTCTCCCTTTTTTCCCTTTTTCTCACCAAAATCTGCGCGAAATCTGCGCTATCTGCGGACCTTTTTATGCAAAACGAACCCAATTTCAAAAACGTTAAAATTAATGCAATCCATTATATTACAAATAGATATGTAAATTTTTTAAATTTTGGAAAAGTCAAAAACGAACCCAAACAAAGCCAAATTTTTTGTTAATTTGGGTAATTGTGGATTGGACTTGAAATCGGTTTGGATTAAAGGATATTGGAGAGGATGAATTGGGAGCCGAAGAAGATATCGACGGCGATTGCGGCGAAAAGGAGGATTCTGCGGACGAGGACGAAACGCATACGTGAACGGACGATGGCAAAAACAAGAATCGAGACGGCTGCACCGAGAAGATAAATCCTGACAATGTAATGAAAGAGGTCGGTATCAATCGGCTGTAATACAGCGGGGAGCTGGATGCGTCCCTGTCCAGCAAGAATAGAAATGCCGGATAAAATAAGAAAGAAAAAGATGATTAAAAGGAGCCATTTTTTATCTGCTGCACCTGCGAGAGCAAGTGCTTCGAAGCCTATGCCTGCGAGGACAGACAGACAAACAGCAGGTATCGCAAACCAGATAATTGGACTTATATTTAGAAACGGCTGGCAGAAAGAAAGGGCGATGCCTATAGCTATGAGCGAAAATGTACCGAAGCGGCGTGCTTGTATCAGAAGTAGAAAGCCCATAATTATTACGGCTGGTGCGATATGATAAAAACCGATTGTGTTAAGATTCCTTTGGGCTGCTGCGAGAGGCCAGGGGATGCTTAGAAGGTCAGGGGCGGTCAATTTTACATCCAGAGGAATCGGGTAGAAATGCTGCCAGGAGGTGAGCTGAAAAAAAATAACGATAGCGAGAAACGGCAGGGCACTTAATGGAATTAAAAGGGCCCGCCATTTTCTTTTTTGTATGTGGCTTGCGGGCAGGAAAGAAAAAGGGATTACGGCTGCGAGGATGGAAACAACAGGATGGAAATTGGCGAGGCTTGTCATAAAGGGGCTGAAGCCGAAAATGGAGCCTGCTAAAAATGAGCCTGCGAGCGAGCCGACCCAGCGGCGGCTCAGAAGAAGGCATCCGAAGGCGCCGGCTGCTGATGCAAAAATTAAAATGAAGATTGAGCTGTGCAGCGGCCTGTAATTTCCCAAGTAGGGGTAGTAAAGATAGACAGCGAATACAATATAAATAATTGCAGCTGCTGCGAGTTGGCCTGCCTTTGCAATTTTTGTTTTTGTGCTCGCTTTCAAGAGCGGCTATTCCTTAAAGTTCGGGAGGGAAGATTTTTTTTAGATACTGGCCGTCGTAGCGGTAGCTTTCTTCCATACCGAGGGGAATCTGCCAGCCTTCGATTTGAATCCAGCCGTGCCAGCCGATATCGTCCATAGACTTGCGGATTTTCGGAAAATCCATTGTGCCTTTGCCGAACAAATCCTTGTCGTCTTTGGCGTGAAATTCGCAGAGGTTGTCTTTGCCGAGCAGGGCGATTTCCTGATAGATATCGTAGCCGTTCGAAAGGCTGTTGAAGGGGTCGTAATAGACTTTGACGGCGGGGGAGCCGACGCGTTTTATTATATCGAGGTGCTCTTTGGCGCTGAGAGTCGATTCGATGCCGAGAATTACGCCGGCCTTTTCGGCCTTCGGGGCAGCGGCCTTGAGTCTTTCGACGACGACATTTGTTCCATTCGGGTCTTTGCGAAGGTCGCCGTTGCCGAAGAAGGGAACGAGAAGAACTTTTACGTTCATTTGCCGGCAGATGTCGATTGCCTGATTGACCCATTTATCGGCGAGCGGGTCGCTTTTGTAGGGGATGTCGTTGAGCATTACTATGGCAAGCGATGCGATTTCGACATTGTGTTTTTTGGACATAGCGAGAAATTTTTTCTGGATGTTCGGGTCGCTGAGCAGAAGGTCGTCGCCTTTTCTGCCGGCATCGACCTGCACGCCATCGAGGCCGAGCTTTGCAGCCATAGCGAGAGAATTGGGGTCGGCTGCAAGGCCTATCGTCCAGTCGCAGATACCGATTTTAAAACCATTGCTGACTTTTTTACTCTTTTCGGAGGAACAGGTAATTGCACACATAATGAGAACACCCATCACAGTAATTAGAAAAATATTTTTCATTATTTTCATAATAATCCTCTATCAATTTTTGGTATTTTCCGCAAACGAAAATTTTCATAAAAGCCGTTTTGAAAATTTATTTAATGATAACCTGGCCGGTGCCGCTTGTGATTCGGCCAATCCTGTAAACTGTTTCGCCGAAGGCAGTGAGCTGTTTTGCTATCGAATCTGCGAAGTCCTCTGCGACAACCAGGACGTACCCTATGCCCATATTGAAGACATCGAACATCTCTTTTACCTCGACGGGTCCCTTTTCCTGCAGGAAGGTAAAGATTTTCGGGAAAGGCCAGGAGTCTTTCTTTATTACCGCATCGCAGTTTTTCGGGATGACGCGGCAGACATTTCCGGGCAGCCCTGCACCGGTAATATGAGCCATAGAGTGCACAATCTTTTTGACTTTATAATGGCTGAGCAGCCTTATAATCGGGCGGACATAAATTCGGGTCGGCGCCAAAAGGACATCGCCGAGGACGGCGCCATCGAGTTCATCGATTTTGTCGGTCATTTTCAGGTTATTTTTTTTGAAGCAGATATTTCTGGCGAGTGCGTAGCCATTGCTGTGAAGACCGCTGGAGGCAAGGCCGAGAATAACGTCACCCCTGCGGACCTCTTTTCCGGTCAGGGCCTTGTTGCGTTCCACGACGCCGACGGCAAAGCCTGCCATATCGAAATCGCCCTCACGATAAGTATCGGGCATTTCGGCTGTTTCGCCGCCGAGCAGCGCGCAATCAGCGAGTCTGCAGCCGGCAGCGACGCCTTCGACCATATCGGCTGTGACTTTCGGGTCGAGCTTGTGGACGGCGATGTAGTCGAGAAAGATAAGCGGCTCGGCGCCGAGGACGAGCATATCATTGACGCTCATTGCAACAAGATCGATGCCGACGGTGTTGTATCTTTTGATTGCAGCAGCGAGCTGGACTTTGCTGCCGACGCCATCGGTGCAGGCGACGAGGACTGGATTTTTGTAATTTTTCTTGAAGAGCTTTTCGTCGTAATCGAGGCGGAACATTCCGGCAAAACCGCCGGGGAGGTCTATGACGCGGGGGCTGTAAGTGCTTGCGAGGCTTGCCTGGATTCTATCGACCATTTCGTCGCCGGCGATGATACTTACGCCCGATTGTTCGTAGGTTATGAATTTGCCCATTCTATTGCCCTATCTGCCCCCAGTTATCGAACATATTCATTTGATGTTTTTCAATAGAATATTTATTGACGGCGACATCGACCGGAATCCTGTATTTTCCTGTCCAGCAGGCGGTGCAGTAATTATCAGCGGGTTTGGATGCGCAGGAGAGGAGGCCTTCGACGGACAAATAGCCGAGGCTGTCAACACCGACGAAGTTTCTGATTTCTTCGAGGCTGCGGTTATTGGCAATCAATTCCTCCTTTGTCGGAAAATCGACGCCGTAGAAGCACGGGAATTTTATGGGCGGGCAGCTTGCACGCATATGTATTTCTTTCGCGCCTGCCTGGCGGATTGCATCGATTTTGCCTTTCGTTGTAGTGCCTCGGACGATGGAATCATCGACGACAACAACCCTTTTATCTCTGACGACGTCTTTGATGACTGCGAGTTTGAGTTTTACCTGGAGCTCGCGGAGTTTCTGGTCCGGAGAGATAAAGGTCCTGCCGACATAGTGACTTCTTACGAATCCCATATCGAAGGGTATGCCGCTTTGCTGGGAGTATCCGATGGCAGCGGATGTCCCGGAATCCGGGATGGGGATGACGACATCGGCCTTGACGGGGTGTTCGATTGCGAGTCGCCTGCCGAGTTTTTTTCTGAATTCGTGGACGTTCTCGCCGAAAATGCGGCTGCTCTGTTTGGCGAAATAAATGTGCTCGAAGATGCAGTGGGCAGGGGTGACGGCGCCCTGCGGGACGAAGAATCTGCTTTTTATGCCGTCTTTGTTAATCGTAACGATTTCGCCCGGCTCGATTTCTCGAATGAATTCAGCGCCGATTGTGTCGAGGGCGCAGCTTTCGCTGGCGACGACATAAGCACCCTGAGGCGTGCGGCCGATGCATAAGGGGCGGACGCCATAGGGGTCGCGTGCGGCTTCGATGCGGTCGGGAAAAAGAAATAAAAGGCTGTATGAACCCTGAAGGTGGTTAAGAACGTGGCCGAGGGGGTCGGGCTTGGCGACGTGCGTTGGCTTTGCCATCAGGTGGGCGATGATTTCGGTATCGGAGGTCGATTTGAAAATGCTGCCGTGTGCTTCGTATTCGTCTCTAAGCAGTGAGGCGTTGATTAGATTTCCGTTATGTGCGATGGCGACCTGTCCCTGAGAATATTCGGCCATAAACGGCTGGCTGTTAATGGGAATTGATGAGCCGCAGGTCGAATAGCGGACGTGGCCGATTGCGGTCGGGTTTGTCAATTGTTCCAGCAGATTCGAGCCGGTGCGGAAAACCCTGCCGACTGTTCCCATTCCTGTGATGCACTTGATGTAACGGCCATCGCTGGAGGCTATGCCGGCAGATTCCTGGCCGCGATGCTGAAGGCTGTACAAGCCGAAAAAGGTTTTCTGGACGGCGTCGGCGTCGCCGAAAATTCCGAAAAGACCGCATTCTTCTTTTTTATCGAAAGTCATTTGAAGTCCCTATGAGCAAAAAGAGCGCTTATCGAGAAAAAACAGGGTAATTAATATTATCAAGAAGCGCTAAATATTAAACCAGTATTGTAATATTTAAGGCTGATTAAGTCAATTCAAACTGTCTGTTTTTTGTCCTCGTAAAACATAAAATCCGGTATCCTCCGAAGCTTTCCATCCGGCCCGACACAGGCGAGGACAGAAGTTCCTTCGGCAATAACGGCGTTATCGCTTTCGCGGGTAAGCTTGTAGCCATGCTCGATTCTAGTTTCTTTTACATCAATGCAGCGAGTTTCGAGCAGCAAATGCTCATCATAACGAGCTGGTTTTCGGTATCTAATTTTCAGTTCTGCCACGACAAAAAAAACACCTGCTTCTTCGAGGTCTTTATAGGCAACCTTGTTGACGCGAAGAAGCTCTGTTCGGCCCATCTCGAAATAAACCGGATAAACGCTATGGTGAACAACCCTGCCCTGGTCGGTCTCAGAGTAGCGGGGCACGATTTTAATAGTATGCTTATCGATGGTTATATGTTCAGGAAAATTCATATTTTAACGGCTCCTGCAGAGAAAAAAACTGCGTTTTATAACGGATAAAGCCCGTTTTTTAAGAAAAAAGGGGCTTTTACGCTTCTGGGTACATACTTATTTCGATTTCTGAGGATAATAAAAGCGGCTGCAATTTCAATACTTATTTTTACCTCAAAAAGGGGTTTTCTGTTTGCCGGACAAGATGGCGGATTGACGAAGGCAGAACCAAAATATGTTATTGACTGTAGAGAGAAAATATGAGACAATCTAAAAATTATGTTTATGGAATAATTACAACATTTCAAAGATTATCGTTTCGGATGAACGAAGAAGCGGAATCTTAACAATGAAAGGGAAAAAAATGAAGAAGTATTTTGCAGTTTTGGTAAGCTTAGCAGTCCTTGCGGTTATATTTTCTATGGGCTGCCAGCCAAAGGAAGAATCTCCAGAACCGAAGGCAGTAGCACAGGCCGAGCCAGCGGCAGAGCAAAAAGAGGTGCCGAAGGAAACAACACCAGCAGAAGTGCAGCCGGCAGCAGCTGAAGTAAAAACTGAGCCGGTAAAGGTCGAGGTAAAACAGGAGCCTGTTACACAGCCGCAGCCTGTTGCGGTAAAGGCCGATGTAAAAGAAGCGAACATTCCCGAGCTTCCTGTTGATATTAATAAGCCGGGCGTTCTTGTAAACGTGAACGGTGTTAATATAACACAAGACGAGCTGGATGAAATCATCAAGCCGATGCTCGATGCCCGCCAGGAGATGAACCAGCCGACATCTGAAACGCTCGTTGACCAGTATAAAAGCCAGGTGCTCGATAATCTTATTTCGGAGCTTTTGATAGACCAGCAGTATAAGGCCAACAACATTACAGTAACTGACCAGGATGTGAATGATTATGTTGCCAAGATGCTTTCAGCACAGGACCCGCCGATGCCCGAGGAAGACTTCAAAAAAATGATAGAGACACAGGGAGGCACATACGAACAGTGGAAGCAAATGATGAGGGACGGCAGATTGAAGATGCAGAAACTAATGGAGGTAAAATTCCCGGAGGAAACAAAGGTTTCCGAGGAAGATGCCAAGAAATTCTATGACGAGAATTCCAGATATTTCAATAAGCCGGAAAGAGTACGGGCAAGCCATATTCTGGTGAAGGCAGAAAAAGATGACCCGAATGTTACCCCCGAGATGCGGGCGGCTGCAAAG